>Ga0196977_1000175_pt1 | contig 40449 bp, 51 predicted proteins | sample S3v_1013CmetaG_FD_148634 | JGI IMG/M metagenome (GOLD analysis project Ga0196977, IMG submission 148634) | Soil microbial communities from Anza Borrego desert, Southern California, United States - S3+v_10-13C | ecosystem: Environmental > Terrestrial > Soil > Desert | place: USA: California... | reverse complement strand
TCCGCAGCGCGTGCTCGACCATCGCCGCCAGCTCGGCGCCGCCGCGCGCGCCGCCGGCGGTCTCGAGCACGCGGCCCTGCAGACCGGCACCGACGAGGTAGCGGTCGAGCGCGGCCTGGTCCTTGAGGTAGACCTCGCTGCGCCCCTTGCTGACCTTGAACAGCGGCGGCTGGGCGATGAACAAGTGCCCGGCCTTGATGATCTCGGGCATCTGCCGGTGGAAGAACGTCAGCAGCAGCGTGCGGATGTGCGCCCCGTCGACGTCGGCGTCGGTCATGATGACGATCTTGTGGTAGCGCAGCTTGTCGAGCGTGAACTCGTCGCGCAGGCCAGTCCCCATCGCCTGGATCAGTGTGCCGACTTCCTTGGAGCCGATGATCCGGTCGAACCGCGCGCGCTCGACGTTGAGGATCTTGCCGCGCAGCGGGAGGATCGCCTGGTACTGGCTGTCGCGCCCGCTCTTGGCCGAGCCGCCAGCGCTGTCGCCTTCGACCAGGAACAGCTCGCACTTGGCCGGGTCGCGCTCGCGGCAGTCGCTCAGCTTGCCGGGCAGTGAGGCGACGCTCATCGCCCCCTTGCGGCTCATCTCGCGGGCCTTGCGCGCGGCTTCGCGCGCGGCGGCAGCGTCGATGATCTTCTGGATGATCGCCTTGGCGTCGCCCGGGTTCTCCTCGAGCCACTCGCTCATCTTCTCGCCCATCAGGCTTTCGAGCGGCTGGCGCACCTCGGAGCTGACCAGCTTGTCCTTGGTCTGGCTGCCGAACTTGGGGTCGGGCAGCTTGACCGAGACGATCGCCGTCAGGCCCTCGCGCATGTCCTCGCCGGTGAGCTGGACTTTCTCCTTCTTCAGCAGCCCCGACTTTTCGGCATAGCTGTTGATCGTGCGGGTCAGCGCCGCGCGGAACGCGGCGAGGTGGGTGCCCCCGTCGCGCTGCGGGATGTTGTTGGTGAAGGCGAGGACGTTCTCGTAGTAGCTGTCGTTCCACTCGAGCGCGACGTCGATGCCGATGCCTTCCTTCTCGGCCGAGACCGAGATCGGCTCGGGCACCAGCGGCTGCTTGTTGCGGTCGAGGTACTTGACGAACGCGGCGATCCCGCCCTCGTAGAACAGGTCGTGCTCGACCGGCTTGTCGTGGCGCTTGTCGCGCAGCACGATGCGCACGCCCGAGTTGAGGAAGGCGAGCTCGCGGTAGCGGTGCTCGAGCTTCTCGAAATCGAATTCGGTGACGTTCTTGAACGTCTCGGCCGAAGGCATGAAGGTGACGCGGGTGCCCTTCCGGCCCGGCGCGTCGCCGACCACCTTGAGCGGCGCCTCGGCATCGCCGTTGCGGAACCGCATCCAGTGCTCCTTGCCGTCGCGCCAGACCGTCAGCTCGAGCCATTCGCTGAGCGCGTTGACGACGCTGACCCCGACCCCGTGGAGGCCGCCCGAGACCTTGTAGGCGTTGTCCTCGCTGGTGTTCTCGAACTTCCCGCCGGCGTGGAGCTGGGTCATGATGACCTCGGCAGCGGAGACGCCCTCCTCGGCGTGGATATCGACCGGGATGCCGCGGCCGTTGTCCTCGACGCTGACCGAGCCATCGGGGTTCAGCTCGATCAGCACCAGGTCGCAATGGCCGGCCAGCGCCTCGTCGATCGCGTTGTCGGAAACCTCGAACACCATGTGGTGCAGGCCCGATCCGTCGTCGGTGTCGCCGATGTACATGCCGGGCCGCTTGCGGACCGCGTCGAGGCCCTTGAGGACCTTGATGCTGTCGGCGCCGTAGGCATTGGCGTTGGGCGCGTTGTCGGGGGTGTTTTCGGGCTTGGCGCCGGGGGTGTCGTCCATGGCGATTATATAGGGATCGCGGGGCGATTTAGGAACCCGCGCGGGCTTCCATCCACAGCGGATTCCTGATTTATCTGTCGGCTTGGGGACGGGAGACGAGACGATGCGCGCAGCGGCCTTGGCGATCCTTCTGAGTGCCCTGCTGGCAGGCCCGGCGAGCGCGCAAGTCGCCACCGGGCGGATCGAAACTTTGCGGCCCGACCAGCAGCGGTTCCGCGCGCTTTACGAGGAGCTGGTCGAGACCGACACCACGCTGTCGGCCGGCGACTGCACCCGGGCCGCCGAGCAGCTCGCCGCACGGCTCAGGGCGGCCGGGATCGCCGAGGGCAACGTCCACGTGCTGACGGTGCCCGAGCATCCGAAGGAAGGCTCGCTGGTGGCGGTCTATCCGGGCACCTCGAGCAGCGCCAGGCCGATACTGCTGCTCGGCCACATCGATGTGGTCGAGGCCAACCGCGTCGACTGGGAGCGCGATCCGTTCACCCTGGTCGAGGAGAACGGCTACTTCTACGCCCGCGGTTCGGCCGACGACAAGGCGATGTCGGCAGTGTGGGCCGACCTGCTGATCCGCTTCGCCGAGGAGGGCTATCGCCCGCAGCGCACCGTCAAGCTGGCGCTGACTTGCGGCGAGGAGAGCGACCTTGCGTTCAACGGCGCCGACTGGCTGGCCAGGAACCGGCGCGAGCTGATCGACGCCGAGTTCGCGCTCAACGAAGGCGGCGGCGGCGAGACCGACGGCGACGGCCACCTGGTGGTGCAGACCATCCAGGTCGGCGAGAAGATCTATCAGGATTACGTCCTCAGCGTCTCGAACCCGGGCGGACACAGCTCGATCCCGGCGCCGGACAACGCGATCTACCGGATGGCGGCGGCGCTCTCGAAGATCGGCGCGCACGAGTTCCCGCTGCAGTTCAACGACACCACGCGGGCCATGTTCGCGCAGGCGAAAGTGCTGCGCCCGGGCGAGGTCGGCGAAGCGGCGGCGCGGCTGGCGGCCGACCCGGGCGACACGGCGGCCGAGGCGATCGTCAACCGCGACCGCTGGCTCCACGCGCTGCTGCGCACGACTTGCGTGGCGACGATGGTCGATGGCGGCCACGCCAAGAACGCATTGCCGCAGCGGGTCGAGGCGAACGTCAACTGCCGCATCTTCCCCGGCGGCACGCCGGCCGAAGTCCAGGCCACGCTGGCCGATATCATCGGCGACGAGACGATCGCCATCCGCCCGGCACGGAGCGACAAGCCGCTGGCCCTGTCGCCGGCGCTCGACCCGGCGATCGTCGGTCCGATGGAGCGGCTGTCGCACCGTTACTTCCCCGGCGTGCCGGTGATCCCGGCGATGTCGACCGGGGCGACCGACGGGCTCTATCTCTCGGCGGTCGGCATCCCGACATACGGCGTCGCCGGCATCTGGGGCGATCCCGACGGCAACGGCGCCCACGGCCTCAACGAGCGGATGGAGGTGCGCTCGCTCTTCGTCGGGCGCGACTACCTCTACGACCTGGTCAAGGACTACGCCGGCTAAGCGCTAAGCGGGAAACCCCTCCGCTCCGTCATGGCGGGGAGCGAAGCGACGGAAGCGAAGCCGGACAAAGGCCAACCGATCCAGGGCCGGCGCGCCAAACGCCCTGGATCGCTTCGCTACGCCCGCCATGACGAAGGTTGTTCCGGCTAGAACGGCAGCGCGAACAGCAGCAGGAAGCCGTTGAGCGTCAGCAGCGCGCCGATCGCGCCGAGCACGCCCGAGGCGACGAGGATCGCGCGGTTGGTCGCGAGGATGGCCACCGAGCCGAGCACCAGCGCGAGCTGCAGCGCCACTTCGGCGAGGTCGAAATTGTCGTCCTTGGCCACCGCAACCTCGCGGGTCGCCTCGAACGCCTGCGCCTGCGCCATCAGCTGCTTCTTGCCTTCGCCGCGCAAGGGATCGTCCGGGGCCTCGGGATCCGGCTCGTCGTCGTAGCGGGCGATCGTCGCGGCATACTCCGCGATGCGCGCCTCGAGCGCCGCGCGCTCGGCGGGCGCGGCGCCGGGCAGCCGGCTCTCCAGCTCGGCGACCTCGATCTCGTAGGCGGCCTGGCGGATGTTCTTGGCCTGGTAGAACGCCCAGGTGTCGCTGGCGCGGATGTTGCTGATGATCATGTCGTCGGTGGCGTTGCCGCCGCCTAGCCCGCCGACCGCGAGGACCGCGGCCATGACCGCGATCATCAGCGCGGCGCCGCGGTTGAAGCGCTCCTCGGCCTCGTGCCCCGAGCGTTCTTCCTTGAGCTCGGCGATCAGCTCCGCCGCGTCGTTCGAATCCATCGCCGTTCCCTTGCGTCCCGTGGCCCCCGGCGCTCCTATGCAAGAGCGATGCGGGGGCCGCAAGCCGTTGAATCGGCGGGGTTCCGGGCGGGCGACTGGACAGCTCGCGGGCGGCACCCTAACGGCTCGCCATGAGCGCCGAGCACCTTCCCGACTCCATCCTGATCGTCGATTTCGGCAGCCAGGTGACGCAGCTGATCGCGCGCCGGGTGCGCGAGGCGGGGGTCTATTCGGAGATCGCCCCGTTCTCGATGGCCGAGGCGGCGTTCGCCCGGCTTCGGCCCAAAGGGATCATCCTGTCGGGCTCGCCGGCCGGGGTTCCGGAGGAGGGGTCGCCGCGCGCGCCGCAAGCGGTGTTCGACAGCGGGCTGCCGGTCCTCGGCATCTGCTACGGCCAGCAGGTCATGAGCCACCAGCTCGGCGGCGAGGTGCGGCCGGGGCACGAGACCGGCGAAGGCGGCGAGTTCGGCCGCGCGTTCCTCACCGTCACCGAGGACTGCAAGCTGTTCGACGGCCTGTGGCAGGTCGGCGAGCGGCACCAGGTGTGGATGAGCCACGGCGACAAGGTCACCCGCTTCGCCGAGGGCTTCCGCATCGTCGCCACCAGCGACGGCGCGCCGTTCGCGGTAATCGCCGACGAGGCGCGGCACTACTACGGCACCCAGTTCCACCCCGAGGTCGCGCACACGCCCGACGGCGCGAAGCTGATCGCCAACTTCGTGCGCCACGTGTGCGGCTGCGCCGGCGACTGGACGATGGCCGAGTTCCGCAAGACCAAGATCGAGGAGATCCGCGCGCAAGTCGGGTCGGGCAGGGTGATCTGCGGGCTCTCGGGCGGCGTCGACAGCGCCGTCGCCGCGGTGCTGATTCACGAGGCGATCGGCGACCAGCTGACCTGCGTGTTCGTCGACCACGGGCTGATGCGGCAGGGCGAGGCCGAGCAGGTGGTCAGCCTGTTCCGCAATTCGTACAACATCCCGCTGGTCCACGTCGACGCCGAGACGCTGTTCCTCAAAGGCCTCGAGGGGCTCGACGAGCCCGAGGCCAAGCGCAAGCTGATCGGCAAGACCTTCATCGACGTGTTCGAGGACGAGGCGAACAAGATCGGCGGGGCCGATTTCCTCGCCCAGGGCACGCTCTACCCCGACGTGATCGAGAGCGTCAGCTTCACCGGCGGCCCGTCGGTGACGATCAAGAGCCACCACAATGTCGGCGGCCTGCCCGAGCGGATGAACATGAGCCTCGTCGAGCCCTTGCGCGAGCTGTTCAAGGACGAGGTCCGCGCCTTGGGCCGCGAGCTCGGACTGCCCGAGGCGTTCGTCGGCCGCCACCCGTTCCCCGGCCCCGGCCTCGCCATCCGCATCCCCGGCGAAGTGACCAAGGAGCGCTGCGACATCCTCCGCAAGGCCGACACGATCTACCTCGAGGAGATCCGCAATGCCGGGCTCTACGACGCGATCTGGCAGGCGTTCGCGGTGCTGCTGCCGGTCCGCACCGTCGGCGTGATGGGCGACTACCGCACTTACGACAACGTCTGCGCCCTGCGCGCGGTGACCAGCACCGACGGCATGACCGCCGACGTCTACCCGTTCGACGCCGCGTTCCTCGCCCGCGTGGCGACGCGGATCGTCAACGAGGTCAAGGGCATCAACCGGGTGGTCTACGACTACACCAGCAAACCGCCCGGGACGATCGAGTGGGAGTGAGCGGGCTGTCGCTACGGCCTGCCGAGCCCGGCGACAGCGCTGCGCTGGCCGGTCTGATCGGGCAGCTGGATTACAAACCCACTGCCGATGAGGTCGCCGACCGCCTCGCGAGGATGGCTGCCGAAGATCGTCTCGTGCTCGTCGCCGAGCTCGACGGTGCGGTCGTCGGCTGCCTGAGCACGTCGACGATGCGCGTGCTCCATCGGCCGAGGCCGGTCGGGCGCATCTCGATGATGGTCGTCGACGCGGCGCTGCGCAGCCAGGGCATCGGCGCGGTGCTGGTGCGCGCGGCCGAGCAGGCGCTGGCGGCGCAGGGGTGCTACATGGTCGAGGTCACCAGCCACGTCCGCCGCACCGAGGCGCACCGGTTCTACGAGCGCCTCGGCTACGAGCGAACCAGCGTCCGGCTGGCGAAGGAGCTCTAGGCCTTGCCGGTCAGCGCCCGGGCCCAGCCGACCGCCAGCAGCACCGCCGGGACCGCCAGCACCGCGAGGCCGGTCGTGCTGTTGAGGCCGAGGACGACGAACCAGTAGAACGCCGCGGCCGCGGCCAGCACCAGCGCGGCTCCGGGATAGGCCGAAGCCGGCGCCTGGCTGAGTGGATTGACGTAGAGGCTGGCGTAGTTCCGGCCGGCTTCCGGCGCTTCGCCGTCGGCCAGCTGGCCGGGCTCGAGCACCCCGCGATAATACGGCAGGTACGCGAGCATCAGCAGCGCGTCGACCGCGATCGTCAGCACCGCGAGGAGGCCGATCGCCGGGCCGCCCTCGACGAACAGCGAGATGTAGGTCCCGCACACGTTGACCGGCATCAGCGCCGCGAGCGCGAACGGCACGCCGCGGTCGACCACCAGCAGCGCGCCGGCGACGAGGTGGATGAACATCGCCACCGCCAGCAGCCCGCTCTTGTCGAACTGGTCCATCAGCCGGACCGCCATCGGGTCCTGCCACGCGTAGCCCGGCACGAACGAGACCAGCGAGGGCAGGAAATAGTGCAGCGCGCCGAGCACCAGCGCGGCGCCGAACACGACCCTGAGGGCGCCGAGAGCGCGGCTCATGGCGCCACCTCCGGCTCGAGCGCGGCCGGGGCCGAAAAGCCCGGCAGGCTCAGGCCCGGCTTCGCATCCCGGGCGAACATCGCGCGGTAGCTGTCCCAGTAGGCCAGGCACAGCACCAGGTTGCAGCCCAGCACGGCCCAGCCGTAGACCGCCGAGCCGGTCCACCAGCCCTGCAGCTCGGTGTCCCAGTACCAGACGTTGAACGACACCGGCAGCGCCACCAGCAGGAACAGCGGCAGGCGGAAGCCGAGCAGCACGGACAGCCCGGCGACCAGCTCGGTCGCCTTGACCAGCGTGAACAGCCCGCTGTCGAGCAGGGCCATGAACACCCCGGTGCTGAGCTCCTGGTTGCCGGTCGGCTGCGGGTAGAGGCGGATGAAATGGTTGAGGCCCGCGGGGATCATCCACGCGGCGTAGATCAGGCGCACGAACCATACGGCGTATTTCATGGAGCCCTCCCCTCCACGAAGCCGGGCGCTCGGCGGCAGCCGGCTTCGGCGGCGGAGCTTAGGCCGCGCCCGGCGGTTGTAAATGGGCGGACGGGAAAAACGCGGGGCGCTACAGCGGCGGGCCGTGCGGGCTGATGGTCTCGGTGCCCTGGCTGTTGGGCGAAGCGTCCATCCACCACACGCCGTGCATGTCGCCGTTGGCGGCGCGGGTGTAGCGGACCACGCCGCTGCTGCCGTCGCGGAAGCGGAAGTTGATCGTCAGCACGCCGTCGCGATAAGTGCCGTTGCCTTCGCTGGTGTTCGGCGCTCCCCAGCGCATGCGGCAGGCCCCGCGGCGGGCCGAGATGGTCGCTTCGCCGCGATAGACGGTGTCGGCTCCGGGCAGCTTGCCGGCCACCCAGTAATGACCCGCGACCGGGCAGGCGGAAGACTTGCCGGCGGCCGGCGTCGCGATGGCCGCCAGCGCGAGCGGGCAGGCGGCGACAAGCAGGGTTCGAATCATGGCCGAGTTCCCCCACGTAGGCGGCCTGGTCATATCATGAAGCAGGGTGTCCCCTCAACGCGCGCGCCGGCGAGCCGCGGACTGCCGCCGGCTTACCAGGCGAACCCGGCTGCCACCGCGCGCTGCTCCGCCGCCGTGCTCGCGCGTCCCAGGATCCGGTTGCGATGCGGAAAGCGGCCGAAGCGGGCGATCATGCGGTGGTGGCTGACCGCGAACGGCCAGCCGTAGCGCGGACCGAGGCGGGCGTAGTAGGCCAGGCTGCGGCGCTGGTCGGCGACGAGCTCCGAGTGCATCAGCGGCATCGCCAGGAACTGGCGCTCGGTCCGCGTCAGGACCGCGTCCCAGCCGCGCGCGAGCGCGCCACGGGCGATCGCTCGGGCAAGCCGGTCGAAAGCGTAGGCGCGCGGACTCTGGCGGTAGAGGTTGCGCGGCAGCTGGTCGAACAGCAGCACCGCGGCCAGCGCCGTCGGCGGATCGTCGAGGAACTCAGGCGCCGGTCGCCGGCCGAGCCGGCCGAGCTCGCGCTCGAACCGGCGGCGCAGCACGGCATCGACCCGCGGATCGGGTCGAAACCAGTCCCGCGGGGTCAGCTTGTGGAACCAGAAATGGAGCAGCTCGGCCGCCCAGCGCCTGCCCGGGGCGGCCAAACGGCCTAGCCCCGCGTGTAGGGGACGAAGTCGTTGAGGAACACCACGCCGGTGACGTGCCCGGCGTAGCGGTCAACGGTGCGGACGACGTCGCTCGAGCACAGCTGGCTGCCGAAGCGCTCCAGCACCATCGTGTCCATCCGGCCGATCGACTTCGGGTCGCTCGGCCGCGAGACGTAGATCGTGTCGCCGGCGTCATAGACGATGCCGACGTGCTCGATCACCTCGATGCGGTTGCTGCGCAGCGCGCTGATGCATTTGACCGGCTCGCCGGCGACGCGGCCTTCGAGCATGCGGGCGAGCTTCGCCTCGCCCTTTTCGGCGAGCGTCTCGGCATTCGCCGCGGAAGCCGCGGTCAGCGCCAGCGCTGCGCCGGCGAGGAAGGTGGCGATGGTCTTCATTGCTTTTCTCCCACTTTCCGGGGACCTTGCCGCAAATGGGGTGAACGGTGGCTGACCGCAAGCCTCGGCTACGGCAGGATCGAGCCGGCCGGCGGGGCGTCGGGCTCGGGCAGGTGCCCGGGCGATGCCTCGTGCAGGCCGCGCTCCGCCGGGCCGCCGGCGAGGATGAAGCGGCGGTCGCAGTAGCCGCAGTCGACGTAGCCGCGCTCGTCGATTTGCATGTAGACCCGCGGATGGCCGAGCGCCGCCGGGCGGTAGTTCGGCCCGCCGCGGATGTCGCCGGCGCCGTCGCACCACACGCGCGGGGATTCGACCACGGTCGTTTCAGGGACGTCTTCCATCGCCCCGGCGATTAGCGGCGGCGCGCGGTTCCCGCAACCCGCAGGCCCGCCGCGGCGGGATCAGTTGAACAGGATCTGGATGACCACCGTGCCGGTATACACGCCGGGCGCCTGGTTGGCCCCGACGTTGAGCCGACCGCCGAGGCGAAACTCGGAGATGCCGTTGGCGGCGTCGATCTGGTAGTTGCCGAGGTTCCAGCCGTTGGCGCCGTTGACCGAGTGCATCTGGCCGACGCCGATGGTGATGTTGGTCATCGTCATCGTCGCCCCCGGGCCGTTGAGCGTGACCACGCCGCTATTCTCGCGGATGCGCACCCGCTGGTTGCGGCGGCCCATGATGTTGAACCGCGCCGCCTGGCACGGCCCGCTGCGCAGCAGGCCGCCGGTCACCGAGCAGCTGGCGGTGGGGTTCGGTGTGAGGATCACTGTCCCCGGGGCTGTCGGGCGAACGATCCGGCCGAAGTTCATGTCGGCGACGTTGATCACCGAGCCCGGCTCGAGGATCACCACCCCGGTGCTGGCTCCTGCAGTGTCCTGCGCGGCGGCCGGCGCCGGCGCCAGCGCCACGGCGCCCGCGGCGAGCAGCGCGCCGCCCGCGCGCTGGCGCAGCGTCAGGCGCCCCCGAAGGCGCAGTCGGCGGAAATCCCCCAATCCCATCGCGCTCGCCCTAGCCCGTCAGCCATGAAGGGCGCCGCACAAAACATGGTTACCGGCGCATTAACTTCGCAGGCTAACTACGTCGCCCGCGCGGCCGATCGCGCGGTCAATCGTAGTTGAACTCCAGGCTGAAGGTGCCGTTGTACACGCCCGGCCGCTGGTAGGCGCCGACTTGCAGCGTGCCGCCGACATGGATCGTGAAGCTGCCGTCGGGGCTGAGGATCAGGTAGCGCTGCTCGGTCGGGGTCGAGCCGAGGGCGAGCGCCGGCGAGCCGGCGGCGAAGCTGAAGCCGTTGACCCGCATGGTCGCCCCCGCCGGACCGGTCAGCGTGATCTGCCCGCCGACCGGCCGCGTGATGCGCAGCACGTAGAGGAAGCGCACCGCGCCGGTGAAGGTCGCCGCGCGGCAGGCGCCGAGGTGGACCAGGCCGTTGGTGGCAGTGCACTGCGGCGTCGCGCTCGCGGTCATGACGACGGTCCCGGGAACCTCACGCGGGGCGATCCGGCCGAAATCCATGTCCGCCTGGTTGCCGACGGTGACCGGCTGAAGGATTTCGCCGGACAGGCGTGCGGAATCGGTGTCCTGCGCCGCCGCCGAAGGGGCGAGAATCAGCGTCGCCGCGGCCGCGGCAAGGCAGCCGCCGGCCTGCGGCAGACGACGCGCCCACCCGGGCCGCCCTCGCGAACGCGCGCATCCCATCGGCCGGGGATAGCTCCCGAGCCGTGAAAGGCTTCGCACGATAATGGGTTAAATCCGTGCCAACGGCGGCGGCCGGCGATGACCCCTTTACGGTCCCGGTGGGCTGGCCCAAAGGGTGCGCCGATGCCCGAGCCCGCCATCGAGATCCGTGACCTCGTCAAGGAATATGCGGCGCAAGGCGACGCGCCGGCCAAGCTGGCGCTCAACGGGGTCAGCTTCGACGTGCCCGAAGGCGGCGTGTTCGGCCTGCTCGGGCCCAACGGGGCGGGCAAGTCGACGCTGATCAACATCATGGCTGGCCTCGTGATGAAGAGCGGCGGGACGATCCGCATCTGGGGCCACGACATCGACCGCGATCACCGCAACGCCAAGATGTGCATCGGCATCGTGCCGCAGGAGATCGTGTTCGACCCGTTCTTCACACCGTTCGAGGTGCTCGAGAACCAGTCGGGCATGTACGGCGTCGCCAAGGCGTTGCGCCGCTCGGAGGAATTGCTGCGCGCGGTCCACCTCGCCGACAAGCGCGACGCCTACTCGCGCTCGCTGTCGGGCGGGATGAAGCGGCGGCTGCTGATCGCCAAGGCGATGGTCCATTCGCCGCCGGTGCTGGTGCTCGACGAGCCGACCGCGGGCGTCGACGTCGAATTGCGCCGCCAGCTGTGGGAGCTGGTCGGCGAGCTCAACGCCGAGGGCGTCACGGTGGTCCTCACCACGCATTACCTCGAGGAAGCCGAGCAGCTGTGCGACCGCATCGCAATCATCAACCACGGCGAGCTGATCGCCAACCAGCCGACCCGCGAGCTGGTCGGCATGGCGCGCGAGAAGATCGTCCGCGTGACCGTCGACAAGGACCTGGCGGTGCCGCCGATGGAGCCGGCCTTCGTCAAGGCCGAGGTCATCGACCCGCGCACGCTGGAGGTGACTTACGACCGCGACGCCTCGAGCGCCGGCCAGGTGCTCGCGCTGGTCCAGCAGCACGGTTACGCGATCGAGGACGTCACCACCCGCGAGGCCGACCTCGAGGACGTGTTCGTGCAATTGACGAGCTCAGCGAACCGAGTGGCCTAGCAGCCGCGCTCGCAGACCAGCGAGGCGCCGTCCGAATCCCGCTCGATGAAAATGCCGCCCCCGCAGGTACCCGCGGTGAACGCTGCGTACTCGAACAGTCCGCTATACTTGGGGGCCACCGGTACCTCGGCGCCTTGCGCGGCGAGCACCTCGCGCACTTCCTCGGGCGAAGCGGCGAAACGAATTCCGCGCCGGTAGAGGCTATCGGTTTCGGGCGGAGCGACGAATTCGACCCACAGCCTTTCGATCTTCAGCCCGTGCCAAGTGCTGTTGGCAGGCAGATCGACGTGCGCTGTGTACACGTAGCCGTCAGGCATTCCTTCCATCGGCGCGCGCTTGGACTGTGGAGCGAGCCTTGCTTCGCCTATCGCCACCACGGGCGCACTGATGGCGTCGTCCGGATCGCCGCCGAGAAGCAGCAGCCCCTCGAACGCATGCTCGGTCAGCGCGTCGAACCGGCACTCGCTGGCATCGCGCAGCGCGATCGCGGAGGAAAAGTCGCCCGATGGCGCCGCGGCATTGTCCTGCGCCTGCCCGCCGGAGCACGCCACCAGCGCAAGCGACAGCAGGAGCGGCGTGTGCTTGGTCATGGACCTTTGTCATTTCCAGCACGAGGCGCTGTCAACCAGCTTTGCTTGCCGCGCCCCGCCGCCTTCGCCATGAAGCCACCGCGATGTCCGATGCGCACGACATTCTGATCATCGGTTCCGGCGCCGCCGGGCTCACCGCGGCGTTGACCCTGGCGGAGACGCGCAAGGTGCTGGTGCTCGCCAAGGGCCCGCTGACCAGCGGCTCGACCGCCTGGGCGCAGGGCGGCATCGCCGCCGTGCTCGATGCCGGCGACACGTTCGAGCGGCATATCGAGGACACGATGATCGCCGGCGCCGGGCTTAACCGGCGCGAGACCGTCGAGTTCGTCATCGAGCGCGCGCCGGCGGCGATCGACCGGCTGTGCGACCTCGGCGTGCCGTTCAACCGCGACGGCAAGGACCTGCACCTGACGCGCGAGGGCGGCCATTCGCACCGCCGCATCGTCCACGTCGCCGACGCCACCGGGTGGGCGGTGCAGGCGGCGCTGCTCAAGGCGGCCGCGGCCAATCCCAACATCACCCTGCTGCCCGACCGGAGCTGCATCGACCTGATCACCGGACGCCACGAGGAGCGCTATTCGGGGTCGGGCCGGGTGTGGGGCGCCTACGCGCTCGACACCGCCACCGGCAAAGTCGCGGCGCACGTCGCGCGCGCGACGATCCTCGCGGCGGGCGGGGCCGGGCGGGTGTACCAGTTCTCGACCAGCCCGAGCGGCGCGACCGGCGACGGCATCGCCATGGCCTGGCGCGCGGGGTGCCGCATCTCCAACATGGAGATGATGCAGTTCCACCCGACCTGCCTCTACCACCTCGAGGTCAAGAACTTCCTCATCACGGAGGCGGTGCGCGGCGAGGGCGGCCAGCTCAAGCACCCCGAGACCGGCCACCGCTTCATGCCCGACTACGACGCGCGCGCCGAGCTCGCCCCGCGCGACGTGGTGGCGCGGGCGATCGACGATCAGATCAAGCGCTTCGGCCTCGACTACGTCCACCTCGACATCAGCCACATGCCGGCCGAGTTCGTCATCGGCCACTTCCCGACGATCCACGAGAAGCTGCTCGGCCTCGGCATCGACATGACGAAAGAGCCGATCCCGGTCGTGCCCGCGCAGCACTACACCTGCGGCGGCATCCTCATCGGGCTCGACGCGCGCACCGACCTGCCCGGCCTGTGGGCGGCGGGCGAATGCACCGAGAGCGGCCTCCACGGCGCCAACCGCCTCGCCTCCAACAGCCTGCTCGAATGCTTCGTGTTCGGCGAGGCCGCCGCGCACGACGTGCTCGAGTGCTTCGACGATCTCGACCCGGTGCCGCCGATCCGCGAGTGGGACGAAAGCCGCGTCACCCAGTCCGACGAGGAGGTCGTGATCCGCCAGAACTGGACCGAGATCCGCCGCTTCATGTGGAACTACGTCGGCATCGTGCGCACCACCCGGCGGCTCGAGCGCGCGGCGCACCGCATCAAGCTGCTCAACGGCGAGGTCGAGGACTACTACGGGCACTTCCGCGTCACCACCGATCTGGTCGAGCTGCGCAACCTGCTGCAGTGCGCCGACCTGATCGTGCAGAGCGCGCTCAAGCGCCACGAGAGCCGCGGCCTGCACTTCACGCTCGACTATCCGCAGACCGACCCGGTCGCGCGCGACACGGTGCTGGTCCCCTAGCTCAGCTCGAGCTGGGTGAAGCGCACCGGCATCACCGGCCGGACCTCGGCGGTGCGGTCGCCGGTCTTCACCACCACGCTCAACTGCTGCACGTCCGGCCCGCCGAGGGGGATGACCATGCGGCCCCCTTCGCGCAGCTGGCCGAGCAGCTCGGGCGGCGGCTCGGGCGCGGCGGCGGTCACCAGCACCGCGGCGAACGGCGCGTGCTCGACCCACCCGCGCGAGCCGTCGCCGGCGCGCACCCTGACGTCGTAGCCGAGCGCGGCGAAGCGCGCCTCGGCGGCCTCGGCGAACTCCTCGACGATCTCGACGCTGAATACCTCGGCGCCGAGCTCGGCGAGGACCGCGGCCTGGTAGCCGAGCCCGGTGCCGACCTCGAGCACCCGCAGCTCCGGTTCGACCTGCAGCAACTCGAGCATCAGCGCGCCGATGAACGGCTGCGAGATGGTCTTCTCGAAGCCGATCGGCAGCGGGCTGTCGTGGTAGGCGGCTGCGGCCAGCTGCGCGGGCACGAACAGGTGCCGCGGCACGTCGAGCAGGGCGCGGCGCAAGTCGGCGTCGAGCGCGGCCTTGCCGATCTCGTCGCTGGCGAGGTCGAAATGCATGTCGACGATCTCGACCATGTGCCGCCGGAAGATCGCCAGGTGCTGCTCGGTGATCGGCTTCATCGCGATTCGAAAGCCGCCGGCCGGGCATTGTTCCGCTTCATCGGGGGCGCGGCACGAAGCGTTCGCGCGGCGTGCCGTTGACGTGGAACAGCCGCTCGACCGGGAACTTGATGACCATCCCCGACTGCTCGAGCCGATAATCGTAGATCGCTCCGAGCAGGCCGGCCATCGGCCCGCCCTCGACCCGCGCGCCGATCGCGTCGAAGCCGAGCGCGAGGCCTTCGCCCATGCTCCCGGTCCAGCGCCCGACGCGCACGGTGACGGGACCGCGATGGTGCTTGCCCGGGCGCGGCAGGACCTGCTCGATCCATTGCCGGGCGACGCCGTACTGCCGCTCCTCCGCCGGCAGCGTGTGCATCTGGTAGTCGGTCGGCCGGGCGACGAACCAGCCCATGATCGCGCGCGCCACGGTGGTGTTGCCGCCGCTGGCGGTGTCGGTCAGGTCGAGCACGACCGGCTGCCCCGGCCGCGCCCGCGCCATCGCCGCGTCGAACGCCGCGATGGCCCCGTTGTCGCCGAGCGAATCGTGGAAGCGGATGACGAGCGCGCCGCCCTCCTCGCTGGCGCCCAGCAACGGGCGATCGAGCAGCTGCCCGACATAGAGATTGGGCAGCTCGAGCTGGCGCGTCTCGCCGCCGCGGGCGACCGTCAGGTGCCGCGGCGCGTTGCGCCGTCCGGCGGCGAGCACCCGCGCGGCATAGCCGGCGCGCTCGGCGGTCACCGGCAGGCCGAGGTCGGCCCAGAACATCTCCACCGCGCGGGCGAGCGGGACCGCGCCGACCGCCACCAGCCGGTCGCCCGCGCGGATCCCGGCCTGCTCGGCCGGCGAGCCCTCGCGCACCGCGCCGATGGTGAAGTCGGGCTCGATCCACAAGTCGGAGTAGCTCGGCACCAGCGCCCAGCTGTCGGCCAGCGAGGCGCCGGTGATCGCGTGATGATCGGCGAGCACGGTCAGCGCGCGCTCGGCATAGCGGACCAGCTCTTCCTGCGAATCGACCTGGCCGGCCTCGGCGCGCAGCATGTCGCTGAGCGGCATGCGCCCGCCGTCGAAGCGGTCGAGATAGGCGTAGTCCTCGTTGACCAGCCGCTCGATCGAGCGCGCGTCGGCGGCGAAGTCGGGCGCGGGTTCGTCCGCTCCCACGAGGACGGGGGTGAGCAGCAGAAGGACCGCGCGCTTCCAGGCCATCGCGCGCCCCTAGCACGCCCGCGGGGTTCAGACGATGCCGGCGACCAGGCCCAGCTTGAGCGCTTCCTCGGCCGGCACGTACCAGTTGTAGAGCGCCTTCTCGAGCAGCTCGTCCATGCTCACCTGGCTGCCGGCGATCAGCTTCTCGAAGGCCTGTTGCTCCAGGTCGATGCCGGTTTCGATCTCGTGGCACTTGGCCCTGAGCAGTGGCAGGCTCGAGCGGATCGGCCCGGACAGCTTGACGTCCTGCTCGAGCTGGCGGGAATGGATCAGCAGGACCGCATCCCGGGTGAGGTAGCGGTCGCCGCGCGGGAAGCCCGACATCAGCGTGACGCCGGCCGAATAGACCACGGTCTTGCCGAGGAACACGAACCGCCGCGGCCTGAGCCGCGCGCGCGTGCCCTCGATGTCGAGCATCGCCCGTCGGCCGAGCTCGGCGTCGCCGCCGAGCGTGGTCAGCTCGAGCGTCACCGGATCGGTCCCGTCGTCGATCGCGCCGAGCTGGCAGGCCAGCGATTCGAGCATCTTCTCGTCGACCGGGCCGAGCAGCGAGACTTGCGGCTCGCTCAGGGTCACGGGGACGCCGGCATCGTCGCGGGCCACTGACATCTCCTGTTGGGTTGGGGGCACCCGTCTCCAAGGCCTCGTGCGCGCCCATGGTTCCCATCTTGACGAAAGCTAATCGCGCCCGCCCGGCAGCAAAGCTGCGCGGTTCGATTCAGATGATTCACCGCCGCGCAACGCACAGGTTTTTTTCCGCAGAGTCATTTTGACTCTTGCGCCCCCCGCCAGTGCCGCTTTGACCACGCGTCGCGGCGTGTTGCTCGCCTCACACACCCGCGCATGACGCCGCTCGCGAGAGTAAATCGCGCGTTTACCCTCTTGCGCGCGATTCGGCTCCGATTCACTATGGCTTGTGGCTGGGTTGCCGGGGGCACCCACAATACCTAGATTCCGCATGACCGCGCGCCCGTCGCGCCGTCACCCGGAACCGGGCATGTCGGAGCCCTCCTGGAAGCCCGGCTGGGGACAGGCGGGGGATAAGTTTTTCCCTGCCGCCGCATGCGAGTTGCTAGGCTGGCGCATTGCCCGCCGATTCGAACACATGCGGAACATCGAACACGATCCGGCATTCGGATCAGGCATGAGCGGGGGGCGCTGAAATGGACTTTCGGAACGGGGACGAAGCGGCGATGGGTCTCGGCGACAACGGCAATGCGGCCACGCTCGAAGCGGACGTCCCGGCGAAACCAGGCAAGGCGATCAAGATGGACCGGAAGGATACGGGCAGCGAGGCGCTCGTCGCGGACGCGGCGGAAGCGGCGATCGCCGGGGCGATGGCGGAAGCGGTCAAGGTGGCCGCGGCCGCGGCGGGCGACGATTCGAAGGCGGTGCGCGCGCGCCGCTTCGCCGTCGTCACCGACGAATCGCGCGATGCGCTGCTGACCGATTTCGGCAAGGAAACGCTGACCGACCGCTACCTGCTGCCCGGCGAAAGCTACCAGGACCTGTTCGCCCGGGTCGCCGATTGCTACGCCGACGACGAGGCGCACGCGCAGCGGCTTTACGACTACATCTCGAAGCTGTGGTTCATGCCGGCGACCCCGGTGCTGTCGAACGGCGGCACCAACCGCGGCCTGCCGATTTCGTGCTACCTCAACTCGGTCAGCGACAGCCTCGAAGGCATCGTCGGCACGTGGAACGAGAACGTCTGGCTCGCCTCGCGCGGCGGCGGCATCGGCACCTACTGGGGCAACGTGCGCGGGATCGGCGAGCCGGTCGGCCTCAACGGCAAGACCAGCGGCATCATCCCGTTCGTGCGCGTGATGGATTCGCTGACCCTCGCGATCAGCCAGGGCTCGCTGCGGCGCGGTTCGGCCGCCTGCTATCTCGACATCTCGCACCCCGAGATCGAGGAGTTCCTCGAGATCCGCAAGCCGTCGGGCGACTTCAACCGCAAGGCGCTCAACCTGCACCACGGCGTGCTCGTCAGCGACGCGTTCATGGAGGCGGTTCGCGCCGGCGAGCCGTGGGAGCTCAAGAGCCCGAAGGACGGCTCGGTCCGCGCCACGGTCGATGCGCGCTCGCTGTTCCAGAAGCTAGTCGAGACCCGCCTCGCGACCGGCGAGCCGTACATCGTGTTCTCCGACACCGTGAACCGGATGATGCCTAAGCATCACCGCGAGCTGGGCTTGAAGGTCTCGACCTCGAACTTGTGCTCGGAGATCACCCTGCCGACCGGCCGCGACCATCTCGGCAACGACCGCACCGCGGTGTGCTGCCTGTCCTCGCTCAACCTCGAGACGTGGGACGAGTGGAACGGCGACAAGCTGTTCATCGAGGACGTCATGCGCTTCCTCGACAACGTGCTGCAGGACTACATCGACCGCGCGCCCGACGAGATGGCCCGCGCCAAGTACTCGGCGAGCCGCGAGCGCTCGGTCGGCATGGGCGTGATGGGCTTCCACTCGTTCCTGCAGGCGAAGGGCCTCGGCTTCGAAAGCGCGATGGCCAAGGCGTGGAACCTCAAGATGTTCAAGCACATCGCCGCCAAGGCCAACGAGGCCTCGATGGTCCTGGCCGAAGAGCGCGGCGCCTGCCCCGACGCCGAGGAAGTCGGCGCGATGGAGCGCTTCAGCTGCAAGATGGCGATCGCCCCGACCGCCTCGATCAGCATCATCTGCGGCGGCACGAGCGCCTGCATCGAGCCGATCCCGGCCAACATCTACACCCACAAGACGCTGTCGGGCAGCTTCGTGGTCAAGAACCCGTACCTCGAGAAGCTGCTGCAGAAGAAGTCGAAGGATTCGACCGCGGTGTGGAACTCGATCCTCGAGCGCGGCGGCTCGGTGCAGCACCTCGACTTCCTCACCGCCGAGGAGAAGTCGGCCTACAAGACCAGCTTCGAGATCGACCAGCGCTGGCTGCTCGAGTTCGCTGCCGACCGTGCGCCGTTCATTGACCAGGCGCAGAGCCTGAACCTGTTCATCCCGGCCGACGTCGACAAGTGGGACCTGATGATGCTGCACTTCCAGGCGTGGGAGAAGGGCATCAAGTCGCTCTACTACTTGCGCTCGAAGAGCGTGCAGCGCGCCGGGTTCGCCGGCGGGGTCGAGGCCGACAACACCGCCGAGGCGCCCAAGTACGAGCTGGCGAGCCAGACCGACTACGAGGAATGCCTCGCCTGCCAGTAGCAGGCGCGGTCACCCTCACCTTCCCACGCCGCGGCGCGGCGCGGGCCCCGTCCTCTCCCGGTGGGAGAGGGAAAGAGCGCCGAAGGCGCGAAAGGGTGAGGGTATGAAGGGCTACGACAAGGCCCCCTCCGGCACCGTCGATCGCGCCCGGCGCCTGCGCCGCGACATGACCGATGCGGAGAAGCGCCTGTGGCGCGCGCTGCGCGAGGCCTTTCCGGAGGCGAAGTTCCGCCGGCAAAGTCCGGTGGGCCCCTACATCGCGGATTTCCTCAGCTTCCGGCACCGGCTCGTCATCGAACTCGACGGCGGTCAACACACGCCCGAAACGGACGCGGCCCGCACCCGATACCTCGAACGCGAAGGCTTCGCGGTGCTGCGCTTCTGGAACAACGACGCCCTGGCGAATACGGCGGGCGTCATGGCGCAAATCTCCCTCTCCCTCGGGGAGAGGGAAGGAGCGCCGAAGGCGCGACAGGGTGAGGGTGAGCAGCCATAGCACCCTCACCTTCCCACGCCGCTGCGCGGCGCGGGCCCCTTCCTCTCCCGGTGGGAGAGGAGAAAAGGTCACTCTCCCCCTTCCTCGGGCGCCGGCGGCTTCCCTGTGCTCGCCGATTGCGTTCGCGGCCGGCATGGCTAATCTCGCGTGCGGGGGACCTGCTCGCGCGATGCACGAAGCAGCGAAACGATGCAGGACCCCCACCGGGAGGAGCCGATGCCGCGCGCGATCCGCCTTGCCGCCACCGTCGGCCTCGTCGCGCTGCTCGCCGCGTGCGCCCGCCAGGCTGCGGACACGGTCCAGCACGCCGCCGGCACGCCGGGCTTCCTCCACGGGCTGTGGCACGGGTTCGTGTTCCCGTTCGCCTGGATCGGCTCGCTGTTCGACCCCGCCATCGCCTTCTACGCGGTGCCCAACAACGGCGGGTGGTACGACTTCGGCTTCTTCCTCGGCATCACCGTGCTCGGCGGCGGGTCGATGTTCGGCTCGCGGCGCAAGCGCGGCTAGGCGCGGCCGCGGCCGGATTTTTTCGGGAGCGATTCCAGCGGCTAGCCGGGGGCGGTAACGAAAAATTGACCAGTTGCGCGCAACCCTCCCGGGCATGCGTGTGAACGGCCAGACTCCGCACTTGCACGCGGCGACGCCGGTGGCGGTCAGCCGCTATTTCGCGCTGTACCTGGCGCAGATCGGCTGGATCGCGCTCGGCGCGTACTTGTTCGCCCACGCCTACTGGCCGTCGTCGTGCCGGCCGGACGACGTGCTCGAGATCTACGGCTGCTCGATGCGGCTGGCCGACCAGCGCGGGTGGGTCGAATCCGGGCTGATGACCTGGCTGTGGTCGACCCCGCTGCTGCTCGCGCTGGAGATCTCGCGCCGCTTCAACAAGCCGCGCCGCTGAGCCTCAGTCGTTGCGGTCGCCGGGGCCCTCGCCGTCGCCGGGCGCCGCCAGCTCGTCGGCGTCCTGCTCCATCGCCGCCTCGCGCAGCGCCGCCTCGGCATTGCCGTCGCCGGCCTGGGCGACGGTGGCTTCGGCGTCGTCGCCGCGCTCGTCCTGCTGCAGCTCGGCCTGCGCCGGCTGCGCGGGGGTCTCGCCCTCGCGCGGGCCGGTGCGCGGCGGCTCGCCGGGCGCGCGCTCCTGCTTCAAGGTGACGTTGCGCGAATCGTGCGGCTCGTACTCGCCCATCTCATGACTCCTCGGGGCTACTTTCCTTCGGGCAGCGGGAGATCGTCGCCCGGCGCGCCGCGCGCCCGCCCGGCCTGCCGTTCCTGCCGCTCGGGCTGGACGATAGCGTCCCACTCGACGCGCGGCTCGGGCGCGCTCGGGGTGATATCGCCGTCGCGGTGGGCCAGCTCGCTCGCCGGGTAGTCGCCGCCGGGGGGCAGCGTGCCGCCCCCGCCGGCGTCCTGGTCGGCCTCGTCGTGCTGCTGCGCCGCGCGGCCCTCGACCGCCTCGGCCGGCGCCTCGCCGGGGGCGCGCCCGTCCCGTTCGCGCGACGGGAATTGCGCCCCGCGCTGCTGCTGTTGCCTGAGCCAGGTCCACATCGGCCGGTGTCCTTGCGAGCGCGACCGGCCGGAAAAGCCGGTCCACCTCAAGGCAATGCGCGGCGCGGGCCATTCGTTCCGCTTGTCGGGCGGCCGCGACAATATAGATTGCCGCCGGGGAGGAGCGGGTGACCGGGTGGGATTGGCCGACGACGGCGGTGTGGGGCGCCCTGGCGTTCGGCGCGGCGGCTGCGCTGGCGGCGCAAACCCATCGCCACGTGCGGCGGGCCTTTCACCAATGGCGCCTCGCCCGGCGGCTGGCGCGCGATCCGTACATTTTGCGCGACGAGATGAACGAATACCAGCATGCGATCGGCGAGGACCTCGGGCCACTCCAGGTGCCGCAGATCGCCAAGCGCTCGCTCGTCGCCGGCCTCGTCTACGCCTTCGGTGCCTGGTTGATCGAGAACGACCTCGACCGTTGGTGGGATAGGGTCGAGGGCGCGCTTCTCGCCGGGGCGCTGCTATACGGGCTGTGGCGCTGGCTCAACGACCCTCCGGAGGCGCGGGCACATGACGAGGAGTGGGAAGGCGCGGAATTCCTTCGTCGCGACAACGGGTTGAGCTTCGCCGCGGCCGTGACCATCGTCATGCTGCTCCTGCTCGCCGCGATCATGCTGTTCTGACGCCGCCATTCGACCCGCCCGCCGGAGTGCGCCAAAGGGCCGGGTTATCCCCGCCGAATCATTCGCGCTTGCTATCGAATCGGCGGCATGATTCCCTACATTGGCCGGGTCGCCGCAACCGCCGTCGTCACCCACGGAGCCACCAGATGTCGCTGCTCGAAGCCCGCAAGACCTACAAGCCGTTCGAATACCCGTGGGCCTACGAGTTCTGGAAGCGCCAGCAGCAGATCCACTGGATGCCCGAGGAAGTGCCGCTCGGCGAGGACTGCCGCGACTGGGCGCAGAAGCTGTCCGACCACGAGCGCAACCTGCTCACCCAGATCTTCCGCTTCTTCACCCAGGCCGACGTCGAGGTGCAGGACTGCTACCACGACAAGTACGGCCGGGTGTTCAAGCCGACCGAGATCAAGATGATGCTCGCCGCGTTCTCCAACATGGAGACGGTGCACATCGCCGCCTACAGCCACCTGCTCGACACGATCGGCATGCCCGAAAGCGAATACGGCATGTTCCTCGAGTACGAGGAGATGAAGGCCAAGCACGATTTCCTGCAGGAGTTCGGCGTCGACAGCGACGAGGACATCGCCCGCACGCTGGCGATGTTCGGCGGCTTCACCGAAGGGCTGCAGCTGTTCGCCAGCTTCGCCATGCTGATGAACTTCCCGCGCTTCAACAAGATGAAGGGCATGGGCCAGATCGTCAGCTGGTCGGTGCGCGACGAGAGCCTCCACTGCGAGGGCATCACCCGCCTGTTCCACGCCTTCTGCGCCGAGCGGAAGTGCCTGACCCGGTCGGTCAAGGAAGACATCATCGATGCCTGCCAGAAGACCGTGCGGCTGGAGGACGCGTTCATCGACCTCGCCTTCGAGCAGGGCCCGGTGCCGGGGATGACCGCCAGGGAGATCAAGAAGTACATCCGCTACATCGCCGACTGGCGCCTCGGCCAGCTCGGCCTGCCGGCGATCTACATGGTCGACGACCACCCGCTCCCGTGGCTCGCCCCGCTGCTCAACGGCGTCGAGCACGCCAACTTCTTCGAGACCCGCGCGACCGAGTACTCGAAGGCCGCGACCCGGGGGAACTGGAACGACGTGTGGGCGAGCTTCGACAACCGGGCGAAGGCGAAGACCAGCGCGGCGAACGCGGCGGACGAGGGCGATGGGCCGGGGCTGTTCGGCGACGTGAGCGGAGCGCAGGCGGCGGAGTGAGTCGTGGGCGAGGAGAAGAAGTCTCTCGACGTCCTGGGCATCAAGCCTCTCTCCGACGCTGCGTTGGTCGTCGTTCAAGGAGTGGTTGATGGGGCGGGTGCGTTTCTTGGTCGCATCTGCCTTCCGGCTGCTGAGGAACTAGGGCTGCTCCTCAAGGACAAGGTCTCTGCATGGAGGGCTCGGAACGCAGCGGCGATAAGCCTCGAGGCAAAAAAGATTCTTGAAACCGAAGGCAAAGAGGATGTTCACGCACACCCGCGAATTGTTGGGAAGATCATCGAGGAAGGGTCCTGGGAAGACGATCCTGATTTGCAAAAGTTGTGGGCTGGCTTGTTGGCCAGCTCGTGCAGCCAAGACGGGCGAGATCAAAGCAACCTAATTTTTATCAATCTTTTGAAACAAATGACGTCGTCCGAGGTCAAGCTAGTTAATTATGCTTGCGAGCGTTCTAAGAAAAAGCTGACGGGAAATGGCTTGATAGTAGCCGACGGAGACTTCGCGATAAGTACTGAAGAGGTTCAGAATATCCTAGGAACTAGTGATATTCATCAAGCTGACGTTGAAATGGATCATTTGAGGGAAATCGGCATTCTGAGCACTTATTCCGGATTTCGATATGAGCACGGGCCCGCCGATATAACGCCATCAGCCTTGGCACTTCACCTGTACGTTCGGTGCCAAGGTAAGTCCCTCTCTCCAATTGAGTTTTACGGCCTTTCGGAAGCCACGGCCACGCCAGCGAATAGCATCGTTCCGGTGACTGATCCTTAGATTTCAGTACCTTTGAAGTACACCACTCGAAGCTACGCCGCAAACTCGTGCCGCTCACGGTGCCAAGCCAAATACCTGGGATGGGGTCGGTTCTCGTTCGCGGGTAAACGCGCCCGCCGGTCAGGGTAGATTAGCTTCTCCACGCTCGCGACATCGTTGATCTTGGTCGACAGCAGGATATCGCCCGCGTCGCTCAGCGACAGGAAGCCGCGGTCGAACATCCAGTGCACGGTTCCCGACAGCGCGATGCCGTTGCTCGCCTTGTCCGATCCGCCGTGCTCGACACCGATGATGTGCGCGGCCTGCACTTCGGCGCGTCCGCCGCCGTTGATCAGCCGCATCCCGGTCAGCGCGCAGCGGCATTCGTAGGCATCCAGCACGCGCTTGCGGAACTGGCGGTCGCGCACCTTGCGGCTGGTCAGCACGGTGTCGCGCTCGACCGGGCCGAGGAACGGCTCCTGCTCCTCGTGCACGCTGGCGGGCATCGGCTCCTCATCGTCCTCGCGCGGCAGCAGGTCTTCCTCCTCGATCAGCCCCAGCCCGACGATGCGGTCGAAATCCTCGTCCGAAATGGCGCGGATCGACTGGATGGCGCGGCCGTTGTTGAGCCTTCCATCGGCTTGGAGCAGCCCGCGCTCGACGGCCTGCCCGTCGTACTGAAAGGGCACGTCGCACCCGAACTCGAGATAAGTGCCGGGCTCGATCAACGCGAGGAACATGGCCGCATCGGTGGGGTCGCGCACGATCTCCTCCACGCGCGCCAACGCGTAGTAGCCTCGCGGTCCCGACCGGCGCGGCTCCTGGTAGACGATCCATTGCCCGACCGAGCGCGCCGCTGCATTCAGCCATTGCGGCCCGAAGCGATAGAAGCGGTCGGGCTCATCCGCATAGATCGAGTGCGAGCCGACCACGAACACGCACTTGCTCGGCGAGGCGAGCGGCAGGAAGGCCGCCCCGGCCTTGAGACGGTAGTGCCCGCCGCCGAGGAATTCGAGACCGCCGCGATCGCGCAACTGCTGCAGCTCCCGGCGCAGCGTGGCGTCGGGCGTCGCCCCGCGCGTCCCGGTCTCGCGCACGATCCGGTCGAGCTCGGCGTCGATCAGCTGCGCGAGCGTGAACTCCGCGCTGCCCGAGCGAGCCACCAAGCGGGCCACGGCAAGCTCGACCGAACTGGGCCAGATTCCGCCCGCCACCGCTTTCCTCCCGCGCGATGGCTGCCATCATGCGCGAATGACGGAAGCAGCGAAAGCGCCAAGAATTCGGATCGTCTGCGGCACTTGCGGCTCGACGAATGTGTCGCGCGACGCGTGGGCAGACTGGGACGACAAGACGCAGCAATGGGTCCTGGGTGCAGTGGCCGATTACGGGCATTGTCACGACTGCGAGGGAGAAAGTCGCCTCGAGGAACAACCTCTGTAGTCCTAGGCCGCGGTTCCTCGCTCCCGCCACCCACTGCCCTTCGGTCGGCATCACTGTCGATCCGCAGCCGCGGGCGCTCGTGCCGTCGATCCAGCGCGCCAGCCCTCGCCAACCATCCGCTTCCGCATGCGCGTTGTCGAACGCCGGCCCCACGCCCGCCATCACGCCCCTTGCCTCCACCCCGCGCGCTGCTAGCCTCGTCGCCATGAAGCGTCAGCTCGCCTTTGCGCTCGCCACGCTGCTTGCGGCGGCCGTCCCGTTCACCGCCGCGCTGGCGCAGGACGCCGGCGAGGACCAGGTCTATCAGGTCGACGCCGACGATCCGGTCATGGATGCGGCCATCGCCGAGGCCCAGCGGACTCTGCCGGACTTTCTCGCCCTGCTCGCCGAGCCGCCCGCGGGCACCAGCGAGTTCATGATCAAATACCCGCTGGCCGGCTGGGAGCACATCTGGGTCGACAACCTGACGATCGAGGGCGAAGCGATCGCCGGCGCTCTCGCCAACACTCCGGTGGAGGAGGGATACCAGTTTGGCCAACGCGTCAGCGTGCCGCTCGCGGAGATCAGCGACTGGGCCTACCGCGCGGCCAACGGCGTGATGCAGGGCCACCGCACGACGCGGGTGCTGCTCGGTCAGGCTCCGGACGAGATGGCCGCCGCCATCCTCGCGGACTTCGGCTGGGACTGAGCTCGCCTAACACCAGCCGCCGCGATACCCCCGCCACTCCTCCGCCAGCCTTTCGTCGACCAGCACCGCGCCCAGGCTCTCGCCGTCGCGGGTGACCGTGCGCAGCCGGCGGCCGTAGCGGTCGCGGTCGATCAGGGCGAGGGTGAAGGGGCCGGCGTTGAGCGGCACCTGGAGGCGGGCGGTCGCCTCGGCGCCGAGCTGGGCGTCGCGTGCGCACCCGGGGTCGCTGACCTCGGGGGTATTGATGTCGCGAGGCGGATCTTCTCGCCGGCGTAACAGAAGCTGTCGCCATCGAGTACGGCAGGCTGTCGCCGGTCCCGCGCGCCCGCCCTCACCGCTACCGCCGATCGCCTAGAACAGCCAGCTCTCCGGCCTCGGCATCGGCTTGCCCTCGCCGGCTTTCACCAGCGACAGAATCGAGCGGATGCAGAACCACACCGCGCCGAGCAACCAGACCACTATCGCGCCGACGAACACCAGCGGGAAGGCGGGCGATAACGCCCGGTCCTGCGCCGATTGATCGAACGCCGTGCCGAAGATAGTGGCGATCCACACGATGAACACGCCCAGGAACACGGCCAGCCCGATCCAGAAGGTGCGGATCAGGTAGCGGTAATGGCTCCTTTCCCATTCCTGCGTGTCCGCGTCGTTGCGCCAGATATAGGCCAGCACCAAGCCGACGAAGACCGAGAACCCGAGGAAGATGTTGAGCAGGTAAAGCAACGCGACGATGGCCGGACGCGCGAGCGTGACTCCGGTTGGCGGCGGCGATTGCTGTTGCTGGGCGGTTGTCTGGTCCATCGGCCTGTCCCCTTGCGGCTGTGCCGTGGCTCTTACAGCGCAGGCGGCCGCATCGCAAAAACCGCTGTCCTACACGCGCCCGATCTGCTCCATCCTGCGGGATGAAGACCGGGCTGCCGCGGGCTGTCGTTGCGAACGAGTCGCGGCTCCCGCGCGCGATTCCGGCGAAAGTGTCGCCCGGCCAGATCGGCGGCAAGCGCTTGGCCGATAACGGAAATATCGCCAAAGCCCCGGGCGACACGCTGTCGCCTTTGTCGCGTTCGTCACCCGGTTCAGCGCACCCACCGCCCCTTGGGCGCGGCATGGCTGTCGATCCGCCGCTGCGGGCGCTCGTGCCACGGGATGTTGAGCGCCCAAGAGGTCGGGTAGAACCCCGCCGCCGAGTTCGGCAGGTTGTCGTCGATCCGGCGCGCCATCACCTGCCGGCCGCTGCCAGCTCCGGATCGTCGGGCGCGTCGAGCAGCCCGTGCACTGGCGCGATTCCGGATGCCGCCTGTCGCGATGAAGACGCTCGGCGACAGCCGCACCCGCCCGGGCTCGGTCAGCGTCGCGACGGTCGTGGGCTTGCGCATCGAGGGGTCCTCGCGAGACCGCAACATAGCCGGTGCGGCGCGCGGAGTCGCTCAGCACCAGCTCCCGCGATACCCCGCCATTCCTCGGCCAGCCCCTCGCCGACCAGCACCGCGCCGAGTCTCTCGCCGTCGCGGGTGACGGTGCGCAGCCGCCGGCCGTAGCGGTCGCGGTCGTCGCCCGACGCGGCCGGGCCGAGCGTGAACGGCCCGGCATTGAGCAGCGCGCGCAGCCGCGCGGTCGCCGCCGCGCCGAGCTCGGCCTCGCGGGCGCATTCGGGCGCGCTCGTCTCGGGGGTGTTGATGTCGGCGAGGCGGATCTTCTCGCCGGCGTACCAGAAGGTGTCGCCGTCGATCACGCAATCGCCGCCGGCGGCGCCGCGCCCGGCGCACAGGGCGAACCGCGCCGTCTCGCGGTCGAGCGCGGTCGGCGGCGGCCGGTCGAAGCCGAGCGGCAGCGCCGGCGGGAAGCCCCACACGAACACCGCGGTGAACACCGCCAGCGGCGCCATCACCATGATCGGCGCGATTCGCAGGCGCCGCCGCCGCTGGCGCGGGCGGGCGCGGTCGCGGAACTTCAGGCGGCCCGGCTCGGTCCATGCGACCTCGCCATGGCCGCCCCCTCGCGCCCAGCGCGGCTTGCGGCGGAACGGGATCACGCTCGGCGGACGGCGGGCCATGCCGCGGTTGTGCGCCGCGAACGGTCACCAGGCGATTAGGGGCGGCTACGGGGCGAGGTGGAGCGATTTCCGTCCGTTTCGGAGCTTGCGCCGTGCTATGGCCGGCGGCCGGAGGAGCCCATGACGCCCGACAGCGCTTTCGCCGGCTCGATCCCGGCGCTTTACGACGAATGCCTGGTCCCGGTGCTGTTCGCGCCGTTCGCGGCGGACCTCGTCGCGCGCGCCGAGGCGCTGGCGCCGGGGGCGGTGCTCGAGCTGGCGGCGGGGACCGGGGCGGTCAGCCATGCGCTCGCTGCGGCGCTGCCCCGCGCGCGGATCGTCGCGACCGACCTCAACCCGGCGATGCTGGCGGTGGCGGCGGCGCGCGGCGCGGCCGCCAACCTGGCGTTCGAGCCGGCCGACGCGCAGTCGCTGCCGTTCCCGGCGCAACGGTTCGATCTCGTGCTGGCGCAATTCGGGGCGATGTTCTTCCCCGACAAGGCCGGCGCCTATGCCGAGGCGCGGCGCGTGCTCGCCCCGGGCGGCACGCTGCTGTTCAACGTGTGGGACCGGCTCGAGGCCAACACCGGCAGCGCGGCGATCCACCAGGCGGTGCGCGCCGTGCTGCCCGAGCCGAAGCCCGAGTTCATCGCCCGCACCCCGTTCGGCTACCACGACGCCGCGACGATCGAGGCCGACTTGCGCGCCGGCGGCTTCGCGCAGGTCGCGATCGAGCGCGTCGGTTTCGTCAGCCCGCCCGGCAGCGCCGCGGCGCTGGCGCGCGGCATGTGCCTCGGCAGCCCGCTCGCCAACGAGCTCGCGGCGCATCCGCCGGCGGCCCGCGAGCGCGCGCTGGCGGCTGCGCGCGAGGCCGCCGAGCGCGCCGAGGCGGAGCACGGCGGGCTCGCCATGGCGGCGCTGGTGATCGCCGCGCGCTAGCCGCGCCCGGCCTCCCGCGCCGCGATTCCCGCCTCGAGAAACCGCTGTCCTACAGGCGCGAAACCTGCCCTAACCTGGCGGATGAAGGCCCGGCCTCCGCTCCCGGACACCGCCGATGCGCCGTCCGTGCGCCGCCGCACGACTTCGCCGCGGCGCGGAGCCGCCGCGCCGACCGAGCGAGCGTCCGGCGCCCGGGGCCGGAGGAGGCCGGTCGACCGCCGGGTGAGCGTCGCCTACTCGTCGTCGTCGTCGTCCCGGTCGGTGTCCGCCTGCACGTCGGCTTGCGCGCCGACGCCGGCTTGCGCCGCTGGGGTCTGAGTGCGCACGCTGGCCCCGGCATTGACGTTCGCCTCGGCGTCGGTCGCCTCGTCGGCCTTGTCGCCGGCCTCCTCGACCGCCTCCTGGGCCCGCTCGGTCGCGTCGTCGACACGCTGGCGCGCACGGTCAGAGGCGCGCTGCGAGGTGCTGCGGACCCGGTCCACGGTCTGCTCGGCCGTGGTGCCGACGCCGTTGACGTCCGCGCCGGCCGAGCCGGTCACCCCGCCGGTGACGTCGCCCACCGTGCCGCCCACGCCGCCGGTGACGCCTCCGCCGACTTGCGCCTGCGCGGCGCCGGCCGCGGCCAGCACGCTCGCGGCGGCGATCGAGATCAGAGTCTTGCGCATTGTAGCCTCCTTGCAATCATGCCCGGAGTCTATGCGTGGCCGCCCCCGCGGCTCCCGCCGGCGCGACGGACCGCGCGGGCCGCGGGACAAGGCGAGCGAGCGAAGGGAACCGGCGCCTTGCGCACAAAGGCCGCCTTGGCGCTTGACTTGGCGCGCGATTGGACGGAGCCTCGCGCCAGCAACGTTGAGGGGGGATTTTCACGATGCGTGTTGTTTCGATGGCCGTCGCCGCCGGCGCGGCCCTGCTGGTCGCGGCGCCCGCCGCCGCCGACGAATGGTCCGACCAGGTCCGGCGCCTGATGGACGCCGCGGCCGAGAAGTTCGCCGAGAACGGCTACCACTACGGCGGCTACACCCACGAGGGCTCGCTCAACGACGACGGCAAGGACACGATGACCGTGCGCCTCGGCTCGGGCATGAACTCGATGCTGATCGCCGCCTGCGACACCGACTGCAGCGACGTCGACCTGATCCTCTACGATGCGAACGGCAACACCGTCGATTCCGACTTCGAGCTCGACGACTTCCCGATCGTCTCGACCACGCCCGGCCGCGACGGGGTCTACCGGCTCGAGGTGCAGATGGTCGCGTGCAGCGCCAATCCCTGCCGCTACGCGATCCAGCAGTTCGTCAAGTAGGCGCGTTGCGGTGACGCGCGCCGCCGCCGCGGCTCTGGCGGCGGCCGTCGCGGCGCTGCCCGCCGCGGCGCAGGCGTGCTCGGTCGCCGCCGACTACCGCGTGCCGGGCAACCTCGAGCTGGCGCGCGCGGCCGAGACGATCGTCGTCGCGCGGGTGATCGGCGGCGCCACCGATCGGCAGGGCGACGCGTACGCCAGCACGATCACCGTCCGCCCGCTGGCGACGATCAAGGGGGCGCCGCCGCAGGGCGACATCGCGCTCCAGGGCATGACCCTGGCCGAGGGGGCGGCGGCCGGCCTCGGCGGGCTCAGCAACCCGTACGAGTTCGCCCGGCCGCATCCGCTCGGCCTGATCGGCGGCTGCATCCGCTACGTGTTCCCGCGCGGCACGACCGCGCTGTTCTTCCTGCGCACCGGCCACGAGGGGATGTGGGCCGCGGCCGGCGAGCCGTTCAGCCGCTGGGCCGAGGACGTGCCCGACGAGAACGCGCCGTGGGTCGCGTTGACCCGGCTCTACGTCCGCGCCGCCGAGCTTGCGCCGGCCGAGCGCACCGCGCTGCTCGAAGCCGAGCGCGCGGCGCTGCTGGCGCGGCTCGACGAGCCGGTCGCGCAACTGATGGCCGCCGACATCGCCCGCCAGCTCGGCGAGTCCGGCGAGGCCGCGGCCGCAGCGCCGGCCGAAGACCCGTTCATCGAGCGGTCCGACAGCGCCGTCGACGCGGCGCTGAGGGCGATGCAGCAGGCGGCGGAGGAGGGAGCGGACTGACCGCGGGCGCTACGCCCGGCTCACACGCTCTCCTGGTAGGGCTGGAACTCGCACCCGGCGAGGTCGGTCAGCAGGTACAGCACCTCGCGGCTGTCGGCGCCGGCCTCGCCGTAGAAGAACCCACCCTTGTAGGAACCGTACTGCTCAACCTCGTTGGGCCCGAGCACGCGCGGCAGGCCGTACTTGACGTAGCTCGTGCCGCGGACGCTGACCGTGTCGTTGTTGATGTACCACGGCAGCGAGCGCGCTCCGCTGTGCCCCGCGGCGGGCGACGGGACGCACGTGGCGGTGGCAGCGGCCGCCGCGCGGAAGCCGATGTGCTTCTCGAAGTTCGACAGCGTGCTTTCCCAGAACTCGATGTTGTCGATGAACAGCAGCGGCGAGAGGCCGCCGTCGTCGAGGTCGACGTCCATCTCTATGATCGGGTCGTCCTCGTCGTCGAGGTAGGCGCGGCCGAAGCGGTTGTTGCGGTTCCACTCGTTGATCGTCTCGAGCCCCGGCGAGGTGGTGAAGTCATAGCCCGAATGGAATTGCACCGTCGCGCATTCCGCGTGGTCGGTGCAGTTGTAGAAGAATATCTGGAACGTCGTGCCGCCGACGCCGCTGGTGATCATCGGGTCGCCGACCTGGTCGGTGCCGAGCTTGGCGGCGTAGCCGCCGTCCTGCAGCGCGCGGACCACGCTCCCCGGGTCCTGCGCCCGGACCATCTGCGCTTGCGCGGGAACAGCCCAGGCCGCCGCGATGGCGGCGAGCGCCAGCCAGTTCGATTTCATGCTTCAGCCCCCCTCTGTCGTGGCGAAAGACTGTCGCGCCGGCCGCGGCGTGTCAATCGCGGCCATGGCCGAAGCGCGGTTTCGGGCGTTTCGGCTTCATGCCCTCCACGGTCATCCGCCGCTTTGCCTACGATCGCGCGACCGAGGCGCTCGACGTCGAGTTCGTCAGCGGGCGGCGCTATCGCTACCGGGGGGTGCCCGAACAGCTGGCGCAACGGTTCCGCGAGGCGTTCGCCAAGGGCCGCTTCTTCAACGCCCACATCCGTCGGTTCGACTGCGAGCCGTTGGCCGAGGACGCGGCGAGCCCGCTGGCCGAGGCGCCGGCGCACACTTGATCGCGCGGCGCCCGCGCCCATCTCGAAGGACGACCACAGGAGAGAACGCCCGATGCGCACGCAAGACGAAGTCGCCGCCATGCAATGCCCGGTCTGCCGCGTCCCGCTCGCGATGAGCGATCGCCAGGGCATCGAGATCGACTATTGCCCGCAGTGCCGCGGCGTGTGGCTCGACCGCGGCGAGCTCGACAAGATCATCGAGCGGAGCGCGCCCGCGCCGGCTGCCGCATCGCCTCAGGCGGGCCCGCGCGCCGAACCCGCGCCGCCGCTCCATGCCGGCGGCGGGCAGAGCCCGTGGGCGGCCGACGGCTATACCCACGGCGGATACGGCCACGGCGGCCACGGCTATGCCGGCAAGCCCTACAAGAAGCGCAAGAGCTGGCTCGAGGACATCTTCGACTGACGGCACGCGCCACGTAACGGAAGGACGACCCGCATGACCGAGACGACCATCGCCGACCGCGAGCGCGAGCTCGCCAGCCTGCTACGGCAAATCGCCGACCATCCCGAGCGGGCGTGGCCCGCCGAGCGCGCGCGCGTGGCCGTGCTGCAGCGGATGCTGGCGGCCGAGCAGGCGGCGGCCTGAGGCCGCGGGGCGCGGGCGTTCAGCCGCGCGGTTCGTCGCGGCGGTCGCGGCCTGAGCGGCGCTCGGCGGCGCGGCGCTCCGAGCCCGGGAAGGGCACGGCGGCCTGGCGCCGGTCACCGCCGCGGCGGTCGCTGTTGCGCGGCTTGCGTTCGGAGGTGCTGGTCATGCCTCTTCCTCACTTTCGAGGACAGGATCATCGCACGGCCCGGTTGTGATAGGGTTAACGCGCGTTAGCCCTGTCGCGCTCACAGTTCGGGCGGGTCGACCAGGCCGAGAGCACGGGCGGTGCCGTAGGAATCGTAGACCTCGAGGAAATCGACCGCGAGGCCGTCGCGCACCGTCCACACGTCGATCTTGGGGCCTTGGACGACCCGCAGCGTCTTGAGGTTGCGCCACGCGGCCCAGCCGATCCACACCACCTTGTCGTCGCGGGCGACGAACGCGTCGGTGCGCGCGTCGACCATCTCCCAGGCCTCGGCGATGGCGGTGAAATAGGCGAGCGCGGCCGCCTTGCCGATGAACGGACCGCGCATCTCCTCGTCGATCGACGAGGCCTCGAGCACCGAGTGCAGCTCGATGTCATCAGCGTAGAGCGCGAAGAACCGGTCGGGCGTGCGTCCGCGGCTGGCATGCCATGCGTCGTAGGCGGCGGCGAGCCGAGCCTCGAACTGTTCCATAACCCGGCACTCGCTTTCTGTTGTCGTGCCAAGACCCGGTTGTCCGGGTAGCATATCCGGGTTAACCACGCGAGCGGAGCGCGCGGAATCGTTCCGTATCGGGACACCGGGCCACCGCGAAGCAGGCCATTGCCGCTGGTCGGCCCGCGCCCTATGCAGCGGGCCCATGACCGCCTCCGAAGACCCGCAGATGCTCGCCAAGGCGGAGACGCTGATCGAGGCGCTGCCCTATTTCCAGCGTTACGCCGGGCGCAGCTTCGTGGTGAAGTACGGCGGCCACGCGATGGGCGATCCCGAGGCCGCGCGCGACTTCGCCGAGGACATCGTGCTGCTCAAGGCGGTCGGCATCGACCCGGTGGTGGTCCACGGCGGCGGGCCGCAGATCGGCGCGATGCTGCGCAAGCTGGGGGTGGAATCGCGCTTCGTCGACGGGCTCAGGGTGACCGACAAGGAAACCGCCGAGATCGCCGAGATGGTCCTGTCGGGGGCGATCAACAAGGAGCTGGTCGGGTGGATCGCCCAGGCCGGCGGCAAGGCGATCGGCATCTCGGGCAAGGATGGCGGGCTGGTCACCGCGACCAAGGTCACCCGCACGACCAAGGATCCCGACAGCCAGATCGAGCAGGCGGTCGATCTCGGCTTCGTCGGCGAGCCGGCGGAAGTCGACACGACCATCCTCGACACCGCGTGCAAGGCCGGGATGATCCCGATCGTCGCCCCGATCGCGGCCGACCGTGACGGCCAGACCTACAACATCAACGCCGACACGATGGCCGGCGCGATCGCCGCCGCGCTCGGCGCCGCGCGGCTGTTCCTGCTGACCGACGTGTCCGGGGTGCTCGACCGCCAGGGTGCGCTGCTGACCGACCTGACCCCGGCCGACATCGCCCGGCTGAAGGACGACGGCACGATCAGCGGCGGGATGATCCCCAAGCTCGAGACCTGCGTGAAGGCGGTCGAGGCCGGCTGCGAGGCGGCGGTCGTCCTCGACGGGCGGGTGGGCCACGCGATGCTGCTCGAGTTCTTCACCAGCCGCGGCGCGGGCACGCTGGTCAAGGCCGGGTGAAAGGCCCGGGGAACGCGCTGGCGATGGCGGTGATCGCGCTGCTGGCCGGCTGCGACGGCGGCGACCAAGCGCCGACCGCGGCCACCGGGCCCGCGGCGCCGCTCGGCGAAGCGCCGCTGCCGCCGCAAGCTGCCGAGTTCCCGGCGCTGGCGAGCCGCGACTGCGCCGAAGTCGTGCGGTTCTACGTCGAGGCGCTCGGCGCGCGCGAGTTCGCCCGCGCGGCGTTGGCGTGGGATGACCCGGTGATCGACGGCGCGCGGCTCGAGGCGGTGTTCGGCGGCTACCAGGTCCCCCGGGTCGCGTGGCGCGAGCCGGCGGTCGAAGGCGCGGCGGGCTCGCTCTACTGCACGGTCGCGGGCACGCTGAGCGATGCCGCCGATCCCGCCAAGGCCCCGGTCGACGGCACGGTGACCTTGCGCCGCGCCAACGACGTGCCCGGCGCCACGCCCGACCAGCTGCGCTGGACCTTGCGCTCGAGCACGTTCGTCGAGCCGATCGAGCGGTCGAGCCGGGGCGAGCCTTGATGCCGCCCCTGCCGCTGGGCTAGTCACCGTCGACCCAACAGGAGGCCAGCGCACCCGTGTTCTTCTTCACCCTCTCGCAGATCGTCGGCTACCTGATCTCGATCATCATCGTGCTGGTGATCGTCCAGTTCGTGCTCAGCCTGCTGGTCGCGTTCAACGTCGTCAGCATGCACAACCAGTGGGTCGGGGCGATCTGGCGCTCGATCAACGCGCTGCTCGAGCCGATCCTGCGGCCGATCCGCCGGCTGATGCCCGACACCGGGGCGATCGACTTCTCGCCGCTGATCCTCATCGTGCTGCTCAACATCGTCAACATCATCTTCCGCAACCTCGCCTACAGCACGCTGGCATGAGCGGGCGGGGGGGCTTCCGAGGCGCGCTGGCCGCCGCGGCGCTGGTCGCGCTGGCCGGCTGCGCGGCTGGGCCGGGCCTGCGCGACCGCGACCGTGACCGCGTCGAGCGGCGCGCCGAGCCGAGCGCGGTCGTCGCCGCCGAGCTCGCCTTCGCCCGCGCGGCGCAGGAAAAGGGCCAGTGGACCGCCTTCGCCGAGTTCGCCGACGACGACGCGGTGATGTTCGTGCCGCAGCCGGTCAGGGCCAAGGACTGGCTCAGGCAGCAGACCAACCCGGCCGAGGCGGTCCGCTGGCAGCCGCACCAGGTGTGGTCGAGCTGCGACGGCTCGCTGGCGGTGACCAAGGGCGCGTGGCAGCGGCCCAACGGCACCGTCGGCTACTTCACCACCGTATGGCAGCGTCAGCGCAACGGCGACTACAAGTGGGTGATGGACCAGGGCGACGTGCTGGCCCAGCCGCTGCCCGAGCCGGAGATGATCGGCGCCACGCGGGCCGACTGCGGCGGCGAGGTCGCGCCGGTCGTCATGTCCGGCCGGGACGGCAACATCCGCACCGAAGGGCGCTCTGAAGACGGGACGCTGTACTGGACGGTCACCGCCCGGCCCGACGGGAGCCGCAGCGTGATGGTCAAGCTGTGGCGGAACGGCGCGATGGAGAACGTGCTGAGCGAGACGGTCGCTGCCGGCGGCTGACGTGCTCGAGCTGTTCCTCTCCGCCTTCGTCACCCTGTTCGTGGTCATCGACCCGCCGGGGTGCGCGCCGATCTACGCCGGGCTGACCACCGGCGCGAGCCCGGCGCAGAAGCGCGCGATGGCGCTCCGCGCCTGCCTCGTCGCCGGCGCCATCCTGCTGATCTTCGCGCTGTTCGGCGAGCAGCTGCTGGCCGCGCTCCACATCGAGCTCGAGGCGTTCCGCGCCGCCGGCGGGATCATGCTGTTCCTGATCGCGCTCGACATGGTGTTCGAGAAGCGCACCCAGCGGCGCGAGGCGCGCGCCGAGAAAATCCGGGAGACGCCCGAGATCGAGGACGTCTCGGTGTTCCCGATGGCGATGCCGATGATGGCCGGGCCGGGCGCGATCGCCTCGGTCATGCTGCTCGCCGGCGCGGCCGACGGGATCGACGAGGCACTGGTGGTGCTGTCCGCGCTGCTCGCGGTGCTGGGGCTGACGCTGCTCGCCTTGCTCGCCGCCGGCCCGCTGATGAAGCTGGTCGGCGCGCGGGTCGAGGCCGTCATCACCCGCCTGCTCGGCGTGCTTCTCGCCGCGCTCGCCGCGCAGTACGTGATCGACGGGGTGCGCGGCAGCTTCGGGCTGTAAGTTCCTCCCCGGGCACGGGGAGGGGGACCACCCGAAGGGTGGTGGAGGGGCACCCTCGGCCAGTGCCGGCCCTCGACGTCGGGATACGCGGCACGTGCCCCTCCACCATGCTTTGCATGGTCCCCCTCCCCCGTCGGGGGAGGAACTACTGCAGCGTCACCCGGCTTTCGTCGGGATCGCTCATGCCGAAGAACTGCATCAGCTGGACCAGCAGCTCGCACCGCGCGCGCAAGTCGGCGGCCTCGAGCAGCGCCTGCTTGGCGGCGGCGTCGAACGGGGCGATCTGGCTGACCCCGTTGATCAGCGTCATGTCGTCGAGCCGCTCGACCGAATCCCAGTCGACGCTGTAGCCCTGACGGTCGGCAAATCGGCGCGCCTCGTGCTCGAAGCCGGCCCGCTCGGCGCTGCTCAGCACTTCGTCGCCCGGCTCGGGCAGCAGCTCGGCCTCGACCTGGCGGTACGGCGTGTCGACCGACAGCTCGCGCAGCACGCGGAACCGCGCCTCGCCCTCGAGCACGATGTTGTAGCGCCCGTCCTCGAACGCCTGGACCTCGCCGATCTTGCCGACGCACCCGACCGCGAACAGCGGCGCGTCCTCCTCGGCCAGTTGCGGCTGGATCATCGCGATCCGCCGGTCGCGGGCCAGCGCCGCGCCGACCAGCGCGCGATAGCGCGGCTCGAAGATGTGCAGCGGCAGGTTGAGCCCGGGGAACAGGACCGCGCCCGACAGCGGGAAGATCGCCAGGCGGGTGGCCGCCATCCGCCTAGCCGAACAGCAGCAGCGACAGCCGCCGCCGTTGCCCCGCGACCCACGGGTCCTCGAGCCCGACCGCCTCGAAGATCTGCAGCAGCTTGGCCTTGGCCGCGCCGTCGTTCCACTCGGGATCGATGCGGATCATCTCGAGCAGCGTGGCGGCAGCCTCGTCGCGCTGGCCGGCGGCGAACGCGGCTTGGGCGAAGTCGAACTGCGCCGCCATGTCGGTTGGGCGCTCGGCCGCCGCGGCGCGGCGGGCCTGCAGCTCGCCTTCGTCGACCCCGCTGCTAGCGAGCTCGAGCGCGAGCCCGGCTTGCGCGACCAGCGGATCGGCGCGCAGCGCCTCGGGCAGGGCGTCGAACGCGGCCCGGGCCTCGTCGGGCCGGCCGGCGGCGAGCAGCGCCCGCACCAGGCCCGACTGCACGCCCGGGTCCTCGGGCGCCATCGCCGCGATCTGCGCGAAGATCGAGGCGGCGCGCTCGCCGTCGCCTTCGGCCAGCACCTGCTCGCCCATCGCCACGAGCGGGGCGATCTCGGCGTCCTGCTCGTCGCCGCCGAGCGGCAGCTTGTCGAGGAGCTGGTCGAGCGCCTGCTTGAGCTGCGATTCGCTGCGCGCCGCAGTCAGGTCGGCGACCGGCTGGCCCTGGAAGATCGCGTACACGGTCGGGATCGAGCGCACCTGGAACTGCGCGGCGATGAACGGCTCCTCGTCGACGTTGAGCTTGACGAGCGCGACGCCCTTGTCGGCGTACTCGGCCGCGACTTTCTCGAGCAGCGGGGCGAGCGCCTTGCACGGGCCGCACCATTCGGCCCAGAAATCGAGGATGACGAGCTTGTCGCGAGAGGGTTCGACGACCTGCTTGCGGAAGCGGTCGACGGCTTTCTGCTCGTCCAGGTTGAGCCCCATGCTGGCCACGTGTGCACCTTCTCTGTCGCGTCGAGCGCCCGTTAGTCGGCGCCAATGTGGCCCTTGGGCACGATTTGTGAAGGGCGCAAGGTTTGCCCTTGCGAGCGCCGGGGCCCGATGCTAACCGCGCGCCTCCCACCGCGACGCGCCTGCGTCCCGGTCGCCGATGAGCGGGCGTAGCTCAGGGGTAGAGCACAACCTTGCCAAGGTTGGGGTCGAGGGTTCGAATCCCTTCGCCCGCTCCATTTCCATCCCAATCGAAGTTATCGACACGCGCCCACGCGGACGATAGCCTTTCGGGGCATGGGGGGGCGCGCATGACAATTCTTGACGGCCAGGTCGCGCTGGTGACGGGCGCGGGGCGCGGCTTCGGGCGCGCGATCGCCGAACGGTTCGCGCAGGAAGGCGCGGCGGTGGCGCTGCTGGCCCGCTCGCTGGCCCAGATCGACGAGGTGGCGAACGCGATCCGCGCGGCGGGCGGCAACGCCATCGGCGTGCGCTGCGACGTGACCGACGCTGCCTCGGTCGAGCACGCCGCGGCCAAGACCGAAGAGCTGCTCGGCCCGATCGACCTGCTGGTCAACAACGCCGGCGTGCCCGGTCCGTTCGGGCCGATCTGGCAAGTCGATCCCGACGAATGGTGGCGCGCCCAGGCGATCCACATCCGCGCGCCGATGCTGTTCATGCATCACGTGCTGCCGGGTATGGTCGAGCGCGGCCGAGGCCACGTGATCTGCGTCTCCGCCATCGCCAGCCGGCTGGTGGCGCCGAACCTGTCGGCCTACTGCACCGGCAAGATCGCGCAGAACCGCCTCGTGGCCGAGGCGGCCGCCGAGCTCGCCGGCACCGGGGTGACGGTGTTCGCCATCGACCCCGGCTTCGCGGCGACCCAGCTCGCCCGCGACACCGCCGCCGATCCCGAGGCGCGCAAGTACTTCAAGCCGCTGATCGAGCGAATCGAGAGCGTGCCCCATGCTTACGGCGAGGATCCCGACCTCGCCCGTTGCGCGCAGCGCTGCCTCGATCTCGCATCGGGGCGATACGACGCGCTGTCCGGCGGCTATTTCGAGTTGCCCGACGATCTCGACGCCGAATTGGTGAAGACGGCGGCCGCCTAGCTCCGGCCCGGCCTATCCCGCGTGCCGGTCGAGCTCGTCGCCGACCAGGGTGACGACGTGCAGCAGGTTGGTCGCGCCGCTGACGCCGAACGGGACGCCGGCCATCACCACCAGCTTGCTGCCGGCGCCGCCGAAGCCGTGGCGCAGCGCCATGCGCTTGCCCTTGGCGATCATCTCCTCGAAGCTGCCGATGTCCTTGATCGTCACCGCGTGGGCGCCCCACAGCAGCGCCACGCGCCGCGCCACCCCCGGGGACGGCGTCAGCACCATGACTGGGACCGAGGGCCGCTCGCGGGTCACCCGCCGCGCCGACGAGCCGGTCGAGGTGAACACCGTGATCGCGTTGATCGCGACGGTGTCGGCGATGGTCATGCAGGCGTGGGCCAGCGCGTCGGCCGTGGTCGGGTCGGGCCGGGTGTCGAGCAGGCGAACGCGCTGCCGGTAGGCCTCGTCGCGCTCGACCTGGCGGGCGATCGAGTCCATCATGATGACCGCTTCCTCGGGCCACTGGCCGGCGGCGGTCTCGGCCGAGAGCATCACCGCGTCGACTCCGTCGTAGACCGCGTTGGCGACGTCGGACACTTCGGCACGGGTCGGCGCAGGGCTCTCGATCATCGATTCGAGCATCTGCGTCGCCACGATAACCGGTTTGCCGGTAAGCCGGGTCAGGTTGACGATGCGCTTCTGCAGTGGCGGCACTTCCTCGGGGTTGAGCTCGACGCCGAGATCGCCGCGCGCGACCATCACCCCGTCGGCCAGCTCGACGATCTCGCCGAGCCGGGCGACGGCCTGCGGCTTCTCGATCTTGGCGCACAACGCGCCCTTGCCGCCCATCAACTCGCGCGCCTCGGCGATGTCCTCGGGCCGCTGGACGAAGCTGAGGCCGATCCAGTCGGCGCCGTGCTCGATGGCGAAGGCGAGGTCGCGCCGATCCTTGTCGGTCAGCGCGGGGATCGGCACTTCGGCGTCGGGCACGTTGACGCCCTTCTTGTCGGAGATGACCCCGCCGACCTCGGCGGTGCAGACGATCCTGTCCGGCGTCGTCTCGGTCACCCGCAGGCGGATCTTGCCGTCGTTGATCAGCAGCCGCTGGCCGACCTCGAGCACCTCGAACAGCTCCGGGTGCGGCAGGCAGACGCGCGTGGCGTCGCCGGGCCCGCGATCGCGGTCGAGCGTGAAGCGGCTGCCGTGCGCGATGGTCGCCTGGCCTCCGGCGAAGGTGCCGACGCGCAGCTTGGGCCCCTGCAGGTCGCACAGCACGGCGATCGGCCGATTGAACTCCTTCTCCAGCGCGCG
>Ga0196977_1000174_pt1 | contig 40697 bp, 34 predicted proteins | sample S3v_1013CmetaG_FD_148634 | JGI IMG/M metagenome (GOLD analysis project Ga0196977, IMG submission 148634) | Soil microbial communities from Anza Borrego desert, Southern California, United States - S3+v_10-13C | ecosystem: Environmental > Terrestrial > Soil > Desert | place: USA: California... | reverse complement strand
GGAGCTCCTTGCGCCGTTGCGCGACGAGCGCGCGGACGCGGTTGAGACTTCCCATCAGCGTCGAGATCCGCTCGAGGATGGTGATGCGCACGGTCGGATCGGCGATGTGCAGCGAGCCGATGATCTCGGTCAGCAGGTTCAGCGACCCCGCGATCTGCTCCAGCTCGCGCACGAGCGCCTCGGCCTCGGTGGTCTTCGCGACGGCGGCGATGCGCGACTCGATGTCGGACGTTTTCGTCCCGAACGGCGCGAGCGCTTTCTCGTCGAGGACGAACGCCACCGTCCGCTGCGAAAGGTCATTGAAGCGCTGCACGACGACCGCTTCGAGCGCGTCGAGCTTCGCGCGGTCGACATAGCGCAGCTCGCGCAGCGAGATGATATGACCCTGTTTCGAGCGGAGCTCGCCGAGCTGCGAGACGTAGTCGTCGATGGTGGCCGGGTCGGGGCGTTTCTCGCCGAGCGTCTGTTCGACGTCGGCCACCGACTTCGCAGCCTGCGCACGCAGCGCCTCGACTTTCTCGAACTCGTCGATGATCTGCTCGGACGCGGCGCGCACTTCGCGCAGCGCGCCGAGAAGGTCGGCCTCGGGATGACCGAGCCAGTGGTACGCGTCGATGTCGCGCGACGCGGCGGCCACGAGATCTTCGTACGTGCCGCGCGTCGGCGTCTGCTCGTCGATCAGGCGGCAGATCGCCAGCGCCGATGAGAGGCCGCGCACGATCTCGCGGTTGCCGATGCCGGCCAGGTACGAGTCGGACTTCTGCGCGCGGGCGATGTGCTCGTCGCTGGCGAATGGCGTCCGCCAGATCTGCATCGGATGGACGCGCGTCGGCTCGCTGCCGTGCGCGGCGAAGATGATCATCCGCCCGTCGCGGAAGAGGCTGTAGCCATGGCATTCGATCGGGTTCGCCACCTCGCGCCGGATCAGGTTGTACGGGAAGAGCAGCGTGCGGCCGTGGTCGCGGCGGTGGAAGACGTAAAGCACGTCCTCGCCGTTCGGCGAGCGGATCGCCCGCAGAAACTCCATCTGCTCGTAGTCGTGCTCGAACAGCTTCCCGTCGCCGGTGCGGAGGTAACAGCCGCCCGGAAAGATGATCCCGTGGTCTTCCGGGAGCTGAATGCACGCGCAGCCGATGGCGTCGATGCGGCGCACCTGCTTCGTCCGTTTGTTGAAGACGAGATAGCGCCAGCTCTTCTCGCGATACGGCAGGATGCGCAGCAGGATCAGCGTGCCGGCGAGGACGGCGTACTGGATCTGCGCGTCGTCGAGCGACTGGTCGGGATCGTCGACCGGCTCGCTGTAGATGCCGCGTCCGGTCGCCGTGTTGTCCTCGACCTTGATGGTCAGATCCCCGCGCAATGTCTCGACGAACACTTCGTCACGGACCGAGACGTGCGGGTACTTGCCGTCGACGTAGTCCGCGCGCGTGGTGGCGATCCATTCGAAATCGTGCCGCGGCGGGAAGACGTGATCGCGCTCGCCGCGGTTGTCGATGTAGGTGACTTTCCCGTCCGCGCCGACGTTCCAGCGGAACACGCGGATGTCGGTGAGCTTCTCGCTGGTCTGGAAGACCGCGAGTAGACGCGAGTCCACGCGGCGGAGCTGTAGCAGGCGCGAATTCTTGTAGTACTGATAGAGCTCGCGGAAGTCGCGGACGAAGTTCTCGTCGCGCAGAAAGTTTTCCGGCGCGCCGGGAGGGACAGGAGCGAAGTCATCGATGCGATGGAGCGAGAGGACATCGGCGACCTCGGTCTGGGCCTTGAGTCCGATGAAGACGTTGTAGCCGAAGAGGAGATGGTCGCCCGCCTCGACGATGTCGCGCGGCACGCAGTTGTTTTCCGTGCGGATGCGATCGCTGCCGAGGAGCGCCATCTCCAGCCCGCCGAACACCTCGATGCGGCGCGCGTTCAGCTGCTTCGCCTTTTCGGCGAGCGTCTTCCCGTGCGCGGAGAGGCGCGTGCGGATGACTTCGTAGGTGCCTTGTTCGATCATGCGGATCTCAATCGTCGCCCCTCATCCACCCTTCGGGCACTTCTCCCCGCCAGCGGGGAGAAGGCCTGCTGACGAAGGCCGGGTGAGGGGCCGGCTTTCTAGTCAGCCTTCACGACCGGCATCTTCGGCGCCTTCGGCGGCGGCACGAAGTCCGCGTCCGTCGTCTTCACGCCCAGCTTCGCCAGCACCGCCTGGGCGGTCTCGCTCTCGCTGAGGAACGTGTCGACGGCCTTGCCCATCCCGACCGAGTTGACGATGCGGTCGAGGAACTGGCCGTCGCCGCCGACGATGTCGATCTTCGCGTTGCCGAGGGCGATGCCGAGGATCTTCGCCTTCGCTTCCTCGACGGCCTGGCGGGCGTGGATCTGTTCGGTGCCGAGGTGACGCTCGGTCTCGATGCGCAGGCGGAACTCCTCGTGCTCGCGCGAGGCGACGTCAAGCTGCTTGAGCGCCTCCGCTTTCTGAGTGATGCCTTCGGCTTCGGCCAGCGCCTTCTCGCGCAGCACCGAGGCCTCGGCCGCGCCGACCTTCGCGATCGCGGCTGCTTCCGCTTCCTTCACGCGCATGTCGGCCAGGCCACGCTTCTCGCTCGCGATCGCGTCGGCTTCCTTCACCTTCGCCTCGGCGAGACCTTCCGCCGCGGCCTGGGCCTGCTGCGCCTCGGCCAGACGGATTTTCGCGCGCGCCTCGCGGTCGGCGGCTTCGAGCTCCGCTTCGGCGAGTGTGATGCGCTCCTTCGCGTGATGCAACGCGGCCTGTTCGGCGGCTTCGGCGGCCTTGATGTCCTTGACCAGCTTCTCCTGCGCCTCGGCTTCGGCGGTGATGATCACCGAGTCGCGGTTGCGCTTCGCCTCTTCCAGCACCTGCACGCCCTTGATGCGCTCCTGCTCCTCGACCACCGTCCGCTCGACGGCCACGCGTTCGCGGATCACGTCCTGGATGTTCTTCCGCTCGACTTCGAGGGCTTTTTCCTTCTCGATGCGCGAGAGCTCGACGGCGCGCTCGCGGATGACCTGCTCGAGCGCGCGATCCTTCTCCACGCGCTCGGTCTCGATGCCGACCACGCGCTCGCGGTTCTTCTCGGCAACCTCGATCTGGCGCGACTTGTTCTGCTCGGCGATGGCCAATTGCTCGTCGGTGGCGATGCGCGCGTTCTCGGCGCGCAGGCGCTCTTCGGCCTGAATCTTCTTCAGCTCCGCGGCCTCGCGGGCACGGACCGATTCGATCTCACGCTGCTGCTTCGCCGTTGCGTCGGCCTGCTGGCGATCCAGCTCGAGGATCGCTTCCGCAGCCTCGACGTCCTGCTTCTTGGTCAGCTTTTTCTCGTTGTTCTGAAACTCGTTCGTGCGCACATGCTCGGTCGCGGTGAGCTCCGTGATCTTGCGGATGCCCTGCGCGTCGAGGATGTTCATCGGATCGAGGTTCACGATCGGCGTCTGCTCGAGATAGTCGATCGCGGCGTCCTCGAGGACGTACCCGTTCAGATCGCGTCCGATGAGATTGATGATCGCGTCGCGGAACTCGTGGCGCTTCGTGTAGAGATCGACGAAGTCGAGCTGCTTGCCGACCGTCTTCAGCCCTTCCGAGAACTTGGCGCTGAACAGCGCCTCGAGCGTCTCGCGGTCGGACGCACGCGCGCAGCCGATCGACTGCGCGACCTTGATCACATCCTCGACGGTCTTGTTCACACGCACGAAGAACGTGACCTTGATGTCGGCGCGGATGTTGTCGCGGCAGATCAGGCCATCCTTCGCGCGGCGGTCGATCTCGATCGTTTTCACCGAGATGTCCATCACCTCCGCCTTGTGGATGATCGGCAACACCGTGGCGCCGGTGAAGGTCACCTCCGGCTCTGCCTTCATCTTGTTGACGATGAGCGCCTTCCCCTGCTCCACCTTCCGGTAGAACTTGGCGATCATGACGCCGACCACGAGGGCGGTGACGAAGAGAAGGATGGCTCCGAGAACGACGGCGATGATGAGATCCATGGTGTTTTCCTTTACGCGAGATCCGTCTGTGCGCGACCGTCGAAGTCCACCTGAGCGATGGACGGATCGATCGGACCGACGTGATAGATGCCTTGCTGTTGGTCGTAGTCGTAGACGATGGCCTTGCTGCCGCGGGTGAGGTCGTTCTCGCGAAAGCAGCGTACCTCGGCGACGAATCCCGAGCCGCCGTCTTCGACTTCGGCCGTGCCGCTCGCCCCGTCGACGCGCAGCGAGCGGACGGTGCAGATCTTCCCGACGATCGCTTTGCGCCGCGGCGCCGGGAGGGTGTTGAACAGGCCGCGCAGCGGACGAACGGCCAGACCGCCGAGCGCGAGGCCGACGGCACCGGCGCCGAGGAGCGAGACGATATCCATCAGCATCGACTCGGGAAGAAATTTGTCCGCGGCGATGCTCGTCACCCACGCGAATACCGACGCCACGCCGCCGAAGATGGTGAAGGGAATGCCGGCCACGCCGAGAAAACTGAGCGCGCCTTCGAGGACCGTATCCTGCGCGTCGTCGATGCCGAGCATGCCATCGAGCCACTCCAGTTCCAGCGCTCCGAGCAGCGTCGCCGCCACGTAAAGAAAAAAGAAGACCACCATGACGGTGAAGACAACCGTCGGGAACGCGAGGATCGCGGCGAGGAACGTGGCCATGGCAAAAAAGGGAAATAACTTTTTACAGGATGAACGGCGGAGAGTCTAGAAAAATCGAACGCCGCGGCAGCGATCTCAGCGCTACGCGGTGCGTCCGTAGAACGTCTGCGTGTTCCCGCACTCGGTGCAGAGAAAGTGCAGCGTATCGCGGCGCACCCAGGGATTGGCGGTATCGCAGACCGGGCACTGCGTTTCCTGCGGGAGGAAGGGGCGCTCGCAATGGTCGCACGCGAGAGGTTTGCCCTGCGCGTTCACATCGTCTTCACAACTGACTTCCCGGCATCGGGGGCACCGCCAGCAAACGGCCATCTCGCTAAGTCATCCCCTTAATAGGGAGAAGAATAGCACACGAAAAACAGTACCTCGGGTTCCTCGGAGTACCTCGGAGTTCCTCGGAGGGGAGTTTCAGGCTCCGTCACTCCGAGGTACTCCCGAGGTACTCCGAGGTACTCCGAGGTACTCCGAGGTACTCCGAGGTACCCCGAGGAACCCGAGGAACCCGAGGAACCGTTACTTCTGCGCTTCCTGCAGTCCGCGGCGGAAGGCCTCGTTCGTGCCGCCCAGCGCGTCGAGCGCGAGACTGCGGAAGTTGTCGCGATTGGTCTGCAGCACCATGTTCTTCTTGCTCTTTACCGGTCCGAAGTCGATGCCAATCTTCTGCATCGAGTCGATGAACGCGGCGTTCGATGCGTGATCGGCGGTGACGAAGTCGCCCGGATCGCCTTCCACGCCGATGCCGTCAGTCATGCGCGCGAACGCGCCGCCTTTTTCGTTCGCGATGTAGAAGAGCGTGTACGCGGGGTTCGCGTAGATCGCCGCCTTCGCCGTCACGGACGCACGGCGCGCGAACTTGCCGCCGGAGCCGCCGAGGGTGGCGAAGTCGACGTGCATGATCGGGAAGAGCGCGAGTGCATCGAGCTCTCTGGCCATGGTCATGACCGCGCGGATGTTGGTCTGGCTCATCCCCTGATCGCTGATGTCGCCGTCGAAGTTCGAGAACCACAGCGGGATGGCCGAAGGCGACACGACGATGTAGTCGGTCTTCTTGTCGCGCGAGCGTTTCGTGTACGGCTGTTCGGCCGTGCTCCCAGTCATCTTCATTTTCTGAAACGCGGCGGAGGACTTGATCGTCTCCAGCGGCACGACGTCGATTCCGCCCGCTTTCAGCTCATCGAGAAAGTCGGCGTACGCCGCGTCGGCGATGGCCTGGAGATCGGCAAACTGGACGTTGCCGAGAACGACTTCCATCGATGCTTTCGCACCGGAGCTCCTGCCGCCGCCGACGCCGCCCAGCCAGTCCTCGGCATTCGCCACGACCTTGCTGCGCGTCGTGAAGATCACGCGGTAGCCCGGGACTACGACGCGTTTCGCGCCCTTCGCGCCCCGGATCGATTTCACATCGACGAGCTTGCGAATGTCGGCGGTAGCCACGTCATCCGGAGCAATTGCGAAGGCGGAGAGGGATAGGGCAAGGAGGATCAGCAAGCCAGGGACACGAGTCTTCATGCCTTAGACCGCGCGAACGGAACCGAAAGTCCCTCAACTACTTCGCGATTTTCGCCCAACTGTCCTTCAGCGTCGCCGTGCGGTTGAACACCAGCTTCGCCTCGGTCGAATCGCGATCGACGCAGAAATAGCCAAGACGCTCGAACTGGTAGCGCGTGAGCGGAGGGGCGCTGGCGACGGAGGGCTCGAGCTTCGCGTCCGCCACCACCTCGAGCGACTGCGGATTGAGATGCGCGAGAAAATCGCCGCCCTCGTCCGGATCCTCGACGTTGAACAGCCGGTCGTACAAACGCACTTCGCAATCGAGCGCGTGCTCGGCGGACACCCAGTGCAGCGTCGCCTTCGGACGGCGGCCGTCCGGCGCATCGCCGCCGCGCGTTGCGGGATCGTAGGTTGCGCGCAACTCGATGATCTCGCCGTTCGCGTCCTTGATCACCTCCGTGCAGGTGATGAAGTACGCGGAGCGCAGGCGCACTTCGCGGCCCGGCGCGAGGCGGAAGAACTTCTTCGGCGGATCTTCCATGAAGTCTTCGCGCTCGATGTACACGACCTTCGAGAACGGCACGCGGCGCGTCCCCATCGACTCATCCTCGGGATTCACCGGCGTGTCGAGCTCCTCGCTCTGACCGTCGGGATAGTTCTCGATGACCACGCGCAGCGGACGGAGAACGCCCATCACGCGCGGCGCGACTTTGTTCAGATCTTCGCGCACGGAGAACTCAAGCAGTCCTACGTCGATGACGTTCTCGCGCCGCGCGACGCCGACGCGCTCCGCGAAGTTGCGCAACGACGCCGGCGTGTAGCCGCGGCGGCGCAAGCCGGCAATGGTCGGCATGCGCGGATCGTCCCATCCGTTGACGTGGCCTTCCTGCACGAGCCGCAACAGCTTGCGCTTCGACATCACCGTGTAATTGAGGTTCAGCCGCGCGAACTCGATCTGCCGCGGCCGCGAGGGCACCGGCAGCGTCTCCACCAGCCAGTCGTACAACGGCCGATGGTCCTCGAACTCCAGCGTGCAGAGCGAATGCGTCACGCCCTCGATCGCATCCGATGGCGGATGCGCGAAGTCGTACATCGGATAGATCGACCACTTGTCGCCGGTGCGGTGATGGTCCTCGTGCCGGATGCGATAGAGCACGGGATCGCGCAGGTTCATGTTCGGCGAGGCCATGTCGATCTTCGCGCGCAGCACGTGTGCGCCATCCGGGAACTCGCCCGCGCGCATGCGGCGCAGGAGGTCGAGATTCTCGTCGACGCCGCGACTGCGATACGGCGAGTCTTTCCCCGGCTCCGTCAATGTCCCGCGATACTCGCGCATCTCCTCGGCCGGCAAACTGTCGACGTACGCCTTCCCCTCGCGCACGAGAAACTCCGCCCACTCGTAGAGCTGATCGAAGTAGTCGGACGCGTGCACCGGCTCGCCACCGAACTCGAACCCCAGCCAGTGGATGTCATCGACGATCGCGCGCGCGTACGCCGCTTCTTCTTTTTCGGGATTGGTGTCGTCGAAGCGGAGATTACAGCGGCCGCCGTACTCGCCGGCCACGCCGAAGTTGAGGCAGATCGATTTCACATGGCCGATGTGCAGGTAGCCGTTCGGCTCGGGCGGGAAGCGCGTCACGACCGTGGTGTGCTTGCCGCTGCGCAGATCCTCCTCGACGATCTCACGGATGAAATCGAGCGAGCGGGTCGGGACTTCGGTGGTGGTCATGCGGTCGCCGTTATAGCACTGCGTCGTTCGCGTTACGGAACCGCTCCAACGCCTTTCGGCGCCTTGACCCTTCCCACGCGCGCCGATTACGTTCGACTTCATGACATCCCGCCCCGCGTGGCTCGCGGCCGTGCTCCTCGCATTCACGTTCGCAGCCGCCGCGGATGACACCGCGGAGCTGCTTCGCCTCGACAAGGAGCTCAGCGTCGCCACCTGGACCGGCGACGCGATGTGGTTCGCCGAGAACCTCAGCGACGATTACGTGCTGATCACGCCCGCCGGAACGCTCCGCACGAAGCGCGACGTCATCAGCGAACTCGCCACGCCCGGGATGAAGATGGATCCGTTCGACGCGATCGAGGTGCAGGTGCGCGTCCACGGCGACAGCGCCATCGTCAACGGCCGCATGCTCCAAAGCTTCACCCTCGGCCGGGTACGCTACGCGAACGACCTCCGCTACACCGACGTGTACGTGCGGAAAAAGGGCCGCTGGCTGCTCGCCAGCGGTCACGCGTCGAAGGTGGCAGGCAGGAGATAGTTCCTCGGGTTCCTCGGGTTCCTCGGGTTCCTCGGGTTCCTCGGGTTCCTCGGGTTCCTCGGGTTCCTCGGGTTCCTCGGTACCTCGGGGTCCTCGGGGTTCTCGGGATTTCCCGCGTTCTCCCCCGAGGAACCCCGAGGAACCGAGGAACCCGAGGAACCGAGGAACTCCGAGGTACTGGTCGCGTGTACTCTAAAGCGCGGTGACGGAGCAATACGGCGACTATGAGGTCGAGTCCTTCCTTGGCAAAGGCTCGATCGGCAAGGTCTATCTCGCGCGCCACCGGCGCATCGGCCGGCGTGTGGCGCTCAAGACCGTGCACCTCGAACAGAAGTTCGAGGATGAAGAGGATCAGACCGAGTTCTACAAACGCCTGCAGCGCGAGGCCGAGCTCTGCGGCTCGATGCAGCATCCGAACGTGGTCACGCTCTACGACGTCGGCTACGACGGCGATCTCGTGTCGTACTTCGTCACCGAATATGTCGACGGCGAGACGCTGCTCGCGCGCTTGCGCCGCACGCGACCGCTCCCGCTCGACGAGGCGCTCGGCGTCGCGACCGACATCCTGCGCGGACTCGCGTATGCGCATTCGAAAGGGATCATCCATCGCGACATCAAGCCGGCCAACATCCTGCTGACCGCGGAGGGCCGCGCGAAGATCGCGGACTTTGGCGTTGCGCGTCCGCTGCATTCGAGCCTCACCGTCGCACGATCGCTGGTCGGGACGCCGAACTACATGTCGCCCGAACAGGTGAAGACGACACCGGTGTCGACGCGCTCCGACCTCTTCTCCGCGGGCGCTGTGATGTACGAGATGCTCACGGGCGTGAAGCCGTTCGCCGCGCCGGAGCTGAGCGGCATCCTCTATAACGTGGTGAACCTCGTGCCGCCGAAGGTGACGGAGACGAATCCGTCGGTGCCCGACGCGATCGCACGCGTCGTCGCGAAGCTGCTGGAGAAGAATCCGAAGGAGCGCTACGCGACCGCGGACGAGGCGCTGGCCGAGCTCGAGAGCGTGCGGACGCAACGCGACGCCGCGTTCCAATCGGGCGAGCTCGGCGTCGTGACGATCGAGCATGGCGATGACACGACGCCGCTGCCGACGGTGCTGACAGCGGAGACGCCGACGCTGTCGACGCCATCATCGCTGCGCCGGCCGGTGAGGGCGCTGTACTTCTGGGCCATCACCCTGCTCCTCACCGGAGCGCTTTTCGCGTCGGTCATCGGCATGCGCCGCGCGATCGCGGAGCAGCAGCCGGCGCCCGGCATGACGCCGGCGCAGGTCGCGGAGACGAATGCGAAACGCCGCTCGCTCGCATTTCTGCGCGGGCTGGCGAACGCTGGCCGCTACGAGGACGCGATCCGCGGCTACGACGCGTACCTCGCGCGCTATCCAAACAGTACGGTCGCGCGCGTCGAACGCGAGGACGCGAAGCGGCTGCACGACGCGGCACTAGCCGCCATCGAGCCGGACACGGAGATCACGCGTGTCGCGCGCAAGCCGAAGCGCGAGAAAGCCGTCGAAGTGAAAGTTCCGGAGCCGCCGAAGAAGAAGCCGTCGCGGTGGGAGCGCATCAAGCGCTGGTATCGAGGAGAGTAGCGATGCAGGATCTGAGAACGTTCCCCTCCACGTTACGCACGATGCTGGAGTCCGTGCCGCCGGAGCTGCTCACGAAGCGTTCGGCGGCGGGATTCTTTTCGTGCGTCGAGAACGCATGGCATCTCGCGGATCTCGAAGTGGAAGGCTACGGCGAGCGGTTGCGGCGTCTGCTCGCGGAGGAGTCGCCTTCGCTTCCTGATTTTCGCGGCGATGTGATCGCGGAGGAGCGCGATTACAACCGCCTGCAGCTTGCGCCGGCGCTGGAGCGCTTCGAGCGCGCACGCTCGGAAAACCTCGCGCTGATCGATGCCGCCTCGGACGAAGACAAGAAGCGCATAGGCGAGCAGGAAGGCGTCGGTACGGTCACGTTCGAGCGCGTCGTGGCCATGATGCGCGAGCACGACCAGAGCCACGCGGAAGAACTGAAGTCGTTGTTCGGCGAGCTCGGACTATGACCGCCGCGCAATGGATGATCTACGGCGCGAACGGCTATACCGGCGAGCTGATCGCGCGCGAAGCGGTCAAGCGCGGGCAGCGTCCCATCCTGGCCGGACGAAACGCCGAACGCGCCGAAGCGCTTGCGCGCCAGCTCGGATGCGAAGCGCGCGTGTTCGACCTCGACTCGCCCGATCTCTCCGGCGTCGCGCTGGTGCTGCATTGCGCGGGACCATTCATTCATACGAGCAAGCCGATGGTGAAGGCATGTCTCGCCGCGGGTGTGCACTACCTCGACATCACCGGCGAGATCGCCGTGTTCGAGACGATCATGCGCCGCGATGCCGAAGCGCGCGAGCGTGGCGTCGTGTTGCTGCCGGGCGTCGGCTTCGACGTCGTGCCCACCGATTGCCTCGGCGCGATGCTGCACGCGCAGTTGCCCGACGCAAACGAGTTGTGGCTCGCGTTCTCGATGCGCGGCGGCAGCGTGAGCCGCGGGACGGCGAAGACGATGCTGGAAGGGGCGGGCATCGGCGGCGCCATCCGCCGCAACGGCAAGATCGAAGTCGTGCCGCATCTCTACGACGTGCGCACGATCCCGTTTGCGTCAGGACCGCGGCTGGCGGTGACGATTCCGTGGGGCGACGTGTCGACCGCGTTTCACACGACCGGGATTCCGAATATCCGCACGTATTCGTCGCAATCGCCGCGCGCCGTACGTCGCCTGCGCTGGATGCGGCGTCTGCTGCCGCTGTTGCGCATCGGCGCCGTGCGGCGCTTCGCGCAGAAGATGGCCGAGAAAACGCCCGGTCCTTCGGCCGAGCAACGCGCGTCGGGACGTATCGATCTGTGGGGACGCGTCGCGAATGCGAGCGGCACCGAGATCACGAAAACGATGAGCGTCGCGGAGGGCTATCAGTTCACGGTGCTGTCGTCGCTCGCGGCGGTGGAACGTGTGCTCGCCGCGCCGCGCGGCGGTGCGTTCACACCGGCGAAATACTTCGGCGCGCAGTTCGTGACGGAGATTCCAGGCACCGAAGTTTAGTGACGCGGAGCGCCCCCTCATCCGGCCTTCGGCCACCTTCTCCCCTCTGCGGAGGGGAGAAGGCTGCATAGGGAACGTCATCGAGTAGCCTTCTCCCCTCCGCGAGGGGAGAAGGTGGCCGAAGGCCGGATGAGGGGTTTGTGGCTACTTCAGCATGTCTTTCACATTGCGCACTTCGACCTCGCGCACGTCCAGCGGCGTCGCCGCCCACACCGCGTCGAGCTGCACGGTCGGCATCTTCGCCTCCGGGATCTGCCACACCGTGGTGCCGTCGGCGAGCTTCGCCTGCGTGAACTCGTACTCCTGCCACGTCTTGCCGAACACCGGCAGGTTCGCGCGGATCTGCGTGAGCGTGTTCTGCAGATGCGGCGTACTCGTCACGACGACGTACTTGATGTTCGCCGTGCTGAGGTGCCGCCGAATGGCCGCGTTCAACTGCTCCGCGGTCACGCGATTCACGCCGTCGAGATACGAATCGAGGAAACCCGACTGCGTGCGATGGAACGCGTCGTCGACGCGCGCGCCGACGAGCCGCGGCACCGTCTCGCCGAGGTTGAGGTAGAGCACGCGAGCCTTGTTCTTCGCCTCTTCCACCTGCGCAGTCGTGAGGCCGTTGCGGATCATCTGCTCGAGCTCATACGTGATCGCCTTCATCAGATGCACCGCATGCTCGTGCTTCACCGGGCGCACCCACATCGAGAAGTACTGCTGCTCGCGCGGCTGATTGAAGACCTGGAACAGCGACTGCGGACGGCCGCCCCAGTATTCGATGTAGGAGTAGTCGCCGTAGTTGTAGCCGCGCTCTTCGCGGATCTTCTGATAGAGCTGGCCGAACGAATCGCGATGCGTGCCCAGCCACACGTTCGCGACGTAGAGCGGCCAGTAGTCGGCGTGCGTGCGATTCACATCGATCGGAAATCCGAGGTGTACCGATGCGGCGGGCGCGTTCGGCTCTTCGATGACGAGCGCGTGGCGACCGGTGAACGCAGCCGGCTTCGGCATCGACACTTCGGGCGACGCCGCGGTCGCGTCACGGTTGATCGCGCGCACGGCATCGCGCACCTGATTCACGATCGCCTCATCGGTCGTCGAGATCCCGATGATCGCGTTCTCGGGCCGATAGAAATCGCGATAGAAGCGCACTACGTCGTCGCGCGTGAGTGTCGGGACCGTGGTCTCGCGGCCGAGGACGTGATGGGCGTAGCCGGTGCCTTGCATCACGTACTGATCGATCGCCGCCAGCCCCAGTCCCTCCAGATCCTCGGAACGAATCGACGAGATCTGCGACTGCGTCTCGTTCTTCAGCCGCTCGATCTCTTCCGCGGCGAACACCGGCTCGGTGAGCATCGGGCGGAGCACGTCGGTGACGTACTGCCCGATCACTTCGCGCGGCGCGGTGAAGAGGAACGTGGTGGTGCGCGCCGACGTGAACACGGTCGGCCGCGCGCCGGAGCCCCACGGCATCGTCGTTTCGGCCAGGCGCTCCTTTGTGACGATGTTCCCGCCGCTGCGGAAGCCGCCGTCGGCGATCGCGTCCGAGACGAGATTTGCGAGGCCTTCCTTGGCGCCCGGATCGGACGTCGAGCCGTGGGTGATCATCACGCGGATGTTGACGAGCGGCGCGCGGCTGTCGAGCGTCGCCACGCGCGGCTCGCCGGGCGTGTACGCAGGCGGCGGCTGCACGGGTGGGTTGAGCTCGGCCGCCGGAGCCGGAGGAACGAACGGCGGCGTCGGCGTCGCCGTGGCACACGCGAGCGCGAACAGCATCGGAACGAACGTCAGGCGCTTCACTTCGCACCTCCCTTGCCGGCCAGCGTGATCGACACGCGATTCTTCGGCGTGAAGTACTTCTTCGCGAACGCGTCGACGTCGGTGGGCTTCAGCGCCGCGATTGCGGCGGCCACTTTTTCGAGTACCTGCGGGTCGCGCGAGAAGCGGTAGTACATCGCGATGTTCTCGGCGATGTTCGCCGGCGAGTTGAACGACGCGAGGATGTCGTAGCGCAACTGCGACTTGATCGCCTCGAGCCGCGCCGCGGAATCAGGCTGTGAGGAGAACCACGACAACCCTTCGAATGCCGTGGCCACGTCGCGATCGATGCGGTCGAGCAGCGACCGTCCCTGCGTGTCGTACTTGTCCTTCGCGACCGTGACGTACGTCGACATCGGCCGCGCGTCGAAGCCGACGGACGACGTGTTGTCGACGCCCATGTCGGACGCGACCTGCTCCTCGTAACGCAGCTTCTTGTAGAGCGGCGCCGTCTCGCTGCCCATGAGGTCCGACATCACGTCCATCGCCGCCGCTTCCGGCGAACCGGGCACGTACGGCGGCACCATGTACGCGACCAGCACACGCGGGGGAATGTCGGACTCCCACGTCTCGTGCTGCTTCTTCGGACCGTTGAACGGCTTCGGATCGGGCTGCTCCGGCGTCTTCTTCGCCTTCCACGCGCCGAAATGTTTCTCGACGACGGAGAACACTTCGTCCGCTTTGACATCGCCCGCAACGACGACGATCGCGTTGTTCGGCCGGTAGTACGTGTCGTAAAACGCAACCGCTGATTTGTACGCGTTCGGCATGTCCTGCACGTCGTCGAGATAACCGATCGTGGAGTGGCCGTAGCCGTGCGCGGGACCGTACATCAGGTCGCCGAGCACTTCCTCGATGCGCAGGCCGGGATCGGACGCGCTGCGCCGATACTCACCGTACACCGCGCCCGCTTCGGTGCGGAACACGCGCTCGCTGTAGCGCAGCTCGCGAAAACGCGAGCCTTCCAGCGCGGCGAGCTGCTCGAGGTTCGACGTGAACGTGAGCGGGTGATAGTACGTGACGTCGTACCACGTGTACGCGTTGTTGAACGCGCCCATCTTCTCGATGGCCGGCTGATACGCCTTCGCCGTGTCGTGATCGTGCCGGAAGATGATGTGCTCGAAGAGATGCGCGAGCCCGCTGCGGCCCTTCTCGTTCTCACGCCCCGATCCGGCGAGGATGAGCGTGTTGAACGACAGCACGTTCCTGAATTCCGGCGTCTCGATGACGATGACATCGAGCCCGTTCGGCAACGTCCGCTTCTGGACGGGATAAGGAAAGAACTGCGCGTGTGCCGTCGCGGTTACCGCGATGAGAAACACGAGCAGGATGATGCGAGAGCGCATGAGTCCTCCGTTTGCAGCGGAGGATGCTACCGCACGAAGAATAACGCGCGGGCGCTAGAATGCGGTGTGTTCGCCATTCGTTGCAGAAGGCGAACGGAGGTCGAAATGACCGCGCAATCGAAGACGAGCCAGGCCAAAGAACAGAAGAGTGGGGTTGTCGCCCGCAGGACCCCCCCCAGGCGCGGTCCGAACGCACCGGTCATCTTGTTTCCCACTGAACGAAGCACGATCGGCCTGAAAAAGATCCGTGCCGCCGTCAAGGCTGTCATCGCGGAACGCAAGGCGGCCGAGTCGCAGTCCTCTGCACGCAAGAAGCAGTAACGCGATGTCGCATCCGGAGTACGAGCGGAACGTCTTCATCAACTGCCCATTCGACTCCGAATATGCTCCGCTGTTCGAGGCGATCGTTTTCGCTGTACAGGATGCAGGCTTCCGGCCGAAATGCGCTCGCGAACGACTGGACTCCAGCCAGATTCGCCTGCAGAAGATCGCCGGCCTCATCTCCGCGTGCCGGTACTCAATCCACGATTTATCTCGTACGGCACTCGATGACGTGAATCTGCTGCCGCGATTCAACATGCCGCTCGAGCTCGGCGTCGATCTCGGGTGCAAGTGGTTCAGTGCGGATCATTCGGGCAAATCGTTATTGATCTTTGACTCCGAGCAGTACCGTTTTCAGAAGTTCGTCTCTGATCTGAGCGGACAGGACATTCACCAGCATGGGAACGACGCAAGGGTGGCAGTGACCCGCGTTCGCGACTGGATCCGCACGGAATCAGGCTCGAATACCATTCCCGGCGGCGCCGCAATCTATCGGCGCTATGAAGATTTCCGCGCCGAGCTCAAAGGAATCTGCGCGACGCTGCACCTCGATGTCGCTGAGCTTACGTTCGCTGACTTCTCCAACGTCGTTTCTGTGTGGCTGGAGTCCCACGCGTAAACCCACGTCATCGAATCAAAACCGTCGCCAGGCTCAAGAACAACCCCATGCTCACCACGTCCGTCGCGGTCGTCAGAAAGATGCTCGACGCGGTTGCTGGATCCGCGCCGAGGCGGCGGAGCGTGAGCGGGATCATCGCGCCGGAGATGCCGCTGACGATGCAGCTTCCGATCATCGAGCAGAAGACGATGACGCCGAGGAGCGGGGCGGCGGGGTGCGATTGCGAGCGGGCGGTGACGTACATGCCGATGCCCGCCACCACGCCGACCAGCGCTCCGTTGAGCAAGCCGAGCAAGCCTTCCTTGAATACGAGCGCGCGCTCGCGGCCCGGTTGCAGCTCGCCGAGCGTCATCCCGCGCAACGCAACCGCCAGCGCCTGACAGCCGGTGTTGCCCGATTGCCCCGCGAGCACCGGCAGGAACGCGGCCAGGATCACGATCCGATCGATCGTCCCCTGGAACAGCCCCACCACCGCCGCCGCGATGAACGCCGTCAGCAGATTGAGCTGCAGCCACGGATGGCGAAAGCGCAGACTGCGAATCCACGGCGTGGTGAGTCGCTCTTCCTTGTCCACGCCGACCATGCGGCCGGCCTGCGCGCTGATCTCGTACGCCTGCTCTTCGAACATCGCCTGCCCGCGCACCTGCCCGATCAGCGTGCCGTCCGCCTCGCACACGGGATACACCGGGAAGTGGCGGCGCACGACCTGCTTCATCGCCTCCGGCAGTTCGGTCTCCGGCGTGAGGAAGAACGGATCGCGCAGCATTACCTCTTCGAGTTTCTGTTCGCGCGCGGAAAGGAGCAGATCGCGCATGGTCACGACGCCACAGAGGCGCCCGACCGCGTCGACGATGAAGACGTACGTAACGATGGTCGTGCGCGCGAGCTCACGCACGACATCGATGGTCTGCGCGATCGTTTGCGTCCCGCGGAACACCGCTGTCGGCGGCTCCATCAATCTTCCGATCGTGTCCTCTGCATAGCGATCGTTGCGCAACCACTGTGCGCGCTGCTGCGCGGACGCGGCCGCGAGCACGGCGCCGCGGCGCTCGGCCGGGAACTCGTCGAGGATGTCCTGCGCGATCGCGGGATTCAGCGACTGCAACACCTGCGCGACGATGGGCGCCGGCGAAAACGCCAGCAACTGCGCCGCGCCGCGCGCGTCCCGCAATTGCACCTCGGCAGCGAGCGCTTCCGTCATGTCGATCGTGGCGCTGTGTGCGTTGTCGATGGTCACGGCCGTACCTCCCGGCAGGCATTGTGCTGATGGAGAATGCTCCGCGCAAACATGCCTGAGCCTTATCTCCCTCACCTCCTCTTCGTTCTCGCGTGGGCGATCTTCTTCTTCGTGCTGCTGCTGCTGCCGGTCATGTGGCACGCACTGCGCCGGACCGCGCCGCGTCTGATGGCGCAGCCGCGGCTCGCGCGCATGTGGGAACGCGGCCGCGCGCGCATGGGACCTCTGCATGCGTATCTGCCGACCATTGCGCTGCTCGCCGCGGGCATCACCATCACGCTGATGCTCGGCGAGGACTTCGTCGAGCTCGCGGTCCTGATGCGGCAGGAGAGTCCGCTCGTGCTCGACGTCGATCAATCCATCTATCGCTGGGCCGCGAGCATGCGCTCCGCTCCCGCCACGCAGTTCTTCCTCGCGTTCACACACCTCGGCGGTCCGACGGGACTGGCGATCCTCTCGCTCGCCGTCGCGGCGCTGCTCTGGCTTCGCAACAATCGCCGGCACGCCATCTACGTCGTATTCACCGGCGGCGCCTCCGGTCTGATCAACCTCGGCCTGAAGGCGCTGTTCGAGCGCGCGCGGCCTGATCTCGCCGAGGCGTTGCGGCAGGCGCACGGGTACTCGTTCCCGAGCGGACACGCGATGGGCTCGATGGTCGTCCTCGGCGCGCTCGCGTACGTGGTGCTGCACTTCCGCTGGCAGTGGCGGATGCGTGCGCTGCTGGCGTCGCTGCTCCTCGCCTCCGTCGTCGCCATCGGCATCTCACGCGTCTACCTCGGGGTGCACTGGATCTCGGACATCGCCGCGGGGTACGCGGCGGGATTGATGTGGCTCGTGATCGCGACGCTCGCGTTCGACGCATTCTGGCGCGTGCGGCAGATCCGCGCGAAGCGCAGCACAGCCGCGTTGACGGTGCTGCTCTTGCTTGCGGGCTGCGCGAGCGCGCCGCACGACCTCGGCAGCGAGATCGATCGCATCATCGCCAGTCAGAGCGGCAAGATCATCGCGATTGCTTATCACGACCTAGCAACGGGCGCGACGCTGGAACGCAACGCGACCACCACGTTCCACGCGGCAAGCACGATGAAGGTGCCGGTGATGCTCGGCATCTTCGAAGCGGTCACACGCGGCGAGTTGCGCCTCGACCAGCCGGTGATGGTTCGCAACGAATTCACGAGCATCTTCGACGGCACGCGTTACGCGCTCGAAGCCCGCGAGGACTCCGACGCGGAGCTGTACGAAAAGATCGGCAGCGAGCTACCGCTCGTGGAGCTGGTGCGGCGGATGATCGTGCGCAGCTCGAACCTCGCCACGAACATCGTCATCGAGAAAATCGGCGCGCCGCGCGTGATGCGGCTGATGAAAGAGATCGGCGCGCATGACATCCGCGTATTGCGCGGGGTCGAGGACGACAAGGCCTATCGCGCCGGCATGAACAACACCACCACCGCGCGCGACCTGATGCTGATCTTCAAGGCGCTCGGGGAAAAGCGCGTAATTTCCGAGGAGACGTCGCAGACGATGATCGACATCCTGCTGGCGCAGGAGCACAACGACGCCATCCCCGCCGGGCTGCCGCCGGGCACGCGCGTCGCGCACAAGACCGGCTCGATCACGGAGATCTCGCACGACGCCGGACTCGTGCTCGCTCCGGATGGCTCGCGTTACGTGCTGGTCGTGCTGACGCGCGGCTTCAAGAAAGGCGATGACGCGGAGCGCGTGATCTCGCGGATTTCGCGCGCGGTGTGGACCTCGCGTTAGACTCTTGCGCGGTATGCCCCTGTCTCGGTTCCATCCTGCCGTCCAACGCTGGTTCACCGAAACGCTCGGCCAGCCCACGCCCGCGCAACAGCAAGGCTGGGCCTCCATCCGCGAAGGGCGGCACACGCTCATCGCCGCGCCCACCGGCTCCGGAAAAACGCTCGCCGCGTTCCTCACGGCGCTCGATGAGCTCTTCCAGGAAGGCCTCACGCAGCCGCTGCCCGATGAAGTGCGCGTGGTTTACGTCTCGCCGCTGAAAGCGCTCAGCACCGACATCCACAAGAACCTCGCCGAGCCGCGCCTCGGCATTCGCAAACGTGCCGAGGAGATGGGGATCGAGGCGCCGCGGATCACCGCGGCGGTGCGGACGGGCGACACTACGTCGAGCGAGCGCGCCTCGATGCTGCGCACGCCGCCGCACATCCTGGTCACGACGCCCGAATCGCTCTACCTGCTGCTCACCGCGGAGCGCAGCCGCGCGATGTTGCGCACGGTGCGAACGGTGATCGTCGACGAGATCCATGCGCTGATCGGCTCGCGCCGCGGCGCGCATCTCGCGCTGACACTGGAGCGCCTACAGCAGGTGGCGGAGCAGCCGCTGTTGCGCCTCGGGCTGTCGGCGACGCAGAAGCCGATCGAGGAAGTGGCGAAGTATCTGACTGGAGCGGGCTCGCTCCAGTGTTCAATCGTCGATGAAGGCCACCGCCGCGCGATGGACCTCACGCTCGAGACCCCGCGTTCCGCGCTCGACACCGTGATGTCGAACGAAGTGTGGGGCGATTACTACGACCGCCTCGTCGAGCTGATCGCGCAACATCGCACCACGCTCATCTTCGTCAACACGCGCAAGATGGCCGAGCGCATCGCGCGGCAACTCACCGAACGAATCGGCGAAGACGCCGTGACGGCGCATCACGGCAGCCTCTCGAAAGAAAAACGCCTCGACGCCGAGACGCGCCTCAAGAGCGGGCAACTCAAGGCGCTGGTCGCTACGGCGTCGCTGGAGCTCGGCATCGACATCGGCAGCATCGACCTGGTCTGCCAGATCGGCTCGCCGCATCGCATCGCCACGCTGCTGCAGCGTGTCGGCCGTTCCGGCCACAGCATCTCCGGATTGCCGAAAGGACGCGTCTTTCCGGTGTCGCGCGACGACCTCGTCGAATGCGCGGCGCTGCTGCGCGCCGTGCGGCGCGGCGAGCTCGATCGCATCGTCACGCATGACGCGCCGCTGGACGTGCTCGCGCAACAGATCGTCGCGGAGTCGTCGTGCCGCGATTACTCGGAAGATGAACTGTTCGCGGTAATGCGGCGCGCGTGGCCATATCGCGAGCTCTCCCGAAAGGATTTCGATGCGGTGGTGCAGATGACCGCAGACGGATTCGCGACGAAACGCGGACGCCGCGGCGCGCTCGTGCATCGCGATGAAGTGAACGGCAACGTCCGCGGACGCCGCGGCGCGCGCCTCCTCGCGCTGACCTCCGGCGGCGCGATTCCGGAGATCGCCGACTACCGCGTGGTGATGGAGCCGGACGAGACGTTCATCGGCACGCTCAACGAAGACTTCGCGATCGAGAGCAACGTCGGCGACATCTTCCAGCTCGGCAACATGTCGTGGCGCGTGCTGCAGGTGGGCATGGGCGAAGTGCGCGTGTCCGACGCGAAAGGCGCGCCGCCGAGCATTCCGTTCTGGCTCGGCGAGGCTCCGGCGCGCAGCGATGAACTTTCTTTGGCCGTCAGTCGGTTGCGCGCGGATTTCGAGGACGCGCCGTCCGCCGAATGGATCGCGGGCGAATGCGGCATTCCGCAATCCGCGGCGCAGGAAATCTTCGACTATCTGTTCGAGTCACGACGTGCCTTGGGCGTGTTACCGACGCAGGAGACGCTCGTGCTCGAGCGCTTCTTCGACGAATCAGGCGGCATGCAGCTCGTGTTGCACGCGCCGTTCGGCAGCCGCATCAACAAAGCCTGGGGCCTCGCGCTGCGCAAGCGCTTCTGCCGCCAATTCGATTTCGAACTGCAGGCCGCGGCGACCGAAGACGCGGTGCTCTTGTCCCTCGGGCCGCAGCATTCGTTTCCGCTCGCGGATGTCTTCCGCTACCTGCACCCGGCTACCGCGCGCGATGTGCTCGTACAGGCGTTCCTCGACGCACCGGTGTGGCAGACGCGCTGGCGCTGGAACGCCACGATTTCCCTGGCCGTTCCGCGCAATCGCAACGGCCGCAAGGTCGCGCCGCAGTTGCAGCGCACCATCGCGGATGACCTCATGGCCGCGGTCTTCCCCGACGCCGCCGCGTGCTTCGAAAACATCGGCGGCGACCGCAAGATCCCCGATCACCCGCTCGTCAATCAGGCCGTGCGCGATTGCCTCGAGGAGGCGATGGATTTCGACGGCCTCGCCAACGTGCTGACGCGCATTCACGCCGACGAGATCCGTCTCGTTGCGCGCGATACCGTCGAGCCCTCGCCGCTCTCGCACGACATCCTGAATGCGAAGCCGTACGCATTCCTCGACGACGCGCCGCTCGAAGAGCGCCGCACGCAGGCCGTCTACACGCGCCGCACCGGCGACAACGATCTCTCCGCGCTCGACCTCACGGCCATCGTGCGCGTACGGGAAGAGGAGCGCCCTGAGCCGCGCGATGCCGACGAACTGCATGACGCGCTGCTCACGATTGGTTTTCTGACCGCGGACGAAGTGGCGTCGATCGACGCATCGCTCTTCACGGCGCTGGTCCTATCGAAACGTATCGCGATGATCACCCCTCATCCGCGTTCGGCACCTTCTCCCCTCGCCGCGGGGAGAAGGCTACTCGATGACGGGCCCTCTGTAGCCTTCTCCCCTCGGCAGAGGGGAGAAGGTGCGCGAAGCGCGGATGAGGGGTCCTCGCTCTGGATCGCCGCCGAAAGAATCCCCGAGCTCCTCGCCATCCACCCAACGCTCGACTTACCGATCGCCGCACCGCCATCGCGACAGAAATCGTGGACCCGTGAGGCCGCAATCCTCGAGCTCATTCGCGGCCGCATGACCCTCCTAGGACCTACGACCGCAAACGCACTCGCGCACGCACTGAACATCGAGCAACGCGAGGCCGACGCCGCACTCCTCGCGCTCGAATCCGAAGGCGTCGTCCTGCGCGGCTCGTTCGAAACGGCGGGCGCGCTGGAGTGGTGCGATCGGCGGCTGCTCGCGCGCATCCACCGCTACACCATCCATCGCCTGCGCGCGGAGATCGAGCCGGTGCACGCCGCCGACTTCATGCGCTTCCTGTTCGTGTGGCAGCACGTCGCGCCGCACGCGAAGTTGCGCGGCATCGAAGGACTGCAATCGGTGCTGGCGCAGCTCGACGGCTTCGAAGTCGCGGCCAGCGCGTGGGAGCGCTCCGTGTTGCCCGCGCGCATCGAGGCATACGAGCCGTCAATGCTGGACATGCTCTGCCTCACGGGCGAGATCGGCTGGGCGCGGCTTTCGGCGGCAACGTCGACGGTGGTCAGCGCGACACCGATCGCGTTGTTCCTCCGCGCGCATGCCGGCGCGTGGCAATCGCTGCGCGGTGAAACGTCGATCGAGCTGAGTGACGACGCGCGCGCCCTCGTCGAAGTTCTCCGCACTCGCGGCGCTTCATTCGCCCGCGATCTGGGCACCGACGACGCTTTGGGCGAGCTCGTCTCCGCGGGCCTCATCGCATCCGATGGATTCGCCGGCCTGCGCGCGCTCGTCGCCGCGTCGCAGGAAAAACATCGCGCCAATCTCGCCGGACGCTGGTCGCTCCTGACGCGCAGCGATGCCTCGTCCGACGACGCGCTCGAAACGCAGGCGCGCACGCTGCTGCGCCGCTACGGCGTCGTGTTCCGCCGGCTGCTCACGCGCGAGCCGAACGCCGCACCGTGGCGCGAGCTCGCGCGCGTGTACCGGCGCCTTGAAGCGCGCGGCGAGATCCGCGGCGGGCGTTTCGTGCACGGCATGAGCGGCGAGCAGTTCGCGCTCCCCGAAGCGATCGAGCGCATGCGCGAGATTCGCCGCGATGCTGCGAACGGACGCGTGCTCATCATCAGCGCTGCCGATCCGCTCAACCTCACCGGCATCATCACCAACGACGAGCGCATTCGCGCCGTCGCGGGAACACGCATCGCGTATCGCGACGGCATCGCTGTGTCGGTGATGGAAGGCGACTACGTCAGGCCGCTGGTCGATCTCGATGCGGACAGCTCGATGACCGTCGCCGCCGCGCTCGCGGGAAGGCGCGTACCCGTCGGCAGCGGCTGGGTCGGTCGAACCGCTTAGTGAGCTACGTTGCCAAAACGTAGCGCCAGAACTTTCGGCGTCGCACCATCGACATCCGTGAGCACGTACAGGTTGTCGTACTCGGAATCCGCGATCGCGTTCACATTCGTCGCGCCGAGCGCTTTCATCACGGAAACAGTCGTATTCGAATGCCCGACCACGAGCACCGTCTGCCCGCGATGCTGCGTGAGGACCTCATTCGCGAGATCGGCCGCGTACCTCTCACCGGTATTGCGCACGATGGCGGTGAGGCCGGTGGCCTGCGCGATCGGCGCAGCCGTATCGCGCACACGCCTCCATTGCGTGGTGTAAATCGCGTCGAGCTTCACTCCTGCGAAGACGCGCGCGAGCTCGTTCGCCCGCTCCGTGCCGGCCGGCGTGAGCGGCGAATCGTCATCGCTCGAGACCTTCTCGGCGTGACGCACCAGGATCACGGTCGTGACCGGATTCGGAGCGGCGCTGAGCGATACCGTGAACGCGAGAGCGAGCAGCAGAGCACGTTTCATCGCGCCACGATACCGCTCAGGCCGCGTTCTTGCTCAGCCGTTTTGCGAAGGAGGCCATCTCATGAGGAAAGCGATCATTCTCGCAGCGATGCTCATGTTGTTGACGGCTGCAGCATGCACGCAGAAATCGGAGACCGAGATCACCACGGACACCAGCGGCTCGTCCTCGACCGTTCACGTCGAGTCGACGACCGAGCCGGCCGTCGACACTGCGGCCACTGCTGAAGCTACGGCGGATGCAACCGAAGCCGCGAACGACGCCGCGCACGCGGCCGGGACGGCGATGGAGACCGCCGGTCAGGCGATTCAGGAAAAGACGGACACGACGAACACGAAGAACTGAGCGGAGCGCCGGGGTCCCGCGCCATCTGCGTTCACAGCAGCAAATGCACATCCCCGAACTCGTGCCACAGATACTCGCGATCGACGGCCGCAGCGTACGCGCGCGCGATCACGTCGCGGCCTGCGATCGCTTCGAGCATTGCCAGGTGCGTCGCACGCGGTTCGTGGAGGCCGGTGAGCAAGCCGTCCACGACGTGCACGCCGCGCTCCGGCGTGATCACGACGTCGGTCCAGCCGCGTGAAGCGATGACGTCGCCGCGCGCATCGACGCTGCTTTCGAGCGCGCGTACGACAGTTGTGCCGACGGCGATCACGCGACCGCCGCGCGCGTGCGTGGTGCGCACGAGCTCCGCTGTGCGCGCGGAAACTTCGTACCACTCCTCGTACGGTTCTTCGTGATTCTCGAGACTGGCCACGCCCGTGTGCAACAGCAACCGCGCGAGCTGCACTCCGCTGCGGCGCAGACACGCCAGCAGCGAACGCGTGAAAGGCCGTCCCGCGGACGGCATCTCCGCCGAACCGGCGTCGCGCGCGAACACCGTCTGATATGCGCTGAGCGGAAACGCGCGCGGCACATAGTCGTACGCAATCGGCCGGCCCCAGCGCTGCAGATATTCGATCGGCGGCAGGGGCACATCGAAGCGCGCGACCCATAGCCTTTGTGATCCGCGATACGGCGCGAGCAGCATCACTGATGCGCCGCCGGGAATGGTCAGCGTTTCGCCCGCGCGTCCCTGCACCTTGCGCGGCTCCATGACCGCGAGGCCAGCGGGCAATGACGTCGACCAGTGCAGCGCGATCTCATCGCCGTTTTCGCGAATCGCGGTGAGCGCGGCCGGCACGGTCGCGGAGGTATTGAGCACGAGCAAATCGCCCCCACGCAGGAAGCGCGGCAGCTCGCGAAAGTGTGCGTGCGTGACCGAGCCGTCGCTGTCGGAGACGAGCATGCGCACGTCGTCGCGGCCGCTCGCGCGCACCTCCGCCGGCTCGCGCGCCTCGAGCTGCGGCGGCAGCGTGAAATCGATCGCGGCGGCGCTCATGTGAGCACCGCCAGTTCGACGGGCTGAGAGTCCGTCGCTCCGGATGGCTCCAGAAGCTCGAGGATGCGGGGCGCGACGCTGGACGGATCGGGCAGATGCGAGAGAGCCGTGCTGCCGACGGCGAGGCGGTGCATCTCCGTATTCATGTCGCCCGGATCGACCACGTGCACGCGCACGCCCGTACCTTCGAGCTCCACGGCGAGCACGCGCGACAACAGGTCGAGCGCGGCCTTGCTCGCGCCGTAGCCGCCCCATCCCGCGTATGCGTTCACGCCGGCGTCGGAGGAGATGTTGATGATCGTGCCGCGGCCGCGTACGCGCATGCGCGGCAGCACGAGCTGAATCAGATGCAGCGGCGCAACCGCGTTCACTTTGAAGAGGCGCAGCAGCGCGGACCATTCCAGCGATTCGAGCGGCGGCATCGGCGTCGGGCCGATGTCGGAGGCGTTGTTGATGAGGATGTCGATGTTCCCGAATTCCGCCAGGCCGCGGGCGGCGATCTCTTCCGCGATCTCGGACACGTCGCCGGCGATTGCCACGACGCGTGTGAATTTCGAGAGCTCTTCTTCGGCTTCGCGCAGCTCGCTCGCGCCGCGCGCGTTGATGATCAGTGGATGACCGCGGCGCGCCAGCTCACGGGCGATCGCGCGGCCGAGTCCCTTGGATGCACCGGTGATGAGGACTACGTCTTTCGATGTCATGCACCAAGGATCGGTTCGCGATCGCCTGGCGACACCGTACGAAAGGACAGGTGCCTCAGACCAAACGCTGTTCCGCCGCGATCGCCACCGCCTGCGCGCGGCTGTCCGCGCCGAGCTTGTTGAAGATCGACGTCACGTGAAACTTCACCGTGCGCTCCGAGATCTTCAGCGCCGCCGCGATCTCCTTGTTCGTGTTGCCGAGGAGGCGGAGGACTTCGCGCTCGCGGTCGGTGAGGCGCGTGCGTGCGTTGCGCGAGAGCCGTCGGACGGTCACCGACTCGCCGCGCGAGAGCGCCGCGATGGCCCGCTCGATCTCGTCGAGCGGCGCGCCTTTGAGCAGATAGCCCTTTGCGCCCGCGGCGAGCGCGCGATCGATCTCATCGTCCGTGCCGTACGCGGACAACATCAACACCGGCGCGGCGAACTTCACGATCGCCTCCAGTCCGGAGAGACCAGGCAATTCGAGATCGAGGATCACCACGTCCGGCTTCAACCGCGCCGCCGCCGCGATCCCCTCTTCTGCCGATCCGAACCCACCCGCCACTTCGATGTCGCCCTTGCCATGCAACGCGGCGACGAGCCCCTCGCGCACGATCGGATGATCATCGACGATCAACACGCGCGTCATCGCCGCACCGTCGCAATCACGCGCGTGCCTCGCTTCGCCTTCGACTCGATGCGCAACGAGCCGCCGGCCGCGCGTGCACGTTCGCGCATGCCGGTGATGCCATGACGCTCCGGCGCGACCCTGCGCACGTCGAAGCCGATGCCGTCGTCTTCGATGTTCAGCTTCGCTTGCCGCCTGGTGCATTCGAGCGTCACCGCCGCGGTCTTGGCATGCGCGTGCTGCCGGACGTTCGTCAGGGCCTGCTGCGCGATGCGGAACAGCTCCTCCTCGGTCGCCGCATCGAGCTCGCACGCACCGCGCGCGTCGAATGAAACGCGAATGCCGGATTCCGAGGTCAGCTCGCGTGCGAGCGACGCAAGCGCCTGCGCCAACGGCTTGCCCGCGGTCGCACCCGCGCGCAATGCGGTCACGGAGCGGCGCGCTTCATCGAGACTGGCGCGCGCGGTCGCGAGCGCTTTCTCCATCCGCTCGCGCACGCGATCGGGATTGCGTCCGACGTGCTGCAGCGCCGTCTCGATCTGCAGCGTGAGCGCGGCCAGTCCCTGCGCGAGCGTGTCGTGGATGTCGCGCGCGAGCCGCGCCCGCTCGTCCGCCCGCACCAGCATCGCGCTCTCCTCGGCCAACCGCGCGCGCTCGATGGCGATGCTGACCTGCAAGCCGATCGTGGCGAGCAGGCTCAGTTCCGATTTCGTCAAGCGCCGCATCGCCGGCGCGGTGATGTTCATGATGCCGAGCTGTTTGCCCTGGAACACAAGAGGCACGGACGCGTGATGCGCGAGTCCGTGTGTGAGATCGGCATCGCGGACCGCCGGACGCAGCCGGCTGCACTCCATCACGTCGATGTTGCGCGCGCTGAGCGAGCCATCGCGAAACTCATTGATGCACCAGCACGGCGCGCCGGACATGCGCACCGGCTCCTGCAGGTACGGCGGCAGGTTGCGCGCGGCGGCGGCGTAAATGTGGCCGGTATCCGGATCGAACAGCCACACCCAGCCCGTCTCCAGTCCGAGCAGTCCCGTGACCAGCTCCAGCGTCTTGTCCAGCGCCTGCTCGACGCTGTGCGAAGTGGTCAGCGCCTCGGCAACTTCTCCGACGATCTCGAGCTGCGACGGCACGTGGGGATTGTACGGTGAGACAGGGGGAACGGGCCGTCTATGGAGTGCGGCAGCGGAGCTGCCGCTTTCAAACGCGGCAACACGTTAGTTGCCGCGGGCGGCGGAAGCTGCGCTTCCGCTGTAAAAGCGGCGGCTTTGCCGCCGCACTCCATAAAAAGCTTGACGCCATAATGCGGCTCTGGCATTATGCGCCGCTCAATCATGACGAAACGACTCCAGCGCCCCCTGGGCACCGATTACATCTGCTTCCGGGCCGGAGGTCTCGCGAGACCGTAGACTCATCATGAATCTGCGCTCTTGTGAGCCCCTTCGGTCGAAACGCCGAAGGGGCTTTTTGTTTTTCGTCCATTGTGTTGGCAACGATCATCGTCCGGGCCGGCGGCACGCAGTGTCTCCTGATATGGGTTACGTCTGCGCGTTCCGTGTACGGGTTCTGACGAAGGGCGGTGTTGGTTTGCACCGTGTAGCTCATTGGGTAGAGCACGAGACTTAGATCTCGGGGTAGCGGGTTCGACTCCCGCCGCGAAAGGCTAATCGCCTTGTTTGTGTCCAGTAGCGACTGACCGCCGTTAGTGGTCACCGGCCGAGGGATCGGCCGCGTTTTGTCTGCCGGCGCGGAGCATTGCGCATCGGCGAGCGTTGTACGAAGCCTTGCAGCGCGCGTGCAGTCCATTGTCATTATGAGGGACATGGAAACGGCGTGGCGCTCCGCTTCGGAGACGTGACGGACGCGGTTCGTGACCCGAAGCCGGTTTCTCACGAAATCAGAATTCCGCCGACTGCAGGCGACGGAGTGCATTGAAGGAAAGGAGGTACCGAAAATGATTCGTAGAATGAAGATCAGGCCGCACGAGCGGGGTCTGCTCTTCCGAGAGGGTGAGCCGATCGCCGTGCTTCGGCCGGGCGTGCACTGGTACCTCGATCCGCTCCTGAAACTCAGGATGCAGATCGTGTCGCCGCGGAATCCGTGGCTGGTGCACAAGGACATCGAGCTCATTGTGAAGTCGGGCATCCTCGGCAATGAGGCCGTGGTGATCGACCTCAGGGACGACCAGCGCGCGCTCGTCTGGATCGACCGCCGGTTCGCGGGCATCGTCGAAAAGGGCGTGCACGCAGTATGGACTACGGACCACGACGTCCGGGTGGAGATCGTGGACGCGCGTGCGATGCAGCTGGTACATCCCGATCTTCCGGTCATCGTGTGTTCCGAGCGTGCACACGCACTGCTCGACATTATGAACGTCGATCCGGGACATACGGGACTGTGGTTCCGGGATGGTGCGTATCAGGCCACGCTGCAGCCGGGTACGTACGCGTTCTGGAAGGGCGTCGGCCGCCTGAAGGTGTACGACGTCGATCTGAGGGAGCTCGTGCTCGACATCAGCGGCCAGGACATCATGACCGCGGACAAGGTCACACTGCGTCTCAATGCGCTGGTCACGTACCGCATCACCGATCCGCTGCGTTCGGTGACGGAAGTGGACGGCGCGGGTCAGGCGCTGTATCGCGCCGTGCAGCTCGCGCTGCGCGAGGCGGTCGGCGCGAAGGAGCTCGATACGCTGCTCGCGAGTAAGGACACGCTTGCACGCGAGCTGGCGGAGATGATTGCGCCGCGCGCGGCGGAGCTGGGCATTACGGTCGGCTCGACCGGCGTCAAGGACATCATCCTGCCGGGCGACATGAAGGACCTGATGAATCGTGTCACGGAGGCGCGGAGGGCCGCGGAGGCGTCGCTCATCACCCGGCGTGAGGAGACGGCGGCGATGCGGATGCAGGCCAATACGGCCAAGATTCTGGAGTCCAGCCCGACGCTGATGAAGCTGAAGGAGCTGGAGGTCCTGGAGAAGGTCGCACACAAGGCGAACCTGACGGTGGTCCTCGGCGACGAGGGCCTGGCGAACAAGGTCGTGAAGCTGCTTTGAAGCGGGAGGGGCGGGCGAAACGCGCGCCCGCCCCTCGACGTCACAGCGGTATGTACGCGATTGTGCGGTCGGTGTTGCGCATTCTCATCGCGGTCGTCGTCATAGCGATGGCCGGTCTTGCTGTTCTTGCGATTGCACTCCGTCAACCGACAATCACGTCGTTGCCATTCAAAGGCGCACAACGCGCCGATCCTCGGTCATTGCGCGAGCACGTCACATTCCTCGCGGCCGATCGCAACAATTTACAGCGCGCCGCGTCTTACATCGAGACGCAGTTTCGTGCTGCAGGCGGCGACACGTCCGTCCAAACATTTGTCGCACGCGGCGAGCAATATTCGAACCTCATCACGCGATTCGGACCGCGCGATCCGACATTGCCCTTGTTGATCATCGGCGCGCATTACGACGCATTCGGCGACAACTTGCCCGGCGCAGACGACAATGGAAGCGGCACGGCTGGCTTGCTCGAGCTGGCGCGGCTTCTCGGCGCGGAACGGATTGCATCGCCGATCATGCTGGTCGCGTATTCGACCGAGGAGCCACCGTTCTTCGGCTCTGAGCAGATGGGCAGCGCCATCCACGCCAGCAGCCTGGCCGCGGAACGGCGGCGCATCAGCGGAATGATCTGCCTGGAGATGATCGGCTATTACGCCGATCGGCAGACGTGGCCGAACGTGCTCTTCGCGCTTGTCTATCCGGGGAAGGGCGACTTCATCGGCGTCGCAGGCGGCTGGGAGGATCGAAAGCTGGCCAGGTTCACGAAGCGCGCGATCGCCGGAGCGGGCGGTGTCCGCGTGGTGAGCTTCAGCGGCGCGCGCGCGACGTCGGACGCGTCCGATCATCGCAATTACTGGGCACACGGCTGGCCGGCGGTCGTTGTCACTGACACGGGGTTCCTGCGCAACCCGCACTACCACACCCGCCGTGACACGCCGGAGACGCTGGACTATCAGCGCATGGCCCGCGTCGTCGACGGTGTTTACAACGCAGCGCTAACTTTTCGCCCGCTCCTGCGTAATGAGTGACTGGAGGCCATCATGAAAAAGCTTGTCGCCGTCATGTTGATCGTCGTCGCTTCCGCGGCTTACGCGGAGAAGGTGAAGTCGAAGTCGAAGGACAAGCAATTCGAGCCTGTGGTTCGCGCCGCGGCCGAATACGCCGGCAGCTATCGCGGCCCGGACGCGTCGTACGGCCTGATCCTCGAAGTCGCGCCGGACGGGTCCCTGCGCGGCAACTATGTCGAGCTCGGACGCGTGGCCGTCCTGCACGCCATCGTGGTGGACGGCTCGAACTTCACCGCCCGTGCAAGCTTTGACGACGGCAGTTGGAGAACGATTTCCGGCTCCTTCGGCAAGCGCTCGCTCAACGGCGTTGTCGCGTTCGGCGCGCGTGTGAGCGGCGTGATCGTCGAAGGCATGGGCCGCGTGGAGACGTTTTTCGAGCGGCTCGGGTAAGGCGACTATGGAGTGCGGCGGCAGAGCCGCCGCTTTGTCTTCCGCCCGCGGCAACTGTCGTTGCCGCTTTTGAAAGCGGCAGCTGCGCTGCCGCACTCCAAAGTAGGCCGACTTCGCGCAACGCGCCGATATGATGCGCGCATGCGCGCGATCCGACTCACCGAGCCCACTCAGCCACTGCAGTTGATCGAGCAGCCCGATCCCTCGCCGGCCGCCGGCGAGATCGTCGTCGACGTACAGTTCGCCGGGATCTGCCACACGGACGCGCATTACCGCTCCGGCGCGGGTAAAACGAACCTGCCGGTCACTCTCGGACACGAGGTCGCCGGCGTCGTTTCCGCCGTCGGCGCCGATGTCACCGGCGTGCGCGAAGGACAGCGCGTCGCGCTGCACTATCTCGTGAGCTGCGGCGAGTGCCCCCGCTGCAAACGGCACGGCGAGCAGTTCTGCCCTACCGGCGAGATGCTCGGCAAGGAACGCGATGGCGGTTACGCGCAGCGGATCGTGGTTCCGGCGTTCAACGCCATCCCGATCCCCGACGGCGTCCGTTCCGAAGTCGCGGCGATCATGATGTGCTCGACCGCGACGGCGTTCCACGCGCTCCGCCTCGCCAACATCCAGAAAGGCGACTCCGTGGCCGTCCTAGGATTCGGAGGATTGGGCGTGTCCGCCGTACAACTCGCGCGCGCGTTCGGTGCGTCCGAGGTTTATGCGGTGGATGTGGTGCCCGAGAAGCTGGCCCTGGCGGCGCAGTTCGGCGCAACCCCGCTCGACGCGCGCGAAACTCCCGTCCACAAAGCCATCCTCGGCGCCACCGACGGCCGCGGCGTCGACGTCGCGGTCGAGTTCACCGGCAACGAGCAGGTCGCGCACGGCGGCCTTCGTTCGCTGTCACCGGGCGGACGCCTGATGATCGTGGCCATCAACCTCCGCTCGCTCACGTTCAACCCCTTCACCGACCTGCTCGTGCGCGAGCGGCGGATCATCGGCTGCTCCGATCACACGCGCAATGAACTGGTCGAACTGATGGAGCTCGCGCGGACCGGTGCCATCGACATGTCCGGCGCGATCACGCGGACGGTGCCGCTCGAACCGGACGCGATCAACGGCGTGCTCGATGACCTCGAGCGCGGCAGCAGCCATCTGCGCACCGTGATCGCGCTCTGATCACGGGCAGGCGAGGCCATAGAATCAACTCATGAATATTCTCGCGGTCGTCGCACATCCCGATGACGAGATCCTGGGCTGCGGCGCAACGCTGTTGCGTTTGAAGAATGAAGGGCATCGCATTTTCACCGTCGTCCTCTGCGCGGACGCCGACGCGCGGCGCGATCGGCCGAGCGACCTTTCGCGTTATGCCGTCGAGGCCGCACAAATGATCGGCGTCGACGAGACGGAAAATGGCGGATTTGCGAACGTCCGCTTCAATGTCGTTCCGCACATCGAAATGGTGCAGTTCATCGAGAAGGCGATCCTGCGCTTCCGGCCGTCGTGGATCTTCACCCATCATCCGAGCGATTTGAACGTCGACCACCGCGTCTGCTATGAAACGACGATGGCCGCCGCTCGCCTGCCGCAGCGGCTCACGGAAGACGTGCCGGTCACGATGATCGAGCGCATCTACCTCTGCGAGGTACCCTCCTCGACCGACTGGGGACTGCCGCTGTCCGTTCCGTTTCAGCCGAATTCGTTTTTCAACGTGAGCGCGACGATCGATCAGAAGATCCGGGCCCTCGAGCATTTTCGCGGCGCGTTGAAGCCTGCTCCTCATACGCGGAGTAAAGAGAACGTGCGCGCTCTCGCGCACGTACGCGGCGGCGAAGTCGGCCTCGAGGCGGCAGAGGCTTTTGTATTAGTCAGGCACGTCACACTGTAATGATGAAGGTCGCTCTCATCGGCAGCGTCAGTTTCTCGCGCCATACGCTGGAGCGACTCATCGCCCACAAAGCGGACATCGTAGGCGTTCTCGGTCTCGATGAATCGGCGTCCGAAGGCGTGAGCGACTACAGCAACCTCGAGACAACCGCAAAGGTTGCCGGCGTGCCGTATCGGTCGTTCAAGCGCATCAATACCGATGAGGTTCTCGCGCAGCTCAGAGCGTGGGCGCCGGATGTTCTCTTCGTGGTCGGCTTGTCGCAGATGGTGAGCGACGACATCCGCGCCGTTGCGTCCCGCGGCTCGATCGGTTTCCATCCGACGCGATTGCCGGAAGGCCGCGGGCGCGCGCCTGTGGCGTGGCTGACATGGGATGCGAAGCCCGGCGCGGCAACGTTTTTCGAGCTCGAGAGCGAAGCCGACGCGGGAGGGATCTTTGTACAGGAGCCGTTCGACGTCGCTGACGGTAGCTACGCCGACGAGACCATCGCGGCCGTTCGTGCCGCCATCGACCGCGCGCTCGATCGCTGGCTGCCAGACCTGCTGAAAGGCACCTGGAATCCAATTGCTCAGGATCATACGCAGGCGTCGTTCTGGGGCAAGCGCGCGGCAGAAGACGGATGGATCGACTGGTCGAAGCCGGCGACAGATATTGCGCGGCTCATTCGCACCGCCGGCCATCCATATCCGGGCGCCTACACCTATCACCGCGGGCGAAAGCTCATGATCTGGCGCGGCCGAGTGGTCGATCTGCCGCTGCGCGGGGTCATCGGCCGCATCTTGCAGGTCAATGAGCTCAATCACTTCGTCGTCCAGACCGGAGAGGGACTGTTGGAAGTCGAATCACACTCGATGGCCGGTACACCGGCAGCGAAATTAGCCGTCGGACAGCGGCTGGGATTCGTGGTCGAGGACGAAATCGCGCGGCTGCACGAACGCTTGTCGGCGCTCGAGCAGCGGCTCGCGCTCATCGAGAAGAGCAGCCCTGGTCAATGAAGCGAGCGCGATGCAGTCGCGCAGGTAACGATCGGTGATCTCGACGTCTGGAACATCGCGTGGCTTCAGCGCGCCTCGGTAACAGAGAATGCGCAGATAGAGAAACGCGGCGCCGCGATGTTCCTCCGTCTTCAAAAACTTTCGCGCCGCCGAGCGAAGCGTGCGGTCGCTCACGCTTCCTGTGCGAATGGCCTCCGCGAGATTCTCACGTGCCTTTTGAAGATCACCCGCCACGAATCGTTGATGCGATTGCTTCAATAGAGTTTTGACACGCGCGCGGCGCTGCGCATCGCGCGCGCGCCGATTGTGCGGGCGCGACGGCGCCGTTCCAGACGCGCCTCATCTTCGATCGGATAGAAAGCCGCATCCAGCACTGCCGTTCCATAAGTCTGCAAACGCCGCTGGTTCCGCCGGATCCGATCGTGCAGCTCGGCATATTCAGTTGGCCGCGCCTCACCTTTCGACAAAAGCGCTCGCATGGAGCTGAGCGATCGCAACTGCAGGCTGACGTCATCCACGTGCTGCACGAGCGCCCACGCCGTCCATGATCCATCGACGCCCACGTCGCTGATGGATGGCCGGACGAGCTCGCGCATCCGCTCTCGTTGTGTGTGTCGATGCGATCGATCGCTTCATAGAGAGGCGCGAGCTGCGGCGAGTCCCATGGGGACATTCAACGCTTTCTGCTGGTGGGCGAGTTTCGTCCGCGCCGCCTGATCGGCGGACCACATCGAGAGAAGCGCGCGCCGCAACGCCGGCTTCCGCAGCCGCGATTCATGATCTATGTGCGTCCGAAGGACTCGAAGTCGGGATCGCTCGAGGCCTCCATGGTGAAACGCGCCGCCGCGGGGACGTCGGCCGCTGCAGTCGCGCGCGAGGCGTCGTAGGCGGCGCATCCCAGGTGCGAACGACGGTGGCCGCAAGGAGAAGTACCGCGAGCATGGCCGGGATCGTAACGCTCGGGAAGAAGACGGGATGGAAACTTTCAGTTAGCTCGGGCTGCACCGCGTCCGACCTTCAGGTTGGCAAGGCCCGGGTCGCCGCCTGGAAACCTTCAACCGCGCGCCAACTGGCGGCAAGGAAGCAAAGGATGGACGCGAGTCCACCGAGCACGGTGACGACGAACATCGCGTTCGACGACCGATGCCAGTCGACGCTGCTCAGACAGTTCGTCAGGAAGATCGTGCCGTACGCGAGCACGGCGAAGAACGTACCGTAGATGAAGAACTGCAACGCCGAGACGAGCACATGGACGCTGTCGCGCGGCAGCGTCCCTTTCTCCCACAGATGACCGATGAAGGTCAGGAACGCGACGGTCGCCCCGCCGTTCATGGTGAGCAAAGCGCGAAGTGCAGCCTGCCCGCTGCTGACGACCGTCTCGTACTTTTTTAGCGGATGAACGTGCGTGACGGTTTCCGGTGTCGACATGGGGCGCCTCCGCCAAGGTAGTGACCCGTGCGGCGGCCGCGTTTCATCGCACGGCTATACTCAAGACATGGCGCGCTCGAAACTGGCCGAACAACTCCGGCAGGAACAGGCCGCCGCGATCGCGGGGCTGACGCCGCAGGAACGCCTCGACCTCGCGTTCGAGCTCGGCCGGCGCGGCATCGAGATGTACATGAGCGCGCACCACGTCGACCGCGAGACCGCCGCCCGCGAACTGAAACGCGCCGGCCGGGCCGGGCGACGCTACTCGCGTTGCATGGACGACGAGACGCCGTGAACGCGATCGTGGTACGCGAAATCCTCGATCGCGCAAACATCCAGTTTGCGCTGATCGGCGCGGCTGCCGTGGCATTGCGTGGCCTGCCGCGCTTCACGCAGGACACCGACTTCTTCACCACGGACCGGCGCGTCCTTCAGCGTGATTTGTGGGACGTCCGATCAGGTCGATGTCGTCGTCGGCAAGTACAAGTGGGAGCAGCAGCTCCTCGCGCGCGCGGAGCGAATGGATTTGTTCGGCGCATCCGTGCTCGTTCCAGCACGAAGCGATCTCATTCTGATGAAACTCGCCGCCGGCGGCTACAAAGACCTGATCGACGCGGCCGGTCTGCTGTCGCTTGGGCCACGCGATGAATTGATTGCAGACGTGGCTTCGCGGATCGGCGACCTGTCCCGCGAAGCGCAGGCAAGCTGGCTCACCTTCTTCGCGAAACGAAGTAACTCAGGCCGGAAAACAGTCGACTCAACGAGCACAGCCCGCAATGGGCGACGCATATACTCGACGCATGATGCGTCGGAAGTCCACCGCGACAGTCCTTTTCCTCGGGTTTCTCCTATCCGAAACGGTGACTGGACAGGAACGACAGCTTCAGCAGGATCTCGCGCCGCTCGAGAAACGCGTGCGCGCCCTCGAGCAGCTTCTGCGGGACGCACCGGAACGTTTCGTCACGGAATCATTGGAGTTGTCGGCCGCATATCACGAAGCGGCAAAGCGCCACGCGAAGGTCACGCAAAGCGCCGGCGCGCGAAGCGACGCAGTGACAATCCTGATACGCGCAGCGTTCGCGACGCGACAGATCCTTCGTCAACCGGAGCGAGCCCTCGATCTCTATCGCCGCGCCGCGGCACTGCATGCGGAACGATATCCTTCCGCGCGCGAGGCGGCGTTCCGGGACGAGATCGCGGACATCCAGCAGTTTGACCTTCGTGACCATGCAGCCGCAGCGAACACCCTCGAGCGGCTTCGCGAGTTCGAGAAGGCTCACGCGACCAATCAGGGAGAGATGGCGGGATGGAGTGCCTGGAGGGCGCAATGGCTGGACGCGGAGATCACGTATCTCCGTTCGAAGAAGGCATTCGCCGGCACCGTCAATGCCGCCGCGATGACCGGATTGATCGCACAGATCTATTACGGTGCGGGCACTGTCGGCTCTGTCCCGCTCGACCCAGCGTTGAACATTTACAGTGAGACGTCGTTGTCACCCGCCGAGATCGAAACGAAGCTGGCGGCGCTTCCCGCATCACACACGACATTCCTCCAGACTTGGATGTTCGCCACCAAATTACCCACGCCGGCCGCCGCACAGAAGTGGTTGACCCGTAATGACCCGGCCGGCTATTGGAGCGCGTCGCTCCTCACTCTGGCAGCGGTTGCGGAACGCGATCTCGACGCGTCTGCGGACCCGAAGTCCAATGTCGTGGCCAGTCTGATCCGTACGGAATCCAGGAAGCCAACGGCGTTCGCGCTACTGGCACGCCAATACGCGAAAACGCGTCGCCTGCCGCCGCCGATGCAGTTGAATATCGGTCATTGAGCGGCGACGGTCACTCAGCCGTTCACATAAAGAGGGCGGCCTTGCGGCCGCCCTCGCTGTCGTGCATGACGTCAAGATTATGAGCAACCGCTCGTGCTGCCGCAATTCAGGCATTTATAGCAGGCACCATTACGCACCATGATCTCGCCGCAATCGCTGCATGACGGCGCGTCCTGCTGATACAGGAACGTGCCCTTCGGGCTCACGTTCACCGCATCCGCGTTTTTGGCGGGCATCACGAAGCCGACAACCTTGTCCACCACCGGTGCGGTGGACACTTTCTCGATGAAGGCGAGGTCGGACGCGGTCGGTTTGGTCACGTTGGATGTGACGGGCGACGGTGTCGTGTAGGACGCGACGGCGGCGTCGTCGCGGAGAATCACTCCGGCATGCTCCTGGGCGTCGCGGCTCAGGAATTTGCTCGCCAGCCACTTGAAGATGTAATCCATGATGGACTTGGCCATCGGGATTTCCGGGTTCTTCGTGAAGCCGCTCGGCTCGAAACGGGTGTGCGTGAATTTATCCACGAGCAGCTGCAGCGGCACGCCGTGCTGCAGCGCCAAGGAGGTCATGGTCGCGAAGCTGTCCATCAGGCCGGAGATGGTGCTGCCCTCTTTGGCCATGGTGATGAAGATCTCGCCGGCGCTGCCATCTTCGTATTTACCGACGGTGATGTAGCCCTCGTGGCCGCCGATCGAGAATTTGTGGGTGATGGACTCGCGCTCGTCGGGCAGTTTGCGGCGCACCGCCGTGGGCGCAACGCCGAGCTGCTCGAGCTGCGCTTTCTCTTTACCCGTCGACAGCGGCTGCGAGCGCTTGCAGCCGTCGCGATAAACGGCCACCGCCTTGAGGCCGAGCTTCCACGCCTCGTAATAGGCCTGCTCGATCTCCTCCACCGTCGCGCTGGTGGGCATGTTGATGGTCTTGGAGATCGCACCGCTGATGAAAGGCTGTACGGCACCCATCATCTTGAGGTGACCCATGTAATGAATGGAACGCGTGCCGTTGGCGGGCTTGAACGCGCAATCGAACACCGTCAGGTGCGACTCGAGCACGTGCGGCGCACCTTCAATGGTGTCGTTCTCGTTGATGTACTCGACGATCTCCTTGACCTGCTTGGCGTCATAGCCGAGGCGCTTCAAGGCGGTCGGGACGGTATTGTTGACGATCTTGAGCATGCCGCCGCCGACGAGCTTTTTGTACTTCACCAGGGCAATGTCGGGCTCGATGCCAGTCGTGTCGCAATCCATCATGAACGCGATGGTGCCGGTCGGCGCGAGTACGCTGATCTGCGCATTGCGATAACCGTGCTGCTGCCCAAGGGCATAGGCTTCGTCCCAGACCTTGCACGCGGCGTCGGCGAGATCGGCCGGCAGCGCGCGCACGTCCAGGCGATAGGCACTGCGGCGGTGCTTGTCGATGACGCGCAGGAACGGCTCTTCATTGACCTTATAGCCCGCGAACGGTCCGAGCTTCTCCGCAATGCGCGACGACTGCGCGTACGACTCGCCCGACAGGATCGACGTAATGGCAGCCGCCCAGTCGCGACCGTCTTCACTGTCGTAGGCGACGCCGCGCGCCATCAGTAGCGCGCCGAGGTTGGCGTAGCCGATGCCGAGGGGGCGGAAGGCGTGGGAGTTCTTCTCGATGGCGGGAGTCGGATAGGACGCGAAATCGACCACGATCTCCTGCGCCGTAATGACGATGCGCAGCGCGCGGCGATAAGCCTCGACGTCGAAGCCGGTGGTCTCACTGTAGAACTTCATGAGATTCAGCGAGGCGAGGTTGCACGCGGAATCATCGAGGAACATGTATTCCGAGCACGGATTGGACGCATTGATGCGGGCCGTGTTCGGGCACGGGTGCCAGTCATTGACGGTGGTATCGAATTGCATGCCCGGATCGCCGCAAACCCACGCCGACTCGGCCATCCGACGCATCATGTCGCGCGCCTTGTAGGTCTCCATGATCCGGTTCGGATCGGTGACCGCGCGCGTCTGCCAGTTGGCGTCTTTCTCATAGGCGCGCATGAACTCGTCGGTGACGCGCACGGAGTGATTCGCGTTCTGGAACTGGACGGAGTCATACGCTCCGCCCGGCGCATTGAAGGCGCCGTCATAGCCGGCCTCAATGAGCGCCCAGGCTTTGCGCTCTTCTTTTTCCTTCGACTCGATGAAGTCGAGGATGTCCGGGTGGTCGGCATTGAGGATGACCATCTTCGCGGCGCGGCGGGTCTTGCCGCCGCTCTTGATGACGCCGGCGAAGGAGTCGTAGCCTTTCATGAACGACACGGGACCCGAGGCGGTGCCGCCGCCGGCGAGGAACTCGCGGGAGGAGCGGATGTTCGACAAGTTCGACCCCGTCCCCGACCCATACTTGAAGAGCATCCCCTCGGTCTTCGCCAGGCCGAGGATGGAGTCCATGGTGTCATTGACGGAGTTGATGAAGCACGCGGAGCACTGCGGCTTCTCTTCGATGCCGACGTTGAACCAGACCGGCGAGTTGAACGCCGCCATTTGATAGAGAAGGATGTGCGTCAGCTCGTCGCGGAACGTGTCGCCGTCTTCTTCGGAGGCGAAGTAACCGCCTTCGCGCCCCCACTGGGTGATGGTGCGGACGACGCGGCCGATGAGCTGGCGGACGGAGGTCTCGCGGCCGGGGGTGTTGAGGTGGCCGCGGAAGTACTTCGAGACGACGACGTTCGTGGCCATCTGCGACCAGAACTTCGGCATCTCGACGTCTTTCTGTTCGAAGACGATGCCGCCGGTCTCGCTGGAAATCCCGGCGTTGCGGAGCTCCCACTCGCAGGTGTCGTACGGATCGACGCCGGGTCTGGTGAAGAAACGATCGACGGCAATCCCGCCGGTTCGGGTCTCCTTCTTCGCGGCCTTGTTGTTGCGAGGCGGCGTCGTACGCGAGCGGACCGACACATCGATGGACGTCATGGCTCTACTCTCCTCATGCCTTTCGCTGCTGCTTTCGAGAACTGACTACGCAGCAGAGGAGGGCCGTTCGATCACTGCAAAGGAGATCGGCCGGATGCGCTTCGCGAGCTCTGTTACGAACGCCGCCGGGTTGCCCGATGTCCCTCGATCGAATTTCCGTCCCCTGCCTCCCCCAACACGGCTCGCGGGCGACCCGTTTTTCGACGGCAGCTCCGCTGAATGGGGGCGCTGACGGCGAATCGCGGATGGCGAGGAGCTAAATCACAACATCACCGAAATGCCGGCCGGAACGACTTGGTGGAAGGGGTTTGAGGCACAGCAGTCTTGACTTTGACCGTCACCTGATAGCCGCGGATCTGGAGACGAACCGAACGGACCGGGGGATGGTTTGCAGGACGTGTATCGTGCTTCAAATCCTTCATAGTCCTCCCTCACTTCCTCGCATTGTCGTTGTGGCGAGTAAGCTACGCCCGCACCTCGGGGAAGTCAAGCCAACACCCCCAACATCTTGTGGTGCCCGCGATGAAGAACACAACATCCTGCGTAACTATTCGACTTTGCAGTAAGTTACGTCTTTGCGTCCCGTCGGGTCCGGCAGAAGCTTTTCCGCCTCGGTTCCACCGCTTATCCGCCGGTTCTAGACAGGCTTTCCGCAGGCTTTTGCACAGGGTCGATTATGCAGATTTCTTCGGGAATCCACATGTTCTCCACAGGATTCGGACTAGTTATCGTGCCATAAATCAGCAGCGATACAGCGCTGATTTTCATCAGCTTTTTCGTGCTTTTTCCATGCGTAGGGAGGCGGACTGGACTGAAAGAAAAAGGGCGAAAGAAGGGCGGAATCCGAAAACTGCGGAAAAGTCGGCGAGGGCAGACGCGGGCACTACATCTTGTGGGCGAGAGAGGCAGTGCACACACAATGTGGCACGTGGAACATTTTTCCGCCTGCTAGTAGTCGCCGCTCGCTCCGGCGCCGCCGAAACTGCCGCCGCCGGTTGAGGGCCGCGGTTCCGGAGCGTGCGTCGCAGGCTGAAATGTGACGGTCGCGCCGATTTCGGCCAGATCG
>Ga0196977_1000173_pt1 | contig 40832 bp, 31 predicted proteins | sample S3v_1013CmetaG_FD_148634 | JGI IMG/M metagenome (GOLD analysis project Ga0196977, IMG submission 148634) | Soil microbial communities from Anza Borrego desert, Southern California, United States - S3+v_10-13C | ecosystem: Environmental > Terrestrial > Soil > Desert | place: USA: California... | reverse complement strand
GACCGACGTTCCGGCGCGTGCGTTGCCCGGCAGCTTCACGATCAGCGGCACCTGGATGGCCTCGCGATAGAGGAAGATGCCGTGCTCCTCCTCGCGATGATCGTTGAGGCCTTCGCCGTGATCCGCAAGGATCATGATCAGCGCCTTGTCGTAAATGCCCTTCTCTTTCAGGTAGTCGAGAAACTCGCCGATGACGTGATCCGTGTACGCGATCTCGCCGTCATACGGATTCGCTTTGTACTGCGAGCGAAACGGTTCCGGCGGCTCGTACGGCGTGTGCGGATCGTAGAGGTGCAGGAAGTAGAAAAACGGTTTCTCCGGGTCGTGCTGATCGAGCCACTTGCGCGCGGCGGCGACGGTCTCGCCACCGCTGCGTTGCACGCGCGCGATGACCTGAAACGTATCGATCGGCTCGACCTCGTCATCGTACGCATCGAAGCCACGCGCGATGCCTGTGCCTTTGCGGAGCACGAACGCCGAGACCGCGGCCGCGGTCGCGTAGCCGTTCGCCTTGAGCAGCGCCGGAAGCGTCGGCACTTTTTCGGGCAGCGTGAAGCCGATGTTGTCGCGGATGCCGTGATCGGCCGGCAGCAGCCCGGTGAACATCGACGCGTGCGATGGCAGCGTCAACGGGCAATGCGAATACGCGCGCTCGTAGAGGATCGCGTCCGCGCGGAACGCGTCGAGGTTCGGCGTGGAGACCTTGTCGTATCCGTACACGGGCAGACGGTCCGATCGCAGCGTGTCGATCGAGATGAGGATCACCGGCGTCGTGCGCGATGGCGCGCTGCCGCCGCGGCGCAGGAGCAGCATCGCCGTCGCCGCGAGTACGACGACGAGCGATGCGAGGATCAGGAGCCGTCGCTTCACTTCATCCCGGCGAGCATCTGCCGCGCGTCGTTCGCCTCGGGTGACTCAGGCGCCAGCGCGACGACCTTCTCGAAATCCGCCTTCGCTTCGGCGACCTTCTTCAACTGCACGTTGGCCAGGCCGCGGTAGTAGTAACCCTCGGGCCTGTTCGCGTCGAGTCCGATGGCCTTGTCGAAATACGTGACCGCGTCGGTGGCACTGTCCTTGTTGAGGAAGAGGATGCCGACGTTGAGATACACGGTCGGATCGGAGATCGCCCAATCCGGCAGCTTCTCGAGCAGCGCCTTCCCTTCGGCGAGTTTGCCGCCTTCGAGATACAGATTCACGAGCAGCAGCGCGTTCGTGTGATTGGTCGTGTCCGTGGCGACGAGCGTCTGCAGCGTCTCCGTGGCTTTGGCCACATTGCCTGCCCTGTAGTGCGCCTGTGCCAGCACTTGCTGGACCTGGTCGCGGATCTTCTTGCGGTCGTCGGTATCGGCCGGGATCTGCGGCAGCGCATTTTCGAGCAACGCCGCGGCGCGGCTGCTGTTCGCCTTGACGTCATCGGCGGTGGCGGTCGCGCTGGTGCCGTCGGCCTTCGTGAACGAATCACCTTCGGCGATGCGCAGCAGCTCCTGCGCTTCATTGACTGCGCCGACGACTTCTTCAGGAACGTTGAGCGGGCCCGATTCGACCGGCACGGTGGCCTCGACAGCCGGCGCGAGCTCACTCTTGATCGGAGGGCTCATCTGCATCTCGCTTACGGCGGCGCTGCCGCGTACCGTTTCATAGCCCGGCGCTTCGATGTCGATGTTCCAGGTCCCGTTGACGAGACCGAGCACGGACCACGCGCCCTTCGCGTTCGTCTTCGTGACGACCGGCTTCGTGTTCGCGCCCGAGACGGTCACGGTCGCGCCGGCGACCGGCTTGCCGGTGCTCTTATCGGTGACCGAGCCCTGCACGCGTCCTTTGCCGCGCACCTGTGCGGCTGCCGGAAGCATGAGGAACGACGTGATGAACAGCGCGACGACGACGGTGATGCTCCGATGATGAGTGTGCAAGCCAATGCCTCCCGTGATTGGTGACATGAACCTCGTGCAGGCGGCGTAGTCTTCCATACGCATCGGGAAAAAGAAAAGGGCCCGCCGCTTTCGCGGCGGGCCCTTTGTCCTGAGGGCTGGTTACGAATGGATCAGAACGTCAGGCGCGCGCCGAGACGGAAGACGCGCGGCGACATCAGCTCCGTGATGCGGTTGCCGCTGGCGATGCCCATACGCGTGTTGCGCTGCATGATCGTCTGGCTGTTGAACACGTTGAACGCATCGAGCGAGACCGTGACACCGAGACCGGCCGGGAAGCGGAAGTCCTTCGCCAGGCGGAGGTCGAGGTTGTTCACGTTCGGATGACGGCGATCAGCCGGATCGTCGTCGATCAGCAGGTACTTGAAGCCTTCACTCGTATTGACGCGGTGGATGTCCGGTATGGCATAACCCTGACGGCCGACGAAGTTGAAGCCGAGCGAGGTCTCGATGAACGGGATCTGGTACGCGCCGGTGAGGTTGTACGCCCACTTCGAGTTGATGTAGACGCCCGGCTTGGCGCCGCTGCCGATACCGGAACCTTGTACGACGTTCGCGCCGTCGCAAACGGTGCAGCCGCTCTGCGGAGCGTCGGTCGCGCGCTGACGGGTCGGATCCGCGAACGCATCGTCGCCGACATCCTGAGTCCAGTCGGTGATCGAGACGTTACCGCGCAACATCCAGCGGTTGTTCATACGGCGGTTGAAATTCAGCTCGAGTCCCGTGTACGTCTGCGTGTAGTCGTCGAGATTCGTGATCACGCCGAGACCGGAGAAGTCATCGAGCTCGTAATACGGAAGGCTGTACGCGCCACGTCCCGGGCGCGTGCCCGTCGCTGGGCTCGCGGCCAAGTGATAGTCCGCGCGCGTGTAGAAGTCACCCGCACCGCGGGTTTTCTCATACCTGGTCGTGACGAAGTCGTGCATCGTGCGATAGGTGACGTTCGCGCCGACCGAGAGATCGGCCATGACTTCGGTCTCGAAGCCGAACAGGAGCTCGTCGGTGTGCGGCGGATCGATGTTCGGATCCCAGCGCGTCGCGGCGAGGTTCGAGCCCGGATTGTTGGGGTCGATCGAGCCACCGACGCCCTGGATGCCGAAGCCGAGGTCTTCGCAACCGGCCGGGCTGTTAGCCGGATCGATGCACAGCTCGTTCTGCTGTCCGATGAAGTCGTGGTTGAGGTCGACCATGTAGTAGTAGAGATAGCCGTACGACAGCGGCGATGCGGCGTACACCGTTGCGCCGCCGAGCTGATCGACGTAACGGTTCGCGGCGGCGCGCAGCAGCGTCTTCTTCTCGGTGCCGAGCGCGTACGTGAGGCCGAGGCGGGGCGAGATGCTCGTCCACTCGATGTCCTCTTCCGTGCCGGGGTAGTTGATCTGCGGGATGATGCCCGGGAAGTTGACGTTGGCCGGCAGCACGCCGGCGTCGATCGAGCCCGCCTGATTGTCGTAGCGGAGGCCGCCCTGCAGCGTCAGGTTGCCGAGCATGATGGTGTCGCCGATGTAGAAGTCGGTGGACTTGACGTTGTAGGTGAAGTTCGCATCCTTGTAGATGCCGACGAAGTACGCATCGCCCTGTCCGAGCACGCCGCCCGAACCGGCGACGTTGACGAACTGACCGCCCGGGAACGCGGTGATCGAGGTGACCGCCGCATCGCGGAAGCCGAAGCCGAACTTCAGCTCGTGATTGATCGAGCCGGTGCCGAAGAACGCAGCGGCGTCGGCGCGGTACTGCGTCTGCGGACGTTCGGTGAGATAGCTGTAATAGTTGCGGAAGTAGGAGCCGGCGTCTTCATCGAAGAGCGGCGGAGGATCGCTCTGGTTGCAGTCGAGCGTGTTGCAGCCCTTGCCGGCGTCGGCGATGAGCTGGAAGCCGCCTTCGACTTCCGAGAAAAGGCCGGTGAGATAGAAGTTCGGGCTGAAGACATGCGTGTCTTCGATCTTCCACATCGTCGGACCTTCGTACGACGAGTCCTGGTTCCACGCCGTTTCCGGAGCGCGGGTGGGACCGACGTTGCGGCCGATCTTGATCTTGTTGCCGAGCATCGCCGCGAGGCTGAAGCTGTTGGCTTCACCGAACTGCGCGTTCAACTTGCCGTTGAACGTCTCGAGCTCGGTCGCGTCGACGAAGCGGACGCCGTTGGTGAGCAGCGTGGCCGACAGCAGGTCGATGTTCTGCTGCGAGTACGCGCCCCACGCCCACAGGCGATCGCGCATGATCGGACCGCCGACTTCCACGCCGTAGTCGTCGATGTTCTCGATCTCGTTGACGAACTCGAGGTAGCCACGAATGACGTTGCCGTTCGCGTCGCGAACGAGCTCCGCTTCGAACGGAACGCTCGGATCGGACTGCCATTCGTTCTTGGTCGTCAGGTAGCGCGCCGAACCGCGGAAGTCGTTCGTGCCGCGCTTGGTGACCATGTTGAGCTGCACGCCCGGCGTCTGGATGCGAACGTCGGTGCCGCCCGTGGTGACCTGCATTTCCTCGAACGAGTCGAAGTCGTAGTAGGTCGGCGAGGAGCCGAGCGCGCCGACGTCGGTGATGTTGACGCCGTCGACGTTCCACGTCGACTGGTCGCCCGTCGTGCCCTTGCCGACGTACGTGGACTGCTGGCCGCTCTCATTGCCGCCGACGTTGACGCGGTCCATGAGGACGCCGGGGGTCTGCTGGAGGATGACCCACGGATCGCGGCCGCTCGGGACCTGATCGAGCTCCACGCGCGTCATCGTGGCGCCCGTGCCCGCTTTGCGCACGTCGAGGAGCGGTGCCTCGGCGGTGACGGTGATGGTCTGCGCAACCGAGGGGTTCAGCGTGATGTTGATGTCGGCGTTGCGGCCGATGTTCACGCCGATGCCCGCGCGTGCGGCTGTGCCGTAACCGGCCAGCTCACCGCGGAGCGTGTAGGTGCCGGGTCCCAGATTTGGGAACCGGAAGAATCCCTGGGAATCGGTGACGGTGGTCAGCGGAGCACCGACGCCGGTGAGGGTGACGGTGACGCCCGGAAGCGCCGCTCCGTCGGTGCCGGTAACGGTGCCGGTGATGCTGCCGGTCTGTATCTGCGCGTAGGCACCGCTGACCGCGAGCAGTGAAACGAGCAGTGCGGAGACGACCGCACGTATCCAATGGGGAGAGAACCGTTTCATATCAAAGGTCTCCTTTCCTGTGTTGCCGAACGTTTGCAGAATCCCAGCCTTTCCTGCCGGAACTCCCAAGAGGTGTGTTCTCAAGGACTTGAGTCGGTTTTTGCTGCATCGGAGGGAGGGCCCGAACTTCGGTTGGCCGTCAAATCCGTTCTTTTTTTTGAATTCGGGCGCAACTCTACCACCGGGAAGATGTGAAGAAAAGGCAACAGAAAGGACAAACGCCGCGAAGATCGTTCGCGGCGTTTGCGTGGCCGAGCCTTCCGGCTGCCTACGAGGTTAGCTGTCGGATTCGGGCTGGAAGCCCTACCGGCTTTTGGCCGGATTCACCCCGGACGGTGGCAAGCCGTCGCTAAATGGTTCCCCCGTTCCCCGGGCGCCGAGGATTAGGCGGCAAGGCCGCCACCAAAATGGCGACCGGGGGAGTCTACGCCGGGAGGAAGGGATGTCAACGGGAATCTCAGGATGAGGCAGGTCCGTTCTTTCCGGGGCACTTGCCGCGCGCGGGCGTATGGTATCTTGCGCGCCGCCCGCGAGCGCCCAGGTAGCTCAGTTGGTAGAGCAGAGGACTGAAAATCCTCGTGTCGGCGGTTCGATTCCGTCCCTGGGCACCACTCCTAACCCCTGAGGAGTGAGTGATTTAGCATCCAGAGTATTGGGCGTGTACCTCCTACGTACCTTCCTCGGCAGAATGGAGAACGCACAATGCTCTCTCTCTTCCGCCGCCACCTGAGGACGTGTCCTTCGCGCGAAAAAGGCCGCGCATGGAAGCGCTGCGGCTGTCCGATCTGGATGGGCGGCTCGATCGGCAACGAGAAAGTTCCCCGGCGCTCCCTGAACCTCACCTCATGGGAAGCAGCTGAAAATCTACTCGCCGAAATGAAAAAGGCGGGTTCAACCCAGGTCGTGGCCGTGGTGAAGCCGAAGACCATCGAAGAGGCAGTCAAAGTGTTCCTCGCGGATGCAGAGTTCAGAAACCTTGCGGAATCCTCGCTTCGCATCTATCGCCGCTTCATCGGGCGGCAGTTGCCCGCGTGGTGCACGCACAAAGGCTTCCAGTACGTGAAGCAGCTCACGTATGAAGAGCTGGCCGACTTCAAAGCATCATGGAAGATGCAGCCGGCAACGGCAGCAAAGCGGCTCGAACGGTCACTCGGTGAAGGTGTGCGAGAAGCACTACTCCGCGTGGGTGAAGGCGCGGCAAGTGCGGCTCACGGAGCGTGTGCGCACGACGTGGCCGAAACAGGAGCGAAAGCTCAAAGCAGTATCGTAGGGGGCGCAGTCGCCCCCTTTTTCGCGCCGCGGCACTGGCGTATCCTCGCGAGGGACATGGACTACCAGCGACTCACGCGGACGTACCTCGATTCTCACTCTGGCCGATAACTTTGCTGGTCTTTTCGCGCGCGTGCCAGACGGCTGTGTCTGGCACGAAGTACGCATGCCACCGCTTCGGGAGGTGAGCAAGATGGGATTTTTCAGCACTCTTTTTCGAGGCGAGAACGACAACAACCAGTCGGTCAAAGTGAAGCAGCACAACAACGACCTTGACAAGCAAACCGGTGAACGGCTCACTCACACGGAACCCGGTGAAAACAAGCACGTACACGAAACGTATACGCTTGACAAAGTGACTGGTGAATACCAGGAGTATCGCGGCGGCGAAAACGCGCCGGATCGTAGCTACAACCGCGACAAGTAAGGGGCATCGAACCTGAGAGCTAAGTACTCCATTCGCTAAATTCGCGCACAGGAGTAATCTTGGCGGAGACATTCGCGCGGGAGGGTGGGTGTGAGGTGGACGACGCCATATCGGATTGAGCTCAGCGACGATGAACGATCGGTGCATGCCGAGCGTGCCCGGTCGTCGAATGCGCCGTCCTGCTGCTGCCCTCCGAACATTGAAGGAGCGAGTATGGCGCGCTTCTACGGAGAGGTGCGTGGCCACCGGGGCCGCGCTACACGAATTGGTCATCGCGGTTTGCATGCGCATATCCGCGGGTGGAATGTGGGCGTCGAAGTGTCCTGCCGCATCCCCAGTTATGCACATGGACAGCTCCGATACCTCATGCTTGACTGTAGTTATCAATGGAGGGACTATTCGGAAAGAAGGAGGGCACAGCATCAAACGATGGCGCTTCGCTGCGCAGTCTTTTGGAAGCACAGCAACAAAACGAGAGAGCCGGTTCGTTCGCCGAGACAACATCGGCAATATTGAATTCATGGGCTTCACGAATGGAAAAGAGCAATCGTAGGGAGGTTGCGATCGAGGTTAGGCTGTTCCTGCCTACGCTCGTGAAGGTTCTGAAATCAATCGAGGGAGCCGATCACTTTGGCGAGGCGGTGAAGCACCCGAAGATGGAGAGAGAGCTATTTCAAATGCGAGCTGTCTTTGCCAAGGAGATACTTCACGATGCTGATGCGGCGGCCACATACGTCGGACATGTTCAGGCTATCGATCGGGAGATCGCGTCCGTCACCGATCTCCTAGTCGCTAAGGACAGCGAGCACTGATTCCGTCAGCATGCTGGGGTGTTTGGCCATCGCCCCGACGGCTTTCTTGCCTTCGGATCGCCTGCTGGGAAATTTCTGCTACCCGAGTTGTGGCGAGAATCTGTGCTACGGAGAGGGATTCTATTTTATGACGTGGTTTCGCTGAACAGCCGAGGGGCCGCTGCGGTTCATTTCGTTGCGGTGCGGGGTTCCTGCACGTGCGCCTTTTTGATGACGGTGACGCCTGACGTTAAAGTGGAATCAGTGTAGGTCGGAGCTCCGAGGCCCAAGGCGATGAGCGCCACATCGAGCTGGGAGCGGATCTCGGAAATGTGAATCGCCTTGATGAGCGTCACGCCGGCACTGATCGTATCCGTATACGTGCCAGCGCCAAGTCCCGCCGCCACTCGGACAGCGTCAATTGCCTGCCGGAGTTCCGTGAGATGCACAGCCTTCGCGCGCGTGCTGCCCACGACGAGCGGATCATCCGTGAAGAGGATCGTTGTAGCCAGGTCCAGATTGCTGAACGCGGAGACCCGTGTCGCGTCAGTCGCCCGCACCCGATACAGATAGGTCGTACCAGGCGTGAGGCCCGCGTCGCTGTGTGGACTGGTGGCATTCGCTGAAATCGTTGCGAAGTTGCTCGCGGTCGTGCCGCGCTGCAGTTCATACGACGCCGCCCCGGCCGAGGGGAGCCACGTGACCGACGCGGTGGTCGTCGATGTGGACGTCGCTGCGAGCGCTGTTGGTACTGGAAGGGGTGATTCTGCGGGCGTGAGTGCGTAGCTGCTAATGAAGCTCGACTCGACCGTGTTCGGATTGGCGATGGGATCGCCCGAGCCATCGAAGTTCAATCCGATGGCGATGGCGACGTCCTCGGGAGAACCACCAAGCGGCACGCTGGTCGTTGCAGCGGTGTCAGTCGAATGCCCGTTCGTGGTCGACGAGCCGTCGGTATCGACGACTCGCGTCCAACCCGTCTTACTACCTGTATCGGTTGGCGGGATGCCGCCGGCCGACCGCTTGAAGTAGATCGAATAGCTAGTGACGACGCTCGAGCCACTGTTGTTGAACGCCTGTGCGGCGGTCGAAGGCGCGCTCCAGGTGATGGTGAGATCGAGGTTACCGCCGGACGGAACGGCGCTGGTGATTGAGACCATTCCCGTTCCTCCGAGGTAGGGCGACGCGGTAGAGACGCATGCTCCTGCTACGCATGCCGTCCCACCGAAGCACCCGAGGCCACAGAGCGCCGACGCCTTAGCATCGAGGTCGTAGTTGAAGTTGCCCGAATTCCGGTCGGTGTTGATTGCCGCCCAGCGACCGCCGGTGTCGGCAGTGGGATTCTCCATCACCATGACGGTGCGCAGCGGTGCCAAGCCCGCGGAGGCGCAGTTCGCGCTGTTCAGCCAATTGATTCCGGTGACCGCCACACAAGGACTTGTCGCGCATTGCGCGCCGCTGCGGTTGAGGCATCCTACTGCGCAAGCCGTGCTGTTGAATGTCTGCGATGCACCGCCCGCGCTCCAGTGGCGCGCCACCGTCTCCGCGCCGACCTCGATGTTCTGAAAGACGGCGGGAGCGGACTTCTGGTAAAGCAGCGCCGAGCCGCACTCCGCCGCGTGTGCGACCGGCGACCCCTCGTGTATCGCAACGACGAATACCAAGCTGGCGAGCGCTCGCACGAGCGTCATCGGACGATGCATCATTCTCTTTCGGCCGTGCTTCTCAGTACGGCGCGCTCCATCAGTTCGCTTTGTAGATCGGAACCTGCCAGGCGATGGGTTGCCCGGGACTGTTGATCACGCCATACCCCGTGCCGATGGCGATCGGGAAAGGCGTATCGAGCGTGCTGGCACAGGCATAGGCGATGTACATCCCCGTGGTTGCATCACGCCGAATGATGGCTGTGGCCGCGGACCCGATGCTTGCGCAGACATCCGCCGCGTCGACTCCGGACGGCGGCGCGAGGTCGGGGATCTTGTGGTGATACGGAATCGATATCCAGCTCAGATTGCTCCCCGCCGTTGCCGGCATGTCGAAGGCAAAGACGTTGTCATGCGCTCCAAGCAGGGATGCTTCGACGATCTCGCCCGGCGCATTCACGACGCCGTAGGCCGTCCCCTTCACGAGCGTGAACGGTGTACCGGTATCGCCGCACGTCCAGGACACGAACGTCGACGACGCCTCATCCCAACGCATCACCGAGGCGACGGTCGACGGGCTTCCGAGGTCGCGGCAGAGATCCTCGACGTCAACCACGCTCGGCGTTCCAAAGTCTTCCGGGGAGTAAAAGTACGGCACGGAGATCCAGTTCGAAAAGCCACTCGGCTGCAAGCGGAAGCTGACCCGGAAGCCCATATTCGAGGCTGATGCCGGAGCGGCAAGCATCATGAGCAGCAAGACCGAGGTAGCTGATTTGACTGGGTTCATTCTGCCTCCGCGGCATGCGTCATGGTGTCGCCTCTTTCAAGGCCTCAAGCAGCCGTGTCTTACGGTGTTCCATCTCGACCAAGGCAGGATGGCGAGCCATGACAGCATCATCTCTGGCATCACCCAGGAGACCATCCAATTCCTTGAGCTTGTAGCGATTCGTAGACTCCGCCATGGTCCTCCACAACAGGCCAGGCTGATCGAACGCTGGAAAGCGCTTCATGAACGATCCACGCCATTGCCGTAGGTCGCGAGGACGCTCGAGGAACTGCATTCTTACGAGCTCAATGTACGGGTCCAGAATGCTCGGGTCGGCCAATTGCACCCGAGGCCGCGGCGGATCGCCATGGCGAACCACGAAATACGAGTGCATGCAACCTAACCAACCGGTCTTGCAATCCTTGAGGATTGCCACAGCAGGATCATTAATATCGGTGATCGTTATGGTCTGCGGTTCGGATCGGACCGTTCTGATGTCCTCCATTCCATAAGACGATTTCCACTTCCCGTTGGCCAGACGAAGAGTCTTGGCCACTCTTGCGGTCGCTGTCACTGTATAGGTCCCAGCGCCATTTAGCCGAAAACTATTATCCAGCGTTTCGGCGAAGACGCGCCGAGAGGCCGGTCTGACGATCTGTGATTCATCGACGGCGCCAGAGGCTCTTTGAACCACCGCCCCAACATAAGGAAGCACCTTACCGTGCTCGTCAGCTACCTCAAATGATGCGCCGGTCGGCCCGCCCCCAACGCTGATGATCATGGTGTCGGTACCGCTGTTCTCTGCGACAAGCCAGACGGCCACTGGCTCGCCTCGATAAAACGCCGTCTTATCGAAGAACGTCGTCAATGTAAGTTTTTCATCAGCAACGGCCGCCGAGCATATGCCGACACATAGCAACGCCACGATAGTGTGTTTCATAATAGCTCCCCTATAGCGGGTCACTTCCAATCCGTATCGACGGAGCGCCGAACATACCTCCCCATAACTCATCTGCCGCAAACTCATTGATGTCGCCTGCTCGATGAGGATATGTCGGAGTCGTGCAGATCGCTGGAAAAGGAAGACAACCGGCCATCACGGTCTCCTGCGGTGGTGTCGGCCCGGCACAAGACTGGCCGCTCGCCCCACACCACGCGACTGTGTTCGACGGATCTTCCGCTAAACCGAATTGGTGACCAACCTCGTGAATGAGGATCTGCCGAAGGTGATTGACTTGTTGAGCAGCACTGCAAGGAGAGCCCGTTTCGCCAGCACATTTTGCAGCGTTATTCTTGCCAGCTACAAAGACGAAGTTCAACGCAGAGACGCTCAGTCCGTTTGTGTTCGTGGTGGCGACTTCACCCACGCCCATCACGTGAACGTAGTTTGTAAGATCCTTGTGTACCTTGCCATTGCCGAACCACACGTCCGAAAAAGCGATTTGTTGCGCCTCAGTCGCAAGGTCCTCCAAAGGCCTGAATGGCAGAACTGTGGAGCGGGATGGCCGATATACAAGCTCGACGTAGCCATCGTCGAAACCTCGGTATGCGGTACTCATGTCCGCTTCATAGAAGCCCGCCGCCGGACGCCCGACGAATCCGCTTCGGGTGACTTCATACGATCTGGAAAGAGCCGACGTGAGAAAGAGCGTCCCGGGTGCCCCGGGCGTGATGCTCGCGATCGTCTTCTGTTCAGGGTCGTCGTTCACGCTGTCGAAGATGCTGACCGTCTCGCCGATGACAAACCCGGCCGCCGCCGTATTACTCACCTCGACCTGTGTCGCCCCTGCGGCGGCGGGCTGCGCGAGATCCGTTCCCTTCTGGAACATTTTGTCCATCTCTATGAAGACGCGCTTCCAGGCCGTAACGTTTCCGGTCCGCGCGATCACCGGCTGTCCTGCGAGCGGCGAGAAACGCGCGAGGACCCGGAAGTTGTCGCCGGCGGCGGATTCTGCCGAAAAGCGAAGAATCGTCGTGGCGACCCCGTTCGCGTCCGTCACGGCGTTTTCGGGGACCGGCGTCAGAAGAGGTCCGAGGTTGTCGGGGCCGGTGCTCGTGTCGTAGGGAGCGCTGCTCGGCGGATCGATGGTCTCGAAGTGGATCGTCACACCGGCCCGAGGAGGATAGACGCGCGCCTCAATCCGCACCTGTCCCGGTGTGGTCTGGTAGGCACTCGGAAAGGCCGCGCCGATGCAGCCGGGGGTATTCGCGGCGTCCGGACAGTTGGAGATGAGCGCGCGAATGTTCTCGCGCGGCAAGAGCTCGAGCCGCAGATCGTCCAATGCCACGACGCGGCTTTTCTCCGCGACATACAACCGCGTCTCACGCGGTGTCGTGTCCGACTGGCCGAGCGTGGCCATGCGCGGGGACGTCAGTCCGCCGACCCGCTTCACGAAGCGCTTTAGTGGATCCGCGAGCGGATGATAGAGCGCGATGGTCCCGGCTCCTTTGTCGGTGATGTGCAGGGTGCGTGTGTCATCGAAAAAGAGTCCGGCGGGCTCGGTGACCTTCGGCGATGAGATGACGGTGGTGACTGACGTGACGTCGGGATTGGCGTCGGGGTCCGGCGCTGTCTGGGTCACCTTGAGGAGACTCGACCCGGACGACACGTAGAGATCGCCGAAGACCTTCGTTCCGACGGTTCCATTGCTGTCGAAGGCCATCCCGGCCAGACCAGCGACATTGCTCGCGCCGTAGTCGTTGTTCGGGAATGAAAATCCGGTGGCGTAGGTGGTCCGGCCCGAGATGTCGCCAATGCGCCGGATGGCGTTGTTCCGCCTGTCCGCGAAAAAGACGTAGTTCGTACTCGCGGGGGACGTTCCCATCGAGACGCAAGCCACCGGATCGCTCGTGGCGACGCCGGCCGCGACAGGCCATGTGCTCTCGCCAGGGAACAGGAGATCGTAGTAGCGAATGGTTCCCTGATTGGAATTAGCCGAGCTGGCGTTCGAATAGAAAAGGCGGCCGTTGGACATCCGCGGCAGACCGCGAATGTTCGCGACTCCTCCGCGTGTCGTCTTCGTCCAACCGCCAAAGGGATCGATTTCGATCAGACTGGTATTGAAGGAAGCCTGAGTGTCGATCACGAACAGATGGTTGTTCGTGGGGTACGTGGCAATCCCCATGAGTGTCACAAAACCCGTCACCGGCGTGACGGCAAAGTCGAGCGCATTGGATATCAGACGTCCAACACGCACCTGGACCGAGCCCGAAGAGAGACCCGGCGGAACCGTCACATTCAGTGACGTCGCCGTTCCGCTGTTGACGACCGCCAGACGGCCGTTGAACGTCACGAAGTTCTCCGGATAGTGCTGCGAGAAGCCGCTCCCCGCGATGGTCACGGTCGCACCCTCGGCGCCCGTGTTCGGTGTAAGACTCGTGATGACGACCGTCTGCTGCGGCATACCGGCGCCGCCCACGGCGAGCGAGGATTCTCCCGGCCCGACGACGTCGTAGTAATACACGACGGCCGTTGCCTGCTGCGCTGCCGCGTCGGTATACGTCGTCGCTGCCTGATCGGTACTGAGTGTTTCGGTATTAGTGGTGAGATCGGCCGATTGGCCCCGAAAGACGTCAAACGGTCCGGTACCGTTGATCGTAACCAGCACATCCTGAGAGTTCGGCTTCGTGAGGGTGATCTCTGTCTGGGCCCGCAGAGAGACAGTCAGAACCAAAGAAACGATCAGGAGAAAAAGCGGACGATGAACAGGAACCATTCCTCCCAAAGCCAGACGCTTCATACGTTGATCCTTGCCCTTCGAGATTTTCAGACTGCATTTGGACGCGGGCAGCGTAACGCAAATGGTAGTCATTCCGTCAAAAAATTGGTAATGCGGCCGATCACGCTGTTGTTCGCCGCTGCCGCCGTCTGCCCGGATGTGCCGACCGCACAGGAGAAGACCAGCAAAGTTAACGGCCAGATCCCTCGGTGTAGGGTTTCTTCTCCTGGTAGAGTCGCAGACGGGCCTCGGCGCGTCGGAGATCACTCTCGACCGAACTGCGTGCCGAGTTCCGGTCGTTCATCTTCTCCTTCAGCAAGGCAATCGACTGTGTCTGCGACTGGACGGCTCGGTCGAAATCTCCCGCACGGGCATATGCTGCCGCGAGGGTGCCGTGGAATCTCCAGTTCGTCGGATCTTCTGAGACTGCATAGGATGCAAGTTCAACTGCCGATTTGCTGTCCTGCATGCTCTGTACGGGAGTCGTGGCTCGAAACCACGCGAGGCTATTCCACGCGTGGGGTTGTCTGCCCTTGGCGTTTTCAGTTAATCGCTTGAGCTTTCGACTTGCTTCGCCCTGTGCGACCGATTCAGCGCGCCGAGCTGCTGCGAGTTTGGCGCGCGTCTCAGCCTGACGCCGAGTATCGTCGTTCTGTATCGCCTCCAACTTGAACATCCCGCGAACGTGCACCCAGCCGCTTTCGTGCTTCTCGAAATGGGCCGTGCCGCGGAATATCTCCCATTCGCCGGGCAACCGCTCCACGGTCCTCGTACTGCACTCGCGCCAGCGCTCATCATAGAGCGACACACCGATACAATCTTCATTCGCCCCTTGAGGCCACTCGATCGTCCCGATGAAACGAAGCGTGTAGGTCTTGACTCCGAATACATCGCTTTGGATGCCGTCGGTCTTGCGGAAACTGCTGACCCGGAAGCGGCTCGCGTCATAGCGCAGCCGCCCCGTCAAGTGTTCGCGGAAGGCGCGCTCGCCATTCGCCTCGTCGGGCAGCCCGGCGCCGCAGGCAAAGACAAGGGACATGTCCATGACGTAGACGAACGGGACTCTCCTCATCCGATATCCCTCCGATAGGTGACGGATGTCGAAGCCGCCAGGCGATCGAGCATTCGCCGAATCTCTTCAACCTGGGATCGTGCCCGACATTAGGCATGCTGTAAAGCTGTAACGACCGCTCTTCTACGATTCTCCGGGGATGGTCACGAAGAAGAAGTCGAGCGAGCCGGAAGAAGAACCCGGAATCACCAAGTCAGGCGTCAAGAAGACGATCTGGCTTCACCACGACGAAGCCGAGACGCTTCGCCAGCGGGCTTTCAACGACCGCCGCTCCGAGGCGTCGATCATCCGCGAGGCGCTACGGCGCTATCTCCGGATTGCCGACTGATCGGGCTTCGCGAGGAGAGCGCACAAGCACGAATCACGTTCCCTCACGCCTGCCGCGGCCTCAGTGGCGTGGCCTTCTCCGCGACCCGCGGCCGCAGCGCACGCGCGATTCCCACGAACGTCTGATGATTGAGCGGGAACTCCAGCAGCACGTGCAACACGCTCAGGACGTAGAACGCGGCGAAGCCGTGTTGGTAGTTGATTGCGTAGAGCGCCATGCCGCCGAGCCATAAGGCGACGATCGCGACCGCGCGGGTGCGCGGGACCTCGTGCCAGCGGATGATCGACGTCTTCGAGAACCAGTTCAGGTAGTGGTACGTGTAAGCGAACGCGATCAGGCGCATGATTGCGGCGTCGGTGACACGTCCGCCGAACAAATGTGCGAGCACACCATTGAGCTGCTCGAAATCCGCATAGAGCGCGCGGACCGGTGGCGACGTCGCAATCATTGGCGCCGGCGTCACGAGCAACGCGAGTGCGCACGCGATGAACACGCCCAGCGAGATCACGCCGCTGCGGCTGCCGCTCTTGAGCGCGCCGAACAGCACGAAGCATGCGGTGAATACGAATACGTGGATCATCGTGATCAGCAGGTACGCGAGGATGGCGTAGGAGCGATGTCCGGCCATCATCGCGAGCAGGATCAGCGCGCCGATCGTCAGCGCCACGCCGTTCGCGAGACGTTTGATGAACAGCGCTGCACCGGCGAGCATGAAGGCCAGGTACACCAGTCCGATCTCGAACGATGGCGCGACGGGACGGCCGAGCAGATCGCTGCTGACGAAACCGAACACAATGGCGATCGTGGCGGCGGCGACGATCGTCAGCCACAGGCGCCGCATCGGTCTTGCGGGCGTGAAGTATTGGCGGTCGTGCAGCCACGAGATCTCGGTCAGGTAATGCAGCGGGCCGAGCACGGCGTAGACGATGAGAAAGAGATGGACGGGTGCGATCGCCGCGATGGCGGCGGACGCCGTCATGAGCGCGCAATTCACCCAGTTCAGGCGGTCTGCTTTCGATCGATCGTTCATAGGCACCAATGTGCCTCGGCCCGACCGCAGCGTTGGTAACGGCGCTCACGTCCCGGTGGGGCGACCCCTCATCCGCCTTCGGCACCTTCTCCCCTCGTCGAGGGGAGAAGGCTACATAGGGAGTGTCACCGCACGCGATCGCGCACCATCGTCGCCAGCTCGCGCAGCGGCGTAGCCGCTGCGCCGAGCGGCTCGATTGCGACGAGCGACGTGGCCACGAGTTCCTGCGCGATCTCGCGCGCACCATCGACACCCGCGAGTTTGGAGAACGTCAATCGCTGCTCGTCTTTGCCGACGTCTTTGCCCAGGACGGCGGGATTGGAGGTCACGTCGAGCACGTCGTCCGTGATCTGAAACGCGAGGCCGAGGTTCTTGGCGAAGACTTCGATGCGTTGCAGGGGCGCACTGTGGATGTTCGCAAGCATGCCCCCGACGGCGGCCGCGGCGACGAACAGCGCGCCGGTCTTGCGCGAGTGAATGAACTCGAGCGTGTCGAAGTCGAGCGTCGAGCCCTCGCTGTGCAAGTCCACCGCTTCGCCGGCGATCGTGCCGTCCCAACCGACGGCGTCGACGACGCGTTGCACGACCTGCTGCATCTGCCAGCGCCGCGGTGACAGCTCGCCGTGCGCTTTCGCGATCGCGCCGTACGCGTGATTGAGAAGCGACACCGCGGTGAGAATGGCCAGGTCTTCGCCGAACTCGCGATGCAGAGTCGGCGCGCCGCGGCGCAGCAGCGCGTCGTCCATCGACGGCAGATCGTCGAGGATCAGCGACGACGCGTGAATCATCTCGATGGCCGCCGCCGCGAGCGCGAGCTTCTCCGCGCGGCAGCCGAACGCCTCCCCCACCGCGATCAACAGAATGCCGCGCACGCGCTTACCGGGCGATTCGAGGGCGCGGCGAATCGGAGCTGCGAGAACTGCCGGTGCTCCGGTGCGCGATGCGGCGTCGGCCAGCGTCCGATCGATCAACGCACGGCGGGCTGCGAAAGAATCACTCATGAGTCCGGCGGGCGAACGCCATGTTAGCATCCGGACGGGGAACACCCGTCACGCTATGTCGATGAAGAAGCGCCACTTCGGCCGAACCCAGCAGATGTGGTTCCTCGTCTTCGCCTGCCTGGCGCTGTTCGCTCTGTTCGTGCGCGTCATCGTGCCCGAATTGACGTGGGCGATGTGGTGGAGGGTCATCCTCGCCGCCGTGGTCGCGTGCGTGTTGAGCCTGATCGTCTTCACAATGTGGGTCAAGCGCGCCCTCGGCCGGCGCGAAGGGATCATCAAGCTCATCGACCGCGTCACCGCCGGCGATCTTTCCATCAGCGCGCGCGACATCGTCGCTGAGACGCAATCGGTACGGACGGCCGCGGCGATGCGCGCGCTGGTCGCGAATCTCGAGCGCACCATCCGCCGCTTCGGCCAGCTCGCCTCCGACGTCGCGCGCGCCAGCGATCAGATCAGCGGACGCTCGCGCATCCTCGCCCGCAGCGCTTCCGACCAGCTCTCGTCGACCGAGACCACCTCTTCTTCCGTGACACAGATCGATCAGTCGATCAACAGCGTGCGCCGCAGCATGGAAGAGCTCTCCGCGAACGCGGAAGAAACGTCGACGTCGGTCCTGGAGATGTCGGCCTCGATCGAAGAAGTCAGCCGCATCGCCGACACGCTGTCGGAGTTCGTCGAACAAACTTCCTCGGCCATTGAAGAAATGGTCGCCTCGATCAACGAAGTGGCGACGAACACCGAGAGCTTCTCCTCGTTCGCGACGCAGACCGCCACGTCGATGATCGAGATGAATGCGACGACCGAGGAGATCCGGAACTCGGCGAGGCAGTCGTCGGAGCTGGCGCGGTATGTCACCGATGCCGCAAACGAGGGACGTTCCGCGGTCAGTGGCACCGTCGACGGGATGCGCAAGATCCAGATGTCGGTCGAAGAAGCGAAGGTCGCGCTGGCCGAGCTCGCGGAGCGCTCGCAGGAGATCGGTGACATCGTGCGCGTGATCGACGACATCGCCGGCCAGACGAACCTGCTCGCGCTCAACGCCGCGATCATCGCCGCGCAGGCGGGCGAGCGCGGTCGCGGGTTCGCCGTCGTCGCCGATGAAATTCGCGATCTCTCCGAGCGCACCTCGGTATCCACCGAAGAGATCCGCACGCTGATCCAGAACGTTCAACGCGGCGTCGGCCGCGCGGCCGAACAGATGACCATGAGCGCCGATCGCGTCTCCGACGGCGTCGGCCTCACCGCCCGCGCGTCGCAGGTGCTCGACAAGATCCTCGAGCTCACCGATCGCTCGACCAGCTCGATCTCCGAGATCGCGCGTGCGACCGAGGAGCAGGCACGCGGCAGTGCGGCGGCGACGGCGGCGATCGAAGAAGTCACCAAGATGGTGCAGCAGACCGCGACCGCGACGCAGCAGCAGTCGCAGACGTCGCGCAAGATCGGCCAGCAGGCCTCGATGGTGCGCGACTACACCAAGCACCTCAAGCGCGCGATGAGCGAGCAGGAAACCGGCAGCCAGGCCATCAGCCGCGCGATGGAAAACATCATGGGACTCGTGCAATCCGTGCTCGAGTCCACCTCGGTGCTCGCGGCCGAAAGCTCGGCGATCGTGAAGTCAATGGACGTGATCAAGTACGGCTCGCGCGAGTCGAGCTTCGGCGTGGCCGACCTCAATCAGATGTCGAACACGCTCAGCCACGAATCGACGCTGCTCAAGCAGGAACTGGGACGATTCACGCTGCCGACGCCGAATCGCGGCGGCAGGATCACCACGGCTACCGTGCTGTGGCAACGCTTGACCTTTGATCCGGCGCAGACATCCGCGTCCGCGCTCGGGTTCATGTCGAAGGCCATTCACGCCACGCTGGTGAAGTATGGCGAAGGCGCCGAGCTCATCCCCGATCTCGCCGAGCGATGGGAAGTGCTCGAGCAAGGCCACGTGTATCGCTTCCACCTCCGCCGTAACGTGCGCTTCCACAATGGCCGCGCATTCGAGGCCAAGGACGTCGAGGCCACGTTCACGCGGCTGCTGTTGCCGGAGACGAAGTCGACCGGCGCGTGGATCCTGCGCAGCGTCAACGGTGCGATCGACGTGATCGAAGGGCGCGCGCGCAACGTCGCCGGCATCGTCGTGCGCGATCAGCACACCATCGACATTCAGCTCATCGAGCCGGTGGCTTTTTTCCTGTCGCTGATGACGATGCACGAGTGCGGGATGATTCCCGCCGAAGAAGCGCGCGATCCGGAGCGGTATCGCTTGTCGGGTGTCGGCGCGGGTCCGTTCCGCGTCGCGGAAGCGGTCGAGGGGCAACACGTACGGTTGACGCGCAATCGCGATTACTACATCCCGAACGAGCCGAACCTCGACGAGCTCAATTTCCGTCTCGACCTGCGCAGCTTCCGCGAAGTCTCCGACGCCTTCCTCGGCGGTGAGCTCGACGTGGCGCATGGCATTCCGCCGAAGATCGTCAGCGAGCTGCGCAAGGATTCGCGTTACTCGGCGTACCTCCAGACGACGGTGCAACTGCACACGTCGTATCTCGGCTGGGACAATTCATCGGCGCCGTTCAATCGCGTGGAAGTGCGGCAGGCGATGAATTACGCGATCGACCGGCGCCGCATCAACGAGCGCATCTTCGCCGGCCTTTCCGTCGTCGCCAACGGTCTCCTTCCCCCCGGCCTCCTCGGCTACGACGGCACTCAGGGCGGCTACAGCCATGACCCCGAGCGGGCGCGCACGCTGCTGGGGCAGGCCGGCTACGGCTCAGGCTTCAGCGTCGAGTACCGCACGTGGGAAACGGACGAGTTCAACAACTCGGGAATGGTGCCGCTGATGATCGAGGACCTCGAGGCGGTCGGCATCCGCGTGAACGTCACCAAGCACTCGGCCACCGACGCCGCCAGCGTACGCGCGAACCGCGGTCACGGCGTGATCTACTGCGCGAACTGGTACGCCGACTTCCCCGATTCCGACAACTTCTTCTTCATCTTCTTCCACAGCGACGCGACGTCGATCCGCGGTCTGTTCTTCAACAGCCCCGAGGTGGACGCGCAGATCATCGAGGCGCGCCGCTCGAACGACACGGAACGTCGCGCGGCGATCTATCGCTCGCTGAATCAGATGGTGTCGCGCGAAGCGCCCCTGGTGCCGCTGTTCCACGAGCGCCTGTTCGTCCTGCATAAGCCGGAAGTGCGCGGCGTGCGCACGTCGCTGGTGCCGCCGCCGGTGCGGTATCACGATGTGTGGGTGGAAGGGGATACGAATTGAGAATTGAGAATTGAGAATTGAGAATGACCCTGTAAGGCTTCATCTCGCCCTCTTCACCGTCGCGCTCCTCTTCTCCGGCAACTACATCATCTCCAAGCTCGGCATGCGCGAGTTCTCGCCGATGTCGTTCGCGTGGCTGCGCATTGCAGGCGCGGCGGCGATTCTCGCGGTGATCGTGCGCAACGAGCCTCCTCTCTCGCGCGACGACACGCGCCGCGTCGCCGGCTACGCGATCCTCGGCGTCGTCATCAACGCCCCGCTCTTTCTTGTCGGCCTGTCGATGACGAGCGTGCACGTCGCCGCGATTTTGATCACGACCATTCCGGTGTTCGCGGTCGCGGCGGCGATTGCGTTCGGACGCGAGCGCGCGTCGGCGACGCGCATCGGCGGCATCGCGCTGGCGTGCGTTGGCGCGCTGCTTGTGGTCGGCGGCGAGCGTTTTACGGGCACGTGGCGTTCCGTACTTGGCGCGACGCTGATCGTCATCAACTGTCTCTCATACGCGCTGTATCTGGTGATCTCAAAGCCGGCCATGGCGCGGCTTTCGGCGAAGCGCGTGGTGGCGCGGATGTTCCTGGTCGGAACCTTTGTGCTCGTGCCGTTTGCCGCGCTGCCGATGGCGCGGCAGGACTGGGAGTCGCTATCCGCCGGCGCATGGCTGGCACTCGGGGTGGTGATCATCGGGCCGACGATCGTCGCGTACCTGCTCCAGGCCTGGGCGCTGCGCCACGCGGACAGCTCAGTCGTTGCCGCCTACACCTACATCCAGCCCGTCCTGGCCAGCGTCCTCGGCGCGCTCGTTCTCGGCGAAACGCTGCGGCCGATCGTGCTCGGCGCAGCCGTGCTCATCTTCTCCGGCGTGGCGCTGGCCGGGAAGTCTGGAGCGACGGGCTCTCAGCCCGCCGACCATCGACATTCGACGGGCTGAGAGCCCGTCGCTCCAGTTACGATGTAAACGAAATCCCGAGTGAAACCGTCCTAGTCGCGTGAGAAGCAACGTGGCCGCATTCCGCATGAGCAATCCGAGCGACGCGCCGAGCAACGAGGCGCTGATCGAGCGCACGCTCGCGGGCGACGGCGCGGCGTTCGGGATGCTGATGGAACGTTTCCAGCGCCGCATCTATCGCGTGGCGTTCGCGGTCGTCCGCGATGACGTCGAAGCGGACACGATCACGCAGGACACGTTTATCCAGGCCTACACGCACCTGGCCCGCTTCGAAGGCCGCGCGGAGCTCGAGACGTGGCTCACGCGCATCGCCATCAACCGCGCGCGCGACGTGCTGCGCCGCCGCCGTTTCGTCAGCCTGTTCACGCTGCGCAACGACGAGGATGGGGAGTCCGAGGTGATGCTGGAGCCGGTGGATGAACGGCCGGATCCGGAGCGGCAGATGTCGTCGTCGCAGTTGCGGGCCGCGATTCAACGGGCGGAACGCGGACTGTCCGCCCAGCAGAAAGTGATCTTCCGCCTGCGCCACTATGAGAACCTGTCACTGGAAGACATCGCCACGCACCTCGGCCTGCAGTCCGGCACGGTCCGCGCGCATCTCTTCCGCGCCATTCACAAAGTCCGCAGGGAGCTCGCGGAATGGCGCACGACCCGAAGGATGGACCATGAGCCAGCAATCCCCTAAGCACTACAGCGAAGCCGATCTGCTCGAGACGTATTACACGCAGCCCGGCGAGTCGATGCCGGTGATGATGCATCTCGCCGATTGCGCCGACTGCGCCGCGCGTTACGAGCGCCTCGAGAAAAAAGTGCGCGGCCTGTCCGCATGCGCGCACGACGACAAACCGGAGACTTTCTGGGCGCGCCAGCGCATGCTGGTGACGCGCAGGATTGACGGCCGGCAGCGCTCGGCTTTCGCGCGCGTTTCGCGCGTGGCGGCGGCAGCGGTGATCATCATCGCGCTCGGCGGCATCGTGACGTGGCAACAGTTCGATGAGACCACGCCCGCGCCGGCGCCGGTGGAGATCGCGGTGGAAGTAACGACGCCGGCCGATCCGTGGCAGTCGGAGGAGCTCGACGAGTTCCATTCGCTCGTGGCATGGGAGTCGTGGGAGCCCAACGGAGACCAGTCCCTATGAAACAACGGATCCTGTTCGTGGCCGCGATGTTGATCGCGGCGACCATCGTTGAAGCGCAGCAACTTCCGCCCGGCAAGTGGTGGCGGCGGCCGGAAGTGGTGCGGCAGCTCGAGCTCACCCGCGATCAGCAGGACAAGCTCGATGAAGTGTTTCGCACCACCGCGAACGCGTTGATCGACGCGCGCGCGGACATCGACAAGTTGCAGGTCGCATTGCGCGGCGAGCTCGATCGCACGCAGTTGCGGCGCGCCGAGTTGCAGCGCCTGGCCGCGCAATTGACGCAGGCGCGCGGGAAGTTATTCGAGCGCGAGCTGATGATGCTCGCGGACATGCGCGGGATCCTGAACGAGGAGCAGTGGACGCGGCTGCGCGCGCATCTCGATCGCGCGCAGGAGCGGCCGATGCAGCAACGGGGGCAACCGCCGCGACGCCGGCAGCAATAGCCCCTCATGGCCTTCGGCCACCTTCTCGCCGCACCGCGGGGCGAAGGTCACCTTGGGTCGCGAAGCGCGGATCAGGGGTGGTTACAATCCGCGGCGTGCTCGACGTCGCATTGCGCAACCTCACGTTTCGCGATTTTCGCGACGTCACCCTCACCTTTCCGCAAAGCACGCACACGGCGATCGTCGGGCCTCCTGCATCGGGCACGACGACGCTGCTGCAGTTGATCGCGGGCACGCTCCGACCGAAAGCAGGCGACATCATCATCGGTCAGCGCCGCGTGAATGATCTCAGGCAGCGACCGCTGCTGCTCGTGACATCCGCGCTCGATGTCAAATCGCGTTGGAGCGTGCAGCACGCGCTGATTGCCGCGGTGCGCACGCGCACGCTCGACCGCATCGATCGCCATCGCGAGTACACGCTCGCCGCCGAAAAGTGGGAGCTCGCGCCGCTGCTCGAGCGTCGCATCGATTCGCTCTCATCGACCGAAGCGGCACGCGTGCAGCTCGCGCGCATCGAGTTGCTCCGCCCCGCGATCCTGCTCGCCGATCGTCTCTTCGAACGCGCCAACGCCGCGTCGCGCACTTCGCTCGCCGACGCCTTCTATCGGACGATGCGCGTGTCCGGGACGACCGTCATCACCGTCCCCGCCTCGCGCGACGAGCTTGCGTTCACCGACAACGTCGTCGTTCTCGACGACGGTGCGGTGATTCAGCAAGGCCGCGCGTCGGAAGTGTTCGCACAGCCGATCAGCGAAGCTGCCGCGCGCGCGACCGGCGACGTCGACGTGATCCCCATCGTCATCAAAGGCAACACGGTCGACTCCGTCATCGGTTCATGGCAGATCGAGCCGCCGCCGTTTCAGGGCAGTGGCGTCGCGCTGGTGCGTCCCGCCGACTTCATCCCCGCGCGCGCCGGCGAGGATTCCGATCTCATCTTCGGCGTCGAGGAAGCAGGATTTGCCGATGGCCGCTGGATCGCGCACGGCGTGCTCAGCGGCGGCGTGACATTACGCGTCGAGCTCCCGCGCGACGCTGTCGTGCACAAAGGCCGCCTCATCGCGCTCCGCTACGACCCCACGCGGTTCACTCTGCTTGCGCGTCAGCTCGAGCCGTTGCGCGCGACGGTGCCGACCGACGTCGTCCCGCCCATGGCCGAAACGCGCTGAGCCGGGGGCGTCGATACGGGCCTGAGCCTTGCAGCGCTCGCCTCGTTTGAATCGCTAGCGCTGGAGTGGACATTGATCAAGGCCCGCCGGACCCCGTTCAAGCTTCGCAAGCTCCTGGTGATCGATGACGATCAGAAGCTCGTCGGCTATTACCGCGAGCTGCTCACGCCGTACGGGTTCGAGATCCTCTGCGCATTCGACGGAGAAGCGGCCATGCCGCTTGTCGAGGAGAACCCCGACATCCAGCTCGTGATCCTCGATCTCTCGATGCCGCGCATGGACGGGCGGCAATGGCTGCGCTGGTTCCGCACGAAGCGGCAGGAGTCACCAGTCATCGTGATCAGCGGCTATAAGCTCGATCCCGCGGACGAAGATCTCAGTCCCGCGGTCGTGCTCGAAAAGCCATTCGACGTCGCCGAGCTGCTCGACATGGTCGGCCTGTTCTGCGGCCTCGGCACTCCGATCCCGGCGCGTCAGGATGTCGCGACGTAGGACGGCCGGGGCGCCTCCGGCGGCCTACCGCGCGACGATCCCGCTCGCGTCGAAGCGCGCGGTCATGGGCGAGGACTCGACCTTCTGCAGATCGAGCTGCAGCGTCGCGACGCTCTGGCGGATCTCGATGCGCACCGGCATGCGGCGTTCGTCGGTCGACAGCCACACCGTCACGCCGCCCGGCCACTTCTTGCCGCCTGGCGCGTCGACGATCTCGAAAGCGCGCGCCGCGGTCGGCTTCCCTTCGATCGTGAACATCTTGCGTGTGCCCGGCTTGAAGACCACCGGATACTCCTTGCCGTCCGAGTACACGTTCGTCTGCACCGGCTTGTTGAGCGTGTTCGCGTTCTGGCGGAGGAAGTGGATCGCGGTGAGGATGTCGCGGAAATCGTCCGACTCCGGCAGCTTCTTCACGCGATTCTCCACCTCGTCGGGCGTTTCCTTGCGGATGCGCGCCTGGCCTTTCACGTAGTCGAAGACGGTGCGCTCGTTGCGCGACTTCTTCCCCCACGCGTAGCCGTGCGAGGTCATCAGCGTCTTGCCCGTACCGTCGATGTCGGACTCGTATTCGTAGAACCCGCCCTGGCGGCCGTTCGGAGCCGTGATCACCAACTCGCTGTGCAGCTTGTCGCTGTACGTATTGCGGAGATTGCCGACGCCGTTGGTCGGAAACATGAGGCCGGCGAGAAAGCGGACGCCGCCGCGGAGCCGCCACGAATAGCGAAACTCCTCCACGTTGCCGACGTTGCCCTTAAGATCCTGAGCGTGTACTGAGCCGGACAGAGCCGTGATCAGAGCAAGGGCAAGGGTGGCAGTCGCGTTTCTCCGAATAATGTTCATGATCGCGGGGGGAAACATCGCCATTGGCGGTGTTATTCGCGGCGTGGGCGGCCGCCTAAATCACGGCAAGCGCCGACTCGACCTCATCAATGACGTAGTCCGGCGTGGACGAGCCCGCCGTGAGTCCGACCACGTTGGCGCCCGCCAGCCAGGTTGGATCGATGTCGTCCGCGCCCTGGATCAGGAACGACGGCTTCGTCTCGCGGCAGATCTCCCACAGGTGCTTTGTGTTCGCGCTCTTCTTGCCGCCGATGACGATGATCACATCGACTTCGGGATCGTCTGCCAGCACCTTCGCCGCGTCCTGATTTTCTTTTGTGGCGTAGCAGATCGTATCGCCGCGCTCGACGCCCTTTGCACGCCGCTCGATCGTCTGCACCACGTCCTCGAAATCCTCTGCATTCAGCGTCGTCTGATAGAAGATCTTGATCGCGCGATACGGCGACCAGTCGATCGACTCCGCCTCCTCCATCTTCGACACGATGTGAAAGACGGACGGATCGAGGTCGTTGGTGTAGCCGATGACCTCGCGATGGTTCGGGTCTCCGATGAAGACGAGGTGAAAGCCATGCTCGAGCGCTTTCTTCGCCTCGCGATGGATGTCGTAGACGAACTTGCAGGTCGTGTCGAGGATCTGCAGGCCCCGATCGCGCGCCGCGTCGTGAAAGGACGGCGGAACGCCGTGCGCGGAGAAAACGATGGTCGGTTCCTGCACGGTGGCGATCTCGTTCACGGTGCGCACGCCGAGCTTTTCCATCTCCTCGACGACGCGCTCGTTGTGCACGACCTGTCCGAGGATGGCACCGCGGCCACCGCCGGCGGCGAAACGCTTGACCTTGAGGTCGGCGATGCGGACGCCGGAGCAGAACCCGTACTTTGTTGCACGCTTCACTTTCATCAACGACCCTTAACGCGTCGGACGCGACGCGCATTCTGACTACAATCGCCCGCCGCTGCCGCTCTGCGGCGCAAAACTATGTCCGAGCGCTTGTTCACTCCCCGGTTCGTCGCCCTCTGGCTGTTTCAGTTCGGCACCTTCTTCTCCGCGTTCCAGTTGCTGCCCGTGATTCCGTTGCGCATTCTCGCGCTCGGCGGCAGCAAGGCCGCGGCCGGCCTCTTTCTCGCGGTCTACACGATCGCGAGCGCATTCGCCGCGCCGGTGATGGGCACGATCGCGGATCACATCGGGCGGCGGCGGATGCTCGTCACCGCGTCCATTCTCTTCGTCGTCTTTTCGCTCGCGTACGGAGTCGTGCCGTGGCTGCCGCTGGTGCTCATCATCGCGCTGCTCCACGGCGCGATGTGGTCTGGCATCCTGTCATCCGCCTCCGCGATCATGACCGGCTTCATTCCGATCTCGCGGCGCACGGAGGGGCTCGGATATTGGGGACTCGCATCGACGGCCGCGATTGCGATCGCCCCTGCGGCCGGCATGTTCGTGTATCGGTTCGGCTGGTTCGTGCTCTGCGCGGAGATCGCGGCGTTCTCGGCTTTGATGGCCGTCTGGGCGGCGCAACTTCCCGCCGGAAACGTCCGCGATGAATCCGCATCGTTCCCGCGTGTTGCCGAACTGTGGGACTTCCGCGTGCTGAAAACGGCCGCGTCATTTGCCATGATCTCGTTCGGCTACGGCGGCATCACGAGCTACGTGGCGATCCTCTCGCGCGAGCGCGGCATCTTTCCCGAGTCGCTGTTCTTCACCGTCTTCGCGACGAGCGTCGTGGTCGTGCGCATCCTCATCGCGCGCGTCGGCGATCGTCACGGCCCGAAAGTGCTGCTCTATCCCGCGTTCGCAGCGTTCCCGGTCGCCTTTGCGTTGCTCGCGACCGCACAGTCACAAGCGCAGATGATCGCCGCCGCCATCCTCTGGGGTACCGGCCTCGGCGCCGCATTCCCCGCGTTCATGACTTTCCTCGTGACGAACACCGACGAGCAGTTCCGCGGCCGCACGTTCGGCAGCATGATCCTCGCGTTCGACACCGGCATCGCGCTCGGCTCCATCGTCGTCGGCGCGATCGGCTCGCGCTGGAGCCTCGGCACGGCGTTCTGGTTCGCGGCCGCGCTTTCGTGTCTCGCCTTCCCGATCTTCCTCAACACGTCGCGCCAGCTCGTGCGTGGCACCGCCGTGGCTGGCACCGCTCCGCATGCCGGAACCTGATGAACACGAAGGCCACGCCGAGCGCCGCGTCGTCGTTGAGACAGTGTCCTCGAGCACCACGCGCGGCAGCGGAATCACCATCGCGATCATCGTCGTCATCGCGCTGGCGCTGATCGTGTGGGTCGTGATGCAGATGCGCTAACGGCCGATCACGATCTTCGCGGAGCTCTTCAGGCGCACATCCGCGGACACGCCGCGATTGAATACGCGCGAATACCACGCGTCGTCTTTCGCCGCGCCGCCGTGATCCATCAGATAGCGGCCGAGCGCAAACGCATCGCGCTGCGACATGCGGATGCAACCATGCGAGGCCGCCCCGCCGAGGGCTTCTTCGTCGCCGGTGCCGTGGATGTAGTAATCGGGCTCGCGGAAGAAAATCTTCACGACCTTCATGGGATTCTTCGCGCTGCCCGGCGCGGCGGGCTTCTTCCCTTTCGCCCACTTCTCTTTTGGCGGCACCCAGGCCGGATTCCACACGATGTGATTGACGCGATAGGTGCCGTGCGGCGTGGGATGCGCCTTCTTGCCGACGGAAATGTCGTACCGGCGAATGAGGCGATTGCCGACGCGCAACTCCATCACGTTCTTCTTCGTGCTGACGGCAAGCCACACTTCATTTGCGCTTGCGGGAGCGCTGCTCTTCGTCGCGAAAAGCGTCGCGAGTATGAAAGCCACGATCGAGCTCATGAGGGGCGCTGGTGCAGGTTGCGAACCAGACGGTTACCACGGATTCTTCGCGAGCCAACGTACGACCAGCCGGGTGTAATCACCGAACGTCAACTCGGTCGCATCCAGGTGCACATCAGCAGCCTGGACCCAAAGCTGAACGCGAAAAGATTCGTATCGGTCGAATCTGGCGTTTGCCACCCGGCATCTGAACAGCCGCTCTACGTGTGCTGAGCCAGTCACGGACAGCACGAATCGCGTCACGCGGTCGATCGTTGTGCGCCCAGGAAGAGACGTCGAAAAGCCGTGCGTACTTCTGATCGAAAGGACGTTGAGGAAAACGCTGTCCTCGTACGCTACAGCCATGACTACCGCTTTTTCGAGGAACTCAGCAACGAGCTACCGGGCAGCAGACTTCGCGTCGCGAACCGACACTCGACTGTGTCCTGCGGCAGGCTTGATGGTTCGCTTCAACATGGCGGAAATCTCAACATCGCCTGTTCATGCGGCGATTCCGTCGCGTGAACCACTGATACGCTGCGCGCATGCTCGATGCCTTGGTCCTCGCCGCGACCCTCACGCTCGATGCCGCCGCAGCGGAGCGCTTTGCCGGCCTTGCACTCAAATGTGTGCACCAGGAGTATCCGAACAAGATCGCGCACGTGTTGCAGTCGGACGCGGATGTCGCGCCGCCGCGCAAGCTGACGCCGGCGTTCTATGGCTGCTATGACTGGCATTCGTCGGTGCACGGGCACTGGCTGCTCGCACGGTTGTCGCGACTCGCGCCGGATGCACCGTTCGCCACGAACGCACGCGCGGCGCTGGCGAAGAGCATCACCGCGACGACCATCGCGGTCGAGGTCGCCTATCTGAACGGCGCGGGCCGCGCGAGCTTCGAGCGCCCGTACGGATTGGCGTGGCTGCTTCAGCTCACGGGCGAGCTGCGCGAGGCAAACGATCCGCTGTACGCGACCATCCGGCCACTCGAGGATGCAACGGTCGCGCGTCTGCGAACGTGGCTGCCGAAACTGTCGCATCCGGTGCGTTCCGGCGAGCACAGTCAGACCGCATTTGCGCTCGGACTCATTCTCGATTCGCGCGCGGGCGGCGAAGACTTCGCGAAGCTCGTGCGCGACCGCGCGCGTGCGTTCTATGCAAACGATCGTGACTGTCCGCTCGCGTACGAGCCGTCGGGCGAAGACTTTCTGTCTCCGTGTCTTGCCGAAGCAGATCTGATGCGGCGCGTGCTGCCGCCACGCGAATTCGCGTCGTGGCTCGATCAGTTCATGCCGTCGATGACGTTGAAACCGGCCGTCGTCACCGATCCGAGCGATCCGAAGCTCGCGCATCTCGACGGTCTGAATCTCAGCCGCGCGTGGATGCTGGAAGGGATCGCGTCAGGACTGCCGGCGAACGACAAACGCCGCACGCTGTTCCGCGCAGCGTCCGAAGCGCATGCGAAAGCGGGCCTCGCGGCGGTGACCGGCGAACACTATGAAGGCGGGCACTGGCTGGGCAGCTTCGCCACGTATCTCGTGACGAAGCGTGGAGTGAAGTAGCGTCTATCGTGACGAAACGGAGATCGCATCCGCCCGGCGATCGCCGGAGGCCGCGGCACGCTGCAATGCCCCCGACGCTTCTGCTTCCAGACCGGCTCGCGCATAGAGGACCGCGTGAAGGAGGTGATCCGCCGGATGGCGCTCCAGAGCGGTGGCGATCTGCGCCCGATCGTCGCTCGAGATCACGCGGAACAGCGCCGGCGGCGCAGGCGGCACAGGCATGAGGAAGCGCTTCGGGCCGCGCCTGACCTCGACTTGCCACGCCAGCAAACGGTCCTCCGGCAGAGCCGCCAGCGGCGTCCAGGACGGCGTCGTCAGTACTTCACTCGACGCTACCTCAGACGTGCCGTCGAAAATCGAGACGACGTAACTGGCATTTTCGCGCGGCGTCCAACTGAATCGCGGCCGCACGTCCGCAACCACGACTCCTGCGGGTGAAAGCACCATGCGATCGCTCGCGGTGCTGCCGCGCAGCGGATCGGGCGGAGGACGAAGCTGATCGAGTGTGGCCGGGAATGGCAAGCGGTGAGCCTTCAACGTGTCCGCCACGAGGTCGTTCCATTCCGGATTCGCGTACGCCGCAACGGTGGTTTGTTTGGAGGGAACGGAGATCGCAGGCGGCACGGCCGGCGTCACCGATTGCCGGATCGCCGTGATTCCGGCCAGGACGAACACAACTGCGGCCGCTGCTGCCCAGACACGACCCGATGTCCACCACGCGCGCGGAACCGGCTGCTGCAGCCGGCGAAGATCGTCCGCCTCGGCGCGGCAAAGAGCGCAATCTTCGAGGTGCGTCTCGACGATCTCGCGATCGGCCGCATCGACGGTGCCGTCGATCCAGGGAAAGAGCTGTGTCTCAGGGTCGAGGTGAATCGCCTCCTCGCCCGTTTCGTCGCGCAGAACCAGACGTGACGGAAACTCAGTACCCGCGCGGCGCGCACATTGGGCACAGCGGGAAACGTGACGGATGACCTCGAGCAACTCGGCGGAATCGAGCTCGTGCCGATGGAGGCGTTGCAACAGTTCATCGGTCACGTGACGTTCACTCATGATTGAAGACGCCGAAAATCCTGCTGTATTTCATCATGACGTGGACATTCTGCGCGCGAGGCGCTGCCGAGCCGATTTGCGGAGATTGATGACCTGCTGCCGCGTGACCTGAAGGATCCCGGCGAGGCGCAGGTCATCCAATGGCAGGTCGTTCCAGATGGCGGCGAGAGACTCCGGCGACATTTCGAGCGCCGCGGCCAGTTCGTCGAAGGGAGCGATTCCGGTGAGGACGATGAGCGAGACCACGTTCACCGTATCGGTCGCGCGGAGATTCAGCAGCAGCGCCTTACGCTGCATCGGCCTGAGGTCCTGGATCTCGCGCCACAGAACATGAAGGACTTCGCGCGTCTCGAATTGAGCCGCGCCATTCACCGCCTGAAGCGTCGCACTGCGGTCAGCCTCCGTCGTCTCGGCTTCGCTGATGTTCCAGAGTGTGGCGGTGAAATCGACCAGCGCCTCGAAGATGACTGGACTGCGCACCGCTTCGAAAATCGCGATGAGCGCATCGCCGATCTGGTTGCTTCGGCGCATCGCCGGCGTTGAAGACGTAAGCATGATCGGCACCGCCGCCAGACCGCTGCCCGCGGCGGACCAGTCGTGCAGACCGGCGAGGAGGATGCCGTCCGCGGCCCACAGCGCGAGCCGCGCATCGCGGGTGAGCGTGTAGCGGAGACGATTTTTCAGTCGTGTCCGCGCGGGAAAGATCCGCCGGAGATGATCATTGATCGCGTTGTAGGTCAGCGTCGCGACGTACTTCTCGAAATTCACGATCGGATCGTCGTCGGACAGAGTGCGCAGCTTGGTTACGAGCCGCAAATGGATGGTCGCCGTCAGATCGTCCGCATCCTGAAACGCGATCCCGGATCGCAGGCCGGTGTATCGCGCCACGATCGAACCGACCACCGGCTGCGCGACGCGCAGGACGAGGAACTCGATCTCGCGGTCGATCTCGTCGCCGCGCGCGCGGATCACGTTCTCGAGACGCGGATCGGTCGTCGGTGTGGACGGCGCGGTGTCCTCTTCGGACATGACGGACTGGGGCTGCTCGGCGCGAGCAGCCTTCAACAAGGACGTTGGATCTTCGGGTTGATTACCAGGATGCGTCACGTCATCTCATCTTACGAAACAGATCGGCCATCTGTTGGCCGGTCGCCAATATCGCAAAAGTTCGACCGTCAGAACCACTGATTCGTCCCATTACGGTTTCGCTCCAATCAAGCGGGGCTGTTTACGACAGCGCCAGAAAAGGTTTGATCGATGACTCGTTCGATTGCAATTGCTCTTGTCGCTCTGCTGCTCTTCATCGCGGTCTGCGCATCGGCCCAACAGACGCCTCCGCTGTCGGGGTCGAACGGCGAGGTGCATGTCAGCTCGCCGCCATCGCCGCATGGCACCGCGGGCGTTTTCGTGCTGGCCAAACCGGGGACGCCCGACGTTCTCGCCAAGCTGGGCGCGGCCAGCGCGACGACCGAGTTTACGATCTTCGACTCGGCAGACCTGCCGCTGTTCTCGGTGACCGGCGACCGCAAGATCGGCATCGGTACGCGCACGCCGGCGGAGGCGTTTCACCTGATCAAGGACGGCGCCGCGTTGGCGCGCCTCCGCATCGATAACGCGAATACCGCCGGAGGGACCGCGCTGCATTTCAGCGACGGCACCGCCGGACGCGCGGAGCTCGCCAGCTACGGCAGCCTGAACGCACTCACCGCCTCGCGAAACACGCTGCAGCTCTGGAATTACGCCGGCGGCGCGATGATCTTCGGTCTCAATGATCCGGCGTCGACGGCGACGAACAAGAATTTCGAGAGGATGCGCATCACTCCGAGCGGCAATATCGGAATCGGATTGAACAATCCCACTCATCGCCTGCACGTGAACAATACGACGAACGCCGTGGCGGCGGTTTTTGCTGGTTCGACAACGACGGCCGAAGGGCCACAGAGCGATCTGGCCGCGACCGCGTACGCGTATCAGAATGTGCCCGCCGGCATCGTCAACCCGGGATCCGTTGCGGGATTGAAAGTGCGCGGTTACCTCAATGGCCCGGGGCACGTCGACGACACATACGGAATCACAGTCGAGACCGGAATCAACAATGCGCCGGTAAACACAGGAACCGTCACTCGCGCACGTGGAATCATGGTCAACATGGGCACGTCGCCGGGGGTGATCCAGGCCGGCTACGGGTTTTATGTCTCCAGCATCATCGCCAACGAGGCGATGGGTCTTTACATTGCGGATCTCGCCGGTACGAACGCGTCATTCGGAGTCTTTCAGAACGGCGCGAATGACAAGAACTTCTTCGCGGGTCACGTGGGCATCGGTGTGAAGCCGACGCGCGCTCTCGATGTCGTCGGTGACGCTCATTTCACCGGTACGGTCACCGGCGGGAACATTCAGGCGAAATATCAGGACGTCGCGGAATGGGTTCCTGCGACCGAGGATCTATCGCCCGGGACCGTGGTCGTGCTCAATACGGCCCGGAACAATGAAGTCATGCGGTCGGGCCATCCATACGACACGCGCGTGGCCGGCGTCGTCTCGGCGCAGCCGGGACTGAGTCTCGGCGTCGCGGGCGAAGGGAAAGAACTGATCGCCACGACCGGCCGCGTCAAAGTGCGGGTCGATGCGCGCCAGACACCGATCGCAGTCGGGGATCTGCTCGTCACCGGCGAGCTTGCAGGGACCGCGATCCGTTCGATCCCTTTGAAGATCGACGGCCGTCAGCTTCACCAGCCCGGCACGATCATCGGCAAGGCACTGGAGCCGCTGTCCGGCGGCATCGGCGAGATTCTCGTGCTGCTCTCCATGCAGTAAGACGCAAGCGGGAGCTCCTTTATGAACATCATGGCATTTCTGCGTTATCGCGCCGCGAGGGTGCTCGCGTTTTTCGCTCCGTTCGTGCTGGCGGCGCCACTCTGCGCGGAGCTTCATCCGAATCTGGAGCGCGGCTTCTCGCCCGAGAAGTCGTTTCAGATGGGCGAGATCGATCACGTGAACCTCTTCAATGGCAACGTGACCGTGACGCTCCCTCTCGGACAGTCGTTTCCGATCAGCGACAAGATCTCGCTTCGGCTCACAGCGGTCTACAACAGTAAGCTGTGGGACTCCGAAAAGCTCAAACCGCCCTTCGAGAGTACGGCCACCAGCCGTTTCATCCCGGACCGTCTTACGAACGCGGGCTTCGGCTGGACAGTGACACTCGGAGAGCTCATCGGGTCCGACGATCCTCTGTCCGCCACTTTCCCGCCGGGGAGCTATCTATCGCCGGATGGCGGGCGGCATACGTTCTACAGGACGCTCCATCCGAGCGAAGAAGAGACGGAGAACGTCAAATATACCCGGGATGGTACATACCTGCGGCTCAGAAAGAGCGCGACGGATCCGGACAACTGGGTGCTCGATTTCCCGGACGGCGTCGTGCAGGAGTTCGAGCCATGGTATGACGGCGTGCGTACGCGCTGGCGCCTCATCAACACTCGCGATCCGCACGGAAACGGATATTCGATCGTCTATACCTTCGATCACGCCAGCTGGACGCTCACGGACACGCACGGTCGTCGCATCGTCGTGACCTTCGGGGCGGCGCCTGTACCGCCGACGCTCGCATACCCATCGCCCAATCTGTCGACGGTGCTGAAAACCATCGACCTGCCGGGCTTCGGCGATTCACGCGCGCGTTATGAATTCACTCACGAGGCGAAAGAAATCCGCCGCGGAAATTGCGGGCAGGATGAGAACCGCTCGGACGCCTTTGTAGCCGTCCCCCTGTTGAAGACGATTACGCTGTTTCACGACACGGAGCAGATTGCGTCCTTCACGGCTGGCTATGACGCGACGCTCCAGTCTCCCAACCTCGGCTCGATCGATGAGGCGTGCAAGTCGGGAACGCTCACGTCCCTCAAAGTGCCCACCCAGGCCACCATTCGCTGGACTTACGGCACGTATTGGATGCCGGGCAATTGCAAGAACGAACTGGCCTCCGACAAGTCGGCCGGGGTTCGTTCGCGGACCTATGAAGCGCCGGACAGCGGCCCCTTCCTCAATGACAAGGACGCGGTATGGACCTACACGCCGCAGCTCCACCACGAGCCGGGCAACAGCTTCGACTGTTTCGGAAGCATCGTTCAGGAGACGCCGGTCTCCGAGATGACCAATACGGTGAGGGCACCCTCCGGCGACGAGACCATTCATTACTTCTGGGTGTGGAAGATCGGCCGGGGTGAGGAAAATCTCGCCTTGTACCAGGATTTCGGCCTGCCGTTCTCCCGCAAAACCAGCGACACGATCGAGGAACAGGACACGGTCTATATCTCCACGAAGACCTGTCGCGGACCGTGCAGCAACGGAGACTTCCTGCGCACGACGTACGTGGCCTACGAGCGAGACGCTGCAGGGATCCAATTCGACTCGAACCGTCGCATGGTCCGCTCGAAGACCGTCTTTCATGACGACTCCAATCATTGGACCGCGACGCGGAGTTCGAATTTCGACGGCGTCGGTCATTACCGTACCGTCGAGACTCTGGGGGATTTCGGCGCCGGCGTGACACGGCGCACGACGACCACGAATTACAACGTGCGCGACCTGAGGGTCAACAACTCGGCGGAGGTCCTGCATACCGGAGTCTACGATCCCGCGAACGGCGGGGCAGATTTCCATCCGCCTCCGCCGACCCATGAATGGATCCTGGATACGTTTTCGAGCGTTACGGCGACGTCCGGAACGTCGTCGACGAGACAGTTGCTTTGTTTCCGTCCGGACACGGGAGACCTGCGTGCCACGCGTCAGCTGGCCGGCTCGTCGATCGCGGCGAAGGATTTACTCGCGGTGTTCGATACGAACGCGGGATTCCTCGAGATCGAGTCACACTACGGCGGCGACGATCAGCCGCTCCTGCCGACCCTCAGGACGCAACTGTGCGAATTCGCCGATGCCACGACGGAAGCGTTGCGTCCGCGACCGCTCAACTATCAGACCCGACATACCTACAGCCATGGCGTGCGAGTCACGTCCACTCCATACAAACCCGACGGGACTGCCCTGCCGTTCAAGACGCTCCATCTCGACGTCGATCCGACGGGCCTCGCCAGGACGGTGTTCGACACGGCCGGGATCGCGACGCAATACACATACGACGCTTCAGGCAGGCCGAAGACCATCAAGCCGCCTGGCGCGGCGGTGATCAACTATACGTACACGACAGCTACGTCCGCGACGCGCGCGTCGGTCGGCGCGACGCAGCAGGCCGTGGTCGGAGAGTCGTGGCCGCTCGTCGTTCAGACCCAACGGCGGGAAATGCATTTCGACTCCATGGGCAGGCTGGCCGAGGAGAAGAGAACGGTCGGCAGTTCCATACTACGCAGTCAGAAGACAACGTACGACTCCATGGGCCGGCGGAGCAGCGTCACCGAGTGGGGATCGCTCGGCGCGACGCGCTTCGAGGACTATGACTCGTTCGATCGGCCGCGGAGAATCATCGCTCCCGACGGCGCGGCGACGGAGTTCACGTACGCGGGCAACCGCGAGACGCGCCGCACGAGAACTTATGAGTCTCCGGCGGGACCGAGGAATACGACCGTCATCGAGACGCGCGATCCGCTCGGCCGGCTGATCAGGGTGGACGAGCAAGGTGGTCCGACCACTGCCACGAACCACATCGGCAGCAACGTCGCGACCCTTTACGGATACGACGTCGCCGATCGCCTCGTGAACGTCGATATGACGCCCGCCGGCGGGACGACACAGGAACGCCGCTTCGCGTATGACGGCCGCGGGCTGCTCATCTCCGAGGAGCACCCCGAGTCGAGCGAAGCCAGTTACAAGTACGACGCGCGCGGTCACATGACCGAGCGTTTCGTAAGCGGCGCGCCGGAGCTCGATCTTCGGTACGAATATGACGACGCAGAGCGGCTCGAGCTGGTCTCCACCCGCTTCAATGGCGTGTACCGCCCCTCGAAGTCATTTGCATTCGGCACGATCGGCAGCGGTCGCGGCCGCCTCGACATCGCCAGCCGCTATAACTACCTCCCGAACTCGTCGGATTACTACCTCGTCACCGAAGACTACGACTACGACGTGCATGGCAGGACGTCCGAGAGGGACACCGAGATCAAGCGCGTGACCGGCAGCGCGAACACGATCGTCGGCACGTTCACTCAGAAATGGGCATACAACGACATCGGTCTTCCCAAGACGATTACCTATCCTCAATGCAACGGCTGCAACAGTCCGATCCGCAATCTGGAACTGGAGTACGCATACGGGCTGCTGGATCGAATTCCCGGGTTCATTGCGGACATGACTTATGCTGCCAGTGGCACCGTCACCAGGGTCGTGCACTCCAATGGCATCACGGACAGGATCGATCTCCAGACCAACGGCCTGCCGCGGCCGCAATCCATTGCCTTTACCGGCTTCTGTACGCCGCCGGTGATCCAGGACGAGCCGGACGACCAGGACGTGCTCCGCGACACGCCGATCACTCTCACCGTCGGTGCGAACGGCACGAGTCTCACTTACAAGTGGTCGCAGCGGGCCACTTCCGGCGCGCAATGGATGATCATTCCCTCCGCCACCGGACCGTCGCTCACCGTCACTGCTTCGCAGGAGATGTTCTACCGCGTCGTCGTGTCCAATGCATGCGGCTCCGACACCAGTCGCGAAGCCCACGTCACGGTTCATGATATTCCCGTGATCACGAGACAGCCGGCGTCGACGAGCATCGCGTCCGGCCTGACCGCTGAACTCAGTGTGCAGGCTACCGGTACGGAGCCGCTTTCCTATGTCTGGTACCGCGGCATGACAGGCGACACACACTTCCCGGTGGGGACGGGCGACCGCTTCACCACTCCGCCACTGACCACGACTACGTCGTATTGGGTTCGCGTCTTGAACGAATACGGCAGCGCAGAGAGTGAGACCGCCACAGTGACGGTGTTCAATCCGCCGGCGATTACCACGCACCCCGCCTCCCGCACCATCTCCGCGGGACAGTCGGTACCGCTCTCCGTCGCGGCCACCGGCACTGGATCACTGACCTATCAGTGGTATCGCGGCTCGAGCGGCGATGACAATACGCCTGTTGGAACGAATTCGAGCAATTACACGACGCCCCCATTGTCCGCGACGACGAGGTATTGGGTGCGCGTGACGAACAATCATGGCAGCGCGGACAGCAACACGGCCGTATTGACCTTACCGTTGGCGGCTCCGTCCATCACCGCCACTCGAGTTTCGGCTACGCAGATCCGCGTGACCTGGAACGCCGTGCCGGGTGCCGTCCAATACCGCGTCCAGCGCCGCGCGGGTGCTGGATTCGTGACCAAGTCGGTCGTGTCGGGAGCGCTCGAGGACATGGACGTCAGCGTCGTGGCGGGGCGCGGTTACGTTTATCGCGTCATTGCCGAAGACGCGCACGGAGGCAGCGACTCGCCAGCGAGCAATGAGGATTACGCGGTGATGGTCGCATTCAGCGCGGTGGGCGGGCTGATCTCCAACGAGCCGCTCGACGAGATCCTGGCCGGCATCAATGCATTGCGGTTGGCGTCGAATTCGAACGCGGCTCCCCTCACCTGGGCGAGTCTCTTCACCGGTTCGACGCCGCCTCCGGCGAATGGCATCCTGCCGTTCGCGGCACACCTGGATGCGCTCCGCGCCCAAGTGAACGCGGCCCGCGCCGCGCTCGGCTTCCCGCCCGTGGCCTTTGCCCATGACTCGATCATTCGCGCGAGCCACGTCACTGATCTACAAGGAACGCTGCGTTGAGAACGATCCTCTACAGACTTCTGACTGTTGCAGTCTCGGCGTTGTCGTGCGCGACGCTCAGTGCGCAGTCTGATATCGAGATTGGCTCGTACACATACGACGCCTCCGGCAACATCACCGCCATCGGGCGCGACTCGCAAGGTCTGCTGAGCACCTTTGAATACGACTCTGCGGGACGAATCAGTCGACTGACCCAGACGAATGCGCATGGTGTGCTGGTTCGCAGTGAGACCTACGAATACGATGGGTATGGAAACCAGACCGGAAGGACGTTGAACGGCGTCTGGACCTCGCTTCCAGCATCGCCGGAGACGAACCGGCTGAGCGGCGGCTCGTATGACGCTGATGGAAACCTGAACCAGTACGGGGATGAGTCGTACTCATTCGATCCCATCGGCACGATGACCACGAGAACGGGGTCTGCCGGATCCGCGTTCTATCTCTACACGGCCGATGACGAGCGGGTGGGCGTGGGCGTCCAGGGCACCAATGGACCCTGGCGTTACATGGTCCGCGATCTCGACGACAAAGTCCTGCGCGAGTGGTCCTCGACGACGTGGAACGGAGATCTGCACTGGATCGAGGATTATGTCTATCGCGGCGGCTTGCTGGCTGCGGCCGAGCGCCCGGTCGCTCAGGGAGGCATCCGTCACTTCCATGTCGACCATCTCGGTTCAGTGCGTGTGATCTCGGGACACGACAAATCGATCTACGCGCAACACTCGTATCTCCCATTCGGCACCGAGATCACGAATCCGGCGCAAGAGGTCGTCCTCGGCCATGACACGCCCGAGCCGATGAAGTTCACTGGCCACGAGCGCGACCTGACCGGCGCCGACTTCAACGGCCCCGCGCTCGATTACATGCACGCACGGTATTACTCCCCCGCGCTGGGACGCTTCCTGTCGGTGGATCCGCAGTTCGATCTCGAGGAAATGCTTCACAACCCGCAGATGTGGAACCGCTACACCTATGTCCAGAACAACCCGGTCCGATTTGTCGATCCCGATGGGCGTGCTGCCAGGGAGATGACGAAGGAAGAGCTCACAGAGCTCGCCAAGGCGGTGGTCAAGAACGCGCCGAAGAATACCAATCCCATCAAGTTGGCGAATATGCTGATCCAGCGCGCGGGGGATTTCAGCGCGTCGGGCGCGGCCATCGCCGGAGCACTGAAAGCGGCCGGCGTGACGCTGCCCAAGGAAGGGGCGGAGATGCTCTCCAATGTAAAAACCATCACCGTGGAATCGAAGAACAACGTACGGAACGTGACCATTACCACCACCGGATTTACGGTGCCGCTGCCGAAGTTGCTACCCGATTTGCGGATCGCCCGCACGATCACGGCACAAGTGAAGTCGAGCGACAGCCGGCTCGATGTCACGAACATCGCCGGCCTCACGATGAAACTCGGCCGCATTACCGGCGTGACCGCGCAAGCTCTTTCGAACCACAAGGGCGGACAGGCCATTCGCGCGCAGGTTCACGGAAAATCGCTCGTAGTGCCGTGGAAACTCTCGCCCGAACCATATCCGGTCCCATGAAAATCAGAACGACCATTCTCGCGATCACGGCCTCGGTGGTCCTGGTGACGGCGTGCACCGGCCAGACGATCGCCGGACTTGCGCCCGCCGTCGATCCCGGCGGGCGTTCGCTGGCCTATCTCGAATACACGGGCCAGGGACTGGGATATCGGATCGTCACGCGGAATGTCGGTAGAACGGGCGAGCCTCGCGTCATCGAGCCGGATGTGGCGGAAACGCAGTTGGCGTGGTCGCCGGACGGCCGCAGGTTGGCCTACGTCGTAGAGAACGCCGAGCGACAGCCAGCGCTTCGGGTCACGAACGTCAATGCGGGCGCTGCAGAGGTTGTCGAGCTTCGGGTGCCTCTCGCACCATCGCCTTTCGGCGTGGCGTTCGTCGACGATGCGCACGTCCTCGTCGGCGCCGGTTCCGCGCTCCTGGTCGCCGATCTCTCGAACGGTACGGCGAAGAAGATTTTCGAGTCCACGACCGATCTCGTTCCACGCCTGGGCTCGATCAGTGTTTCGGCGGCTGGGCGGATCGCATTCACCTGCGGCGGCACTGCGGCCGACGATGTGGAGTCCATCTGCGTCGTGGAGAACATGCAGCGCGTATCGCCGCGCATTGTGGCGACCGGATCGGTTACCACTCCGGTGTGGCGGAGTCATGACGAGCTCCTATACAGCCGCGGCGCGACG
>Ga0196977_1000172_pt1 | contig 41146 bp, 27 predicted proteins | sample S3v_1013CmetaG_FD_148634 | JGI IMG/M metagenome (GOLD analysis project Ga0196977, IMG submission 148634) | Soil microbial communities from Anza Borrego desert, Southern California, United States - S3+v_10-13C | ecosystem: Environmental > Terrestrial > Soil > Desert | place: USA: California... | reverse complement strand
GTCTTTGTGCCGCCCGGTGACGCAGAGCTCGCCGTCGCGCACGAACCCCAGATCGCCCGTCCGCAGGAACGGCCCCTCGCCCGTGCCGGCGACGCGCGCCCTGAAGACCGGCTCGGACTCTTCGGGACGGTTCCAGTAGCCCTGCCCCACGCTCGGCCCCGACACCCAGACCTCTCCGACCTCGCCGTCCGCGCACCGCGCCAGCGTGTCCGGCCTGACGATGGCGACCTCCTGCTCGCACAGCGCCCGCCCCGAAGAGACCAGCGCGCGCACCTCGACGCCTTCGGCCTCCGGCGCCTCGACGACCCGGTGGTCTTCGAGCGCGCGCGCGTCAACTTTCCGCACGACGTAACCGCCCGACCTGCGCCCGCCGCTGACGATGAGCGTCGCCTCCGCGAGGCCGTAACACGGGTAGAGCGCCTCGCGGCGGAAGCCGCACGGCGCGAACACCTCGGCGAAGCGTTCGAGCGTTTCGTGCCGCACCGGCTCCGCGCCGTTGAAGGCCACGGCCCAACTGCTCAGGTCGAGCGAGGCGCGCTCGGCCGGGGTGATCTTTCTCAGGCACAGGTCGTAGGCGAAGTTGGGCCCGCCGCTCGTGGTGCCGCGGTGGCGCGTGATGGCTTGCAGCCAGCGGAGCGGCTTCTGGAGGAACGCGAGCGGGGACATCAGCACCGCGGGCAGGTCGCCGTAGAGCGGCTGCAGGACGCCGGCCATCAGCCCCATGTCGTGGAAGGTCGGGAGCCACGAGATGTACTTGTCGTCGGGCGTGTGCGCGAAGGCGCGGTAGACCACCGAGGCGTTGTGCAGGAGGTTGCCGTGCGTGAGCATGACGCCTTTGGGCGCGCCCGTCGAGCCGGAGGTGTACTGGAGGAAGGCGAGGCTCTCGCGCGTCAGCTCGGGCATCCGCCACGCGGCGGCGTCGGCCTCGCCGGCCGCCGCGTCGCTCGCCAGCCAGCGCAGGGACTTCAGGTGCGGCGATTGTTCGAGGACGCCGCCGAAGCGGCGCAGGATGGGCGAGGTCGTCATCGCGACCTCCGCCCGCGCGTCGGCGATGACGGCCTGAAGACGCTTGAGGGTGCGGGCGGGCTGGGCAGGGTCGGGCGGGTAGACCGGGACGGCGACGGCCCCGGCGTACAGGCAGCCGAAGAAGCCGACGATGAAGTCCAGCCCCGGCGGGTAGAGCAGCAGCGCCCGCTCGCCCTCCGCCCCCGACGCGCGGAGCGCCGCGGCGACGGCCCGCACGCGCCGCTCCAGCTCGCCGTAGGTCAGGCTCTCTTCCTCGTCCTCGCCGGCGGCGAGGAAGGTGTAAGCCCTCTTGTCGGGCGTCCGGTCGGCCCTGTGCCGAAGCAACTCGACGAGCGTCCGAGGCTCGTCGCCGCGTTCGCGCTCGCGGGCGGGTTTATCCTTCTCAACCATAACTCGTGGCCCCCAACGCCGGGACTCTCGGGGCCGGCCGGCCCCTCAGCTCACCTTCGCCAGATAGTCGCGCTCGATCTCGATGCGCGCCTGATAGGAGACGGTCACCATCAGAATCATCACGCGGTCGGCCTCGCTCGTCTCGCGCTCGAAAATCCCGACCAAGTCCTTCAGCGGCCCGTCCTTGACCTGCACCTTGTCGCCGGGGGCGAAGGTCTCGCCGCGCTTGACGAAACCGTCCACGTCCACCCTCGACTGGATGACTTCGATGACTTCGTCGGCCACCGGCGTCGGCCGGTCGCCGAAACTGACGACGCCGTGGACGCCCCGCGTGAAGCGAATCTTGTGCAGGTGCCGCGGGTCGAAGCGGGCGAAGATGTACCTCGGGAACAGGGGCTTCGAGACGAAGGACGAAGCCCCGGTGAGGCGGTTCAGCCGCCGCTCCCTGATGCGCGGCGAGAAGCTCTCGACGTGCCACGCGGTCAGGTTGTTATGCGCGCGCTCTTCCTGTTTCGGGTTGGTATGGATGACGTACCACGAAAGTGAGTCGGGTCTCGTGCTCATGAATTTTCCCCTGAGCCCGAACGTTGCCGCACGGGCGCGCCACGAGACGCTCGTGACGTGATGAGAGATTGGGGCCGGGCGCATGAGGGCGCAGAGAGACGAATAGCTTCTAAAGCTACGACCTACCGTCGGCGATGCTAGGACTGGCGCTGATGCTGGGGCTGAAGTTCTGTGGGACTAGAGGTGCCTTAGAGGCGTTCTGGGAGTTGCCAAGAAAGCACTGAGGAGAGAGCCGCTTTCGGGTAGGCTACCGCCATTCACATCGGCAGTCGCATTCGCCGCCGGACGTGTCGGGAAACAGCCTGATTGACGGAAAGCCGCGGCCGCGCCCGAACCCTACCGAGGATTCTCGACGCCGGGGCTTACGAGCGGGCGACAAGGCCCGCCGGCCGCCATGAAATATTTTGGATCAGTAACTGGTAAAACCCGGGCTGCTTGCGCTGAGGGGGGCAAGAGGTAGCCGCAGACGTGGCGTCGTCAAATGATGCAGAAAGCAACCCAGACAGTTACCCGAAACTACTCACGCGAGATCGCTGAATGTCAGTCGGAAGAAAACTAACCCGATTATTTCGCTTGACGCGGAAGACTCCCGAAAGAAATTCTGGCAGCTCGGTGTCTGGGGAAGGTCACCTTAAAGCAGGATAAATATTTTGTCAAGGGGGTCAGAGTTGAAATATGTTACATTCGCCCTGCGGCTGCCGGCGGCACATATTGTCTTGGTTTTTCAGCCATTTACCCATACTTTTCGCCATTTTCGCCCCTTTTCCACCGCCCCCGCGGGCGGGCCTCGCGGCCGGCTCTGAAGGGCCGGCCGCGAGGGCGAGCCGCCGCAGGAGTCTGGAGGTAAACGAAGGTGTCTTTGACGACGGCGGGCACGCCGACAGGCCCGTGGCTTTCCTGCCCGAGGCGGAACCCGCAGGCGCACGTGAGGCTCTTCTGCTTCCCTTACGCCGGGGGCAACGCGCAGATTTATCGCGCGTGGCCGTCGAGCCTGCCGCCGGTGGCTGAAGTCCACATGGTTCACCTGCCGGGGCGCGGGACGCGCGTGCTGGAGACGCCCTTCACGCGGCTCGGGCCGCTGGTCGAGGAGGCCGCGGAGGCGCTCCTGCCGCTGCTCGACAAGCCTTTCGCCTTCTTCGGCCACAGCATGGGGGCGCTCATCGGCTTCGAGCTGGCGCGCCTTCTGCGCGAGGCGCACGGCCTGACCCCGGCCCAGTTGTGGGTCTCGGGGCGGCGCGCCCCGCAGGTTCGCGAGGACGAGCCGCCGACGCACGACCTGCCCGAGCCGGAGTTCATCGAGGAACTGCGCCGGCTCAACGGGACGCCGCAGGAGGCGCTCGAACACCCGGAGCTGCTGCAACTCATCATCCCGCTCCTGCGCGCCGACTTCTCCGTCTGCGAGACCTACGACTACCGGCAGAGCCCGCCGCTCGACTGCCCCATCACGGCCTACGGCGGGCTTGAGGACAAGGACGTGAGCCGCGAGCAGCTCGAAGCGTGGCGCGAACAGACGATCTCGTCCTTCAAGCTGCGCATGCTGCCGGGCGACCACTTCTTCCTCCACTCGGCGCACGCGCTGCTCATGGAAGCTCTCTCGCAGGAACTCGGCCTGCTGGTCAGGCGCCTCTAGCCGCGCCGGGCGCGCGCGGACGCCGGAGGCGTGCGGCGCCGTAACACTTCCCCGCCCTCGTTGAGGTTTGAAATGCCGATGGAGCGTGACGAGATACACAGAAGTTTTCGGCTGCCGGCTCACGCCTCGGTGCAGGTGGCGGGCATCGACGGCGAGGTCGAGGTGGAGACGGCGCCGGGCGAGATGGCCGAAGTCCGCGTCACCTTCGCGGCGCGCAGCCGCGAGGCGCTCGAAGCGTACCGGCTCAGTATCGAGGCCACGCCGGGCGGCCTCGTCGTCCGCGGGGCCGGCTCGCGCGGGCCGGGCGGCGTCCGCCTGCGCGTGTGGCTCAGAGTCCCGCGGCAGGTCGAGCTGCGCGTCAACGGCGTGGCGGGCGGCGTGGTGGTCGGCGAGGTCGAGGGTTCGGTGCGCCTGAGCGGCATCGTCGGCGACGTGCGGGTCGGCCGCGTGAGCGGCAGCCTCAAGGCGTCGGGGGTCAACGGCGGCGTCTCGGTCGCGCTGGCCGCGCTCGACGTGCGCGGCGCGCGCCTGAGCGGGATTAACGGCGCGGTCGAGTTGCGCATCGGCGACGAACTCAACGCCGACCTTCAGGTCGGCGGCCTCAACGGCGAGGTCGTCACGGGCGCGGCGCGCATGACGCTCGAAGGGTGGCCGCGCGCCTCCAAGCTGCGCGGCCGCATCGGCTCCGGCGGGGCGCTCATCTCGCTCTCCGGCATCAACGGCCGGCTGAGCCTCCCGCCCGCCTGACGCCGAAGGGCGGAGAAAAACATGGAGGGCGCGGGGAAGACCGTTCGTCTTCCCCGCGCCCTCCGTTCGTCTTCCCCACTCACCCCGCGTCGGCCGCGCCGCACGCGCGGCGGCCGTCCCGCTTCTATTCGTACCGGAGGGCGACCATCGGGTCTACCTTCGTCGCGCGCCGCGCCGGGACGAGGCAGGCGAGGACGGCCACGGCGATGAGCGCGAGCGGCGCGCCGGCGAAGGTGAGGAGGTCGGTGGCGCTGACGCCGTAGAGGAGGCTCGACATGACGCGCGTGGCGGCGAAGGCGGCGAGCAGGCCGAGGAACGTCCCGACCAGCGTCAGGATCAGGCCCTGCCGCAGGATGAGCATGATGATGTCGCGCGGCCGCGCGCCGAGCGCGAGGCGGACGCCGATCTCGTGCCTGCGCTGGCTGACCGAGTACGACATGATGCCGTAGATGCCGGCGGCCGCCAGCACCAGCGCCACCGCCGCGAAGAACCCGAGCAGGAGCATCGTCACGCGCGAGGGCATGAGCGAGTCGGCGGCCATCTGCTCCAGCGTCCTGATGCTGAAGGAGGGGATGTCGCCGTCGGCCTTCCGAATCTCCTCGCGCACGAGGGCTGCGATGCCCGCCGGGTCGGACTTCGTGCGCACGACGATCGACATGTTGGGCACCGGGTCTTGGTAGTAGGCCCAGTACATCTGCGGCCCCGGCTCGGCCGCCAGCCCGGCGTGGCGCACGTCGCCGACGACGCCGACGACGTTGAACCAGACGGCGTCGGGCTCGCCCGGCTGCGACGTGCTGACCCGCTTGCCGATGGGGTCTTCGTTCGGGAAGTAGCGGCGGGCGAGCGCCTCGTTGACGATCACGACCGGCTGCGCGCCGACCACGTCCGAGGTCGTGAAGTCGCGCCCGAGGAGTTGGCGGATGCCCATCGCGCGGAAGTAGTTCGGCGTGACCTCGTGCGCCTCGGCGCGCAGCATCTGGTCGGACGAGGCGGGCGGGCGGCCCTCGATCTGGAAGGCGATGCTGTTGCGGCGCGTGCCCAGAGGGATGTTGCTGTCGGCGGCGACGGCCTCGACGTTGGGCAGCGCCGCGAGCCGCTCAAGGATGTGGTGGAAGAAGGCGATCTGCTGCGCCGCGTCGCTGTACTTGGCCGGCGGCAGAGAGACCTGCATGGCGATGGCGTTCCTCACGTCGAGCCCGGGGTCGGCCTCTTGGAGGTGGAGGAAGCTGCGCAGCATGAGGCCCGCGCCGATGAGCAGGACGAGCGCCAGCGTCACCTCGGCCACCACCAGCAGGCTCCGCAGCGGCCGGCGGCGGAAGCCCATCGCCGAGGTCTTGCCGCCCTCCTTGAGCACCTCGTTGAGGTCGGGCCGCGAGGCCTGCAACGCCGGGGCGAGGCCGAAGAGCAGCCCCGTCAGGACGGCGACGGCGACCGTGAAGGCGAGCACCGGGAGGTCGATCCCGACCTGATCGCGCAGGGGGTTGTTCGGCGGCAAGACCGCCACGAGGAAGCTCTTCGCCCAGACCGTCAGGAGCAGCCCGAGCGCGCCACCCATGAAGGCCAGCAGGACGCTCTCGGTGAGGAGCTGGCGGATCAGGCGCGGCCGGGTGGCCCCCATCGCCATCCGGATGGCGATCTCCTTCTCCCGCGTCGCCGCGCGCGCCAGCAGCAGGTTCGCCATGTTCGCGCAGGCGATGAGCAGCACGAGGCCGACCACGGTGAACAGAATCAGCAGGGCGGGGCGGATCATGCCGACGACGTGCTCGCGCAGCGGGACGACGCCCACGCCCCAGCCGGCGTTGGCGGCCGGGTGCTCCGCGGCGAGCCGCCCGGCCAGCGCGTTCAACTCGTTCTGCGCGCCGGCGGTGCCGACGCCCGGCCTGAGCCGCCCGAGGACGAGGTACATGCGCCGCCCGCGCGCGGCCGCCAACTCCTCCGGCGACGCCTCGGTCGTCAGCGGCACCCACAGACTCACCTGCTCGAACTGGAAGCTGGCCGGCAGCACGCCGACGACCGTGTACTTCTCGCTGTTGAGCAGGATGTCTTTGCCGACGATGCCGGCGTCGCCGCCGAAGCGGCGCTGCCAGAGGCCGTGGCTGAGGACGGTGACGCGCCCCCGGCCCGCCTTCTCCTCCTCGGGCAGGAAGGTGCGGCCGAGCATCGGCTCGGCGCCGAGCAGCGGGAAGATGGACGCCGCGGCGGAGGCGGCCTGCACGCGCTCCGGCTCGCCCTCGCTCGTCAGGTTGAACCCCGTGATGCGCAGCGCCGCCATGTGCTCGAAGGACTGATTCTGCGCGCGCCAGTCCACGAAGTTGAGCAGCGAGGCCGGCGAGCGGTTGACGCCCTGCTGGTTGTTCCTCTCCCAGACGATGGTCAACTGTTCGGGGTTCGGGTAGGGGAGCGGGCGCAGCAGCACCGTGTTGATGACGCTGAAGATGGCGCTGTTGGCGCCGATGCCCAGCGCCAGCGCGAGCACCGCGACGATGGTGAAGCCCGGATTCCGGAGCAGCATCCGCACCCCGTAGCGGAGGTCTTGAAGTATGTTTCCCATGTTTGCGTCTCCCTCGTTATTCGGTCTGCCGTGGTCGTCTCGCGTCGCCCCACTGCCACAGCCTGAGCGAAGGCGGCCCGCCTTCGACGGCGAGCGCCCCGGCGTAACGCGGGCCGGGCGACAGTTCCGCGAGCGACCAGCGCGAAGCCTCCGCGGGGTCGGCCTCGGTCGCCAGCAGCGCGGCCGGCGACCCCGGCGCGAGCGAGACGGTGAAGCCGTGCAGGGGGTGCGAGAGGCCCTCGCCGATGGCCTTGATGTAAGCCTCCTTGCGCGTCCAGCAGTTGAAGAAGGCGGCGGTCCGGGCGGCGGCCGGGAGCGCCCGCAGCATCGCCACCTCGCGGGCCGAGAAGAAACGCTCGGCCACGTCCGGCAGCGCGTTCCGCTCACACACTAACTCGACATCGACGCCGACCGCGCGCGAGCGCGTCACCGCGTAGAGCGCCACGCGGTGCGAGTGCGAGACGTTGAACTGCAACGCGCCGAGGCCGGCCCCTCCCTCCAGCGCGGGTTTGCCGTACTCGGTGTAGGAGAAGCGCAGGCGGGCGGGCGTCGCGTCGAGGTAGCGGCCGAGGATGTCGCGCAGCGCCCCGCGGGCGGTGACGAAATACTCCCTGTCAATCCGGAAGTAGAAACGGCCCGCCCGCCCCCGCTCGTCTTCGGCGAGGGTGTCCCACAGCGCCCGCCGCGCCGCCTCGCCCTGATTCAGATAGACGCGCCAGACGTGCGCCTCGCCCTCCTTCAACTGAAGGCGGCCCGGCGGGGCTTCCCATCGTGTTGTCGTCGGCGGCGGCATACGGGTGGGCGGAACTATAGCAGGGAGTTCCCTCCCGCCCTCGAATCGGGCGTCGGGCCGTCGTCACGGATGCGCCGGGCGGTGGACGGAAGCGGGCCGGGCAGAGGGCCGGAAAGGCCGTCCGGCGCGCCCCTCTCGGGCGGGCATGTTAGTTGAAGGGCTCAAGCCTCGACGCCGCGGAGCCGCTCTTCCAGCTCCGCGACCGTCGGCGCTTCGAAGAAGGCGCGCATCGGCAGGTTGACGCCGAGGGCTTCGCGGACGCGCCTGACGAGTTGGATCAACAGGACGCTGTCGCCGCCGAGGTCGAAGAAGCTGTCGTCGAGCCCCACGCTGGGGACGCCGAGGGCCTCCGCGAACAGCGAGCAGAGGACTTTCTGCTGCGGCCCTACGGGCGCGCGCCACGTCGGGGCGCTGCTGAATTCCGGGGCCGGCAGCGCGCGGCGATCAAGCTTGCCGTTCGGCGTGATGGGGAACTCTTCCAGCTTCACGACGGCGCTCGGCAGCGAGTAGTCCGGCAGGGCGGCCCTCAGTCTCTCCCACAGCCGGCGGACAACCTCGCGGTCGTCGGCCGGCCGCGCGACCGAGAGCAACTGCTCGACGGTCGCGCCGGCGAACAGCTTCTTGTAGAAGGCGGAGCCCTGAAACACGCGCTGGGCGAACGGCAGGCGGTAGAAGAAAGGCTTGGCGCCGTGCCGTTGGAAGACGCGCCCCTCAAGGCTGTAGTCCACGTGCCGTCCGTCCTCCGTGCTCGGCCGCCTGACGCAACGCCCTTCGACGCGGTCGCCGGCCTCGACCCGCAGGCCCGGCATGAAGACCGGCACGAAGACCGGGGCCTCGGACTCGTAGCGGCAGTCGCCGCGCCCGCCCGCGGCCCCGGACAGTCTGAGGGTCAGGGCGAAACCGCACAGGACGGCGTCGCGCGAGATCGTCAGCCGTATCGGGTGCGCGGCGGCCTCCTCGCCGCCGCCGGGCGCATCGCCCATCAACTCCTCGAAGACGCACTCGCCGGAGATGAAGCCGCCGGGCGGCAGTCGGTGCGCGCGCACCCGCAGGTCGAACGGGTAGCCGGCCGCGGCGAAAATTTGCCGCGCGTCTTCGTCGGCGTCGCCCCGAAACTCGGGCTTCTCTCTCAAGGCTTCCGGCAGCTCGACCGCCGACAAGTAGGTGACGCAGCTTTGCGGGTAGATGACCGTCTCCGCGCACATCAACTGCCGCAGCGTTCGGAGGCGGGCTTCCAAACCCTTGCTGCCGCCGATGTCGCCGAACAAGTCCGAGACGCAGATGTCTATGCGCCCCTCGACGCGCGGCGCTTCGTCGCCGAACAGGAGCGGGACGACGCGCCCCGGCTCGCCCTGCCGCGCGAGCCTCTCGGCTTGGGCGTACGACTCTGCGCCGCACGCCGCCACGTACACGCGCCGCGCGCCGCCCCCGACGCACGCGCGGGCCAGCAGGTTCTCCTCGTCGGCGCTGACGACGAGGATCGTCTTGCCGCGCGCGCCCTCGACGACCGGGCGGTAAAAAGGGTGCGCGTCGGCCCCGTTCCTCCGGCGCGGGGTGAGCGGCGACAGGTCGTGGAAGTAATCGTGGACGGCGGGCGAGAACCACGCCGCCTCGCGCTCGGCTGACGGCGCGGGCGCGCGCCCGGAATCCGTCAGCACGTAGGCGACCATGCGTTGCTGCCCGGGCTGATCCTCGCGGACGACGACCACCGCTTTCGACACGCCGGGGCAGCGTTCCAGAGTGGCTTCGACCTCCCCCAGCTCGATGCGGTGGCCGCGAAGCTTAACCTGCTGGTCGGCGCGGCCGACGAACTCAAGGTTCCCGTCCGCGCGTCGTCTCACCAAGTCGCCCGTCCGGTACAGCCTGCCGCCCGGCGCTTTGCCGAAGCGGTCGGGGACGAAGCGCTCGGCGGTCAGCCCCGGCCGGTTCAGATAGCCGCGCGCGAGGCCCGCGCCCCCGAGGTAGAGTTCCCCCACGACTCCCGGCGGGGCAGGGCTCATCCCCTGATCGAGCACGCGCAGCTCCATATTCGGGAGCGCCTTCCCGACGGGCGGCGTCGCGAGACTTTCCTCGACCGGCCGGCCGGCGCAGATGATCGTCCCCTCCGTCGGCCCGTACAAGACCCACACCTCGACCCCGCGCAAGACCTCCCTCATCTGCCCCAGCAGTTGCGCGTCCACGGCCTCGCCGCCGACGAAGACCCGGCGCAGACGCCCCGGCCCGCGGCCGTTCTCTTTCATCCAGCTCACGAGCTGCCGCATCAGCGTGGGGACGCAGTGCAGGAGGGTGATGCCGCCGAGGCTTTCGGCGAGGAGCTGCACGTCGAGCACGTCGCGGTAATCCCAGACCGCCACCGCGCCGCCGGCGCACAGCGGGTTGCACAACTCGAAGAGCGAGATGTCGAAGGAGAAGGAGGCGAGGCACGGCATCACGTCCGTCTGGTCGAAGCCAAATTTTTCGCGGCCGGCGGCCAGCACGTTGGCGAGGCCGCCGTGCGTGACCATCACGCCCTTCGGGCGTCCCGTCGAGCCGGAGGTGTAAATCACGTAGGCGAGGTTTTCGCCGCGCGCCAGCGGTTCCGGGTTGTCCGTACGTTGCTGCTCGACGAGGCCCCGGCAGTCTTCGAGGCAGACGGCCGAGGCGGCCGCGTCGTCCGCCAGCTTCGCCGCGGCGTCGCGGTTCGCGAGCAGCACCTTCAAACGCGCGTCGGCCAGCATGTGGCGGAGGCGCTCGGCCGGGTAGTCTGGGTCGAGCGGGACGTAAACCCCGCCGGCCTTGAAAATCCCGAGCAGCGCGACCAGAGCCTCGGCGGAGCGCCCCAGCATCACCCCGACGCGGGTCTCCGGCCCGACCCCGGATTTTTTCAGGAAGTGGGCCGTCTGGTTGGCCCTTTTGTTCAGCTCGGCGTAGGTGAGCCGGTGCGCCCCGTGGACGAGCGCCGTCCTCTCCGGAGTCCTTGCGGCCTGCGTCTCGAATAACGCCTGAATTAACTGCGGGGGGGAGCCGGACGCGCCCCCGCCCCGCTCAGGGGCGTGCCGGACGGGCCCGCGCCCGGCATGGAGCTGCTCGCTGGTCGTCGCTCGAAACTGTCGCATCCCCGGTACCTGCCTTTGTTCTCACGCGGGGCGGGCCGCGCGCGCCTCGAACCTAATCGCCCGCGGCGGCGCCGGCCGGGACTTCACGCCACCTGAGGCCGTCGGCCGAGGGGATGAGTCCGCCGTCGAAGAGCGGCTGCTCCTCGCCGCGCTTGACCCCGGCGCTGGCCTGCGTCTGGAGCTGCGTGGCTTCTTCGACCAGCGCGTCGAGGAACGAACCCTTCTCCGACGCGAAGTAGGGCGCGGCCGCGTCGTCCTCGGCGTCCTCCAGTTGCCGCAACTTCTCTTTGATTCGCTCGACCTGCACGCTGTCGACCAGCAGCTCCTCGTCGCGCTGGAGGTTCGAGACGCCGGCCACCAGCGTGACGAAGGCTTCCTCGCTCGACGCGCCGTCGCGGAGAATCTTGCGCGCCCGCCAGAAGTAAGAGTCCTCGCGCTGGTGCATGTCGTAGAAGGAGGTCAGGAATTCGTAGAAGTTCCTGAACTCGCGGCGGTACCTCTTCTCGAACTCCTCGAAGCAGCGCGTCTCGTCCATGCCGTCATTGAGGACGGAGTTGATCGAGCGGGCGGCGAGCAGGCCGGAGTAGGTGGCGAGGTGGACGCCCGAGGAGAAGACCGGGTCGATGAAGCAGGCGGCGTCGCCGACGAGGAGGATGCCGGGCGACCAGAAACGCTCGTTCGTGTAAGACCAATCCTTCCTCACGCGGAGCTGGCCGTAGACGCCTTCGGTGACGCGCGTCGCGTTCGCCAGCAGCCGGGATATCTCGGGGCAGGAGTCTATGAAGTGCTTCATGGCCTCCTCGTAGCCCCCTTTGAGCTGGTCGGCGTACTCCTTCGACACCACGGCGCCGACGCTGGTCAGCTTGTCGGAGAGCGGGATGTACCAGAACCACCCCTCCTTGAAGGCGGCGCAGAAAATGTTGCCGTCGCGCGGCGGGGGGAAGCGGCCGCCGTTCTCGTAGTAGCCGAAGAGCGCGAGGTTCTGGAAGAAGTTGGAGTAGATGCGCTCGCCGACGTGCTGGTAGACGCGGCTCTGGTGGCCGGAGGCGTCAACGACGTACCGCGCCGCGGCCGTGCCGACGTTGCCGTCGGCGTCCGCGAACTCGACGCCGCAGGCCCGCCCGTCCTCGAACAGAAGCCCCCTGACCGAATGGCCCTCGCGCACGTCCACCCCCTTGTGGGCCGCGTTCTTCAGGAGCAGGTGGTCGAACTTCGCCCTCTCGACCTGATAGGCGTAAGCCTTCGGGGCCGAGATTGAGGCCGCCGTGCTGAAGGCGAAAGTCCACGGCTCGGGGTTGGTGCCCCACCTGAACGTGCCGCCCAGCTTGCGCACGAAGCCCGCCTTCTTCAGCTCTTCGGAGAGGCCCAGAATCTTGCACACCCCGTGAATCGTCGCCGGCAGTAAAGACTCGCCGATCTGGTAGCGTGGGAACTTCTCGCGCTCTAAGAGCAGCACCCGGTGGTTTTGCATGGCGAGGACGGTGGAAGCCGTTGACCCGCCGGGGCCGCCGCCGATCACCACCACGTCGAAATCCTCAGCACTCGCGCGCATCACATTCCTCCCTCGATTCAGTTGTGGGATTGATAAAGAGTTTGGGGTTCGGGCCCGCGCAGGCTACCGCCGTGAGATGCGGAACGCCTCCGTCGGGGGCCGAGATTACGCGGTCACTCTCAGCTAGCAGGGCCGACCAGACTTGAACGAACTGCCGGCGGCTCGGGCCGAAAATTCGTGAGGGGTCACAGGTGAAGCGCGGGCAGGATAATAGCAGAACATTCTCGGTCGGGGTCAAAGAATTTTTCGCCGCCGCCGATAGCCTTGAACGCCGGCGACTTAGAGGCGACGACTGACCGGGAGGCGGGCCGGCCCCCGCCGCCTGACGCCGCCGCAGTTTCAGGCGGTGAAGCGGCCCGGCCCCGCTTCGCGCGCCTGCCCGAGTGAGACGAGGGTGTGGAGGAGTTCTTCGACGCGCTCGACGCGGGCGCGGAGGAACTTGCGCGCGAGTTGGGCGGGGGTGACGACGCCGGGCTGGGCGGCGAGCATGTGGCGGAGGGCGCGGGCCTGCTCGGGCAGGGCGCGGGGCCACTCCTGCTTCTTCTCTCTGGCCTTGCCGGGCGCGGCCGCCTCGAAGCCCTCGGCGAAGCCCGCGGAGACGCCGGCGGCTGGCCGCTGGTAGGCGGGGCGGAGCCAGCGCACCAGCCCGCGGCGCTCCTCGGCGGCGCGCTCGGCGTTGAGGCGCACGAGGCGTTCTAAAATCTCTTCGTCGGCGAGCGCGCGCGGCCAGCCGTAGGCGTCGGCGACGGCCGCGTCCAGTTCGTCGTGAAGCTGCCGGAGGACGGAGACCAACCCCTGCTCGTGTGTCGCCCGCTCGCGCCCGGACAAGGGCCCGCCCGCGCGCAGCTTCTCCAAAACGTTATACATCTCCGTCAGCGTCAACGTCGGGTGCTGCGCCTGCTGCCGCTTCCGGTGCGCGTCCAACGCCTCGCCCAACTCCCTCACCCGCGCCCTCTGCGACTCGCTGCAATCAGGAAACGGGAACGGGTCGAAGCAGCGCGTCTTGTTGTAGACGGGGCGATCTTCTAAAGTGCCGCCAGCGGCCAGCGCCCAAGTAACGTGGATGTGACTCGACAGCACGCCCAAAAAGTAAGCATCATCAAAGGCAAAGTTCGTGAGCCTGTTATCAGGCAAGATAGAACTATCGAGAAAGATGAAGAAGCGGTGCTTTGAAGTTTCGGGCGTAGAGATGTAACGCTCAAGCCCGACAAGCGCGGGGCGGAAGGTTCCGATAGGCTCGCCGAAAATCCACCAGTTGTCACGACGCGAGGGACGGTTATTGTGGTCGCGCTCAGGCTTTACGCGCTCATAAACCCACTGGTAAACCTCCGGGTATCTCTGGCGGACTTCTTCCGCCGTCAATCCGTAAAGGTCAATCACCATTACGCCGCGCGCTGTGCCCGTTAGGTCTCGGCCGTGGCGGTAGTGGCGGATGTGGTTCTCAAGTCCCGGTATTCGCCCGAGTCCGAGCCGCGCGGCTTCCTCCGGCGTCACGATGAAGCCTGCCCCGTGGAGCTTAACGCCGGGGCAACTTATATCTTGATTCGCCTTCAGCGGCTCAGCACTGGCGACGTTCGCGCCAACGTTTAGGTCTGCGTGAATCTTGCCGCGCCGTTCGGCAACCTCAACCTTAATGCCTTCGCCGCCATCGTCCGTCTCGTTGACGACTCGGACGAGCGTGCCTTCGCGCTCGCCGGCCTCGGCGACGGTCATCGAGATGCGGACGGCCGCGCCCTCCGTCTCCTCAACCCACGGGTGGTCGGGCACGGCGTAGACGAGCGAGAGCGGATTCTTCGCCGCCATGTGTCGCTCAAGCACGCGGCGGTTGAAAGTCTGCCGCAGGCTGTTCGTCGCGATGAAGCCGAAGCGCCGGAGCCGGCCCGCGCGCGCCAGTTCGGCGGCCTTGTCCCACCAGTACATGACGTAATCGCTGCTCTCGGGCACCTCCTTATAAATCCCGCGCAAAGCCTCGACGTAACCGTCGCCGAGCACCGAGCGCATCCGCCAGTTGCCGATGAAGGGCGGGTTGCCGACGATGAAGTCGGCTTGGGGCCAGTCGGCGGGGCGGGGGTTGGTGTAGCGCAGGAGGGGGACGCGGGCCGCGTCGTCGGGCACGTCCTCGCCGGTGACGGGGTGCGGTTTGAGGGTGCGGCCGTCCCAGCGGGTGACGGGGCGGCCCGCGTCGTCCGTGACCGCCTCGACGGCGTCGTAGGCGAGCACGGCGTCGCGCGTCTCGATGTTGTGGAAGCGCTTGAGGACGGGCACGGGCGGGGTCGCGTCGCCGCGCGTGCGGAAGTGCCACTGGAGGTAGCCGATCCAGAGGACGAGGTCGGCGATGGCCGCCGCGCGCGGGTTCTTCTCGACGCCGAGCAGCTGGTGCGGGTCGACGCTCATGCCCGCGTCTTCGAGCACGCCCTGCCGCTCGCCGAAGCCGTGGAGCGCGTCGAGCACCTCGCCTTCGAGCCGCTTCAAATGCTCCAGCGTGACGTAGAGGAAGTTGCCCGTGCCGCAGGCCGGGTCGAGCACGCGCACGCGGCACAGGCGGCGGTGGAACTCCTTGACCGTCGCGGCCGCCTCGGCGTCGCGCCCGTCGTCGTGCAGCCTGACGGCCGCGACCAGCGTCGCCTCCCACTCCTCGCGCAGCGGCTCGATGACGGCCGGCATCACGAGCCGCTCGACGTAGGCGCGCGGCGTGTAGTGCGCGCCGAGCATGTGCCGCTCGCGCGGGTCGAGCGCGCGCTCAAGCAGCGTCCCGAAGATGGCCGGCTCCACGTCGCGCCAGTCGAGCCGGCTCGCCTCGGCCAGCAGGCCCAGTTGCTCTTCGGTCACGGGCAGCGCCTCGACGCTCTCGAAGAGCCCGCCGTTGAAGCGCAGCAGAGTCTCGCGCAGGACGGGCGAGAAGCCGCCCTCGTTCATCGTCCCCCACAGGCCGGAGACCAGCGCCGGGAATTTACCGGCGCTCCCGCGCAGGCTCTCCAGCAGGCTCGTCCAGCCGCGCTCCGGCAGCAGCCGCATGTCCTCGGCGAAGGCCGTGAAGATGACGCGCATGAGGAAGTGCGCGACGCGCTCGGGCGCGTGGCCGCCCGCTTCGAGCGAGCGCGCGAGCGCGGCCAGACGCTCGGCCATGCGGCGCGTGACGCGCGCGCTCTGCCGGCCGGGGTCGAGCGCCAGCGGGTCTGTCCACACCAGACGCAGGCGCTCCCTGATCTCTTCGCGCGCGAGGTCTTCGAGGAGGATGCGGTGGCTGCGCGAGTCGGGGAAAGGGACGTAAGTCTTGCCGGCCCGGCTGAAGTCCGAGTAGAGCTCGACGGAGTAGCCCACGTCGGTGACGACGACGAAGGGCGGGTTGCCTTCCTCGGGCGGCAAAGCCCTGACGTACTGCTCGGCCTGCCCGCGCGCCTCGCGCATCGCCACGTCCCACCCGCGCGTGCCGCGCACGGCCGTCCCGCGCCTGACCCTGCGCCCGCCCGCGGGGGCCGCGCCCGCGCCGTCGAAAAGTGGGGTGGAGGCGGACGCGCGCTCGCTGCCCTGCTTGGCTTCGAGCACGAAGCAGCCGCGCCGGTAGAGGTCTATGCGGCCGGGGCTGGTGGTGCCGTCGCCGTTGTGGAAAGTGACGGCGCGCTCGAAGACGTAGGCGTTCCGCTCGTCGTCGGCGCGCGCGGGTTCCGGCCGCGGCAAGCCCAGCAGCTCGCACAGCTCGCTCAGGAAGAGTTGGTAGTTGGCCCGCTCGGCCGCCGCGGAGTTCTTCCAGCGCGCGATGAAGTCGGCGAACGGGTCTTGGCTGGCGTCTAAATTCATAAGAGAGCTACCCGGCCCGCGGCATTGTAAAACGTCGGGCGGCCGGGCGTCAGCGGCCCCGCCGACGCGGCCCGCGATTCTCAAGTCTAAGGCGGCGCGGGGGCAAAAATGTGTTGACAATTTAACGTTACCGGATTATTGTTGCGCGCGCTTTCGTGGCGAAAGCTCGCTTGTGCCGCTGCGCTAGTAGCTTCTCATCCGAAGTCTTCACCCCGAAGTCCCAGCTACAGCACGCGAGGTTGTCCTGCTCGTCGGGGTCGTCGCTTTCAAAAATTTCCCGGTTGCCACGTCATAGCTAAGCGGAAGTATCTTCTGGCAGACCCTGACCAGCAGCCTTGCCGTCCCTGTCGCCTCGTTCGCGTTGAGAATCGAATCGTCAAAGGGGTTTGAGACGGGCCGTGGCCTGCGCCGGGCCGGGGCGGGGGTTTTCCCGTCCGCGGCGCGGCCCGACCCGCGGAGGTGTCGTTTGCCGCTACTTCGGGGAAAGCCTTTGCCCTTGAGGGCCGCCGCGGCCGCCTGCGTCGTGGCGCTGGCCGCGGCGCTCGCCGGCTGCCCGAAGGGGCCGAAGGTGCTCACCAAGCGGCTGCCGGGCGGGCCGAAGGAGAGCAGGATCAGCGTGCGGGTCAACGTCGCCGACAACGCCAACAGCGGCAACCCCGTCGCCGTCGACCTCGTCCTCGTCGCCGACAAGGAGCTGCTCAAAGAGTTGCAGAAGCTGCCGGCCAGCGAGTGGTTCGAGAAGCGGAACCAGTTCATCCTCGACCACCCGAAGGAGGGCGAGCTGGTGGTGACGCGGTGGGAGTGGGTGCCGGGGCAGGTCATCAAAGTGGATCAGATGAGGGTCGCGCCCGAGGTCAAGGCGGCGCTCATCTTCGCCAACTACTTCAACCCCGGCGAGCACCGCGCCGTCATCGACCCGCGGCGCGACGTGCAGATCAGGCTCGGGGAGCGCAAGCTCGAAGTCTCGCAGGTGAAGAAGTGAAGGGGTAGGGGCCGGGCGGCCGGCCGCCGAAAGCAGTCAGGCATGGACGCGCACCAGATACCGGAATCGATCCAGTGGCACGAGGGGCTGCTGCTCACGCCGCAGCACTTCCAGCAGCTCGCGCTGCGGCAGGAGGCGCTGCTGCAATACGTCGCGGGCGGCGTCGCCCCCTTCGGCTGGGGCGCGCGCTACTTCAAGATCGATCAGGCGAGCCTCGTCGGCGGCACGCTGCGCGTCATCGAGGTCGAGGCGGTGATGCCGGACGGCCTCGTCGTCTCGCTCGGCTCGCGCCGCGGCGAGGAGCTGCGCGTCGACCTCACGCCCCACGCCGAGCGGATGAAGGAGCGCGCCGTGGCCGTCCACCTCGCCGTCGCCGCCCGCGAGGCCGACTCGCTCACGCGCGGCGACCTCGCGCGCTACGACTCGGTCGAGGGCGACCCCGTGGCCGACGAGAGCACGGGCGAGGGGCAACTGCGCATCCAGCGCCTGCGCCCGCGCCTGACGCTGCTCGTCGGCGACGCCCCGCCCAAGAAGTACGTCAGCTTCCCGCTCGTCAAGGTCGCCTACAAGGACGAGTCGTTCGCGCTCACCGACTTCATCGCGCCGACGCTGAGCGTGCCGCGCCAGTCGCCGCTCGGCGTGATGTGCGGGGCGGCCGCGCGCCGCCTGCGCGAGAAGGCCGCCGCGCTGGCCGACCAGTTGCGCGCCCCGGCGGCCGGCGGCCGCGCCGGCTTCGACCTCGAAACCGAGGCGCTCATCCGCAGCCTCGTCACGCCGCTGCCGCAGCTCGAAGCCGTCCTCGGCACCGGCGTCTCGCACCCTTACGCCGTCTACCTCGCGCTCTGCTCGGTCGTCGGGCACGTCTCCGTGATGGGCCGCGGCGTCGTCCCGCCCTCGCTGGCCGCCTACGACCACGACGACCTGCGCGCCACCTTCGAGCAGGCGCTCGACTTCATCACGCGCAAGATAGACGAGGGCGTCACCTCGACCTTCAAGGCTTACCCCTTCCGCTACGAGGAGGGGCTCTACAACCTGATGTTCGAGGGCGCGTGGGCGAGCCGCCGCCTCGCGCTCGGGCTGCGCGGGCAGCCGGGCATGAGCGAGCAGGAGGTGGCCGCGTGGGGGCGCGAGTGCCTGATCGGCTCGCGCAGCCGCATGCAGTGGATGCGCGAGACGAGGATTCTGGGCGCGCGCCGCGAGCTGATCGAGCGCGACGAGTTCTTCGTGCCGCCCCGCGGCGTCGTCCTCTTCTCCCTGCGGGCCGACCCCGAGTTCGTCGTGGCGAACGAGGTCTTGCAGATTTTCAACACGGGCGAGCGCGGCCGCGCGGGCCGCCCCGCCGAGATCGTCCTCTACGTGGGGAACGCCGCGTGAGGCCGCGGGGCCTCGGCGCGCGCCTCCCTCCCCCCCGAACAGCAGCCTCCGCGGGCGACTGCCCCGCGCGCGGAGCGGGATCACAGACATGAGGGAATACGGGGACACCTTTCTCCTGGCCCCCTTCCGGGAGTTCTACAAGGAGGTCATCCGGCTCAAGCGCATGGTCAAGACCGGCGCGTGGGTCTCTCCCGCCGCGCCGGCCTCGCCCGAGGCCGAGCCGGACGACGCGCGCGCCGCCGCCGGCACGTGGGTCTACTTCCCCGACTTCACCCCCGGCGACGAGGCCGAGGCGGGCCCCGGCACGCGCCCGTGGGTCGCGCCGCCGGGCGGCGGCCCCGCTCCGTGGGACGCGGTCGGGCCGGCCGACGGCGGGGCGGGCGCGCAGCTCGCGCCCTCGGATCAGGCCCGCGTCAGCACCTTCGTCTGGCAGCGCCTGCTCTCGCTCTTCGAGCGGCAGGAGGCGCACGCGTGGCGCTACGGCGGCACCTACGGGGCCGAGTTCTACAAAGAGGCCCAGTACGTGATGGTCGCCCTCGCCGACGAAATCTTCCTCAACACCGAGTGGGAGGGGCGGCGCTTCTGGGTCTCGAACCTGCTGGAGACCAAAATCTTCCGCACGCACGCGGCCGGCGAACTCTTCTTCCAGAAGCTCGACCGCCTGCTCGCCGACCGCGACCCCGTCTACCGAGACCTCGGGGCCGTCTACCTGATGGCGCTCTCGCTCGGCTTCCGCGGCAAGCACCGCGGCGGGCGCGACGACAACGAGCGGCTGCTCGGCTACCGCCGCCAGCTCTTCTCCTTCGTCTTCCGCCGCGAGCCCGACCTCGCCGACGAGACGCGCCGCCTCTTCCCCGAGACCTACTACCACACGCTGCGCGACGAGACGAAGCGGCGGCTGCCGAACCCGCGCGCGTGGGTCATCCTGCTCTGCGCCGTCGTCCTCGCCTACGTCGCCATCACGCACGGCGTCTGGGTCAACCTCACCGGCCGCCTCGCCGAGGCCAACGAGCGCATCTCGCGGACGGTCGAAGAACTGGGCAGCGGCCGCTGACGCCCCCGGCCGGAACCTAACCCCCCGGCCGAAACTTAAGACGAGGACGATGTTCTCCCCCTACTGGCCCTACATCCTTCTGGCGATCCTCCTGCTGGTGCTCTGCATCGCGCTGGGCCTCTACCTCGTGCTCAGGCGCGCGCGCCGCCGCGCCGCCCAGCCGCCCGCGCCCGCCCCGGCCGCGCCGGCGCAGGTCGGCTTCATGCAGCACGCCGCCTCGTCGAGCGTCGGCATCAAGGCCTCCTTCGCGCGCTCGCTGCGGACGCTGCGCCGCCACGTCACGCGCCGCGACTACCGCTACCGCCTGCCGTGGTTCCTGCTCGTCGGCGAGGAGCAGTCGGGGAAGACGACGCTCATGTCCGACGCCGGCATGAACCTCCCGCTCGGCCGCCCCTCCGAGCAACTGCACGGCGTCAAGCAGGGCGTCAACTGGTTCTTCTTCGACCGCGGCGTCGTCCTCGACGTGGCCGGCGACATGGTCTTGCGCGCCGACTGCGAGAACTCGAACGGGCGCGGCTGGGCCACCGTCTCGCGCCTGCTCCAGAAGTACCGCCCGGAGCGCCCCTTAGACGGCGTCGTCCTCACCATCCCCTGCTCAGACCTGCTGGCCTCGCGCGGCCTCGCGCCCGACCAGCGCGCGCGCATCGAGCAGAAGGCCGTCTGCCTCTACCGCAAACTCTGGCAGGCGCAGAAGCAGCTGGGGATGAGCTTCCCCGTCTACGTCGTCGTCACCAAGTGCGATCAGGTGCCCGGCTTCCAGAGCCTCTGCCGCGAGCTGCCCGCGCGCCTGCGCGAGGAGATGTTCGGCTGGTCTTCGCCCTACACCTTGGAGACGGCCTACCGGCCCGACTGGGTCGGCGAGGCGTTCCAGAACGTCTACCGCTACCTCTTCCAGACGCAGGTCGAGCTCTTCGCCGAGCGCGGCGAGGTCGAGGATCGCGACAGCCTCTTCCTCCTCCCCTCGGAGATGCAGCAACTGCGCGCGCCGCTCCAGCTCTACCTCGACCAGATTTTCAAAGAGAGTTCGTTCCACGACTCGTTCTTCTTCCGCGGCCTCTACTTCTGCGGCGACGCGGGCGAAGACGCGGCCGCGCACGCGCTGCTCGCCGGCGAGGTCGCGCCCGCCGCCGAGCCGGCCGCCGAGGACTGGCTCGAAGCCTCGCCCGACCCGTTCGCGCCCGTCGTCCCGCCGGCCGTCATCGACGTGACGCGGGTGCGGCGGCCCGCCTTCGTCAAAGACCTGTTCGAGAAGAAAATCTTCCTCGAAGACATGCTGGCGCGGCCCGTCGCCAAGGCCCGCCTGTCGCGCAACCGCACGGCGCTCGCCGCGCAGGTGCTCGCGCTCGCCATCCCCTGCCTCGGCTGCGCCGGCCTGCTCCTCACCTACCCCGGGCTCGAACGCCGCCGCGACGAGATACACGAGCTGCTCACGCACGAGGAGCGCGACCTCAAGGAGGTCAGGGCGCTGCGCGGCGAGCGCCTGACGGCCCCGCGCCTCTCCGACCTCTACGACGGCGACTACCGGCCGAGCGCCTACGCGCCGGCCGAGGCCGGCCGCGCGCCCGCGCCCGCCTACGTGAACGCCGCCGGCCGCGCCCAGTTCGAGACCTCCCCGGCCCAAGCCTACGCGCCCGGCGCGGCCCCCGCCGACACCTTCGCCGAGCCGCTCTCGCGCGCGCTGCGCGACAACGAGCAGAACCTGCTCACGGCCATGTCGAAGGCCCACGGCGGCCGCATCTACTCGGTCTTCATCCCGACCTCGTGGTTCAGCGACCTCAACGACGACACGCGCCGCTCGATCGTGGACGCCTTCGAGCACGTCATCCTCGAAGGGCTGCGGCTCGAACTCGACGACCGCACCGACTCGTTCCTGCGCGCGCGCGTCCTGCTGCCCGACGACGGCGCGCCGCCCTACGCGGACCCGGCCGCGCCCCCCGGCGGCGGCCCGGCCGGCGGAGCGCGCGCCCCCTCGCCGCTCTACGACCAGACCTTCTCGGCCAACTCCGACGCCACCCTGCACGGCTTCATCGAGCGGTTCAACGAGCTGCGCGCCAACCGCGCGCGCTACGAGGACTTGATCCGCGTCGGCGCCGGCACGATCGAAGAGCTGGAGGCGCTGGCCGTCTACCTCGGCCACGAGCCGCTGCCCGACGACTTCGACACCGGCAACTCCCTCTACAAGCAGGCGCTCAGCGAGGCGCGCGGCCGCCCGCTCGCCGTGCGCTCGGGCGAGGCGCAGCGCGAGGTCGCGGCCATCGCCGCCCAGATGGTCGAGGTCTTGTACCAGCGCTCGTTCGAGCGCCGCTCGGCCGCCGTCAGCTACGGCTACCTCAACGACATCGCGCGCACCGAGGCGCTGCTGGCTCGCCCCGAGTACACGTGGCTCTCGACCTACGTCTTCGACGCGCGCTCCTCGTTCCACGAGATGACGCTGGCTTCGGGCCTCGACGAACTGCGGCGCGCGCTCGAAGGGCTGTCGCGCGAGGAGTTCATGGCGGGCGGCGCGGGCGGGCCGGCGCGCGTCCCGCTCCCGCGCCGCCAGCTCGTCTGGGACGGCGACTCGCTGCGCCGGGCCGCGGCGCTCTGCGCCGACTACGAGCGCTTCCTCGCCGAGCGCGGCGCCTACTCGCACAGCCTCGACGACTCGGTGCGCGAGGCGGCGCTCGGGCGGCTGCGGGCCAACGTGACGGCGCTGGTCGCGCGCGCGCAGCGCTACCAGCCCGCGCCGGCCGCCCCCGGCGAGTCGGCCACGCTGGCGAGCCTCGAAGCCGAGGTGCGCAACCTTCAGGCGGCGCACGAGCCTCTGGCCCAACTGCTCGCCGCCACCGACCGCCTCGGCCTCGACGCGGGGCTCCGGCCCGCGCTCACCGCGCAGGTCTCGCACCTGCTCGGCGCGGTCGGCGCGGCCTTCCGCGAAGACTTCCACAACGACCTCTTCTACACGATGGCGCGGCCGAACTTCGCGTGGTGGGACGGCTCGAAGCCGCTCGCCGCCCCCGCCTTCGGGGCCGACAGCACGGACGACCTCGCCGCCTACCTCGCCGCCCGGCGCAAGCGTCTGGCCTACCTCGCGCGCGAGCTGGCCGCGCCCGTCTACGCCTTCGCCGCCGCGCAGAACCTCCCGGCGCAGCCGGCCCGCGCCGCCGCGCGCGTCGACTGGGGCGAGCTGCTCGCCGAGCTCGAACGCTACGACGGCAAGCAGCCCGGCAACTCGCTCGGCGCGCTCGAAGGCTTCGTGCTCGCCGGGATGGACAAGATCGACGTGGAGCGCTGCGACGAGTTCGACGGCGGGGCCGACGGCGCGCCCTCGCGCGACTTCTTCATCCGCACGCGCAACCACCTGCGCCACCTCCTGCGCCGCCGCTGCCACGAGCTGGCCGCCGACCGCGTCCGCCGCGACGGCGAGCTGGCCCGCGAGGCCGAGCTGCGCGCGCTCGACAACTACCGCGAGATCGCCGACGCCTTCAACCGCACGCTCGCCGGCCGCTTCCCGTTCGGCGAGCAGGTCGCCGCCGCGCCGCCCGTCGAGGCCGACCCGGCCGCGATCCTCGCCTTCTTCCAGCTCCTCGACCGGAAGGGGCCGGCCGCGCGCGAGGCGCTCCAGCGCAACCCGCAGCTCGGCCCGGCGCGCGCCGAGGCTTACGACTTCCTCGACCAGATGGAGCGCGTGCGCCTCTTCTTCGGCGGCTTCCTTGAGAAGAAGGCCGGCCCGGCGCTCGACTTCAGCGTCGAGTTCCGCGTCAACCGCGAGCACGAGGCCGGCGGCGCGCAGATCGCCGACTGGACGCTCGACGTGGGCCGCGCCAAGTACGGCTACCTCGACAAGGAGCTGACGGGCCGGTGGGTCTTCGGCGAGCCGGTGCGGCTCACGCTGCGCTGGGCCAACGACTCGCCCGTCGTGCCGCGGGCCGCGCCCGAGACGCCCAACTTCCGCGCCTCGAACCGCGTCGCCGTCTTCGAGTACCGCAACCGCTGGTCGCTGCTCACGATGCTGCTCAGGCAGCGCCCGGCGTCGGCCGACTTCGCCCCGCACTACGTTGACCCCGACGTTTACTCGCTCAAGTTCCTGATCCCGACGCGCCCCGGCGGCGAGCACTTCGACAGCCAGCCCGAGGCGCTGCGCGGGCAGGAGGCGCGCGTCTTTATGCGCCTCTCGCTGCTCGCGCCGGGCGCCAAGGAGCCTCTGCTCCTGCCCCACTTCCCCGCCGGCGCGCCGGGGCTGTAGCCGCCGCCGCCCGACTTCGACCGGAGACTGAAATGAGTTCCGCCCCCCCTTCGGACTTCGACATCGAGACCCTGCTGCGCCCCGTCTCCCCCGACCGGCCCTCCGGCGAGAGCCTGCGCTACGAGGGCACCCACGACCGCATCCGCGAGGCGCGGCGCGAGGACGACCCGCGCCTGAGCCGCGGCATCTACGAGGCCGAGCTGAAGCGGGCCGACTGGGCCGAGGTCGAGGCCGTCTGCCTCGAAGCGCTCGCCTCGCGCTCGAAGGACTTGCAGGTGGCGGCGTGGCTTTTGGAGGCGTGGCTGCACCGCCGCGGCTTCGCGGGCGTGCGCGAGGGGTTGCGCCTGCTCGCCGGCCTCTGCGAACTCTTCTGGGACGACCTCCACCCGCAGCTCGACCCGGACGGCCGCGCCGAGGGGCGCGCCGCGCCCTTCGACTGGATCAACGAGAAGCTCTCGCTCAAGCTCAAGCAGGCGCCCGTCACAGCGCCCGAGGCGGCCGACGCCGACGCCTACTCCTACGCCGACTGGGAGAGCGCCTGCGACCTCGAAAACCTCGCCCGCAAAGACCCGAAGGCCGCGAAGGCGGCCGAGGCGCGCGGCCGCGTCACGCTCTCGAAGTTCACTTCGAGCCTCATGCTCACCGACGGCTACTTTTACGCCGCGCTCTACGAGGAGGCGGGCGGCGCGGCCGAGGCGTGCGCCGCGCTCGAAGGACTGCTCGACGAGCGCTGCGGCCGCGAGGCCCCGAGCCTCTACCGCTTCCGCGACACGCTGCTCGCCGTCCAGCGCCTCGCCGCCGACGTCTTGCAGTCGCGCCCGGCCGCCGACGAGGGCGCGCCCGAGGAGGGAGACGAGATGAGCTACGCCGACGACCCCGAGGCGGCCGACGCGGCCCCGTGGCCCGGCGGCCCCATCCGCAGCCGCGCCGAGGCCTACCGCCGGCTCGCCGAGGCCGCCGACTACCTCATGCGCACCGAGCCGCACAGCCCGACCCCCTACCTCGTCCGGCGCGCGGTCGAGTGGGGCGGCATGAGCCTGCACGAAGTCCTCCAGCAGATCGTCCGCAACGACGGCGAGATGCAGGAGATCACCCGCCTGCTCCGGCTCAACGGGCCGGGCGGGCGCACGCCCTAGAAGCCGCGGCCGGCACGCCCCCTCGCCCGCCCGGCCCCGTTTAAGACGCTTGTCATCGGAGCGACTCGATTAGCTCTAAACGCAACCCGTAACCCCAAAGTCCGCTTGTCGGAAAGGAGGCAGTAATGCCAGAAAGCACGCAACACAAACTCGACAGGGTGCGCCCGCCCCGCGTCCAGATCACCTACGACGTGGAGGTCGGCGACGCTATCGTGATGAAGGAACTGCCGCTCGTCGTCGGCATCATGGCCGACCTTTCGGGCAAGCCCGAAGAGCCGCTGCCGCCCCTCAGGGAGCGCAAGTACGTCGAGATCGACCGCGACAACTTCAACGACATCATGAAGTCCGTCGCCCCCCGCCTCGCGCTGCGCGTCGACAACAAGCTGGTCCGGGGCGAGGCGAGCGGCGAGGGCGAGGGCGGCGAGAAGCTGAGCGCCGTGCTCAACTTCTCGAGCCTCGACGACTTCAGCCCGATCAACGTCCTCAAGCAGGTCGAGCCGCTGGCCAAGCTCTTCGAGGCGCGGACGCGGCTCGCCGACCTGCTCACCAAACTCGACGGCAACGACGCGCTCGACGCGCTCTTGCAGGACGTGGTCAAGAACACCGAGGGGATGCAGGAGATCAAGGCCTCGGTGGGAGGGAACGGCAATGGCGAAAAAGGATGAGAAGACCCCGCAGGCGGAGCCGGCCGGCGCGGCCGAGAGCGTCGCGCTGCTCGACACCATCATTCAGGACGGGCGGATGGCGCGCGACGAGTCGCAGCGCCCCTACGCCCGCGACCTCATCGGGGAGTTCGTCTCGCAGGTGCTCGACTCGTCCATCGCCGTCGGCGAGGACACCGTGATGTCGATCAACAAGCGCATCGCCGAGATCGACCAGCTCCTCACCGACCAGCTCAACGAGATCATGCACGCCCCCGAGTTTCAGAAGCTCGAGGCGTCGTGGCGCGGGCTGCACTACCTCGTCTCCAACACCGAGACGAGCACGACCCTCAAGCTCCGGCTCCTGAACGCCACGAAGGCCGACATCCTCAACGACCTCGAGCGCGCCGTCGAGTTCGACCAGAGCGTGCAGTTCAAGCAGCTCTACGAGGAGGAGTACGGCACCTTCGGCGGCCACCCCTACAGCGTGCTCGTCGGCGACTACGAGTTCGGCCGCCACCCGCAGGACTTGGCGTGGCTGGAGAAGATGTCGAGCGTCGCGGCGGCGGCGCACGCCCCCTTCATCGCCGCCGCCAGCCCGAAGCTCTTCGACATGGACAGCTTCACGGAGCTGGGCAACCCGCGCGACCTCGCCAAGGTCTTCGAGAACACGGAGCTGGTCAAGTGGCGCAGCTTCCGCGAGAGCGAGGACTCGCGCTACGTGGCGCTGACGCTGCCGCACATCCTGCTGCGCCTCCCCTACGGGCCGGACACGCGCCCCGTCGAGGAGTTCGACTTCCGCGAGGAGGTCGACGGCCGGGATCACTCGAAGTACCTGTGGGGCAACGCCGCCTACGCGCTGGCCGCGCGCATCACCGACGCCTTCGCCAAGCACAAGTGGACGGCCGCCATCCGCGGCGTCGAGGGCGGCGGCATCGTCGAGGGGCTGCCGGCGCACACCTTCCGCACCGACGAGGGCGACGTGGCGCTGAAGTGCCCGACCGAGATCGCCATCACCGACCGGCGCGAGAAGGAGCTCAACGACCTCGGCTTCATCTCGCTCGTCCACTGCAAGAACACCGACTACGCGGCCTTCTTCGGCGGGCAGACGACGCAGAAGCCGAAGGTCTACAACACGCCGCAGGCGACCGCCAACGCGCGCGTCTCCTCGCAGCTCCCCTACATCCTCGCCGCGTCGCGCTTCGCCCACTACATCAAGGCGATCATGCGCGACAAGATCGGGAGCTTCATGACGCGCGAGAACGTCGAGAAGTACCTCAACAACTGGGTCGCCAACTACGTGCTCCTCAACGACGAGGCGCCGCAGTCGTCGAAGGCGCAGTTCCCGCTCCGGGAGGCGCGCGTCGACGTCTACGACATCCCGGGCAAGCCGGGCTGCTACCGGGCGACCGTCTACCTCCGGCCGCACTTCCAGCTGGAGGAGCTGACGGCCTCGATCCGCCTCGTGGCCGAGCTGCCGCCCCCGGCCGCCGGCTAGGAGTTTCGGGTTTAAGGTTCCGGGCCGCGGGCCAGAGACGAACCGGCTCTGACCCGCAGCCCGGGGCTCGAAACTTCGTTTCCGCAACAGACTTTTAGAGAGAAGGAGTGGAGGACAATGGACGTAATCATTCTGGACTTGGGCGACTCCCCCAAAGGCGAGTCTAACCTGACGGGCTTCACCGACAAGATCGAGCTGCTCTCGTTCAGCCACGGCGTCGCCATGCAGATCACGGGCGACATCAGCAACTCCGAGCGCACCTCGGGCAAGCCCAACCATCAGGACATGACCGTCACGAAGTATCTCGACGCGGCCTCGCCCGTCCTCAACCAGAACTGCTGCGAGGGCAAGGCGTTCCCGAAGGTGGACATCATCATCGGGCGCAACGACGCCGGCGCGATCATCGAGCTGATGCGCTACACGATGAAGAACTGCCTCATCTCGTCGATCTCGATCGGCGGCGGGGGCGGCGACAAGCCGGTCGAGACGCTGACGCTCAACTACAACCACATGACGTGGAACTACACGGCGCAGAAGCCGGAGGCCGGCAAAGAGGGGAACATCCCCGGCAAGTGGAACCTCTCCACCAACAAGGCCGAGTAGCCGGACTGGAGGCCGATGCGCGACCCGAAACCCGTCGCGGGGGGGCGCGCCCTCCTCTTCGAGCGGCTGGCGGACGACGAGCCGCGCTCGCCCGAGGAGGAGGCGCAGCCCTTCCGCGTGCTCGACGTGCGCGCGCTCAGGGAGTCGGTGCGGGCCGAGCTGTCGCGCCTCCTCAACACGCGCCGCCACGGGCGGCGGGGCGGGGCCGCGGACGGCGGCGCGATGACCGTCCTCGACTACGGCCTGCCCGACTTCTCGTCGCTGTCGGCCGCCTCGGGCGAAGACCAGAGGCGGCTCGCCGCCGAGGTCGCCGCGGCGGTCGCGGCCTTCGAGCCGCGGCTGCGCGACGTGCGCGTGCGCGTCGAGCGCGTGGCGGGCGCCGACCGCTCGCTCGCCCTGCGCGTCGAGGCCACGCTCTCGGTCGGCCTCGTCGCCGAGCCGGTCTCTTTCCCCGTCCTCGTGCGCGCGAGGACGGCCGAGGCGGAGGTGCATGAAGACGACCCAGAATGAGGAGCTGCTCCGGTACTACCAGAGCGAGCTGACCTACCTGCGGCGGATGGGCGGCGAGTTCGCCGCCCTCTACCCGCGCGTCGCCTCGCGCCTCGAACTCGGCAGCGACGAGTGCCCCGACCCGCAGGTCGAGCGGCTCATCGAGTCGTTCGCCTTCCTGACGGCCCGCCTCCAGCGCGACCTCGACGGCGAGTTCCCCGAGATCACGACGGCGCTGCTCGGCGTCCTCTACCCGCAGTTCACCGCCCCCGTCCCGCCGATGGCCGTCGCGCGCTTCGACGTGGACCCCGATCAGGGCAAGCTCACCACGGGCTTCCCCGTCGCGCGCCACACGGCGCTGACGGCCTTCACGCGGCAGGGCCACCCGTGCCGCTTCCGCACCTGCTACCCCGTCACCCTCTGGCCGCTCCGGGTCGCCTACGCCGGCTTCGAGGACACGGGGCAGTTCGACTTCCTCGACGCCTCGACGAACGTCGCCGCCGTGCTCCGCCTCAAGCTCCACTGCGAGGGCGGCGGCGACCTCTCGGAGCTGGAGGGGCTGCGGCGGCTGCGCTTCTACCTGCGCGGCGAGCCGCGCCTGACGAGCGCGCTCTACGAGCTGCTCTTCTGCAACGTCCTCGGCGTCGCGGCCCTGCCGACCGACGCCGGCGCGCCCGTCCACCTCCCGGCCGGCTCGATCCTCCCCGTCGGCTTCGGCCCCGAGGAGGACGTGCTGCCCTACCCGCGCGCGGCCCACCCCGGCTACCGGCTGCTGCAGGAGTATTTCACCTTCCCCGAGAAGTACCACTTCTTCGACCTCGCCAACCTCGACGCCTGCCGCCGCGGCGCGACGCTCGACCTCATCTTCCTGCTCGACCGCCAGCCGTCGGAGTTGCACGGCGTCGGCCCCGGCACCTTCGCCCTCGGGTGCACGCCGATCATCAACCTCTTCCGCAAGACGACCGAGCCGATCCGCCTCGACCACCGCACGGCCGAGTACCGCCTCGTCGCCGACAAGCGGCGCGAGCGCACCACCGAGATTCACTCGATCCTCTCCGTCTCGGCCTCGTCGAACGCCGACGACGAGACGCGCCGCTTCGAGCCGTTCTACTCCTACACGCACGGGATGGACGGCGGCGAGCACAAGGCGTTCTGGCACGCGCGCCGCGCCGAGTCCCTGAACCCCGAGGTGGCCGGCACCGAGATGTTCCTCTCCTTCCTCGACCTCGACTTCGAGCCGAGCATGCCGCCCGCCCAGACCGTCTACGCCCACACGCTCTGCACGAACCGCGAGCTGGCGACGCAGCTGCCCGACGGCGCGGCCCTCCAGATCGAGGAGCAGGCCCCGCTCTTCGGCATCTCGTGCCTGACGCGGCCGACCTACCCCGTCCAGCCGCCCCTGCGCGGCCAGACGCTCTGGCGGCTCGTCTCGCACCTCTCCCTGAACCACCTCTCGCTCGCCGAGGGGCGCGAGAGCCTGCCGGCCCTGCGCGAGATTCTCAAGCTCTACAGCTTCTCGAACCGCCCCTCGACCGAGCAGCAGATCGCCGGCCTCGTCTCGATGGAGTGCCGGCCGGTGGCGCGGCGCGTCGGCCGCGACGCGTGGCGCGGCTTCTGCCGCGGCACCGAGGTCACGCTCGAATTCGACGAAGAGATGTACGTCGGCAGCGGGGCGTTCCTGCTCGCCGCCGTGCTCGAACGCTTCTTCGCCCTCTACGCCTCGATCAACTCGTTCACGCAGCTGCGCGTCCGCAGCCGCCAGCGCGAGGGAGTCTGGAAACAGTGGCCGCCCACGGTTGGGGAAAAGATCGTCCTGTAGACGAATGGCTCTACGAGGAGGGCTACCGCTTCGACTTCTTTCAGGCGGTCAAGCTCCTCGAGCTGAGCCGGCCCGCGCTCGCCCCCGTCGGCGAGGGGCCGGAGCCTGCGCGCGAGCCGGTGCGCTTCAAGTCGGCCGTCGGCCTCGCCTTCCCCGCCAGCGACGTGGCCGAGGTGCGCCCGCCGGCGGGCGACGGCGGCGCGGCCCAGATGACCGTCAACTTCATGGGGCTGGCCGGCGCGCTCGGCCCCCTGCACGCGCCCACCACCGAGCAGATCATCGACGGCGTCTCGCGCAAGGACACGGCCCTGCGCGACTTCCTCGACATCTTCAACCACCGGCTCGTCTCGCTCCTCTACCGCATCCGCAAAGTCCACCGCGTCGGCGGCGACAGCCGCGCGCCCGGCTCCGACCGCCTCTCGGCCTACCTCTACGCGGCCTTCGGGCTGGGCACGCCGAGCCTGCGCGGGCGGATGCAGGTCAAAGACCGCGCGCTCGCCTTCTACGCCGGCCTGCTCGGCCAGCAGCCGCGCTCGATGGCGGGGCTCGAGCGCCTGCTCGAAGACTACTTCGGCGTCCGCGCGCGCGGCCTCCAGTTCGTGGGGCGCTGGCTCGAACTCGAAGAGGATCAGTGGACGGCCATCGGGGCGGCGGGCCGCAACCAGCGGCTCGGCGACACGGCCGTGGTGGGCACGCGCGTCTGGGAGCAGCAGGGCGGCTTCGAGCTGGCGCTCGGGCCGCTCTCGCTCGAAGAGTTCATGGACTTTCTGCCGACGGGCTGGGCCTTCGGCCCGCTCTGCGACCTCGTGCGCTTCTACGCGGGCGACGAGCTGGACTTCCGCGTGCGCCTCACGCTGAAGGCGGGCGAGGTGCCGGCGGCGCGGCTCGGCGCGTCGGGCGGCGCGCGCCTCGGCTGGACTTCGTGGCTGAAGCGCGCGGACTGGCCGGAGGAAGACCTGCGGCTCGACTGCGTCGAAGGCCCCTTCTGCCACCTGAAGTCCGCCGGGTGGCCCGGCGACGACTCGCAGGTGGCGGTCTCGCCGGCCTCCCTGCGCGCCTTCGCCGGCGCCGTGCGCCTGCCCTACTTCGGGCTGCCGCCCGACAAGCTGATCGAGCTGGTCGCGCGCATGACGGCGCGCCGCTTCGAGGAGAACCGGCTGGTCGTCCGGCAGGGCGACGCGGGCGATTCGATGTTCGTCATCCGCCGCGGCGCGGCGCGCGTCATCCGCCGCGAGGCCGACGGGCGCGAGACGACGCTCGCCACGCTGCGCGAGGGCGACTGCTTCGGCGAGGTGTCGCTCCTGACCGGCAAGACGCGCGTCGCCTCGGTCATCACGCTGCGCGAGTGCGAGCTGCTCGAACTGACGCGCGCCGACCTCGACGAGTTCATGGCCCTCTACCCGCGCTTCGCCGCCTCGCTGCGCGCCTACGCGGAGAGGAGAAACAGCCGCGAATAGCGGAACGAAGTCACCGGCCGCCGGCGAAAACGAGGCCGGCGGCCGACGACCGATCCGCCAGACTTATGAGCGCCACCTACACGCAGGACACTTTGAGGCTTCAGGTGACGACGCCGCTCGGGGCGAACAAGCTCCTCGTGCGCGCCTTCGCCGGCGAGGAGTACGTCTCGGCCCCCTTCCGCTACGAGGTCGAGATGGTCTCGGAGGACGCGGGGCTGGACTTCGCCGCGGTCGTCGGCAAGGGCGCGACCGTCAGGCTGAGCCTCAACGACGGCGGCGAGCACTACTTCCACGGCCTCGTCGAGCGCTTCGTGCAGGAGGACAGCGACGAGCGCTTCACCACCTACCACGCCGAGCTGCGGCCGTGGCTCTGGATGCTGACGAAGACGGCCGACTGCCGCATCTTCCAGCAGCAGTCGGCGCCCGACATCATCAAGGCCGTCTTCTCAGACCTCGGCTACGCCGACTTCCGCGACGCGCTCACCGGCACCTACGCGGCCCGCGACTACTGCGTGCAGTACAACGAGACGGCCTTCAACTTCGTCTCGCGCCTGATGGAGGACGAGGGCATCTTCTACTTCTTCGAGCACGCGGACGGCAAGCACACGCTCGTCCTCGCCGACGACGCCGACGCGCACCCCGCCTGCCCCGGCCTCCCGGACGGCGCGCGCTACCGCGCCTCGGCCGTCGAGCACACGGACGACCGCGCCGTCACGCGCTGCCGCATCGAGCAGCAGGTCGTCACGGGCAAGTTCGCCCACGACGACTTCAACTTCGAGACGCCCTCGACCGACCTCAAGGTCGAGGTGGCGGGCGAGGCCGGCGAACTCCGGGTCTACGAGTACCCCGGCGGCTTCCTCAAGACCGACGCGGGCGAGGCGCGCGCCAACCGGCGCATCGAGGCCGCCGAGCTGCCGCGCAAGCTCCTGCGCGGCGAGGGTCAGGTGCGCGCCTTCGCCGCCGGCCACAAGTTCGACCTCAAGGGCCACTACCGCGCCGACGCCAACGCCTCCTACGTCCTCGGCCGCGTCACGCACCACGCCACGCAGGAGCGCTACACCAACTCCTTCGAGGCGTTCCCGGCCGACGTGCCCTTCCGCCCGCCGCGCGCGGCCTCGCGGCCCGTCATCGCGGGCGTGCAGACGGCCGTGGTGACCGGCAAGGCGGGCGAGGAGATTTGGACGGACAAGTACGGCCGCGTCAAGGCGCAGTTCCACTGGGACCAGAAGGGGAAGAAGGACGAGAACTCTTCGTGCTGGATTCGCGTCGATCAGGGCTGGGCCGGCAAGCAGTGGGGCGGCATCTTCCTGCCGCGCGTCGGGCAGGAGGTCGTCGTCAGCTTCGAGGAGGGCGACCCCGACCGCCCCGTCGTCACCGGCGCCGTCTACAACGCCGAGCAGACCGTCCCCTACGCGCTCCCGGCCGAGCAGACGAAGAGCACCATCAAGTCTAACTCGTCGAAGGGCGGCGCCGGGTACAACGAGCTGCGCTTCGAGGACAAGAAGGACTCCGAGGAGGTCTACTTCCACGCGCAGAAGGATCACAACCTCGTCGTCGAGAACGACCGCACCAAGAAGGTTCTGAACAAGGAGACGAACACCGTCAAGAGTGACCGCTCGACCACCATCCAAGAGGGCAACGACACCTACGTGGTCGAGAAGGGCAACCGCACGTTTCAGGTCAAGACCGGCAACGAGACCTACGAGGTCAAGGGCACGCGCGACCTGACCGTCACCGGCAACGAGACGCACACCGACAAGGCCGACTTCACGCACAAGGTGACGGGCAACTACGAGCTGAAGGTGCAGGGCAACCTGACCATCGACGTGACCGGCTCCGTCACCTTCAAGTCGGGGCAGGACATGACGCACGACGCCAAAGGCTCGATGACGAACAAGGCCGCGATGTCGATGACCAACGACGCCAAGATGGCGATGACGAACAAGGCCGGCACGTCCCTGACCAACGAGGCCCAGATGGCGATCACCAACAAGGGCAACATGTCGAACACCGTCGAAAGCTCCGGCGTGACCACCGTCAAGGGGTCGCTGGTGCAGGTCAACTGACCGCCGCCCACCCGCTTTTATGTCCGCAGCGCACGCAGAGGATAAAGACGCCGGCCGCCCGCGCGAGGAGTTCACGCCGCGCGGCGGGGCGGCCGAGGGCGAGGTCGTGACGCGCGACGAGGCGGGGCGCGTCGTGCAGCGCGCCAGCTTCCGCGACGGCCTGCCCGACGGCGAGGCGGTCGTCTACGACGAGGACGGCCGCGTCGCGCAGCGCGCGACCTTCAGGGCGGGCGTGCTGGAGGGGCCGATGGTCGTCTACAGCAAGGGGCGGCCGCTGGCGAAGTCGAACTTCAAGGCGGGCAAGCTCGACGGCGAGTCGGTGACGTGCGACGGCGAGGGGCGCGTCGTGATGCGCGCCGGCTACAAGGCGGGCAAGCTCGACGGCGACGCCGTCTGGTACGACAAGCAGGGGCGCGTCGTCAAGCGCGCCCAGTACCGCGCCGGCGCGCTCGAAGGCTTCTCGGTCGAGTACTACCCGACCGGCAAGGTCTTCACGCGCGCGCAGTTTAAAGCCGACCGGCTCGACGGCGATTTCGTCACCTTCGCCGAGGACGGCAAGGTCAAAGAGCGCGTCACCTACCGCGCCGGCAAGCCGCAGCCGGCGGCCGCGCGCTAGGCCGCGGGGGGAGGGGGCCGAAGGGTCATGGCGATTCAGGTGTGCATGGGGGCGACCTTGCAGTGCAGCTTCGGCGCGGCCCCGAGTTCGCTCATGGTGCTGCCGGCCAACCGTACGATGACGACGGTGCCGGCGGCGACGATCATGGATCACGCGCCGCTCGTCAACATCCTGCCCTTCGGGATGTGCTCGTCGCCCGCCAACCCCACGGTGGCGGCGGCGACGGCCGCGGCGCTCGGCGTGCTCACGCCGATGCCGTGCGTGCCGGCGACGGCCGCGCCGTGGATCGCGGGCGCGCCGACGGTGCTGATCGGCAAGATGCCCGCGCTCAACAACACCTCGAAGCTGATGTGCAACTGGGGCGGCGTGATTCAGGTCGTGAGCCCCGGACAGACGAAGATGATGATTCCGTGAGGCCCGCGGCGGCGCGGGCGGTGTCGGTCGGTCAGGAGGTGAAAGATGGTCTACGAATTTTCCTTCGACGGCAAATCCCTCTGGGCGCTCTTCGGCGGCTCGGCCGTCCTCGGGTTCCTGCTCTTCCTCGCCGGCATCCTGCTCGGGGCCAACTGGAAGACGGCGGATGAGGCCGCCGCCGCGACCCCGGCCGCGCCCCCGGCCGCCGCGCAGCCGGCCGCCGCGACGCCGAGCGCGCCCCCGGCCGGCGTCGCCTACGCCCCGGCGCGCCCCTACGCGCCGCCGCAGGAGCCCGTCGTCTACGACTGGCCGGAGGCCCGCGGTTACCCCGCGCAGGCCTACGCCGCGCAAGGCCCGGCCGGGCGCGCGCCCGAGCCGGCCGACTACGGCGCGCAGCAGCGCCACGCCGCCGCCCCGGCCGCCGCCGCGGTCGCGCGCGACGTGGCCGCCCCGCCCGTCAACTTCGCCCGCGAGGCCGCGAGGCTGAGCGCCGCGGGGATCGACGCCGACCCGCGGCTCGTCTCCGAAGCCGACGCCGGGGCGGCCGGGTCGCCGAGTCCGGCGAGCTTCTCCGTGCAGGTCGGCGCCTACGTCGAAGAGGCCGAGGCCCGCCGCCTCGTCGAAGAACTCGAACACAAAGGCTACACGCCCTCGGTCTTCAGCGGCCACGACGCCGAGGGGCGCGCGTGGCACGCCGTCCGCATCGGCGCTTACGCCAGCCAGCGCGAGGCCGGGCGGGCGGCCGATAACTTCACGCGGCAGGAGAGGCTCAAGGCCGTCGTGCGCCCGTTCAACTCGATGTGAGGGCGCGGCCGCAAATCGCTCTAGTTATTTTCGCGGAAGGGGTATAAAATCCGCGCCGGAAGGGCCTCGCCGCTCAGCTTGGACGGTCTTCTGTAAGGAGTGTCGGGCGATGAGCAGTCGGTTCAAGTCTCCCAAGTCCAACCCCGCGCCCCGCGCCGCGACGACGGCGCGCGCACCCGAACGCCAGCCGAAGGCGCAGGCGGCCGGCGCGCGACAGCGGCCGCAGCCTCAGCCTCCGCCGCAGACGCCCCCGTCGGCGCAGCCCGTGCAGTTGCTCAAGACGCACGGGGCCGCGCGCTTCGACGCCGAGCAGGACAACGCGCCCTCGGGCACCATTCAGGCCAACCTCGTCTGCGGCGTCCGCGGCTTGCAGACGCGCCTCGCCACGATCACGCGCGAGGCGGCGCAGCGCAAGGCCGCGCCCGGCGCTCAGCCGCCTCCCAACGTCGCCCGCTCGCAGACCATCCAGCGCCACAGCGATTCGGGCGTTGACGCCTTCCGCGTCCCGCTCCGGCCGAAGAGCGGCGGCCAGCCGCTCCCCACGGACGTGCGCGCCAAGATGGAGACGGCCTTCGGCGCGGACTTCTCCGACGTGCGCGTCCACGTCGGCCACGAGGCTTCGCGCATCGGGGCCATCGCCTACACGTGGGGTTCGAGCATCCACTTCGCGCCCGGCCACTACAACCCGCACACGCTTCAGGGCCAGAAGGTGCTCGGCCACGAGCTCTGGCACGTCGTCCAGCAGAAGGCCGGCCGCGTCAAGAACCCCTTCGGCTCCGGCGTCGCCGTCGTGCAGGATCACGCGCTCGAAGCCGAGGCCGACCGCATGGGCCTCAAGGCGGCCCTCACCACCGTCGTCCGAAAGTCCGGCGGCGAATAGCTTGGAAGCGAAGCGCCGATGAACAGACGAAGCAGCGCGCCTTCGACGGAGCGCGGGGCGGCGCGCCCGAGCGCCCACCAGCCCCACGAGCGTCCCGCCGCCGGCGCGGCGCAGCCGAAGACATCGGCCGTCGCGCAGGCCGCGAGGCGACCCGCGCCCCCCCCCGTTTACCGGCCTCAGTCGGCGGCCGGCGCGTTGCAACCCAAAGCGTCCGACCCCGCGCCGAAGCGCCAGCCGCCGGCCGCCCCGCCCGTCTACCGCCCCGAACCTAAGAGAGTCGCGCAGGCGAACCCGCCCCGCCCCACCGCGCCGCTCGTCTCTCGCCCGGCGACCCCGCCCGTCGCCCGCCGGCCGGGCGTAGACGCCGCCCGACCGCAGACGGTTAAAGGTCGCGCCGAGACGCCGGCCGCCGCCCGCCCGGTCGTCCAGCGGAAGGCCGCCGCGCAACTGTTTAAGCCGGGGGTCGTGCAGGCCGCCAAGTTCTACCCGAACCTGCACCCCGGCGCGGTCGAGCGCGTCGAGCCGGGCAGCCTCTTCCGTCTGGAGAGCTTCACCGACCAGTACCGCCTGCGCCGGCCCGAGAGCCACGGCGTCTACGTCCCGAACCAGCAGTACAACTTCGTGCGCACCATCGAGGGGCAGACGCTCCTGCACAACCGCTACCGCCACCCCTCCATCGCCGAGGGCCGGCAGGTGCTCTACGCCGGCGAGGTGACCTTCAACAACGGGCGACTCCAGTGGTGGTCGAACGGCTCGGGCCACTACCAGCCCGACGCCGACGACGCCGCGCAGGCCGGCCTCCCGATGGATCAGTTCTTCACCTACCAGCAAGTCATCAAGGGCGAGCACAAGCGGAGACCGTCCGGGCGGGGCTAGGATTCGCGGGGCGACTCTCGCGGCCGGCTTCGCAGGCAGTTCATTGAGACAGGCCGTGGGGCGGCGCAGTCTCCCGTCCTACCGGGCTGACTCCGCGTCAGGTGATTGCCATGAGCGCGCCGAATAAAAAGTGGCCGGAGGCGAAGCCGCCCGCCCCGCAAGCGAAGGCGGCCCGTCCCCCGCGGCCGAAGACAAGCCCCGCCGCCCCGCCCGCATACCGGTTTGACGAGGCGAAGGCCCTGCGCATCGAGCTCCGGTCCGCAGCCGCGCGCTAGGCGCGCCGGCAGAAAGGCACGCCGCGCGGGGGAGGCCGCGCAGAGTCCCACATGGCCGCAAACCTTAAATCTCTCATCGGCCGGCTCGACGACACCTGCCGCAACTCGCTCGAAGCGGCCGCCGGCCTCTGCCTCGGCCGCGCCAACTACGAGGTGGACATCGAGCACTTCCTGCTCAAGCTGATCGAGCCGGCCGACGCCGACATCACGCGCGTGCTGCGCCACTCCGGCGTCGACCTCTCGCGCCTCTCGGCGCAACTGACCTCCGCGCTCGACAAGCTCAAGACCGGCAACGCCCGCACCCCCTCGCTCTCGCCGCGCCTGCTCCGGTGGGTCGAGGCCGCGTGGATGCTGGCGTCCATCGACTACGGTGCGCCGAAGGTGCGCTCGGGCCACCTGCTGCTGGCGCTGCTCTCGGACGACTCGCTGGCGCGGCTCGCCGGCGAGGTCTCGCAGGAGTTCGCGCTCGTCTCGGTCGAGTCGCTGAGGAAGAAGCTGCCGGGCCTCGTCGCCGGCTCGGCCGAGGACGCGGAGGCCGGGCCCGCGGCCGGCGCGGCCGCGCCGCCCGACGAAGGCTGGACGCCGGCGGCGGGCGGCGGCGCCGACACCGCGCTCGGCAAGTACACCGTAGACCTGACGGCCGCCGCGCGCGAGGGGCGCATCGACCCCGTGCTCGAACGCAACTTCGAGATTCGGCAGATCGTCGACATCCTCACGCGCCGCCGCCAGAACAACCCGATCCTGACGGGCGAGGCCGGCGTCGGCAAGACGGCCGTCGTCGAGGGCTTCGCGCTGCGCGTCGCGGCGGGCGACGTGCCGGGGCCGCTCAAAAACGTCTCGGTGCGCACGCTCGACCTCGGCCTGCTGCAAGCCGGGGCGGGCGTCAAGGGCGAGTTCGAGAACCGCCTGAAGTCGGTCATCGAGGAGGTCAAGTCGAGCCCGCGCCCCGTCATCCTCTTCATCGACGAGGCGCACACGCTGATCGGCGCGGGCGGGGCCTCGGGGCAGAACGACGCGGCCAACCTCCTCAAGCCGGCGCTCGCGCGCGGCGAGCTGCGCACCATCGCCGCGACCACGTGGGCCGAGTACAAGAAATACTTCGAGAAGGACGCCGCGCTCGCGCGCCGCTTTCAGGTCGTCAAGGTCGAGGAGCCGACCGAGGAGCAGTGCGTCCGCATGATGCGCGGGCTGGTCTCGATGCTCGAACGCCACCACGACGTGCGCGTGCTCGAAGAGGCGGTCGAAGACGCCGTCAAGCTCTCGCACCGCTACATCTCGAACCGCCAGCTCCCCGACAAGGCCATCAGCGTGCTCGACACGGCCTGCGCGCGCATCGCCATCAGTCAGGCCGCCACCCCGCCGCCCGTCGAGGACGCGCGCCGCAGGCTCGACCACCTCGCCGTCGAACTCGCGGCGCTCGGGCGCGAGGCCGCGACCGGCATCGACCACCGGCGCCGCATCGAGGAGCTGAAGGAGGCGCAGGAGGAGGCCGAGGAGCAGTTCGCGCGCCTCAACGAGCAGTGGGCGCGCGAGCGCGAGGTCATCACACAGATTCGCGAGCTGCGCGCGCGGCTCGAAGCTCAGGCCGCCTCGCCGAACGGCGACGGCGCGGGGCAGGCGGAGGCGGCCGCCGGGGCCGCGGCGGAGGCGCCGGCCGGGGCCGAAGCCGCCGAGGCCGCGGGCGACGGGGCGGACGCCAAGCGCGCCAAGGGCAAGGCCCGCGCGCCGAAGCCGGCCGACCCCGACGAGCTGCGCGCGCAGCTCGCGCAGCTCAACCTGAAGCTGCGGCAGTTGCAGGGCGAGACGCCTCTGACGCAGGTCTGCGTCGATTCGCAGACCATCGCCGAGGTCATCTCGGGCTGGACGGGCATCCCCGTCGGCAAGATGCTCGCCGACGAGATCAACACCGTCCTCTCTTTGAAGGAGCGTTTGGAGCAGCGCGTGCTCGGCCAGTCGCACGCTCTGGAGGCGGTCGCGCAGCGCATCGCCACCTCGCGCGCCAACCTCACCGACCCGCGCCGCCCCGTCGGCGTCTTCCTCCTCGTCGGGCCCTCGGGCGTCGGCAAGACCGAGACGGCGCTCTCTCTGGCCGACACCCTCTTCGGCGGCGAGCGCAACCTCGTCAACATCAACATGAGCGAGTATCAGGAGTCGTTCACCATCTCGGCGCTCAAAGGCTCGCCGCCCGGCTACGTCGGCTACGGCGAGGGGGGCGTGCTGACCGAGGCCGTCCGCCGCAAGCCCTACTCGGTGGTGCTGCTCGACGAGGTCGAGAAGGCGCACACGGACGTGATGGAGCTGTTCTATCAGGTCTTCGACAAGGGCGTGCTCGAAGACAGCGAGGGGCGCGAGATTGATTTCAAGAACACCGTCATCATCCTCACCTCGAACGCCGGCGCGGAGACCATCATGGAGCTGTGCTCGGAGCCGGACTCGCCGCCCGAGCCGGACGTGATCGCCGAGGTCGTCCGCCCCGAGCTGCTGAAAGTCTTCAAGCCGGCGCTCCTCGCCCGCATGGTCGTCGTCCCCTACTACCCGATCACCGACGAGGTGATGCGCGCCATCATCCGCCTCCAGCTCGACCGCGTCGGCCGCCGCCTCGCCTCCAGCCACGGGGCCTCTTTCAGCTACGACGAAGGCGTCGTCACCGAGATCGCCAACCGCTGCGAGGAGGTCGAGTCGGGCGCGCGCAACATCGATCACATCCTCACGCGCACGCTCCTGCCCGAGATGTCGGGCGAGTTCCTCGCGCGCATGGCCGCCGACCAGCACGTCTCACGCGTCCACGTCGGCGTCGGCCCCGACGGCCAGTTCAGCTACGTCCTCCGCCTGCGCGACTGACCGGGGCGCGCCCGCCTTCTTGGACAAGGCGGGGCGCGTGGAATATAATCCGGGGCACCCTCAGTCGGTAGTTGTTGATTGGCTCTCCCGCCAGTTGTACCCCCTTCCCTTAATGTCGGTTGGTTAGCGACCGCTTTGGTGAGCGAACTGATGCGGCCTCCTCGCGCTGTAGCGCCCCCGCCTCCGGGAAGTGTTGTTGCGGCTTCCCCGGCCGGGACGCGTCCGCGCGGGCGCGTGGCCTTTGCCCCTCCCCTTCGCCGCGGCGCTCCCCGCAGAGCCGCGAGAGGTGCGTGCCCCATGAGAAAGACACTTTTACTCGGACTGGTTTTGTGCGCGGCGCTCGGCCCGGCCGTGGCCGCGCGGCAGCGCGACGACGCGGCCTCGGTCTCCTACCGCGACGGCACGAGGTTCGCCCTTCAGGGGCGGCTGGAAGAGGCCGCGCGGGCCTTCGAGCAGGCCATCGCGCTCGACCCCCGCGACGGCAACGCCTACTACAGCCTCGGCAACGTCTACTCCGAGCTGGGGCGCTGGCCCGACGCCATCGCCGCCTACCGCAAGGCCGTCAGCCTCAACAAGAACGACGTGGAAGCCTTCAACGGCCTCGGCCTCGCGCTCGGCCGCCGCGGCGTCTACGAGCAGGCGGCCGCCGCCTTCGAGCGCGCCATCGAAATCTACCCGAAGTGGGCCGAGCCCCACTTCCACCTCAGTCAGGTGCGCAAGGCGCTGGGCCGCGACGACGAGGCGCGCGCCGCTTACCAAAGGGCCGTGCGCCTGCGGCCCGACTACGCCGCGCGCCCGCCGCGGACGTTCACGACGGCGACGCTGGCCGTCTCGAAGCCCGAGACCGAGGCCCGCAGCGAAAGGGTTTCGGCCGCGAACGTGGCCGCGGCCGGCAGCCGCGCGGCGGCCGACGCCGCCCCGGCCCGCGACCCCGCCGCGGGTAACGCCGA
>Ga0196977_1000171_pt1 | contig 41212 bp, 50 predicted proteins | sample S3v_1013CmetaG_FD_148634 | JGI IMG/M metagenome (GOLD analysis project Ga0196977, IMG submission 148634) | Soil microbial communities from Anza Borrego desert, Southern California, United States - S3+v_10-13C | ecosystem: Environmental > Terrestrial > Soil > Desert | place: USA: California... | reverse complement strand
TGGCAGCTCGATCATGCCGCAGAAGAAGAACCCCGACGCGGCCGAGCTGGTGCGCGGCCACGCCGGGCGGATCGTCGGCTGCGCGGTGGCGCTGATGGTCACGATGAAGGGCCTGCCGCTGGCCTATTCGAAGGACATGCAGGACGACAAGCCGCCGGTGTTCGAGGCCGCGGGCCTCCTCGGCCTGTCGCTCGCGGCGATGACCGGGATGGTCGAGGGTTGCGAGTTCCGCACCGAGCGCATGCGCCAGGCGGCCGAGCTCGGCTATGCCACCGCGACCGACCTCGCCGACTGGCTGGTGCGCGAGGCCAACATCCCGTTCCGCGAGGCGCATCACGTGACCGGCGCCGCGGTCAGGCTCGCCGAAAGCCGCGGTGTGGCGCTCGAGGCGCTGTCGCTGGCCGATCTCCAGGCCATCGACGCTCGCATCGGCGAGGGCGTCTTTGGCGCGCTGTCGGTCGAGGCGTCGGTCGCCGCGCGCGCCAGCCACGGCGGCACCGCGCCCGAGCAGGTTCGCCGGCGTATCGCCGAGGCGCGCGCGGCGCTAGGGATCGATTCGTGACCCGCGCCGTCCCCCTCGCGCTGCTGCTGCTCGCGCTCGCCGCCTGCGGCCGGCAGAGCGACCTGACGCCGCCGCCCGGCGCGGCGCTCCCGCCGGCGCCTTACGGCCGCAGCGACCCGCCGAGCTCGGCCGAGCTGCTCGAGCTCGACCCGCAAGCCGCGCCCGAGCGCAACGTCGAGCTGCGCCGCGAGTCCGAGGAGCGCGAGGACGACCCGTTCGACCTGCCGCCCGAAGACTGAGCCGGCCGGCGATGGACCATTTCCACTTGCGCGACGGCGAGCTCCACGCGGAGGAGGTGCCGCTGGCGCGGATCGCCGAGGCGGTCGGCACGCCGGTCTACGTCTATTCGCGCGCCACGCTGGAGCGGCACGCGCGGGTGTTCCGCGAGGGCCTGGCCGGCGTCGCGCGCAAGCACATCGCCTTCGCGGTCAAGGCCAACCCCAACCTCGCGGTGCTGCGGGTCATGCAGCGCGAGGGCTTCGGTGCGGACGTCGTCTCGGGCGGCGAGCTGGCGCGGGCGCTCGCCGCCGGGATGGCCGCCGAGGACATCGTCTTTTCCGGCGTCGGCAAGCAGGCGCACGAGCTGGTCGAGGGCCTCGACGCCGGCATCGGCCAGTTCAACATCGAGTCCGAGGAGGAAGGCGCCGAGCTGTCGGCGATCGCCGCCGCGCGCGGCGCGCGGGCGCGCTGCGCGCTGCGGGTCAATCCCGACATCGACGCCGGCACCCACGACAAGATCTCGACCGGCAAGGCCGACAACAAGTTCGGCGTGCCGATCGGCCGCGCGCCGCAGATCTACGCCCGGCTGGCGGCGCTGCCCGGGCTCGAGATGCGCGGCCTCGCGGTCCACATCGGCAGCCAGCTGTCGGAGCTGGCGCCGCTCGAGCTGGCGTTCGAGAAGCTCGGGGCGTTGCTGGCGATGCTGCGCGGCGCCGGGCTCACGGTGAGCCATGTCGATCTCGGCGGCGGCCTCGGCGTGCCGTACAAGGCGGGCGACGTGATGCCGAGCCCGGCCGAGTATGGCGCGATGGTCGCCCGCGTGACCCGCGGCTGGAACGCCACGCTGATGTTCGAGCCGGGGCGGGTGATCGCCGGCAATGCCGGGGTGCTGCTGACGCGCGTCGTGCGCGTGAAGCAGGGCGTCAACCACCCGTTCGTGATCGTCGATGCGGCGATGAACGACCTCGCCCGCCCGGCGCTCTACGGCGCGTGGCACGATTTCGAGGCGGTGCGCCCGTCGAACAAGCGGATGACCGCCAACATCGTCGGCCCGATCTGCGAGACCGGCGACACGTTCGCGATGGGCCGCGACGTCGAGGGGGTGGAAGCGGGCGACCTGGCGGTGTTCCGCACCGCCGGCGCCTACGGCGCCACGATGGCCTCGAGCTACAACAGCCGCGGCTTCGTCGCCGAGGTGATGGTCGACGGCGACAAGTTCGCGGTCGTCGCCGACCGCATCCTGCCGGCCGAGATCACCGCCGCCGAGCGCGTGCCCGCGTGGCTCGATTGAACAGCCTGCCGCTGTTCCACCGCGTCGCCGGCCGGCCGGTCATCGTGCACGGCGAGGGCGAAGCCGCTGCGGCCAGGCGGCGGCTCGTCGAGCGCGCGGGCGGCGTGGTCGTCGGCGAGGAGGATGCTGACGCGCGGCTGGCGTTCGTGGCGCTCGACGCGCCCGAGGCCGCCGCCGCGCGGCTCAGGGCGCGCGGGGTGCTGGTCAACGTCGCCGACCGTCCGGACTTGTGCGACTTCACCGTGCCGAGCCTGCTCGACCGCGATCCCGTGCTGATCGCGGTCGGCACCGGCGGCGCCTCGGCCGGCCTGGCCAAGCACGTGCGGCTGCGGCTCGAGGGATTGCTGCCGACCGGCCTCGGGCGCCTCGCCGAGGCCCTGTTCGGGGCCCGCGATGCCTTGCGCGCGCGTGTCCCCGATGCGGCCGAACGGCGCCGCGCGCTCGACGCGGCGTTGCAGCCGGGCGGTCCGCTCGACCCGCTGGGCGAGGGCGGCGCCGAACGCGTCGCCGCCTGGCTGGAGAATTCCGCCGGCCCCCGTCCGCTCGCACCGGTCACCCTGACCATCGCCGGCGACGACCCCGACGACCTGAGCTTGCGCCAGGCGCGCCTGCTCGGCCGCGCCGACTTCGTCCTGTTCGAGCCCGGCGTGGCCGCGGCCGTCCTCGACCGCGCGCGGGCCGACGCCGCGCGCTTCCCGCTGCCCTACGACGGCCCGCCGCTCGACGGGCTGGTGGTGGTCCTGCGCCGGTCCTGAGCGGCCGCATTACAATCATTTAACTTCAGGTTGCCGGAACCGCTCGCCACTCGTGCCGGGTGAGCGAGGCATCGTGCCCCGCCGCTTCGGGAGACCCATCATGAACCTGCCCAAGATCGACCTGTCGGTGCTGCCCGACCTCGACACGCTGACCGGCCTGTTCGGCAGCTTCCTCGCCGACCAGCCGATGCCCGGCCACGACGATTCGGTCGTCATCCTGGCGACCTTCGTCTACGAATCCGGCATCATCTGAGGCGCGGGCCCGGCGATGCGGATCGATCCCGCGATTGCGGCGATGCGGCGCGAGCCCGCTCGGCAGCGCCGGGCCCAGGCGGAGATGATCGCGGCCGGCGACGCGTGGCGCGCAAGCCCGGGCGTCGCCGGGCTGCTCGCCGAGCTCGAGCGGTTCGGCGCCGGCGCCGCGCTGGGCGAGTGCGCGCTGCTCGAGGCGGCGTTCGACGGCGCGGCGAGCCCGCGCGCGCTGGCGGACGGGCTGTGCCGCCGGTTCGTCGCCGCGCTCGCAGGCGAGCCGATGGGCCAGCTGCCGTTCCGCCACGGCTTCAACGGCCAGGTCTCGACGCTGCTGCTGGCCCGCAGCGGGCGCGCGCAGCTGATCCTCCACGCCCGCGAGCCGGGCGAGACGGCGTACGCCAGCGTCGGCTGCAGCGACGCGATCCGCTACGAGGCGGTGCTCGCCGGCACGGGCGCCGGACAGGTGGTGCGCCACGACCCGCGCAGCGGCCGGATCGCGGCCCAGGCGGTCGCGTTGCGGCCGGGCGTGCGGATCGAGCTCGACCTGTCGCGCGAGGCGTTGCAGGTCCGCAGCGTTGAGCGGCGGCTCGTCACCGTGCGCCTCCACCGCTTCGCCGCCGAGCCCGGGCCGAGCCGCGAATACCGCCTTGCCGACGGGACGGTGCTGCACCAGTCGGCCGGCGACATCCGCGCCAGCCGCCACGAGATGATGCTCGCGCTGCTCGGGCGCATGGGCCGGGGCGACGCCGCGCCGGTGATGGCCGAGATGGCGCGCGAGCCGGGCGACGCCTCGCTGCGCTGGCAGGCGCTGCGCGAGTGCCTCGCGCTCGACACGGCAGCGGGCTTCCGCGCGCTCGGCGAGGTCGCCCGGGCCGCGGCCGATCCGCTGGCGGCTTCGGCCGGCGCGCTGCGGGCGCAGCTGCTCGAGGCGCACCCGCAACTGCTGGCGCTGGAGGACCGCCCATGCCGCGCGTGATCGAATGCATCGACGCGGCCGCCTGCGAGCTTGGCGAATGCCGCGCCGCGCTCGGTGAGAGCGGCTTCGACCCCGCCGACGAGGCCAGCCTGCTCCACGCCGCGGGCTGGCTGCGCCGGCTCGGCAACAACCGCGGGTTCCTCGGCGACATCCTGCTCGCCGAGCTGCGCCACCGGCACCGGCACGACGACAGCGCCAGCGCCTACGGCCCGCAAGTCGTGATGCTGTCCCCGCTCGGCGGCGAGTTCTTCCTGCGGGCCAACATCTGGCCCTCGCGCGACGAGCACGTGTTCCGCGCCAGCGGCGGCGGCACGTTCGTCTACGAGCTGCCGCACGACCACAACTTCGACTTCCTCACCCTCGGCTATTTCGGCCCGGGCTACTGGTCGGACTACTGGGAGTACGACCACGCCGCGGTCGCCGGCGCGGTCGGCGAGAAGGCCGGGCTCGCGTTCGCCGGGCGCTCGCGGCTCGAGCCGGGCAAGCTGATGCACTACCGCGCGCACCGCGACGTCCATTCGCAGCTGCCGCCCGACGCGCTGTCGGTCTCGCTCAACGTGATGCACGCGGGCGGGGCGCAAGGCTGGCTCGACCAGTACCGCTTCGACGTCGGGACGGACCAGATCGCCGCCGTGCTCAGCCCCGGGGCGAGCGAGGTGTTCTTGCGCATCGCCGTCGGGCTGGGCGGGGCGGAGGCGCGCGACCTCGCCGAGCGCTTCGCCGCCAGCCACCCGAGCGACCGGATGCGGCTGACGGCGCTCGACGCGCAAGCGGGCGTGCTCGGCCCGACCGAACGCGACGCGCTGTGGCGGCGCGCCGAGCGCTCCGGCAGCCGCCTCGTCGCGCTGGAGGCGAGACGCCGGCGCGAGACGCTGGAGGCGGCCTAGCTCCCGCGCGAAAACTGGGGGAATTTTCGTTGTCCTACACGGCCCGAACCTGCTTAGACTCGCGCCGGCTCTTTCGCATCGTCGTTCGCATGCGCTTTGCGCGGCGATTCGTGTTGGAGAAGTGTCGCCCGGCGTTTTCCCGGGATTAGCGCGTCATATCAGGTGTTTGCAGGCGAAAGGCGAGGGCGACGGGGTGTCGCTTTCGTCGCCCGGCTAGAGCACCCCGCCGGCCAGCCGGTCGATCGCCGCCTGCAGGATCACCGCCGCGGCGTGGCTGTCGATGCGCTCGGCGCGCCGGGCGCGGCTCATGTCCTGGTCGATCATCGCCCGCTCGGCGCTGGCGGTCGACCAGCGCTCGTCCCACAGCAGCACCGGCAGGCCGAGCGCGCCGAGGTTGCGGGCGAAGGCGCGGCTCGCCTGGGCCCGCGGGCCGGCGCTGCCGTCCATGTTGAGCGGCAGGCCGACGACGATGCCCTTGACCCGGCGCTCGGCGACCAGCGCCGCGAGCGCCGCCCGGTCGCGGGCGAACTTGCCGCGCGGCAGCGTCTTGCCGGCGCCGGCGAAACTCCACCCGGCGTCGCAGAACGCGGTGCCGATGGTCTTCGTGCCCAGGTCGAGCCCCATCAGCACGCCGCCTTCGGGCAGCGCGGCGCGGAACGCGCCCGCCTGCTCGGTGATCACCGCGCCGCCCATGCGCTCACCCGCCGCGCCACGTCGCGCTCGAGGTTCGCCCAGAACAGCGGGATGTCGTAGACGTGGTAGTTGTTGCCCGGCAGCACGTAGGGCCCCAGCTCGGGCGGGTCGCCGATCAGCAGCAGGCCGCGCGCGTCGCACCGCGCCGGCACCGCGCCGGGAACCAGCTCGCCGCCGGTCAGGTCGTCGTTCGGCTTGAGCGTGCCGAGGTTGGCCGCCGCCGGCGCCGCGCCGCCGGCGGCGCCGGTGAGCGGGTTGATGCACAGGATCGCGCTGTCGCCGCGCAGCTGCCCGTCGAAGCCGGGCGATTCGCGATAGACCGCGAGCCAGTCGCCCGGGCTGGCCGGCTCGGCGAAACTGTTCCAGCTGACGAGGCAGCCGCCGTGCCCGGCGGCGCGGCAGGCCGGAAGGCCGAGCGCCGGCAGGTCGTGCGCGACCGAGAGCGGCCAGCCGACCGCATAGACCGCGGCGACCCGGTCCTCGAGCGCGGTTCCGGCGATGCGCCGGCGCAGCAGCTCGACCACGTGGCGCGCGCCCTGGCTGTGCCCGGCGAGCACGATCGGCGTCTCCGGGTCGACCTCGGCGACGAAGCGGTCGAACGCCAGCTCGACGTCGGCATAGGCCGCGTCGATCGCCCGGGCCGCCTCGGGCGCGTCGGTCAGGAACGCGCCGAAGGTCGCCTGGCGATAGCGCGGGGCCCAGATCTCGCTCGCCGCGCCGAACGCGCTGGCCATCCCGCGCAGGAACGTCCGCGCGCGGGCCTGCGATGGCCGGTCGTCGAGCGGCGCGTTCCACCGCGCGCGCTCGAGGTAGCTGGTCGGGTGGACGAAGAACACGGCGAACTCGGGCGGTGCCGGGTCCGGCGCCGTTGCCCCGCCGGGCCGCCAGCGCGACGGATCGCGCGCCCCGAGGCCGGGCCGCGAGAACCACATCGCCGGGTCGGCGTAGGCGTTGCCGGCCAGCCGCTGCTGCTCGACGAAGGCGTCCGTCGGCACCATCGCCAGCCTGGTCAGGTCATCCGCGAACAGCCGCAGAGCCAGCAGCGCGGCGCCGGCCAGCACGACCAGCGCCGCGACCGCATAGAGGAACTTGCGGGCCAACGGCGCTCAGGCCTTGCCGGCGAGCAGCTCCTGCTCGTCCTCCTCGTTCTGCTCGGCGCGGCGCTCGAGCGCGATCTTGATCATCGCCAGCAGCGGATCGGCGAGGAACAGCCCGAGCACGCCGAACAGCGCGCCCATGATCAGCTGCGCGCCGAGCACCAGCGCGGGGGCGAGGTCGACCGTCTTCTTGGCGATCAGCGGGACGACGATGTAGCCGTCGATGTTCTGCACCAGCAGGTACACGAAGATCGTGTACAGCCCCATGTCGACGCCGCCGGAGAACCCGACGAGGATCATCAGCGCCCCGGCGATCAGCGCGCCGACGTTGGGGATGAACGCCAGCAGCCCGGTGATGATGCCGAGCAGCACGGCCATCGGCACGCCGTAGACGGCCAGCATGGCCCAGGTGAACAGGCCCTCGAACAGCATCCCGACCAGCCGCCCGGCCATCAGCCGGCGCATCGTGAAGGCCATCTTCGAGGCGGTCTCGCAGAAGTCCTCGCGCTGCTCGCGCGGCAGCATCCAGGCGACGCCGCGCTCGTAGATGCGCGGCTCGAGCGCGATGTAGATGCCGATGATGGCGATCAGGAACAGCGTCGTCAGCGCGCCGAACACCCCGCCGATGGCGCGCGTCACGGTGCCGACCCCGGTGACCAGCTGGCCGGTGGCGTTCTGCACGTCGGCGCGGCTGATGGCGAAGCCCTGGCGGTCGAGCCAGCCGAGGAAACGGCCGGTCTGCTCGCCGATGATGCGCGGGAACTCGGCCGCCTCGCGCGAGATCTGCGAGCCGGCGAACCACGCCAGCCACAGCAGGAAGCCGACCGCGGCGAGCAGCACGATGCCCAGCCGCCAGCCGCGCCCGATCGCCAGCACGCGACCGAGCATCCGCGCGCCGCCGTCGAGCATCGCCGCGAACACCATCGCCCCGAAGATCACCAGCAGCGCCTGGCTGATGTAGATCGCCAGCACCGCCAGGCCGACCACCGCGACCCACACCATCGCCCGCTTGGCTTCCAGCCGCAGCACCGGGCTGGTGATGCTCGTCGGGCTGGCGCGGTTGTCGAACCCGGCCTCGTCGTCGAGCTCAGTCTCGGCCATTCCCGTTCCCCCGCAGTTCGGGGCGCAGACTGGTCCAAGCGCGTTCCGGGCGCAATGCCCGCAACCAGCTGACCGGGTTCCACCCGGTGCTGCCGTCGAGCGAGAAGGTGATGATCTCGGCCCGCCCGCCGATGTCCTCGATCGGCACCGGCCCGCCGAGGCCGTTGGCGAACGGGTTGGCCGGCGAGCGCGCATCCGCCCGGCTGTCGGCCGAATGGTCGCGGTTGTCGCCCATCAGGAACACGTGGCCTTCGGGCACCAGCGTCTCGGGATAGTTGTCGAGCGGCTGCTTCTCGTGGTCGATGATCAGGTAGCTGGCCCCGTTCGGCAGCGTCTCGCGGAACGTCGGCGGCTCGTAGACCTCGCTGCCGTCGGACAGCCGGTGGCGGTAGGCCTCGAAATCCCACAGGCACACGCGCTCGCCCATGCCGCTGTCGCACATCTGCTCGTCGGCGACCGGGATGCGCACGGCGGGCTCGACCGCCTGCGGCACCGGCTCGCCGTTGAGGATGACCTGGCCGTTGACCACCGCGATGCGGTCGCCCGGGCGGCCGATCACGCGCTTGATGTAGTCCTCGGCGCGGTCGGGCGGCACGGCGATGACGATGTCGCCGTAGTCCGGCGTCGCCGGGGCGATGCGCCAGTCGTCGCGCGGCACGAAGCGCAGCGGGAACGACGCCGAGACCCAGCTCCACCCGTAGGGGTATTTGGTCACGATCAGCCGGTCGCCGACCAAGAGGTTCGGCACCATCGACGCGCTCGGGATGTAGAACGGCTTGGCCACCAGCGTGTGGAACGCGACCACCCCGAGCAACATCAGCGCCAGCCCGCGGATCTCCGCCAGCCAGTTGACCTTGGCCTTCGGCTTCGCGCTCTCCTCGGGCGCGGCGGCGGGCGGGGTCGTCTCGGGGGTGTCGTCGGTCACGGTGGGGTTGCCGGCAGTGCTCTACAAAGGGCGCGCTTCGATCACGACGAAGGCCTGCGCCCACGGGTGATCGTCGGTCAGGGTCAGGTGGACATGCGCCTCATGGCCGTCCGGGGTCAGTTCCGCAAGCCGCTTCGCCGCGCCGTTGGCCAGCTTGAGCGTCGGCGCGCCCGAGGGCAGGTTCACCACCCCGATGTCCTTCATGTAGACGCCGTGGAAGAACCCGGTGCCGACCGCCTTGGAGAACGCCTCCTTGGCGGCGAAGCGCTTGGCGTAGGTCCCCGCGCGGGTGAACGGGCGCTTGGCCGCCTTGGCGCGCTCGACGGCGGTGAAGCAGCGGTTTTCGAACCGCTCGCCGTGGCGGGCGAGCGCGGCCTGGATGCGCTCGATGCTGCACAGGTCGGAGCCCATGCCGATGATCACGGCAATTCCTCCCCGGCACGAGGAGGGGGACCATGCGAAGCATGACGGAGGGGGCCCGCGGCTGGCGCAGCGCCAGGACGCAAGCCCCCTCCGTCAGCCGCCTTCGGCGTCTGCCACCTCCCCGTCCCGGGGAGGATTTGGCTCGCGAACATCACCGCGCCGCGTCCATCAGCTCGCGCATCCGCCGGACCGATTCCTCGAGCCCGACGAACACCGCCTCGCCGACCAGGTAGTGGCCGATGTTGAGCTCGGCGAGCTGCGGAATGGCGGCGATCGGCTGGACGTTATCGTAAGTCAGGCCGTGGCCGGCGTGCGGCTCGATGCCGTTCCTGGCCGCGAGTGCCGCGAGGTCGGCGATCTTTTTCAGCTCGACGGCGATCTGCTCGCCCTCGGCGTGGGCGTAGTCGCCGGTATGGAACTCGACCACCGGCGCGCCGAGGTGCAGCGCGGCTTCGAGCTGGCGCTCGTCGGCGCCGATGAACAGGCTGACGCGGATGCCGGCGTCGAGCAGGCGCGAGATGACCGGCTGCAAGTGGTTCTGCAGCCGCGCGGCATCGAGCCCGCCCTCGGTGGTCACTTCCTCGCGCTTCTCGGGCACGATGCACGCGGCGTGGGGGCGGTGGCGCAAGGCGATCTCGAGCATCTCGTCGGTCGCCGCCATCTCGAGGTTGAGCGGCAGGTCGGTGGCCTGCTGGATGCGCCGCAAGTCCTCGTCGCGGATGTGGCGGCGGTCCTCGCGCAAGTGCGCGGTGATGCCGTCGCCGCCGACCCGGGCGACGATCTCGGCCGCGCGCACCGGGTCCGGATGGTCGCCGCCGCGCGCGTTGCGGATGGTAGCGACGTGATCGATGTTGACGCCGAGCCGGAGCCTGCCCGTCACCCCTTGCGGCTCCCGGGCTTGACCGCCGGCCTCGCGGCGAGCTCGGGGGGCATCTCGTCCTCGGCGTAAGTCGGGAAGTTGATCGTCACCAGCGGGTGGAACGGCACGCCGAGGTCGACCTCGCCGCCGGTGCGGTCGACCAGCGCCACCGCCGCCACGACCTCGCCGCCTTCGGCCGCGATCGCCTTGATCGCCTCGCGGCTGGACAGCCCGGTGGTGATGACGTCCTCGACCAGCAGGACCTTCTCGCCCTCGGCGATGTCGAACCCGCGGCGCAGCTCGAAGGTGCCGGTCGGGCGCTCGAGGAAGATCGCCTCGACCTCGAGCGCGCGGCCGACCTCGTGGCCGATGATGATCCCGCCCATCGCCGGCGAGACGACCTTGTCCACCTGGGCGCGCAGCTCGCGCGGCAGCTTCTGGCACAGCGCGCGCGCCAGCCGCCCGGCGCGCTCCGGGTTCATCAGCACGCGCGCGCATTGCAGGTAGTGCGCGCTGTGGCGGCCCGAGGAGAGCAGGAAATGGCCTTCGAGCAGGGCGTGGCTGGCGCGGAACTCGGCGAGAACCTCGTCTTCGGTCATGCGCGGATGTAGCCTTTCGATGCCTCCCGGCCCGACCGGCGGAGGCGCCTGGAAGGCGCCGCCATCCCCCTGTCGGGCCTGTCGAAAATTCTCCCTAGAAGCGCTTGAGGCATCGGGCAAGCGGGCGTATAGGCCCGGCCCAACCGGCCCTTTCCACGGGGCCGCACGGCCCTCGCGCGCCCTGAGACAGAACGGAAAGCGGCAGACAGATGAAGTTCGGCGAGAACGCCCGCAAGTGGTTGCATGTCCTTCCCCTCGTTGCCGCCGCCCTGGCCCTTTCGGCGCCGCAGGCGGGGCTCGCCCAGCCGGCCGGATCGGCCCCGCCGCCGACTGAATCGAGCGCCGCCGCGCCCGCCGCCGACGCCCGCTCGGTCAACGTCGAGGACGCCGCCGCCGACCCGGCCGCCACCGCCCAGCCGTCGGCCACCGAAGCCGCGCCCGGCGCCGAGGCCGGCGGCTACACTCCGCTCGGCCCGGAATGGATCAAGGGTGCCCCGGAGGACGGCGGGCTGACCTTCCAGCAGCAGTATTCCGAGGACGGCGAGTACGCGCTGTGGATGCACGACATCGTCCTGATGCCGATCATCACCGCGGTCAGCCTGCTGGTGCTCGCGCTGCTGCTGTGGGTCGTCGTGCGCTACAACCGCCGGGCCAACCCAGTGCCCTCGAAGACCAGCCACAACACGCTGATCGAGGTGATCTGGACCGCGGTGCCGGTGATCATCCTGGTGGTCATCGCGATCCCCTCGATCACGCTGCTCGCGCGGCAGTACGAGAGCCCGCCGGAGGACGCGCTGACCGTCAAGGTCACCGGCTACCAGTGGTACTGGGGCTACACCTACCCCGACAACGGCGGGTTCGAGGTGATCTCGAACATGCTGCCCGAGGAGGAGGCCGAGGCCCGCGGCGAGCCGTCGCACCTCGGCGCCGACAACCGCATGGTCGTGCCCGTCGGCGAGACGATCCGCGTCCAGGTCACCGGCGCCGACGTGATCCACGCCTTCGCCGTGCCGAGCCTGTGGTTCAAGATCGATGCCGTCCCCGGGCGGCTCAACGAGCGGACGATGTTCATCAAGGAGCCCGGCATTTACTACGGCCAGTGCTCCGAGCTGTGCGGCGCGCGCCACGGCTACATGCCGATCGCCGTCGAGGCGGTGCCGCGGCCGCAGTTCGAGGCGTGGCTGCGCTCGAAGGGCGGGACCGTCGCCGGCGAGGAAGCCGCCGCGCCCACCGCCGCCCCGCTGCAGGAGCCGGAATCGTCGGTCGAGGGAGCGCCGGGCGCCGGCGCCGCGCCGGACGACGTGACCGAGGCCACCGCACCGGGCAACGAAGCCTGAATTCACCGACAGATACTGACCTAGGGTAACGCAGACGATGGCCACCACCGCCGACACTTTCCAGGCTCATCCGGGCGAGCACCACGCCGGCGAGCATGGGGCCGACCACAAGCCGGGCTTTTTCGCCCGCTGGTTCATGTCGACGAACCACAAGGACATCGGCACGCTGTATCTGATCTTCGCGATCTTCGCCGGCATCATCGGCGGGGCGATCTCGGGCCTGATGCGCTGGGAGCTGGCCGAGCCGGGCCTGCAGATCCTGGGTCAAGTCTCCGCCTACCTCAACGGCGGCGACATGGACTTCGACAAGTCGCTGCACACGTGGAACGTGCTGATCACCGCGCACGGGCTGATCATGGTGTTCTTCGTCGTCATGCCGGCGACGATGGGCGGGTTCGGCAACTGGTTCGTGCCGCTGATGATCGGCGCGCCCGACATGGCCTTCCCGCGCATGAACAACGTCGCCTTCTGGCTGACGCTCGCCGGATTCATCTCGCTGATGACGTCGGCGTTCTTCCCCGGCGGCACCGGGATGGGCGCGGGCACCGGGTGGACGGTCTACGCTCCGCTCTCGACCTCGGGCTCGATCGGCCCGTCGGTCGACTTCGCGATCTTCTCGCTGCACCTGGCCGGCGCGGCCTCGATCATGAGCGCGATCAACTTCATCACCACGATCTTCAACATGCGCGCGCCGGGCATGACGCTGCACAAGATGCCGCTGTTCGCGTGGTCGGTGCTGGTCACCGCGTTCCTGCTGCTGCTGGCGCTGCCGGTGCTCGCCGCGGCGATCACCATGCTGATCACCGACCGCAACTTCGGCACCACGTTCTTCGATGCCCGCGGCGGCGGCGACCCGGTGCTGTACCAGCACCTGTTCTGGTTCTTCGGCCACCCGGAAGTCTACATCATGATCATCCCGGGCTTCGGCATGATCAGCCAGATCGTCGCCACCTTCAGCCGCAAGCCGGTGTTCGGCTACCTCGGCATGGCCTACGCGATGGTGGCGATCGGCGTGGTCGGCTTCATCGTCTGGGCGCACCACATGTTCACCGTCGGCATGGACGTGAACACCAAGATGTACTTCACCGCCGCGACGATGGTCATCGCGGTGCCAACCGGCATCAAGATCTTCAGCTGGATCGCGACGATGTGGGGCGGCAGCCTCGAGTTCAGGAGCCCGCTCGTCTGGGCGCTCGGGTTCATCTTCCTGTTCACCGTCGGCGGCGTCACCGGCGTGGTGCTGGCCAACGGCGGCGTCGACGACAACCTGCACGACACCTACTACGTGGTCGCGCACTTCCACTACGTGCTGTCGCTGGGCGCGGTGTTCTCGCTGTTCGCCGGCTTCTACTACTGGTTCCCGAAGATGAGCGGGCGGATGCATTCCGAGCTGCTCTCGCACCTGCACTTCTGGGTGTTCTTCATCGGCGTGAACGTGATCTTCTTCCCGCAGCACTTCCTCGGCATGCAGGGGATGCCGCGCCGCTACCCGGACTACACCCCGGCGTTCGAGTTCTGGAACAACGTCTCGTCGGTCGGCTACGTGATCATGGCGGTGTCGATGCTCTTCTTCTTCGCCAACATGCTCTATGCCTACACCGCCGGCCGCAAGGCCCCGGCGAACTACTGGGGCGAGGGCGCGACGACGCTCGAGTGGTCGCTGTCGAGCCCGCCGCCGTACCACCAGTTCGAGACGCTGCCGGTGATCGAGGACCACCATTCGCACCACGACGCGATCGGCGCGCCCGGCACCGCCACGGCGCATTAGTCGGCCCAAAGGATTCGTCATTGCGAGTGTAGCGAAGCAATCCAGGGCGGTGCAGCGCCGCCCTGGATGGCTTGATCGCTTTCAGCGGTCCGCAATGACGAGTTGAGAGTTTATGCCTTTGCCAATGACCGCAACCGCTCCGACCGCCACAGCCGCGCTCCCCGCCGAATGGCGCGACTACTTCGCGCTGACCAAGCCGCGGGTGATGAGCCTGGTGGTGTTCACCGGGCTGTGCGGCCTGCTCGCCGCGCCGGGGCATATCCATCCGGTGCTCGGCTTCGCCGCGGTGCTGTGCATCGCGCTCGGCGCCGGCGGCGCGGGCGCGCTCAACATGTGGTGGGAAGCCGACATCGACGCCAAGATGAAGCGCACCGCCAAGCGGCCGCTGCCGCAGGGCCGCATGCGCGCGAGCGACGCGCGCGACTTCGGGGTCGCGCTGTCGGTCGCCTCGGTCGCGGTGATGGGGCTTGCCATCCACTGGCTCGCCGCGGCGATCCTTGCGCTGTCGATCCTCTACTACGCGGTCGTCTACACGATCTGGCTCAAGCCGCGCACGCCGCAGAACATCGTCATCGGCGGCGGGGCCGGCGCCTTCCCGCCGCTGATCGGCTGGGTCGCGGTGACCGGCGAGATCACGGCGATGCCGGTGCTGCTGTTCGCGGTGATCTTCATGTGGACCCCGCCGCACTTCTGGGCGCTCGCGCTGTTCGTCAAGACCGACTACGCCAAGGCCGGCATCCCGATGTTGCCGGTGGTCGCCGGCGAGACGGCGACGCGGCGGCAGATCCTCGCCTACGCCGTGCTGCTGCTGCCCGTGAGCCTGGCGCCGTGGCTGATCGGCGGCACCGGGGCGATCTACGGGCTCGCCGCGCTGGCGCTGTCGGGCGCCTTCGTGGCGCTGGCGCTGCCGGTGGCGTTCCGCACCTCGGCCGAGGGCGACCGGATGGCGCCCGAGAAGCGGCTGTTCGGCTTCTCGATCCTCTACCTGTTCGCGCTGTTCACCGCGCTGGTGATCGACCATTACGCGCTCGGGAGCGCGGCATGACGCCCGAGGAGCAGGAGGCGCTCAAGCGCGCCCGGCGCGGCCGCAACGTCGCCCTCGGGCTCGCGCTGCTGGCGTTCGCCGCGCTGTTCTACGCCATCACCATCGTCAAGATGCTCGACTGATGGCCAGCGCCCCGCTCGCGGCGCGCAACCGGCGCGTCGGCCTCGTCGCCCTGCTGGTCGCGCTGGCGATGCTCGGGCTCGGCTACGCCGCGGTGCCGCTGTACCGCATCTTCTGCCAAGTGACCGGCTTCGGCGGCACCACCCAGCGGGCCACGCTGGCCGAGGCGCTTACCGCCGAGGCGATCGCCCGCAGCGCCGGCGCGCGCAGCTTCTCGATCCGATTCGACGCCAACACCGCCAGCGACATGCCGTGGACCTTCCGCCCGCGGCAGGTGACCGACACCGTCCAGGTCGGCCAGCGCGACATGGCCATATTCGAGGCGCGCAACGAAAGCTCGGTGCCGATCACCGGCAATGCCAGCTTCAACGTCGAGCCCGAGCAGGCCGGCGCCTACTTCACCAAGATCCAGTGCTTCTGCTTCACCGAGCAGACTCTACAGCCGGGGCAGGAAGTGACGATGCCGGTGCTGTTCTACGTCGATCCCGCAGCGCTCGACGATCCCAACATGGACGGCGTCGAGCAGATCACGCTCAGCTACACGTTCCACCGCGCAAAGGGATGACGACCCCTCTAGACCCGCCCGCGACGCAGCATTAAGGGCACCTCAACCCACGATCAGGAACCCATCATGGCCGGCGCCAAGAACCACGACTACCACATCCTGCCGCCCGACATCTGGCCGCTGATCGGCGCGATCGCCGCGGTCACCTTCACCACCGGCATGGTGCTGTACATGCACGAGCTGCCGAACCACTGGCTGGTGCTCGGCCTCGGCATCGCCGGGCTGATCGCGACGTTCTTCGCGTGGTTCTCCAACGTCGTGAAGGAAGCGCAGGCGGGCGATCACACGCCGGTCGTCCAGCTGCACCTGCGCTACGGGATGATCCTGTTCATCGCCTCGGAGGTGATGTTCTTCGTCGGCTGGTTCTGGAGCTGGTTCGACTTCGCGCTGTTCCCCAACGCGCTGCCCGAATACGCCGACGTCATCGGCGGGCAGTTCCCGCCCAAGGCGATCGAGGCGGTGCTCGATCCGTTCGCGCTGCCGCTGCTCAACACGCTGATCCTGCTGTGCTCGGGCACCACGGTCACGTGGGCGCACCATTCGCTGATCCACGGCGACCGCGACGGCCTCAAGAAAGGCCTGTGGCTGACGATCCTGCTCGGCCTGCTGTTCACCAGCATCCAGGCCTACGAATACGCCAACGCGCCGTTCGGCTTCGGCGGCAACACTTACGGCTCGGCGTTCTACATGGCGACCGGGTTCCACGGCTTCCACGTCATCATCGGCACGACCTTCCTGATCGTCTGCCTGCGCCGCGCCTACCTCGGCCACTTCACCCCGCGCCAGCACTTCGGCTTCGAGGCGGCGGCGTGGTACTGGCACTTCGTCGACGTGGTCTGGCTGTTCCTGTTCTGCGTCGTCTACGTCTGGGGCGGGTGGGGCGCCGAATACCACTGAGCCTCATGGCTGACGCGCCCGAACCATCGAAAGGGCAGCCCGGAATTCCCGAGGCTGCCCTTTTTGGCCTCTGCCCGCGCTGCGGCGGCCGCACGCTGTTCGCCGGCTGGACCCGTTTCGCCGATCGCTGCCGCGCCTGCGGGCTCGACCTGACGCGCTTCAATGTCGGCGACGGGCCGGCGGCGTTCCTGACGCTGATCATCGGCGCCGTGGTGGTGATCCTGGCGCTGTGGCTGCAGCTTGCGGCCGAGCCGGCGTGGTGGGTGCACGTCATGCTGTGGCCGCCGCTGACGGTGCTCGGCGTGATCCTCGGCCTGCGCGTCGCGAAAGCGGCGTTGCTACAATCCGAGTACCGCAACAAGGCGGAGGACGGCCGATGAGCCGCCGCGTGCCGATTATTCCGACGCTGGTCGCCGCCATAGCAGTGGCGGTAATGATCGCATTCGGCGTGTGGCAGCTCCAGCGTGCCGAGTGGAAGGCCGACCTGATCGCCCGCTACGAACAAGCGCAAGCGATGTCGTCGATGGTTCCCTGGCCGCGCGACGAAGCCGCGATGGAGCGATCGCTCTTTCGTTGGAGCTATTTTACCTGCGAGCGGGTGCTAGGAATGAGTTCCCGAGCCGGAACCAGCATCGACCAAGAGAAGGGGTGGGCGCACATCGCGCGTTGTGCGATCGATGGCGGCGGCGAAGCAGAGGTGGCCATTGGTTGGTCAAATGATCCTAAGCCCCCCAAGTGGTCGGGTGGGGAGGTTCAGGGGTTCGTTGCGCCGGGCGGGTACCTGATTGCTGCGGGCACCGACTCGCTCAAGCCCCTCGCGGCACCCGATCCGGGCGACGTCCCCAACAACCACCTGATGTACGCCGGCCAGTGGTTCTTCTTCGCCCTGACTGCGCTGGTGATCTACGTCCTGGCGCTGCGCAAGAAGTGGCGTTCCGCCGCGCTCAAGTAGGCCCGAGCGTGTCAAGGGGCGATAGCGCAACAAGGAGCGCTACTTGTACAGCCCGTCGCGCAAGTTGAAGCCGTGCTCGAGCCAGACCTTGAGCGCGAGCAACATTCCGGTCCAGCCCTGGCAGTTGCCGTAGCTCGCTTGAAGCGCGCCCTCGTTCTCGCGCCAGCCTTCCTCGGCGATCTCGACCAGGGTGCGGCCGTCCTCGAGGCCCTTGAACGTCATCGTCACGGTGGTCTTGTAGCCGGCATTGGCCATCTCGGGACGGCTGCTGTCCTCGACGTTGGGCGGTTCGCCCTCGGCGGCATCCCATTCGAGCACGATCCGCTGGTCGGGCACGACCTCGATCACGTGGACCGGGAAGGCGCCGGGGTAATCGTGAAAGTCCCAGGTCACCGTCGCGCCGGTCTCGAGCCGGCCTTTTGCCCCTCCGGTGGTGAAGTACTCCGACAGCTGCTGCGGATCGGCGACCGCCTCGAACACTTCGTGGACCGGCTTGGCGATCCGCGCGGCGACTCTGAATTTCAATTCCATGCTTCGAATCCTATCTTGAGTCGGTTGACATGTTATGTTATAAAAACATAACATGTCAACCGACGACGATCTCAACGCCGTGTTCAAGGCGCTGGCCAACCCGGTGCGCCGGGGCATTTGCGACGAGCTCAAGCTGCGGCCGATGACCACTCAGCAGCTCATCGACTGCTTCCCGGAGCTCGATCGCTGCACCGTCATGCAACACCTGAAAGTGCTCGAAGGGGCCGGGCTGGTGGTGCCGGTGCGCAAAGGGCGCGAGCGGTTCAACTACCTCGACGCGATGCCGATCGAGGCGATCCATCGGCGCTGGATCGGGCCGCTCGCTGAGCAAGCCGCCGGTCGGTTGGGGCAGCTCAAGCGGGAGCTGGAGAAGCAATAATCGGCCAGCTCGCGAGGGCCGCTTTGTTGCCTCTACGGCAACACGCCGCTAACCGCGCTCCCACCATGGACTACGTCTCCACCCGCGGCAGCGCCCCGGCGCTCGATTTCGAAGGCGTCACGCTGGCCGGGCTGGCGGCGGACGGCGGGCTCTACCTGCCGCGCGAATGGCCGCGCTTCAGCGAGGCCGAGATCGGCGCGCTGGCTGGCCTGCCGTATGCCGAGCTGGCCGTGCGGGTCATGCTGCCGTTCGTCGACGGCAGCCTCGGCGAGCGCAAGCTGCGCGAGCTCAGCGCCGAGGCCTACGGCCGCTTCGCCCACGCCGCGGTCACGCCGCTCAGGCAGCTCGACGAGCGGCACTGGCTGCTCGAGCTGTTCCACGGGCCGACGCTGGCGTTCAAGGACGTCGCGCTGCAGCTGCTCGGCCGGCTGTTCGAGGAATTCCTCTCGCGCCGCGACGACCGCCTGACGATCGTCGGCGCGACCAGCGGCGACACCGGCTCGGCGGCGATCGACGCCGTGGCCGGCCGCGACAACGTGCAGATCTTCATGCTCCACCCCAAGGGCCGGGTGAGCGACGTCCAGCGGCGCCAGATGACCACGGTCAAGGCGCCCAACGTGCACAACATCGCGCTGGAAGGCGCCAGCTTCGACGACGCCCAGGCGATGGTCAAGCGCATGTTCGGCGATCCCACGCTGACCGGGCGCTTCAACATCGGCGCGGTCAACTCGATCAACTGGGCCCGGCTGATGGCCCAGGTGGTGTACTATTTCGCCGCCGCGCTGCAGCTCGGCGCGCCGCACCGCAAGGTCGCCTTCAGCGTGCCCACCGGCAATTTCGGGGACGTCTTCGCCGGCTATGTCGCGGCCCAAATGGGCTTGCCGATCGAGCGGCTGATCGTCGCCACCAATGTCAACGACATCCTCCACCGCGCGCTGTCGGCCGGCGATTACTCCGCCGGCACGGTGACGCCGACCGCCGCCCCGTCGATGGACATCCAGGTCAGCTCGAACTTCGAGCGCCTGCTGTTCGACTGCGGCGGCCGCGACGGCGCGGCGCTGGCCGAGCAGATGCGCGGGTTCGAGGCGGGCCAGGCGATGCGCCTGACCAACGCCCAGCGCGAAGGCGCCGCCGCGCTGCTGGCCAGCTGCCGCGCCGACGCCACCGCGATGGCGCGGGCGATGGCCTGGGCGTGCCACGCATGCGGCGAGGTCCTCGATCCGCACACCGCCATCGCCCTCCACGCCGCCCGCGCCGCGGAGCTGCCGCGCGAGGTGCCGGTGGTCACGCTGGCCACCGCGCACCCCGCCAAGTTCCCCGATGCGGTCGAGCGCGCGACCGGCCAGCGCCCGCCGCTGCCCGCCCGCGTCGGCGACCTGTTCGAGCGCGAGGAGCGCTGCGTCGAGCTGCCCGGCGACTACGACGCCGTCGCCGCCTACGTCGCCGAGCACGCGACCCCGTCCGCCTGATGGCGATCCCCGAGCCGTTCGTGTCGAGCGAAGTCGAGACACGCTCGCGCCGCCGCCTCTCGACTTCGCTCGAGGCGAACGAAGGCGGCCATGGCTGAGCTGGCGCTCCAGCCGCTGATCCTCGAAGGCGCCGGCTGGGCCGATTACGGCCTCGTCGACAGCGGCCACGGCCGCAAGCTCGAGCGCTACGGCCCGTACCGCTTCATCCGCCCCGAGAGCCAGGCGCTGTGGTCGCCGCGCCTCGCCGCGTGGCCGGCCGACGGCGAGTTCGTCCCCGGCTCGGACGAGGACGGCGGCGGCCGCTGGCAGTTCAATGGCGCGGTGCCGGCGGAAGGCTGGCCGCTCGCCTGGAACGAGGTCCGCTTCACCGCGCAATGCACCCCGTTCCGCCACCTCGGGTTCTTCCCCGACATGGCCCCGGTGTGGGAGTGGATGCGCGGGCAGCTTCCTCCCCTCCCCTTCAGGGGAGGGGCCGGGGGTGGGGCTTGTGCAGCGTCCGACAGCTCCCACCCCGACCCCTCCCCTGAAGGGGAGGGGCTAAGTACACTCAACCTGTTCGGCTACACCGGGGTCGGCACGCTGGCGCTGAGCGAGTGCGGCCCGGTCACGCACGTCGACGCGAGCAAGAAATCGGTCGCCCAGGCGCGCGACAACGCGGCGCTGTCGGGCCTGGCCGAGCGGCCGATCCGCTGGCTGGTCGACGACGCCGCCAAGTTCGTCGCACGCGAGGTGCGGCGCGGCCGGCGCTACGACGGGATCATCCTCGACCCGCCCAAGTTCGGCCGCGGCCCCGAAGGCGAGGTGTGGCGGCTCGAGGACGGCCTGCCGCCGCTGGTCGCCGACTGCCGCCGCCTGCTCGATGCCGAGAGCCGCTTCCTGTTCCTCACCGTCTATGCGGTGCGGATGAGCAGCCTCGCGCTCGCCGGGCTGCTGGCCGAGCACTTCGCCGGGCTGCCCGGCACGATCGAGCACGGCGATCTGGCGGTGAGAGAGGAAGGGGGTGGCGGTCGCCTGCTGCCGACGGCGATCTTCGCCCGCTGGCGCAACGGCTGACGCGGCCCGACCGATTGTTCTTCAAGGCGGTTCGATCATTGCCTATGCAGGCTTGGAGCGAAGGGGGACGGACATGAACAAGGCGAAGCTCACGGGAATCGCGCTGGCGGCGTCCGCCGCCGTGCTGGCCGCCGCGCCGGCGATCTCGCAAGGCGGCGCGGCGCCGGTGGCGCGCTACACGATCGACGCCGGGACGATGTCGGGCATGGCGGCGATGAGCGCCGGCGGCGGGGTCGGCGGCGTGCTCGGCGCGCTCGGCGGCGGCGGCAGCCAGGTGGCGCACGAGCTGGTGCTGCGGCTCGGCTCGAGCCGCGCGGCGACCGGCGAGCCCCAGGCCGACCATTTCATGCCCGCGGGCGCGCGGCTCGGCGCCTCGGTGCCGCTGGTGACCCCCCGCGCGGCGCCCACCGGCCCGAGCGGGTCGCAGCCGAGCTTCCCGCAAGGCCAGTTGCCGCAGGGCCGCCTGCTGATCTTCTGGGGCTGCGGCGAGCACGCGCCCGCCGGGCAGCCGGTGGTCGTCGACTTCTCGCGCCTGGCGCGCGGCGAGATGCCGGCCGGGCTGATGGCGCAATCGCTCAACCTGCCCGACGAGTGGCAAATAGATGCCGGCAACAGCCGGACCTACGGCGAATGGCCGAACCAGCGCGATTCGCAGCGCGTGCCGGCCAACGCCTCGCTCCTCGGGGCGCACCGCATCGTCGGCAATTACGCGCCGGAGATCGCCTTCGACCTCGCCGACGACTTCATGCCCGCGCTGCGCCCGGCCACCAGCGACCTGGCGAGCGGCGGCATCGGCCTCGGCTGGAACGGCATCGCGCAGGCGACCGGCTACTATGCCTGGGCGATGGGCGCCGGCGCGGGCAACGATTCGCGCGACATGGTCATGTGGTCGTCGTCGTCGAGCCAGCAGACCGGCGGCTTCATGGGCGGCTCGCTTTCGGGCTGGCTGTCGCCGGCCGCGGTCGGGCGGCTGGTCGATGCGGGGACGGTCATGCCGCCGAGCCAGACCACTTGCGCCATCCCGGCCGAGGTCAAGGCGGCGGCCGGGCCGGGCATGATGATCAACCTCAACGCCTACGGGCCGGAAGCCGACTTCGCCTATCCGCCGCGGCCGGCCGCCGCGCGCGCGGCGTGGAAGCCCGAGTGGACCGCGCGGGTCCGCTTCCGCTCGAACGTGATGCTGATCCCCGGCATGCCCGGCTTCGGCGACGATGGCGACGGCGGCCAGGCGAACGCCGGCCAGGCGGACGCGCCCAAGAAGCCCAGGTGCCGCGGGCTGCGCGGCATCGCCGAGCGCGCCGCCGGATTGTGCGAGTAGCGCCGCGCCGCTAGCGGGCGATGGACTTTCGCCGGCGCGGCTGCCAATCGGCCCGCCGACGCAAGGACACCGCATGGCCGACAGCCTGACCCTCGAGCTCGCCGATTTCGAGCACCTGGTCCACACCGGGATCTACTCGGAGGAGACCGGCCGCCCGCAGCCGCTGCGCTTCTCGGTGAGCGTGCGGATGAAGCCGGCGCCGCACTACGATCCCGAGACCTCGCTCGACGCGAGCAAGAACTACATGGACCTCAAGTTCGCCTGCTCGGCGGCGCTCGGCGAGAACACGCATTTCAAGCTGATCGAGGCGGTCGCCGACCACGTGTGCGAGACGCTGTTCGTGCAGGACCGGCGCGTCGAGGCGGTGACGGTCAAGATCGTCAAGCTGGCGCTGAGCGAGGCCGACGAGAAGATCGGCATCACCTTGCACCGCGAGCGGCGCTGATGGCGGTGCTGGAGGTCGGGGCGCTGCCCGACGGCGCGCTCGAGGCGGCGGCGGCCTTTCACGCGCAAGTCCTGCCGCAGGCCCTGGCCGAGCTGAGCGATCCCCCCGGGGCCGGGGAAGACCTGGTGCTGGTCTTCCCGCCGGCCCCGTACGACCATCGCGGCTGGCGGCTGGCGGTCGTGCAGGACCTTGCCCGGGCCGCCGCCCCCGCGCGCGTCAACGGCGTCGCCGGCGACGACGAGGCGGCCGTGGCCGCGGCGGTCGCCTGGCTCGCGGCCGCCCCCGGCGTCACCGGCCAGCTGCTGGCGGTCGAGCCGGGCTGACATTTGCGCTGTCCTACACCGCGCCGGTCTGCTTGGGTCGCCGCATGACCTGCCCGATCCCTCGCCCAAGCGATCCTGCCGCGCGCAGGCGACACTTTGGCGGCCCCCGCGGCATTTCCGCATGGACCGTGTCGACTATGTCCGGCCTGTGTAATCTTCGCCCGGCTCGCGCCGCTAAAGCTGAACGAATCACCTGCCAAGGCAAATGCGTTTGAACTCGTCCGCCACCCCGGCCACAAGGGCGCCATGAGCTGCGGCAAGCCTCTCGTCGACGCCTTCAACCGGCGCATCAGCTACTTGCGGCTATCGGTCACCGACCGCTGCGACTTGCGCTGCGCGTACTGCATGCCCGAGCAGATGCAGTTCCTGCCGCGCAAGGACGTGCTCAGCCTCGAGGAGCTGCACAAGCTGGCGCTGGCGTTCATCGACCGCGGGGTGACCAAGATCCGCCTGACCGGCGGCGAGCCGCTCGTGCGGCGCGACGTGATCGAGCTGGTCCACGCGCTCGGCCGCAAGCTCGGGCCCAAGGGACACGGGGGGCTCGACGAGCTGACGCTGACGACCAACGGCACCCAGCTCGCGCAGTTCGCCGACGACCTCGCCGCGGCCGGCGTGAAGCGGATCAACGTCTCGCTCGACACGCTCGACGCAGGGCTGTTCGAGCGCCTGAGCCGCCGCGACCGGCTCGGCCAGGTGCTGGAGGGCATCGCCGCGGCGAAGGAGGCCGGGCTCCAGGTCAAGCTCAACACGGTGGCACTCAAGGGCCTCAACGAGGCCGAGATCCCGTCGCTCGTCGAATGGGCCCACGCCCACGGCCACGAGCTGACGCTGATCGAGGTCATGCCGCTCGGCGAGGTCGAGGGCGAGCGGGTCGACCACTACCTGCCGCTCACCGCGGTGCGCGAGGCGCTCGACAAGCGCTGGACGCTGGTGCCGAGCGAGCACCGCAGCGGCGGCCCGGCGCGCTACGTCGACATCGCCGAGACCGGCGGCCGGCTCGGCTTCATCACTCCGCTGACCCAGAACTTCTGCGCCGGCTGCAACCGCGTCCGGGTCACCGCCACCGGCCGGCTCTACGCCTGCCTCGGCGGCGCCGAGCAGGTCGACTTGCGCGCCGCGCTGCGCTCCGACGCGCCCGACGCTCGGCTGGCCGAGGCGCTCGACGAGGCGATGCGGATCAAGCCCGAGCGGCACCATTTCCGCATCGAGCCCGGCAGCGGCCCGGCGCAGCCGCGCCACATGTCGCTCACCGGCGGCTAGCCATGGGCGTCAAGCTCGTCTTCCTCGGCAAGCTGGCCGACCTCGCGGGCGCGCCCGACAAGGACGTGCGGGGGCCGCTCGACTGGCGCGGGCTGCTCGACGCGCTGCCCGGGCCGCTGGGCGAGGCGGCGCGGGGCGACACGGTCAGGCTGGCGCTCAACGGCACGGTGCTGGCCGACAAGGCCGCGCTCGGCGCGGCGGACGGCGACGAGGTGGCCTTGCTGCCGCCGGTCAGCGGGGGCTGACAGTGAAGGACGTGCGCCTGCTTCACGGCGACCTTTCGCCCGGCAACGCGATGACCGCGTTCTCGGCCGCCCACCCCGAGGCGGGCGGGATCGTCTCGTTCGTCGGCAAGGTCCGCCCCGACGGCGACGTCGAGGCGCTCGAGCTCAGGCACTACGCCCCGCTGACGCTGGCGGGCATGCAGCAGCTGGCCGAGGCGACGCTCGCCCGCTGGCGGCTCGACGGAGTGCTGCTGCACCACCGCACCGGGGCATTGAAGCCGGGCGACCCGATCGTGCTCGTCGCCGCCGCCGCGCGCCACCGCCGCGACGCGTTCGAGGCGGCGCAGTTCGCGATGGACCACCTCAAGAGCGACGCGTGGTTCTGGAAGCGCGAGAAGCGCGCCGACGGCTGGCGCTGGGTCGAGCCGCGCGGGCAGGACCACGCCGACCTCGCCCGGTGGACATAATTTCGCGGATTTGACGATCGTCAAACGGCTTCCCCGCCGGCCCGCCTAATCCCTGTCGCACAGACAGGAGTAACCCCCATGGCCGAACGCATCACCCGCCAGCTCGTCGCCGAGAAGGCGATCATCCACTCGTCGCCGGTCCTCCGCGCGCCGACCGCGGTCGACCGCAGCTTCGAGCTGCCGACCGGGCTATACGCGGCGATGGCCGGCCTGTTCTTCGCCGCCGCCGGGGTCATGGCGTTCGGCTTCGCCGCGCCGGGCATGGTCGTGCCGACCGGGATCATCGCGGTGTTCATCGCGATGTACTTCGCGGTTCCGGCGATGTGGGTGCGGATGAAGCCCGAGCACTCGCAGCGGGCGGCCAGCTGGGCCCGCTTCCGCCGGGACGGGGTGATGACCCCGTACGGCCGCAGCACCGCCGGCGCCGCCACCGTCCAGATGCTGACCTTGCCGGTGCTGCTGCTGGTGTGGGGCATCGCCGTGGTGACGATCGCCGCGGTGGTGTTCTGAGGGGGGCTAGTCCACCGCCGCGCCGAGCCGCGCGGGATCGACCAGCTCGATCCCGCGCGCGCCTTTGCGGCGGATCACCCCGTCGCGCTCGAACCGGGTCAGCGCGCGGCTGACCGTCTCGATGGTCAGCCCGAGCATCCCGGCGATCTCGCCGCGGGTCAGCGGCAAGTCGAACTCGCGCGCTGGGGTGCAGGTCGAATCGCTGGCCGCCTCGGACAGGCCGAGCAGCAGCGCGGCGACCTTGGCCGCCGCGCCGCGCCGCCCGCTCAGCGCGAGCAGCTCGCGGCTGTGATGGAGGTCCTCCTGCGAACGCCGCAGCAGCGCCCGGGCGAGCTTGGGATGGGTCTCGATCGCCTGGCCCATGTCGCCGCGCGAGAACACGCACAGCTCGCTGTCGGCCAGCGCGACCACGTCGTGGTGCGCGAACGGCGCGAACAGCTCGCCGACGAAGCCGGCGGGGTGGATCAGCGCGAGGATGCGCTCGGTGCCTTCCTCGTCGACCGCCGAGACCTTGAGCGCGCCGGTAACCAGCGTGGCGCAGGCGGCGTCCTCGTCGCCGGCGGCGAACAGCATCTCGCCGCGCTTCAGCCGGCGCATGCGGCCGGCGCGGGCGAGCGCGTCGCGCTCCGCCTCGGTCAACACCGAGCACGCCGCGTGATCGCGCACCGGGCAGGTGTGACACGGTAGAGCCGTCAACGCAGGCTCCGCAGCAGCGCCTCGATGGCGCCGTTCTGCTCGTCGACTTGCGCGGCGACGGTGTCGCGCGTCGCGGCGATGCGCGTCAGCTCCTCGCCGCCGACCGCGGCGTCGACGTAGAGCCGGTCGAGGTCGGCCAGCGCGATCATCGCCCGGCTGCGCGCGGATTCGAGCCCGGCGAGCGCGACTTGCGCTTGCGACCAGCTGTCGCTGCCGACCTCGGCGCCGAGCGCGGCCGCGACCGCGCCGCGCACGCCGGGCGCCTCGGCGAGGAACGCGCGGTGCGCGCTGGCGGCATCGGCGGCGAGCCGGTCGAGCCGGCCGAGCACCGCGGCCGGGGTCGCCGGGGGCACGTAGGGCTCGGGCGCCACGGGCTCGAGCGTGCCGCTGACCCGCTCGGCATCGCGCAAGGCGAGGCTCGGGTAGTCGCCGTCCGGGGTGGCGCAGGCGGCCAGCAGCGGAACGAGCAGCAAGGCGCGGTTGCAATGCATGGCCTTGCGCCTTAGCTGCCCGGGGCCCGGCTTTCCAGCCGCGCGAGGGCACGAAAAGCGCCGCCGGAGCGTTGACAGGCGGCACCGCTTCGCCTAACGGCGGCGCACTTTCCGGTGCCCGGCTGGGCGCCTTTTTTGTCGTTCGTGCGGGGACTTCCCGAAGGAATGGCAGCAAGAAACGAAACGGATTCGAAGACCATGTTCGCAGTCGTGCGCACGGGCGGCAAGCAGTATCGCGTCGCCGCCGGAGACAAGATCGCGGTCGAGAAGCTGGCGGGCGCCGCCGGCGACACGATCACGCTGGGCGACGTCCTGCTCGCCGGCGACGGCGACACCCTGGCCGACGCCGCCAAGGTCGTCGTTTCGGCCGAGGTCATCGCCCAGGCGAAGAGCGAGAAGGTCACGGTGTTCAAGAAGCGCCGGCGGCACAACTATCGCCGCAAGGCCGGGCACCGCCAGCAGATGACCCTGCTACGCATCGTCTCGGTCGGCGATTCGAAGGCCGAGAAGAAGCCTGCTTCGAGCGCCGCCGAGAAGGCCGCGCCGGATGCGAAGCAGGCACGTAGTGCCAACAAGGAAGCCGCGCCGAAGGTCGAAGCGGCTCCGAACGTCGAAGCGACGTCGCACGACGCCGAGCGCGTCGAGCCGGCCAAGGGCGTCGAGGTGAAGAAGGAAACCAAGGCGAAGAAGGCAGCGCCCGTGAAGGACGCCGCCCCCGCCAAGCCCGCGGACAGCGAGGCTCCGGCGAAGAAGCCGGCCGCCAAGAAGGCCCCCAAGGCCGACGCCGCGAAGAAGTAAGAGGTAGTTCGAGATGGCACATAAGAAAGCAGGCGGTTCGTCGCGCAACGGTCGCGATTCGGCCGGCCGTCGCCTCGGCGTGAAGAAGTTCGGCGGTCAGGACGTGATCGGCGGCAACATCATCGTGCGCCAGCGCGGCACCCGCGTCTATCCGGGCGTCAACGTCGGCATCGGCAAGGATCACACCCTGTTCGCGCTCGCCGCGGGCAAAGTGCGATTCCACGACGGCAAGCAAGGCCGCAAGTACGTGTCGGTCGACATGATGGCACAGGCCGCCGAATAACCGGATGACTCGCTGAAGGGGTCATCCACCGGGATGGCCCCGCCGGGCGGCGAAACAGCCCGGCCACGAGGGAGATGGGGCCGCCCCGTCTCCCTTTTTTAGTCTCCCTCGCCAACGCGCCGTCACATCTCCGGGCTAACCGGGGTGCGGCGCCGATGAGGGAGAAGAGCGATGTTCCTGCGTACCGAACGGCTGTTCCTGAGGCCCGCGTGGGCCGAAGATGCCCCCGAGCTCGCCCGCGCGATCGGGCAGGAGCCGGTCGTCCGCATGCTCACCACCGCGCCGTGGCCGTACCGCGAGGAGCACGCGCGTGCCTGGATCGAGGCGCCGAAGCACCCGCGCTCGCCAACGCTGCTCGTCACCGTGCCCGCAGAGGGAGGGCGGATCGTCGGCGGCTGCGGACTCAATGCCAAGGAGGGCCGGGCCGAAGTCGGCTATTGGATCGAGCCCGGCTGCTGGGGGCGCGGCTATGCCACCGAGGCGCTCGGCGGCCTGCTGTCGCTTGCCCGCGCCATCGGCCACAGCCGGATCACCGGCCGCCACGCGGTCGACAACCCGGCCTCGGGCCGGGTGCTGCGCAAAGCGGGCTTCCGCCCGACCGGCCGCGCGAGCTCGATCCACAGCCTCGGACGGGGCGCGATCGTCGAAGCCCCCGAATACGCGCTCGACCTCGCCGAGGCTGACGGACCGCAAGACGCTCCGATGCGAAAGGCGGCTTAAGCTACTCCTCCCTGGGTTGCGCCCGGGGAGGAGCTTCGAGCACCGCCGCGCCATACTCGCTGTCGTACGTGCCGATCAGCGCGCGGTCGTCGCGGTTCCACGGGTGGAAGCCGGGAAGGAAATAGGCGCACCAGGCGGGGAACACGCGGCGCAGGATGCCGGGCCGCCCGACCAGGTACCAGGCCAGCCGCGCGCGGGCGCGCCAGCCGGCGATGCCGTCCTGCGCCAGCAGCTCGCTCGCGTCCTGGAAGCGGTTGCGGACGAAGCGCCGGGTGATCGCCAGCATCACCACGCTCTTGAGCCGCCAGCGCTTCCACCGGCTCCAGCCGCGCGTCGCGTGAAGCCAGGTGTCGTAGGCGACGGCCTTGTGCTCGATCTCCTCGACCGCGTGCCAGCGCCACAGCTCGGCCTGCGCGTTCGCCGCGCCGACGAAATGCGCCGGGTGGGCGAGGAACTCGTGGGCGAACATCGCGGTGAAGTGCTCGAGCGCGATCGTCACCGCCAGCCAGCCGTGCTGCGGGCGCTGGTAGACCTCGCCGATCAGCCGCTCGACCCGCGCGTCGATCGCCCGCATGTCGTAGCCGGCGGCCGCGGCGGCGCGGTTGAACGCCAGGTGCTCGCGGGTGTGGTTGACCTCCTGCCTGATGAACGCGCGGATCTCCGCGTCCAGCCGGCCCGGCGCATCGGCGCGGAACGCTTTGACCGCGTCGATGAACAGCGTCTCGCCGCGGGGGAACGTGGCCGAGAGGGCGTTGAACCACGCGGTGCCGACCGGGTCGCCGTCGAGCCACCAGCGTTCCGCCGCCGCGCCGCGCCCGAAGCGGCGGTCGCGCACGGTGATCGCGGGTTCGGTCGCCTCGGCGGCGAAATCGGTATATGCGTTCATGCCGCGAGGATGGGAATAGCTGACACGAATGTCAATTAGGAAGCGACTGCCGTCGGAGGAAAGCCGCCGCTCCGCCGTCGAGGCGGCGCGCGCGCTGCTGATCGAGGCGGGCCCGCAGGCGGTGACGCTCAAGGCGGTCGCCGCGCGCATCGGCCGCACCCACGCCAACCTGCTGCACCATTTCGGTTCCGCCGCGGGGCTGCAGAAGGCGCTCGCCGCGCACCTCGCCGCGACGGTATGCGAATCGATCGGCGACGCGGTGCGGGCGACGCGCGCCGGGATCGGCAGCCCGCGCGAGGTCGTCGACCTGACGTTCGAGGCGTTCGACCGCGAAGGGGGCGGGGCGCTGGCGACGTGGATGATGCTGTCGGGCAACGAGGACGCGCTCGATCCGATCGTCGAGACGATCGACCGGCTGGTCGACGAGCTGCACCCGCAGGAGAGCGATCACGGCGCCCGCCGGACGATGCACGAGGCGACGCTGGCCCTGGTCCTGCTGGCGCTCGGCGACGCGCTGATGGGCGAGGCGCTCGCCCGCTCGCTGCGCGTCCGCCGCGAGACCGCGCGCGAGCGGGCGACCGCGATGCTCACCGCCTCGTTCGTCCAGAGCGGGGATTTGCAGGCCTAGAGCCGCAGCCAGCCGGGCAGCAGCGTGCGGTCGACGTCGTCGACCCGCACGTGATCGACCGCGAAGCCGAGCGCGGGGTGCGCGGCCTTGCGCCTCGTCTCGTCCGAGCGATCGAGCGGCACCACCAGCAGGCGCCGGTTGACCTTCTGCCGCCAGTTCATCCGCGCGGTGTTCTCCTGGCCGATGTAGCAGCCCTTGTCGAACGCCACGCCGTTGAGCTCGGCGGCGTTGGTCTCGAGCCACAGCACGTCGCCGAGCTCGCCGCGGCCTTCGGGCACGCCGAGCGCGAGCCGGTGCTTGAGGTACTCGGCATCGACCGGACGATCCTCGGCGGAGACCTTCGCCACCCAGCGCTGGCCGAGGCTCGGCAGCCGCGGGTCGGGCGCGCCGCCGTCGCCGAGCTCGGCCTGCCAGAACACGCCGAGCGTCGGATCGGCGGCGATGAGCAGCTTGCGCCGGAGCCGGTAGAGCGACAGCCGTTTGACCAGCTCGTCGGCGGCCTCGGCCTCGCAGTCGATCAGCAGCGAACCCTCACCCCCGAGCCACACCAGGAAGTCGAACAGCGCCTTGCCTTGCGCCGTCAGCAGCCCGGCATAGACCGGCAGCGCACCGGTCACGTCGTTGGTGACCAGGCCCTGGAGGAACTGCGCCGCGTCCTCCCCCGGCGCCTCGGGCGCGATGCGCACCACCGCGCGCGAGAACAGGCGTTCGTGGGCCATGGCCCCCACTTGGGCCGGCACTGGCGATAGTCAAGCCGCTGTGCCATTGGCGCGCCGATGAGCGAGACGCTGACCATCCGCCGGCCCGACGACTGGCACGTCCACTTGCGCGACGGGGAGATGCTGCGCGCCGTGGTCGGCCATACCGCCCGGCAGTTCGCGCGGGCGATCGTCATGCCCAACCTGACCCCGCCGGTGACGCGCGCGGCCGATGCCGCGGGCTATCGCGCGCGCATCGTCGCCGCGCTGCCCGAGGGGGCGGACTTCACGCCGCTGATGACCTGCTACCTGACCGACGCCACCGATCCCGACGATCTGGCGGCCGGCTTCGCCGACGGCGTGTTCACCGCGGCCAAGCTCTACCCCGCGGGGGCGACGACCAACTCGGCGAGCGGAGTGACCGACATCGGCAACATCCGCCGCGTGCTCGAGCGGATGCAGGCCATCGGCATGGTGCTGTGCGTCCACGGCGAGGTGACCGACCCCGAGGTCGACGTGTTCGACCGCGAGGCGGTGTTCATCGACCGCGTGCTCGCGCCGCTGGTGCGCGACCTGCCGGGGCTCAAGGTGGTGTTCGAGCACGCGACGACCGCGGATGCGGTCCGGTTCGTGGAGAGCGCCGGGCGCAACGTCGCCGCGACGATCACCCCGCAGCACTTGCACCTCAACCGCAACGCGATGCTCGTCGGCGGCATCCGCCCGCACGCCTACTGCCTGCCGGTCGCCAAGCGGGAGCAGCATCGCCTGGCGCTGCGCCGCGCGGCGACCTCGGGCAACCCGAAGTTCTTCCTCGGCACCGACAGCGCGCCGCACTTGCGCGAGGCCAAGGAATCGGCCTGCGGCTGCGCGGGCATCTTCAATGCGCCCCACGCGCTCGAAAGCTATCTGTCGGTGTTCGACGAAGAAAGCGCGCTCGACCGGTTCGAGGCCTTTGCCAGCGAGCACGGCGCGGCGTTCTACGGCCTGCCGCTCAACGAAGGCACGGTGACGCTCGAGCGCGCGCCGGTCGAAGTCCCGCCCGAGATCGCCGGCGTGGTGCCGTTCCACGCCGGCGAGACACTCGGCTGGCGGTTCGCCGCCTAGGTCGGGATCGGCTTGTCCGCGACCGGCGCCTTGCGGCCCCGCAGCAGGTCCCAGCTGAACAGCGCCGCCGCGGCCCAGATCATCACGTAGCAGGCGAGCTGGGCCGGGCGCAGCTCCTCACCGAACACCGTCAGGCCGATCACGAACACGATCGTCGGCGAGCTGAACTGGAGGAAGCCCATCACCGTGTACGGCAGGCGCCGCGCGGCGATCGCGAACCACATCAGCGGGACCGCGGTCATCGGCCCGCTCCACGCGACTGCGAGCGCGACATGCCAGCCTTGCCCCAGCGCCGGTCCCGCCGGCGTGGTCCAGTGCCAGGCGACGATGGCCAGCGCGGCCGGCAGCAGGATCAGCGTCTCGACGGTGAGGCCGGACAGCGCCCCCGCGGCGACGGTCTTGCGCAGCAGCCCGTAGATTCCGAACGTCACCGCCATCGACAGGCTCAGCCACATCGTCGTCAGCGCGCCGATGGCGAGCACGCCGACGCCGAGCCCGGCGAGCATGACCGCCCACCCCTGCCGCCGCGTCAGCTTCTCGCCGAGCACCACCAGCCCGAGCAGCATCATCATCAGCGGCAGGATGTAGTAGCCCAGGCTCGCCGCGTAGACGTGGCCGCGCTGGATCGCCCACACGTAGAGGAACCAGTTGATCGCCACCATCGTCGCGCTGCCGAGCAGCGTCAGCAACGCCCGCCGGTTGCGCAGCACGGCGCCGAGCTCGCTCCAGCCGCGCGTCACCGCCAGGAACAGCCCGCACAGCGGCAGCGTGAACACCACGCGCCAGGCGATGAACTCGAGCGCCGGCACGCTCTGCACCAGCAGCAGGTAGAGCGGCATCGAGCCCCACACCGCGTGCGCGCCGAGCGCGTAAGGAAGGCCGCTTTTGGGGTCGGTTGCCGCTCGCTTCACCGGCGCGGCCGTAGGCGCGGCGGGGTTTTCCGGCAACCCGCGCGAAAAAGATACAAACCTGACGATCGGGTTGCGGTTCGTTCAGGAAACCGGGCGTAAGCCTTAACCGTCCGCTCGAAAGTTCGATGGAGTGAAAAACGATGATCAACCTGCTCAAGACCGCCGCCCTCGGCCTCGCCGCCACCGGCGTGGCGCTCACCGCCGTCCCCGCCGCGGCCGCGGACCTCCACCGCCCGGGCTACCACGCCGCTCCGCAGGAGGACGGCTGGGACCGCAACCGTCGCGACCGTCATCGTGACCGCGACCGCTATCGCGGCTCGCGCGGCTACGACGACCGCTACGGCGGCCGCTACGCCTATGGCGAGCCGGTCTACCGCAACACCCAGGTGTGGCGCGGCCGCGACGGCAGCACCTACTGCCGCAAGAAGGACGGCACCACCGGCCTCATCATCGGCGGCGCCGCCGGCGCGCTGATCGGGCGCGAGGTCGACGGCGGCCGCAGCCGCACGCTCGGCACCATCCTCGGCGCCGCCGCCGGCGCGCTGATCGGCAAGGAGCTCACCGACGGCACCCGCTGCCGCTGAGCCCGCGAATCGCGGCCGAGGCTCTCCCCTGTTGGGCCTCGGCCGTTGCGCGGCCCTCTCGGGTCGTGTTCATGAGGGGCCGCGCCAGGGCGCCCGAGCGGGTTTCCGCCGGGCGCCCTGATAGCATTGGGCCGCGATCCCAAATCGGGACGGCGCCGAATCGGTCCCCCCGCGTTAAACGCTTTTTCGGGAGCGCCGCGCTAGGCTGCCGCCGATGCGCAAGACTGTTCCTGTCCTCGCCCTCGCGGCGCTGCTGCTGTCGAGCTGCGGCGGCGCCGGCGCGCCCGACGCCGTCGCCGACGGCGATCCCGCGCTGAGCGGGGCGCTCGGCGACCAGATCATGGTCGATCCCGACCTCGTCGGGCAGAACCGCGCCAACAGCGCGGCCTCGTTGCCGTCGCAGGACGGCGCGCTGCCGACGATCGACAACGGGCCCGAGGCGATCGCCGCCGCGCGCGCCGAGGCGCTGCGGATCGCCGGCGGGCCGGGCCGGATGCGCAAGGCGCCCGAGCCGCGCGAGGTCTCCGGCTCGCTGCCCCCCGGCGCCGCGCTGACCGCCGCCGCGCGGGCCGCCGCGGCCCCGGGCGGCGACGGCGACTGCGCCGCGCGCGCCGAGTACACCACGCAGTGGGCCGCGCGGCTGCCGCCGGCGTTCCCGGTCTATCCCCGCGGCGCGGTGCAGGAAGCCGCAGGGACCGATGCCGGGAATTGCGCGCTGCGGGTGGTCAACTTCGTCACTCCGGTGCCGCTCGGCGAGGTGATGGACTTCTACTTCACCCGCGCCCGCTCCGCCGGCTTTTCGGCCCAGCGCGTGCTGCAGGACGGCGACGACGTGCTCGCCGGCGTCAAGGGCGGCGCCTCGTACGTGGTTTATGCCCGGCGCCTGGCGTCGGGGAACACCGAGGTCGACCTCGTCACCAGCGGCTAGCGGTCGCCGGACACGCGCCGGTCGGCGTTGAAGCCCACGCCGACGCTGGCGCGCGGCTGCTCCATCTCGGTGCTGGTCACCGGATAGGCGCAGTAGTCGGCGGCATAGAACGCCGCCGGCCGGTGGTTGCCCGAATAACCGATCCCGCCGAACGGGGCCGCCGAGGAGGCGCCGTTGGTCGGCCGGTTCCAGTTGATGATCCCGGCGCGGACGTTGGCCCAGAAGCGGTTGTATTCCTGCGGGTTGCCGCCGATCAGCGAGGCCGAGAGCCCGAACCGGGTGTTGTTGGCCTCGGCGATCGCCTGGTCGAAATCGTCGACCCGGATGACTTGCAGCAGCGGGCCGAACAGCTCGACGTCGGGCCGCTCGGCCATCGCCGTGGTGTCGATCAGCCCGGGCGTGACGAACGGCAGCTCGCCGCGCGGTCGGCGCATGTGGGCGATCGCCTTGCCGCCGTGCGACAGCAGGTAGAGGAAGCTCTCGGTCAGCTGGTCGGCCGCGTTGACGTCGATCACCGGGCCCATGAACGGCGCCGGCTCGTCGAACGGCGCGCCGACGATGATCCGCCCGGTCAGGCGCTTCACCTGGTCGATCGCCTCGTCGTAGAGGCTCGACTTGACGATCAGCCGCCGCGCCGCGGTGCAGCGCTGGCCGGCGGTGGTGAAGGCCGACTGGACGATCAGCGAAGCCGCGTCGGCCAGCTTGGGCGTGTCCCACAGCACGATCGGGTTGTTGCCGCCCATCTCCAGCGCGACGATCTTGCCGGGGTTGGCGGCCAGCTTGCGGTTGATGGCGATGCCGACCTGGGCCGAGCCGGTGAACAGCACCCCGTCGACGCCGTCGTGCGCGACCAGCGCCTTGCCTTCCTCGGGTCCGCCCACGAGCAGCTGCACCACCGCCGCCGAGACGCCGGCGCGGTGGAAGCAGCCGAGCAGGAACTCGCCCGTCGCCGGGGTCTTCTCGCTCGGCTTGAAAATCACCGCGTTGCCGGCGATCAGCGCCGGGACGATGTGCCCGTTCGGCAGGTGCGCCGGGAAGTTGTACGGCCCGAGCACGGCCATGACCCCGTGGGGCTTGTGCCGCACCGCCGCGGTCCCTTGCAGCGCGCTGTCGAGCTTCCTCTGCCCGGTGCGCTCGGCATAGGCGCTGATCGAGATGTCGACCTTGGCGACGACCGCCTCGACCTCGGTGCGCGCTTCCCACAGCGGCTTGCCGGTCTCGCGGGCGATCAGCTCGGCGAACTTGTCCTGCTCCTTGCGCACCTCGTTGGCGAAGCGGCGCATCAGCTCGATCCGCGTGGCGAGCGGCTGCGCCGCCCATTGCGGCCACGCCTTGCGCGCGCGGGCGACCGTCTCGTCGACGTTGCCGACCTTGCCGCGCCACAGCTCGGCCCCGGTGGCGGGCTCGCAGGATATGATCTCGGTGGCGCTCACGGGCGGGAAATCGTCATCCTCTCGGGGGGTCGAGGTGGCGGATACGGCAGGCGTGATAACCGGAGAGGCTTAACCATGCCAGTCCGCCTAAGGTTTCGTTCGCCTTTACGCCCGGTGGCCGGCGGGCGGCGGCGGCGGCCCGAGCGCCTCGCCCATCGCGCGCACGGCGGCGATCTTGGCCGCCAGCGGCTGCCAGTCGTCGCGCTCGGCGATCGCCGCCCAGATCGCCTCGACTTCGTCGATCAGCATCGTCTGCGGGGCGCCGCCGGCCCAGTACGAATGGTCGTCGGCCGTCGGGGCGTAACCTGCCAGCGCCTCGGCCAGCCGGCCCTCGGCATCGCGCCCGCCGCGGTGGGCGAAGAAGAACGCGTCGGGGCCCGTCGCGCGCTCGCGCATCGCCTGCTCGCTCGCCTCGATCAGCGTGAAGTCCGCCTCGAGCCCCCGGCTCGCGACGCCGAGCCGCCAGACGAACCGGCGGCTCATCGCCGCGTGGTACAGCCCCGGAAAGCGTTCCATCGCCGCGACCAGCGGCTCGGCCTCGACCAGGCGGCGCAGCGAGATCGCCAGCTGCGCGAGGTTCCAGCGGATCGCCTCGGGCTGGCGGCCGAACGCGTAAAGCCCGGTGTGGTCGAAATAGGCGGCGGTGAAGCTCGGGTCCCACCGCGGCAGCCAGCGCCACGGGCCGTAGTCGAAGCTCTCGCCGGTGGCGTTCATGTTGTCCGAATTGAGCACCCCGTGGACGAACCCGGCGACCATGTACGAGGCCGCGAGATCCGCCAGCCGCTCGACCGCCTGGTGCAACAGCACAACCGCCGGCTCGTCGCGGCCCGGCGCGTCGGCGGGCGGCGGCGGCCCGCGAAACTGCGCCAGGCAGTAATCGACCAGCGCGGCCATGTGCGCATCCTCCCCGAGCACCGCCAGCCGCTGGAACGTGCCGATGCGGATATGCGAGTGGCTCAGCCGCACCAGCACCGCCGAGCGCGTCGGCGAAGGCTCGTCGCCGCGCTCGAGCTCCTCGCCGGTCTCGACCACGCTGAAGGTCTTCGAGGTGTACACGCCGAGCGCTTCGAGCATCTCGGTGGCGAGGATCTCGCGCACCGCGCCCTTGAGCGTCAGCCGGCCGTCGGCGGTGCGGCTGTAGGGCGTCAGGCCGCTGCCCTTGGTGCCGAGGTCGAGCAGGCGGCCGCCACATTCCGCGGCGCCGTCGCGCAGCTGGGCGAAGGTGAACCCGCGCCCGTCGCCGATCTCGGGGTTGTACACCCGGAACTGATGCCCGTGGTAGCGCAGCGCGAGCGGCGTCGGCATGTTGTCCGGCAAGGGTGCGAAGCGCGCGAAATGGCCCACCCAGTCGGCGTCGCTCAGCTCCGCCAGCCCGACCGCGCGGGCCCAGCGGTCGTTGCGGAAACGCAGCTCGTGGCGCGGGAACGCGGCCGGCGCGACCGGATCGCCGAGCCACTCGGCGAGGGCGAGGATCGGCGTGTCCGGACGATACTCGCCCGCTCCTCCCTCTCCGCTCGCGACAGGTTGCGGTTCGGCGCGCATCTTTGCATTAGTGGGGCGGCCGGAGCGGGGGAACAAGCAGGCGATGAGAAATTACCCGGCCGCCTTCTTCCAGCGCGAATGGACCAGCGCCGACGGCTTGACGTTGCGCTGCCGCGACTATTCGGGCGGCGCGCCGGGCCGACCGCCGATCCTGTGCCTCCCCGGGCTGACCCGCAACTGCCGCGACTTCGAAGGCGTGGCCGACGCTTTCGCCGGCGACTGGCGCGTGCTCTGCGCCGACCTGCGCGGGCGGGGGATGAGCGACTATGCGAAGGATTCGGCGAGCTACCAGCCGCTGCAATATGCCGCCGACATCGTGGCGCTGCTCGACGAGCTGGGGATCGAGCGCGCGGTCATGATCGGCACCTCGCTCGGCGGCATCGTCATCATGCTGCTGGCGTTGATGGCGCCCGAGCGCATTGCCGCGGCGGTGCTCAACGACGTCGGACCGGAGATCGAGCCCGCGGGCCTGGCGCGCATCCGCGGCTATGTCGGCCAGGGGCGCAGCTTCCCGACCTGGATGCACGCCGCGCGCGGGCTGCGCGAGCAGGCCGGCGTCGCCCATCCCGACTACCGGCTGACCGACTGGCTGCGCATGGCCAAGCGGCTGATGGCCGTCGGTCCCGGCGGGCGCATCGCGTTCGACTACGACATGCGCATCGCCGAGCCGTTCCAGGCCGCCGAGGCGGCGGCTGCGGTCGACTTGTGGCCGGCGTTCCGGGCGCTCGCCGGGCGCCCGGTGCTGGCCGTCCGCGGCGCGCTGTCGGACATCCTCTCGGACCGCACGCTGGGCCGCATGATCGACGAGCTGCCCGAGATGGACGTGTGCATGGTCACCGGCACAGGGCACGCCCCGACGCTCGACGAGCCGTTGGTGCAGGCGGCGCTCGAGCGGTTCCTGGCGCGCGTCTCGTGAGCGAGAACCGCGCAGCTCCGCGCATCCTGCACCTCCATTCGTCGTTCGACGCCGGCGGCAAGGAGCTGCGCTGCGTCCGCCTGATCAATGCGTTCGGCGCCGCTGCCGAGCACGCCATCGTCTCGGGCGACCCGGCGCGCCGCTCGGCCGCGGCGATGCTCGATCCCCAGGCCCGGGTCCGCTGGCCCAGGTTTCCCTCGCTCACCGGCAAGCCGTGGCCCGGCCGCCTCAAGCGCCTCGCCGCGGCGATGGCCGGCTACGACCTCGTGTGCACCTACAACTGGGGCGCGATCGACGCCGCGCTGGCGCACACGCTGTTCGCCGACGTCTACAAGCTGGCCCCGCTTGTGCACCACGAGGACGGCTTCAACGAGGACGAGGCCGGCGGGCTCAAGCGGCGGCGCAATTTCTACCGCCGCATCGCGCTGGGGCGCAGCGCGGCGCTGGTGGTGCCCTCGCGCACGCTCGAGCGGATCGCGCTCGAGACCTGGGCCCAGCCGCGCACCCGCGTGCGGCTGATCCCTAACGGCATCGACACCCGCGCCTTCGCCCGGGCGCCGAAGCGCGACGCGCTGCCGCGGGTGGTCAAGCGCAAGGGCGAGTTGTGGGTCGGCACGATGGCCGGGCTGCGCAAGGTCAAGGACCTGCCGGCGCTGGTCCGCGCCTTCGCCGGCCTCCCCGAGCAATGGCAACTGATCGTCGTCGGCGAGGGCCCCGAGCGCGAGGCGATCCTCGCCGAGGCAGACCGCCGCGGGGTCGAGGACCGCGTGCACTTGCCCGGCTTCGTCGCCGAGCCGGCCCGCGCGGTCGGGCTGTTCGACGTGTTCGCGCTGTCGTCGCGCTCCGAGCAGTTCCCGATCTCGGTCGCCGAGGCGATGGCCGCCGGGCTGCCGATCGCCGCGCCGCGCGTCGGCGACGTCGCGGCGATGGTCGCCAGCGACAACGGGCCTTACCTCAGCGCTCCGGGCGACGAGGATGGGCTGGCCGATGCGCTGGCCTGCCTTGCCGGCGACGCGCCGCTGCGCCGGCGCATCGGCCAGGCCAACCGCGCCAAGGCCCGCGCCGAGTACGACGAGCAGACGATGATCGCCCGCTACCGCGCGCTCTACTGGGGCCTGATGGGCGGCCGCTGAGGCTTCATCGGCCGTTCACCGCGCGGGGGACAGGCTCGACTCGGCAATTGAAAAGGCGCGCTCATCCGCTAAACAGCCCGCCGACCGGTTAACAGCACCAGAAACGACCTTAGTGGCCCTCACACCCGATTCCGGACAGACCCGCGAACAGCAGCTCGCGCTGCGCAAGGCCGCCGAGCAGGAGGCGCTGCTGCGCGAGGTCGACGAGGCGGTGCGCCAGGACCAGGTCGGCACGTTCGCCAAGCGCTACGGCTGGGCGCTCGGCGGCGGGCTGGTGCTCGCGCTGGCCGCGTTCGGCGGCTGGCTGTTCTGGTCCGATCACCGCGAGGGCCAGCTCGAGGCGAAGTCGGAGACGCTGGTCAAGGCGCTCGACCAGATCGACGCGGGGCAGGTCGCCGAGGCGGACGCCGGCCTCGAGGCGCTCGCCGCCGACGGCAGCTCGGCGACCGCCGTTTCCGCCAAGCTGGCGCGGGCCGGGATCGCCTTGCGCGACAACCGCCGCGACGAGGCGCTCGCGCTGTACGAGGGCATCGCCGCCGACGGCGACGCGCCGCAGGCTTATCGCGACCTGGCGACGGTCCGGGTCGTCGCCGCGCGCTTCGACGAGCTGCCGCCGCAGCAGGTCGTCGACCGGCTCAAGCCGCTGGCGACGCCGGGCAATCCGTGGTTCGGCAGCGCCGGGGAGATGGTCGGCATGGCCTATGTCGCGCAAGGCAAGGACAACCTCGCCGGGCCGCTGTTCGCGGCGATCGCCAAGGACGAGACCGTGCCGCGGACGCTGCGCTCGCGCACGCGCCAGCTCGCCGGGCTGCTGGGCTACGACGCGGTGGTCGACGTCGACCAGACGCTGGCCGAAATGCGCGAAGAGACGGCGAGCGCCAACGCGCCCGTGCCCGTCGCCGCACAATGAGGGTGGACCGACCGATGGATGTGACTTTCCGCCCCGCCCGGTTGCGGGCCCGCTGCCTCGCCTTGCCGCTGCTCGCGGCCGGCCTCGCCGCCTGCGGCACGCTGGGGATCGGCGGCGACGGCAAGGATCCGTCCACGCCGACGATCGGCAACCGCACGCCGATCCTCTCGCGGGTCGACAACGACGTCAAGGCCGACCCGGCGCTGGCCGCGGTCGCGGTCGTGCTGCCCCCCGCCCAGGAGAACGCCGACTGGCCGCAGGCCGGCGGCAACGCCGCCAAGGCCGCCGGGCACCTGATGCTGTCCGCCGCCCCCGCGCGCGCGTGGACCGCGAGCATCGCCGGGAACAGCAGCCGGCGGCGCCTCGCCGCAGCCCCCGTGACCGGCGGCGGGATGCTGTTCGCGGTCGATACCGACAACGTCATCCACGCGTTCGACGCCGCCACCGGCGCCCGCCGCTGGGAGCACCGGATCGACGTGTCCGACGATCTCGAGGATTCCGCGTTCGGCGGCGGGGCGAGCTACTTCGAAGGCCGCGTCTACGCCACCAGCGGGGCCGGCGACGTGGTCGTGCTCGACGCGCAGACCGGCGGCGAGGTGTGGCGCAAGACGCCGGCCGGCCCGCTCCGCGGCTCGCCAACGGTGGCGTTCAACGCGGTCTACGTGATGACGCAGGACAACCAGATCCACGCGCTCGGCATCACCGACGGCGCCCCGGTGTGGGACAAGGCAGCCGCGAGCGCGGCCTCGGGCGTGTTCGGCGTCGCCGCCCCGGCGGCGGGGCAAGGCACGGTGATCGCCGGCTACTCGTCGGGCGAGCTCGTCGCCTACCGCTACGAGAACGGCCGCGAGCTGTGGTCCGACGCGCTCGCGCGGACCTCGATCTCGACCCAGGTCGGCACGCTGACCGACGTCGACGCCGACCCGATCATCGACAGCGGCCGCGTCTACGCGCTCGGCCAGGGCGGGCGGATGGCGGCCTACGAGCTGGTCACCGGCCAGCGCCTGTGGGAGCTGAGCCTGGCCGGGATCTCGACCCCCGCGGTCGCCGGCGAGTGGCTGTTCACGCTGACCGACGACGCCCGGCTGCTGGCGATCGCCCGCTCGACCGGCCGCGTCCGCTGGGTCACCCAGCTCGAGCGGTGGGACAGCCCGAAGAACAAGACCGGGCCGATCTTCTGGACCGGGCCGGTGCTGGCCAACAACCGGCTGTGGATCGCCAGCTCCGAGGGCGACGTCGTCTCGGTCGA
>Ga0196977_1000170_pt1 | contig 41704 bp, 46 predicted proteins | sample S3v_1013CmetaG_FD_148634 | JGI IMG/M metagenome (GOLD analysis project Ga0196977, IMG submission 148634) | Soil microbial communities from Anza Borrego desert, Southern California, United States - S3+v_10-13C | ecosystem: Environmental > Terrestrial > Soil > Desert | place: USA: California... | reverse complement strand
CGGGCGAAAGGGAATTCGCCATGACCGATGACACCCAGACCATCGAGAAAGCGCACGTCGAGGAGATCGCCGAGGAGCCCAAGCTGCCCGGCCACGAGACCGAGCTCGAGCCCAAGCCCGAGTGGCAGCCGCGCTACCCCGGCTCGGGGCGGCTCGCGGGCAAGGTGGCGATCGTCACCGGCGGCGACAGCGGCATCGGCCGGGCGACCGCGGTGCTGTTCGCGCGCGAAGGGGCCAAGGTCGCCATCGCCTATCTCGAGGAAACCGACGACGCCCGCATCACGGCCGACGCCATCGAGCAGGAAGGCAGCGAGGCGTTGCTGCTCCCCGGCGATCTCGGCGACCCGGCGCAGTGCGAAAGGGTCGTCGCGGAAACGGTGAAGAAGTGGGGCCGGCTCGACGTGCTGGTCAACAACGCCGGCGAGCAGCATCCCGACAAGGACATCCGCGACATCACCGCCGAGCAGCTGCAGCGCACGTTCCAGACCAACATCTTCTCGATGTTCTACCTGACGCAGGCGGCGCGGCCGCACCTCAAGAAGGGCGCGGCGATCATCAACTGCACCTCGATCACCTCGTACCAGGGCAGCAAGGAGCTGCTCGACTATTCAGCGACCAAGGGCGCGATCACCGCGTTCACCCGCTCGCTCTCCGAGAACCTGATCGGCGACGGCATTCGCGTGAATGCCGTCGCGCCGGGACCGATCTGGACCCCGCTCAACCCGTGCGGCGGCGCGAGCCCGGAGAAGCTCGAGACGTTCGGCGAGAACACCCCGATGGGCCGCCCCGGCCAGCCCAACGAGGTCGCGCCCGCATTCCTGTTCCTGGCGTGCGCGGATTCGAGCTATATGTCGGGCCAGGTGCTGCATCCCAACGGGGGGACGGTGGTCAATAGCTAGGGCTCGCTCCTGACGGCGACGATCCGCCCGGCCACGGCTCGCGACGCGGCCGCCTGCGCGGCGATCTACGCGCCTTTCGTGACCGGCAACTGGGTCACCTTCGAGCTCGAGCCGCCCGGACGCGAGGAGATGGCGCGGCGCATCGCCGAGCACGGGACCAGCCACGCCTGGCTGGTTGCCGAGGCCGAGGGCGTGATCGCGGGCTACGCTTACGGCTCGCCGCACCGCACGCGCGCGGCCTACGCCAGCTCGTGCGACGTCGCGGTCTACGTCGACCCTGCGCATTCGCGGCGCGGGATCGGCCGCGCGCTCTATGCCGAATTGCTGCCGCTGCTGGCGGGCAAGGGCTATCACGCCGCCTTCGCCGGGATCGCCTTGCCCAACGCGGCCAGCATCGGCCTTCACGAGGCGATGGGTTTCACCCCGGTCGGCATCTACCGCGAGGTGGGCTGGAAGCTGGGCGGCTGGCGCGACGTCGGCTGGTGGCAGCGGTTGCTCTGACGCGCTTCGCCGTTGTAAGGCGCCGCATCCGATTTCCAGCTAGATAAGCGAACCGATGGCCGGCCATTCCAAGTTCAAGAACATCATGCACCGCAAGGGCGCGCAGGACAAGAAGCGCTCGGCGGCGTTCTCCAAGCTCAGCCGCGAGATCACCGTCGCGGCGAAGTCCGGGATGCCCGATCCCGACATGAACCCGCGCCTCAGGCTGGCGGTCAACAACGCGCGCGCCGCCTCGATGCCCAAGGACAACATCCAGCGCGCCATCGACAAGGCGAGCATGGGCGATGCCGACGACTACGAGGAGATCCGCTACGAGGGCTACGGCCCGGGCGGGGTGGCGCTGATCGTCGAGGCGCTGACCGACAACCGCAACCGCACCGCCACCAACGTGCGCACCGCGTTCTCCAAGAACGGCGGCAACCTCGCCGCCACCGGTGCGGTCAGCCACGGCTTCGAGCGCAAGGGGATGATCGATTACCCGGCGAGCGCCGGCAGCGAGGACCACGTGCTCGAGGCGGCGATCGAGGCCGGCGCCGACGACGTCGAGAGCGAGGAGGACGGCCACACCGTGTGGACCGACATGGATTCGCTGCACGAGGTCGCCAAGGCGCTCGAAGCCAGCCTCGGGCCGCCGGAGACGGTCAAGCTCGGCTGGAAGCCCAGCCTCAGCGTCGATGTCGCCGAGGCCGACGCGCAGACCTTGATGAAGCTGATCGACACGCTCGAGGATGACGACGACGTGCAGACCGTGTGGGGCAACTACGAAGTGTCCGACGAGGTCATGGAGAAGATCGGGTGACGAAGGCGTGGGGGGCGGCCGCGGTGCCGGCGGTGCTGCTCGCCTGCGTTCCCGCCGCCCCGCCTGCGACGACCTCGAACGGCGCGACAGCGGGCCTGTGCCGAACGGGCGAACGCGCCCTCTGGCAGTGCCCGGTGGGCGGAAAGCCCGCCAGCGTCTGTCTCGGCGCGAACAGCATTCATTACCGCTCCGCCTCGGGGGCCGGCGAGCCCCTCGACATTGCGAGCGATGCGAGCTGGTCGAATATCCATATCGGCGGCAACCGCAGCCAGGGCGGGCTCAACCAGGATCACATCAGGTTCAGCAGCCAGGGCACGCACTACGTCGTCCACGCCGGCGAGACGGGGTCGCTGAACGAGCGGCCCGGGCTTCGCGTCTCGGGGGTCGCGGTCCTGCGCGGCGCGGCGGCGGAAGAAATGGTCGAGAGCCTGGACTGCCGGGCGGGCACTCCCTTCGTCACCGGCGCCTTTCAGGCCATTTCCGGCGCGGCCCCGCAGGAGTGGGACGGCGAGGAGACCGATGACGGTCCGTTCGATGCCATCTACTAGGCGATGATCATCCTCGGCCTCGATCCCTCGCTGAGCTGCACCGGCTGGGGGATCGTGCGCAGCGAAGGCGCGCGCCTCAGCCATGTCGCCAACGGCCAGGTGGCGACCGATGCCGGGTCGCCGATGGCCGCACGGCTGCATCACCTGCACGACGCGATCGCCGCGGTGATCGGCACGCACGCCCCCGATCGCGCCGCAGTCGAGGAGGTGTTCCTCAACAAGAACCCGCAATCGACGCTCAAGCTCGCCCAGGCGCGCGGCGCGGTGCTGGCGGCGTGCGGGCGCGCTTCGCTGCCGGTGGCCGAGCACGCCGCGCGGCTGGTCAAGAAGGCCGTGGTCGGCACCGGCGCGGCCGAAAAGGCGCAGGTCCAGGCGATGCTCAAGGTGCTGTTGCCGGGCGTCTCGGTCGCCGGCGCGGACGCCGCCGACGCGCTGGCGGTGGCCATCGCCGATGCTCACTTGGGAGGAAGCTGATGTTCCTGGTCGTGTTCCGCAACCGCAAGCGCGCCGACATCGATCAGGCGGCCTACGGCGCCGAGGCCGCCGCGATGGAGGAGCTGGCGCGCCGGCAGCGCGGGTTCATCTCCTTCAAGTCGTATGTGGCCGACGACGACGAGGTCATCGCGCTGTCGGAATGGGAAGACGAGGACGCGGCGCTGGCGTGGCGGCGGGTCGCCGAGCACAGCGCGGCGCAGTCGCGCGGGCGCAGCGAATTCTACGAGGACTACACGCTGTTCGCCTGCAAGCATCCGCGCATCCACCGCTTCAGCCGCAAGGACGGCCCGTGACCGTCGCGCTCTACGGCATTCCCAATTGCGACACCGTCAAGAAGGCGCGCGCCTGGCTCGACCAGCGCGGCGTCGCCTACGAATTCCACGATTACAAGAAGGAAGGCGCCGACGCCGGCAAGCTCGCACAGTGGAGCGACGCGGCGGGCTGGGAAACGTTGCTCAACCGCCGCGGCACCACCTTCCGCGCGCTGTACGATGCGGACAAGGCCGATATAGACCGCGCCAAGGCGATCCGGCTAATGCAGGCGCACCCATCGCTGATCAAGCGCCCCGTTGCCGAGCACGGCGGCGGACTGCTGGTCGGGTTCGACGCGGCCGAATGGGAAGCCAGGCTCGGCTAATCGATCGGCGGCACCGGCTGGGCTTCGACGTGCTTTCCACCAATGCGGATGAAAGCGAGGATCACCGTCCCGAGCGCGAACAGGGCGACGGCGCCGGCCATCGTCGTCGTCAGGTCGTCCGATCCGCCCAGCCACACGAACACCGTCGCCGATCCGAACGACACCGGCAGGTTGCCGATCGAATTGTAGATCGTGAACTGGGCCGCCGCGACGCGCGGATCGCTTAGCTGCATGCGCAGGGGGTTGGTGGTGATGCTCGACAGCGTCGAGCAGATCGACTGCAGCGCCAGAAGGCCCACGAACACCGCGCCGATGGTCCAGTAGTCGCGACCCAGCAGGATGAAGGCGCAGAACGCCGCCTCGACCATGAACACCAGCATCGCCGCGCGTTTGGGCCCCCACCGCAGAGTGAGGAAGCTGCCGACGGCGATGGCGGTCAGCGCCATGACGAAGTCGATCGTGGCGATCGACTGCGAATAGGTCGCCTCGTTGTAGGCGAGAAAGCTGGTCGCGAGGATCGGAAACAGCGGGAGCAGGATGCCTTCGCCGGTGCGCTGGGCGACGGCCGAGGCGACCAGCACGAAGCTGTCGCGCCGGAACAGCGACTTGATGGCGACGGCGAAGATCTTGAGCCAGTCGCCGACATGGCGCTCGAGGTTCTCCGGCGCCGCCGCGCCCGGACTCCAGGGGAAACGCTTCTCGCCCGGCCGCTCGCGCAGGAGAATGACGTAGACGGTGACGATGGCGATCGCCGGAATGAAGCACAGGAACGCGATCTGGCTGCCGAACAGGAACAGCAGGGTGCCGCTCGCCGCCGCCGCGGCCGAGCGGCCCACGGTCTGCCCGCCGAACATGAACGAGCTGGCGGTGCCCTGCTCGCGGTCGGGCAGGATGTCGACGGCCAGCCCGTCCACCGCCACGTCCTGGATCGCCGAGCCGGCGCCGATCAGGAACGAGATCGTCACCAGTAGCTGGATGTCGTCGACCCCCGGGGCGGCCACGGCAGCGATCGCGAAGGCAACCATCATCAGGCCTTGCGCGAGGATCAGCCACAGCCGCCGCCGGCCCATCGGAAGATAGGCGTATCGGTCCATCACGAAAGCGGGGATGAACTTGAAGCTCCACGGCAGGTAAGCCGTCGCGGCGATGAGCCCGACGTCGGCGTCGGGCGCGCCGTTCGCGGCCAGCCATGCGGGCAGCGCGATCACGGTCATGCCGAGCGGCAGGCCCTGGCCGAAGTACAGGAAGAAGAACGAGAACAGCCGGACGAGCCGGCTTTCGCTCAATACCAGGCGCTGCGCGCCGGCTACGGTCGCCATCCTCCGGTCCCCCGTCCCGCCTCGACCGGAGACTAGGGCCAATCGCGCGCTTGGCAATCGCCGTCAGGTCAGCGACGCCATTCAGCTGTCGCGGTAGCGCTCGACGCGCGCGATCTCCTCCCGCAGCGACGCGGCTTCGGCATGCCGGCCGTGGCGTTCGTAATCGGCAGCGGCGGCGCGGCGCGCGTCGATTTCCGCGGCGAGGAGGCGACTGATCGCGTCTGGGTCCAGATCGAGTCGCGCGACCTCGCCGGCCGGGTCGCCGAACGCGCGCGGGACGTGGCGGTCGGGCGCGCCCGCGACCGCCTCGGCGTTGTCGAGCGCGGCAATCAGCACGCGCAGCACGCGGACATCGCCGGAGGCCTTCGCTTGCATCGCCGCCTTGAGGTCGGCGCGCAACCGCGCCTTGAGCGCGGCCGCGCTCATGCCCGGGTCGCGGTGACGATGTAGTTGAGCGTGAGGTCGCTCGACAGATGCATGCCCCCGAGCGGCGACCAGGTTATCCCGCGCGGCGCGCCCATCGCCAGGCCGGCCCCGGCGAGAAGCTCGCGCAGCTCCTCGGGCGTGGCGAAGTCGTCCCAGTGGTGGGTGCCTTCGGGCACCGCGCCGAGCGCCTCCGCGGCGCCGACCAGCAGCAGCCGCGAGGCGTCGGTGCGGTTGGGGGTGGAGACGACGAGCAGCCCGCCGGGCGCGAGGTGCCGCGCCAGCTCGGCGACGAAGCCGGGCTTGTCGGCCACGTGCTCGAGCACCTCGAGGCAGGTCACGAGATCGAACCGGCCGTCGACCGCCGCGAGCTCCCCGGCGAGGTAGGTGATGGCCAGGCCCGAGCCCTGCGCATGGCGCGCGGCGGCGACCGCATTGGCCGGCGCCGCGTCCACCCCGGTGACCGCGGCGCCGAGCCGCGCCAGCGGCTCGCACAGCAGCCCGGCGCCGCAGCCGACGTCGAGCGCGGCCTTGCCGGCGAGCGGCCGGAGGCTCTCGATGTCGCCGCCCCAATGGAGGTCGATCGCCTCGCGGATGAAGCCGAGCCGCACCGGGTTCAGCCGGTGCAGCATCGCCGAGCGGCCCCTGGGGTCCCACCAGTCCTTGGCGAGCGCGGCGAAATGCGCCGCTTCCTCCGGCCGGATGGTTGCATTTGCGACAGTTGCATCGGGCATATCCGGTCCCTAACAGCGCCCCGGACTTCATTCCAGCAGGAGCGCCTTTCCCTTGGCCCGCATCGTGATGAAATTCGGCGGCACCTCGATGGCCGGGACCGAGCGCATCCGCCGCGTGGCCGCGATCGTGCGCAAGCAGCAGGCCGCCGGGCACGAGGTCGCGGTGGTCGTCTCGGCGATGGCCGGCGAGACCGACCGGCTGGTCAATTTCTGCCGCGAGGCCAATCCGCTCTACGATCCGGCCGAATACGACGTCGTCGTCGCCAGCGGCGAGCAGGTGACCAGCGGGCTCCTCGCGCTGACGCTGCAGGCGATGGGCTGCAAGGCGCGCTCGTGGCTCGGCTGGCAGATCCCGATCCATACCGCCGAGGCGCACGCCAAGGCGCGCGTCGCCTCGATCGCCGCCGAGGACATGATCGCGGCGATGCAGGCGGGCGAGATCGCGGTGATCCCGGGCTTTCAGGGCCTCGCCGAGACCGGCCGCGTCACCACGCTCGGCCGCGGCGGCTCGGACACTTCGGCCGTGGCGGTGGCGGCGGCGGTCAAGGCCGACCGCTGCGACATCTACACCGACGTCGACGGGGTCTACACCACCGACCCGCGGATCGTCGCCCGCGCGCGCAAGCTCAAGTACGTGACGTACGAGGAGATGCTCGAGCTGGCCTCGGTCGGGGCCAAGGTGCTGCAGACCCGCTCGGTCAGCCTGGCGATGAAGGAAGGCGTGCGGGTGCAGGTGCTGTCGAGCTTCATCGACGACGACGCGCCGCCGGCCGACGCGCTGCCCGGCACGATGATCGTCTCCGACGAGGAAATGGAAACAATGGACATGGAAAGCCAGCTGGTCACCGGCATCGCTCACGACAAGAACGAGGCGCGCATCGTGCTCACCCGCGTGCCCGACCGGCCCGGCGCGGTGTCGGCGATCTTCACCCCGCTGGCCGAGGCGGCGATCAACGTCGACATGATCATCCAAAACGTCGGCCGCGAGAAGGGCGAGACCGACGTCACCTTCACCGTGCCGCAGGCCGACCTCGCCCGCGCCCAGGCGCTGCTCGAGGACAAGCGCGAGGCGATCGGCTTCAACCGCGTGATCACCGACAGCAAGGTGGCCAAGATTTCGGTCGTCGGCGTCGGCATGAAGAGCCACGCCGGCGTCGCCGCGACGATGTTCCGCGCGCTCGCCGAGCGGCAGATCAACGTCCAGGCGATCTCAACCAGCGAGATCAAGGTCTCGGTGCTGATCGACGAGGACGAGACCGAGCTGGCGGTGCGCGTGCTGCACACCGCCTACGGCCTCGACGCGGACGAGCCCGCCGAATGACGGCTTAGCGGTCCGTTCGCCGGACCCGCTCGCGCTCCCGCGCATTTCCCCCGCAGGAGGCTGCAGGGCAGATGGCCGCGGAGCTGCTCCCCAACCGGACCCGGGCGATTGGCATGGGCGCCGCGCTCGCCGTGCACGCGCTGGTCATCGTGCTGGTGGTGCTGTTCGCGCCGCACTACGCGCGCCAGGCGGCGCAGCAGGCGGGGCTGGTGGCGATGCCGCTGACCGCGCCGCCGCCCCCCGCGCCGCCGCCGCCCGACGCGGTCGACGAAGGCGCCGCCGCGCCGCCGAGCCGCGGGCCCGACGAGGCCCCCTCGCCGCCCGAGCCGCCGCGTCCGCTGGCCACGCCGACCCCGGCGGAAGCATCGATCGATCCTGGCTCGGCGCAAGCGAGCGGCGCCGGTGCGGCGCCCGGTGCCGGCGCCGGCCAAGGGGGCGAGGGCAGCGGCTCCGGTGCCGGCGGCAGCGGCAGCGGCAGCGGGGCGGGGGTCGTCAGCCCGCCGCAGCGCATCGCCGGAGCGCTGACCAATGCCGACTACCGGGCCGCCCGCCCGCCCGAAGGCGCCGCGGGCACGGTGCGGGTCAGCTTTCGCGTGCGCGCCGACGGCCGGGTCGACCGCTGCACGGTGCTCGGCTCGAGCGGCTACGCGGTGTTCGACGCGGCGACCTGCCGGCTGATCGAGCAGCGCTTCCGCTTCCGCCCGGCGCGCGACGCAAGCGGCCGCGCGGTCGACTGGACCATCCGCACCGATTACACCTGGACGCCGCGTTAGGGCGCGGCCTCACCGGTTAACGCAGCCCTGCCTCGGCTCGTCGGCGGCGCTGCCCGTGCGGCGGCGCAACATGGTTAACGGCGGAACCGGTTCCCACAGTTCACGTTTGCTAGCGCGGGAGGCCAATCCGTGTGCCTGAGGAGGCGGGAGGACCGCTGCCGAGGGCTTCTTAGGAGAAGCATCGTGAACAAGGCTATTTTGCTCGTGGCAGCAGCGGCGTTGCCGCTGGGTGCCTGCGCATCGACCACTGACGACAGCGACCTGGCGACCGTCGGCACCGGCGCGGCGATCGGCGCCGCGGGCGGCGCGGGCGTGGCCGCTATCGCCGGCGGCGACCTGCTGACCGGCGCCGCGATCGGCGCGGCCGTGGGCGGTCTCGCGGGCGCCGTGTGGGCCGACCGCAACAACGACGGCCAGGCCGACGGCTACGTCTACAACGGCCAGTACTACGAAGGCTCGCCGGCGGGCTACCAGACTGCCTCGGCAACTCCGCGGTGCGGCCCGTCGACGCTCGGCTCGGTGGCGACCGGCGCGGGTGCCGGCGCGGCGGTCGGCGCGGGCGCGGGTGCGCTCATCGGCGGCCTCGGCGTGCTCGAGGGCGCGGCGATCGGCGCGGCGGTCGGCGGACTGGCCGGCGCGGTCTATGCCGATGCCAACAACGACGGCTGCGTCGATGGCTATGTCCGCGAGGGCCAGTACTACTCGGGCAGCCCGGTGGTGCAGCCGACCACGGTCGCCTACACCGGCGAGCGCGGCTGACCCAGGCCTCGAGCGGAGCATGGGGACCCCGGTAACGGAGCGCATGCTCCGCTCGATCCTGCCTGCGTTGGCGGCGGCGCTGCTCGCGCCGCTGCCGCAGGCGGCCCACGCCCAGGGCTGGGAAACCGGCGGCCAGCGGTCATTCCTACAGAAGGAGATCGCCGACCGCGCGAGCAAGGAGCTGCGGCCGTTCTACGCCGCGCGCCGGTTCCAGCCGCTGTGGCTCAACGAGTTCGGCCGGCCCTCGGGCGCGGCGGCGATGCTGATGCATCACTTGCGCACCGCGCAGTTCGACGGCCTCGAGCCCGACCGCCTGCGCTTCGAGCGCGTCGCCAGGCTGGTCGACAAGGCGCGGCGCGGCGACGAGGAGGACATCGCCAAGGCCGAGATCGCCCTGTCGACGGCGTTCGCCGGCTACGTGCGCGGGATGCGCGCCGCCGACCGCAGCGGGATGATCTACGAAAGCGCCGCGCTCGCCCCGGTGGTGCCGACGGTGCGCTCGGTGCTCGATACGGCGGCGAAGACCGCTTCGCTCGAGGATTACGTCGCCGAGATGCGCTGGATGCATCCGCTCTACGCGCCGATGCGCGAGGCGATGGAGGACCGCCGCTTCTCGGAAAGCCAGCGGCGGCAGATCTGGACCAACCTCGCGCGCATCCGCGCCATCCCGGCGATCCCGCAAGGCCGCCACGTGCTCGTGGACACCGCCAGCGCGACGCTGTGGATGTACGAGGACGGGCGCCCGGTCGATTCGATGCGCGTCGTGGTCGGCAAGCCGGAGCTGCAGACGCCGACGATGGCCGGCTTCATCCGCTACGCGATCGTCAACCCGTACTGGAACGTCCCTGCCGACCTGGTGCAGAACACGATCGCCGCTAACGTGCTCGCGCGCGGCGTCGGCTACCTCAAGAACGGCGGCTACCAGGTGTTCGCCGACTGGCGCGAGGGCGCGCCGCCGCTCGATCCGCACAACGTCAACTGGACGGCGGTGCGCGAAGGCCGCGCCAAGGTCCACGTCCGCCAGCTGCCCGGCGGCAGCAACTTCATGGGCAAGGTCAAGTTCGAGTTCCCCAACGCGCAGGGCATCTACCTGCACGATACCCCCGACAAGCACTTGCTGCGCGAGGACGCGCGCCAGTTCAGCTCGGGCTGCGTGCGGCTGGAGGACGCCGCGCGGATGCACCGCTGGCTGATGGGCCAGCCGTTGCCGACACGGCTGCGCGGCGACGCCGAGCAGACGGTGCCGCTGCCCGAGATGGTGCCGATCTACATCACCTACCTGACCGCAATGCCGCAGGGCCAGCAGATCGTGTTCCACGACGACCCCTACGGCCGCGACGGGCTGCAGCTGGCGGCGGTCGACGGCGCCCGGGCGGACCGGCCCTGAAGAATGAATCCGTCCGCGCCGGCCCATGGAAACCGGCGCGCCCGCGACGATGACCTTGCCGCTGGCGGCAGCGCGCCGTAAGCGCGGCGCCGATGAGCGATTATCCCAAGACCCGTCAGCTGATGGCGCGCGGCGCGGCGTTCCTCGGCAGCGAGCATGCGATCCTGTGCGGGGCGATGAGCTGGGTCAGCGAGCGCCATCTGGTCGCCGCGATCAGCAACGCCGGCGGCTTCGGGGTGATCGCCTGCGGGGCGATGACGCCCGAGCTGCTCGATACGGAGATTGCCGCGACCCGGGCGCTCACCGCGAAACCGTTCGGCGTCAACCTGATCACCATGCATCCTCAGCTGTTCGAGCTGATCGCGGTGTGCGGGCGGCACGGGGTCGGCCATGTCGCGCTGGCCGGCGGCATCCCGCCCAAGGGCAGCGTCGAGGCCTTGAAGGCCGCGGGCGCGAAAGTGCTGGTGTTCGCCCCGACGCTGGCGCTGGCGAAGAAGCTGCTGCGCGGCGGCGCCGACGCGCTGGTGATCGAGGGGTCGGAGGCCGGCGGCCACATCGGCCCGGTCGCCACCAGCGTGCTGGCGCAGGAGATGCTCCCCGCGCTCGCCGACGAATACCTCGTGTTCGTCGCCGGCGGGATCGGCCGCGGCGAGGCGATGGCCGGCTATCTCGAGATGGGCGCCGCCGGGGTGCAGCTCGGCACCCGCTTCGCCTGCGCCACCGAGTCGATCGCGCACCCCGAGTTCAAGAAAGCGTTTTTCCGCGCCAACGCCCGCGACGCGGTCGCCAGCGTCCAGCTCGACCCGCGGCTGCCGGTGATCCCGGTCCGCGCGCTCAAGAACAAGGGCACCGAGGAGTTCACCGCCAAGCAGCGCGAGGTCGGCCTGCTGCTCGACCAGGGCAGCGTCGACATGGGCGAGGCGCAGCTTCGCATCGAGCACTTCTGGGCCGGTGCGCTGCGCCGAGCGGTGATCGACGGCGACGTCGAGAACGGCTCGCTGATGGCCGGCCAGTCGGTCGGCATGGTCACCGCCGAGGAGCCGGTCGCCCAGATCATCGACCAGTTGCTGGCCGAGAGCGAGGCGGCGCTGACCCGGCGGTAGGAACCAATGCCTTGATCCGGCGCTCTGTTCAGCGAAGCGGAACAAGGAGAATCGACCATGATCGGCAAGCTCATCGGCGCCATCGCCGGCGCCAAGGCGGCGGACCACGTGCGCGGCCTGAGCGGCACCGGCGGCGCGCTGCTCGGCGCGGCGGCCCCGATGGTGCTGCGGCGGCTGAGCCCGCTCAGCCTGGTGGCGCTCGCGGCCGGCGGCTACGCGTTCAAGCGCTACAAGGACAAGCAGGACCGGCGCGCCAGCCGGCCGCCCAAGGTCCGCCCCAGCGCGGCCTAGCCGAGCAGTTCCTCAAGCCGGCCGAGCAGCGGAAGCTGGCTTTCGAGCATGACCTCGCGCGCCTGCTCGAGAGTCAGCCAGCGCCCGGCCGAGACTTCGGGGAAGCGCCTCGTCCGGCCGCTGCGCGGCGGCCATTCCATCGCGAACTCGTTGCTGCGGATTACCGCCGGGTCGAGGTCGTGCTCGACGGCGAAGGCGGTGACGCGCTTGCCGCCTTTCTGGCGGATCTCGCCGAGCGGCTGAAGCTCGCCATCGAGGACCACGCCGAGCTCCTCCCCGGCCTCGCGCCGGGCGGTCGCCTCGGGCGCCTCGTCCGGGCCAAGCTCGCCTTTCGGTATCTGCCAGGCGCCCCGGTCCTTGCGCAGCCAGTACGGCCCGCCCGGGTGGATCAGCAGCACCTCGAGCTCCGGCCCGGTCCGCCGGTAGAGCAGCACTCCGGCGCTGCGCTTCAGCGCGCCAGCCCCAGCATGATCTCGAGCAGCTGCTCGGGCTGGTCGGCCATGACGAAGTGGCTCGACCCGCTGTCGTGGTGGTCCCAGCCGCCCTCGGCCTGGACCTGCTGGGAGAAGCGGCGGAACGGCGTCGGCTCCCAGCCGCTCGCGAAGACGTAGGCGCGGCGCGGGATCTTCGCTTCCTCGCCGGTGTAGCGCACCGCCTCGGTCAGCGTCAGCAACGGGTGGCGGCCGAGCTGGCCGGGCACTGGCTCGAAATCGACCGAGCCGATCGGCGCGACGAGGCCGGGCGTCCATTTCTGGCTGTCGATGTACCAGGCGTGCTCGTATTCGCCGGTCACGTCCCACAGGCTCTCGCCGTCGCCGGGCAGGAACGCGTCGATGTAGGCGATCGCGTCGATCCGCGCGCCGAGCCGCGTGGCGACGCCGGTGATCACCATGCCGCCGTACGAGTGGCCGCCGAGGATGAAGCGGTCGAAGCCGGCCTCGGCGATCTGCCGGCAGACGTCGTCGACGTGGTCGCTCAGGGTGATGCCGGGGTGGAGCTCGCCCGAGCGCACGCCGAGCCCGGTGAGCGCGGCGACGACCACGCGGTGGCCCGCCGCGTGCAGCTCGCGCGCGAGCCGCGCGTAGCCGTGCCCGCCGCCCCACGCGCCATGCACCAGCACGTAATCCGCCATCGTCATCTCCCCGCTTGCGTGGCGCCAAAAGCAATGGCCCATGGAACCGCTCGGGTCCATGGGCCATCCTTGAGCCGAGGCCTCGGGGGGGATGAGGCCTCGGCTGCAGATCGGGCGGTCAGGCCGGCTCGGCGACCCGCGTGGTGCGCCAGCCTTGCGCGTACGTCTCGCGCGACATCTGGCTGTACGGCACCGGCGAGGCGATCGCGCGGACGTTGATCTGCTTGTGCGGCTCGACGGTGGTCTTCTTGCTGCCGCCGGCAGGCTCGCCCCAGGTCACGTGCAGCTCGGTGCCGAGCGGGATCTCCTGGTCGATCGTCGCCAGCGAGAGCGCCTTCTTCTCGTTGTACGAGTAGCCGGTGAACATCGACAGGCCGACCACGTTGCCGTCGGCGTCGACCACCTGGTCGTAGTTCGAGTTGGCGTAGTTCGCCAGCGGCAGGTCGAAGAACTTGTACTGCTCGCCTTCCGGCTCGAACAGGCTGGAGACGATCTTCTGGATGTCGTCCTTGTTCCACTCGAGGGTGACCTTCTTGCGCTGCTGCGCCGGGTCGATGTCCTTGAGCGCGTCGGCGCCGTGGAAGTCGTGGTCGAACTTGACGAACGGGCCGTAGCCGAGCTCCCACGGGTTGAGGTAGTAGTCCTCGATGCTCTCGCCGACGAACGAGCCGCCGATCGCGCCGGTCGCCTCGTAGCTGCCGGCCGGCAGCCACTCGCGGTAGGCCTTGAGCTTGTCGCCGGTGTAGATCGCCGGCAGCGGCGAGGGGATCCAGCCGGATTCGAGCGTGTTCGAGGGGTAGGCGCGGCTACCGACCGGGATCAGGCCGAACTCCTCGCCCGCCTTGAGGATCTGCTCGCGGACGTATTCCTGCTCCTCGTACGGGCCCCAGATCTCGAGGCCGGGCGAGCCGGCCATGCCGTGGCGCAGCGTGCGCACGGTCTTGTCGCCGATCTTCATGGTGCTCATGTTGAAGAACTTGAGCTTCTCGAGCGTGGCGCCGTTGAGCTTCTCGATCACGTCCCACGCGCGCGGGCCCTGGATCTGGAAGCGCCAGCTGATGCGGTTGACCGGCTTGCCCATCGGGCGGCTCGGCGAGCGGTCGTCGTGGATGATCTCGACGTTGTAGCCGCCGGTCTCGCCGTGGAAGCGCAGCCAGTTGGCGGCCGGCGCGCGGCCGACGTAGACGAACTCTTCCTCGGCGAGGTAGAAGATGATGCCGTCGCCGATCACGTGGCCGTAGGGCGTGGTCGGGACGTACTGCTTGGCCTTGTTGACCTCCCACCCCTTGGGCGAGTTGATCATCGTGTCGCTGAGCAGCTTCAGCGCGTCGGGGCCCTTGATGTAGAGGTCGACCATGTGGTGCGACTGGTCGAACAGCACCGCGCTGTGCTGCCACGCCCACTGCTCCGAGCGCCAGTTGGAGAACTCCGGCGCGACGACCGGATAGACGTAGGCGCCGATCTGCGAGTTGCGCAGCTTCTGGACGATGTCGGGGGTGTTCTGCAGAATCTGCTCAAGGTTGTCGGCCATCGCACTTCCTCTCATGCGTGAAAGAATCACATACGCGAAATTTGTATGTGGCGCATACAGAATTCGGCTAGTCGTGCAAGAGCAAAGCGGCCGTCCGGCCCGGGAGTTCCACGCGATGAACGTCGAAGCGCTCGATCACGTCAACATCATCACCGACCGGCTCGACGAGACCGCCGAATTCTACGGCCGGCTGCTCGGCCTCAAGCGCAAGGACGCGCCGCCGCCGCTGACGCCGCAGACGGCGACCTGGATGTTCGACGCGGCTGACCGGGCCATCATCCACATCAACTCGCTCGACTGCCATCGCACCTACGACCGCGAGGTGGAGCCCGGCTCACTGACCGGCGCGCTGCACCACGTTGCGCTGCGGTGCGTCGGCTACGACGAGGTCAAGGGCCGGCTCGACGCGATGGGCGCGGAGTACCAGGAGAACCTGGTCAGCGCGATCAACCTTCGGCAGATCTTCACGCCCGATCCCAACAACGTGCTGCTCGAGCTCAACTTCTTCGCGGACTGAGCGGGTGGCCAAGGAGAGCAGGGGGATGAGTCGTTCGGCTAAACTGAGGCGGCGTTCGTTCCTGGGCGGAGTGGCGGCAAGCGCCGGTCTCGCCGTGTTGCCTGGAGCGGCCCGCGGTTCGAGTCGGCGCCAGCCCAATTTCATCATCGTCATGACCGATGACCTCGGGTTCGGCGACATCGGACCCTACGGCAACCGCCTGATCCCGACGCCCAACCTTGACCGGATGGCGGTCGAGGGGGTGACTTTGACCGATTACTACTCGCCTGCGGTGGTCTGCACCCCGAGCCGCGCCGGGATGTTGACCGGTCGTCATGCGATCCGCAGCGGCATGTCGCAGGTCCTTTTCCCCAGCAGCGAGACGGGCTTGCCGCTGAGCGAGCGGACCATCGCCGAATTGCTCCGGCCCGACTACGCGACCGCCTTGTTCGGCAAGTGGCACCTGAGTTCGCAAGGACCGTCCTGGCCTCCGACCGTGCACGGCTTCGACCGGTTCTTCGGCATCCCCTTCAGCCACGACATGAAGCCGCTTTCGCTGTTCGCCGCCGAAGCCGGCTCGCCGAACGTGCGTCAGATGCCGGTCGACTTCGACTTCAACGGCGCCCTCGGCCGCTTCGACCCTGGATCGATGAAGCCTGCCTCTCTGACCTCGCAGCTTCAGCAGCAGTTCTACGCGGAGGCCGAGCGCTTCGTGATCGAGAACGCCGAGCGGCCGTTCTACATCGAGTTGTGGCTTAGCTCGCCGCACCTGCCCGAAATTCCGGCCGAGGAGTTCAAGGGCACCACCAGGGCAGGGCCCTATGGCGACATGGTCGCAGAGATCGATTCGATCATCGGACGGCTGCGCGCCAGGCTGGCTGAACTGGGTATCGAACAAGACACCCTGGTAGCGGTGACTTCGGACAATGGTCCCTGGTATTGGGGGTCCTCGGGCGGCCTGCGCGAACGCAAGGGCAATGGCGTATACGACGGCGGCTCGAGGGTACCCTTCATCGCCGTCCAACCCGGGAAGATTCCGGCTGGCGGGCGGCACGACTGGCTGGCTTCGGGTCTGGACGTGCTGCCGACGTTGTGCGCCATGGCCGGTCGGCCGCTGCCTTCTGGCGTTGAACTGGACGGCTTCGACATGACCGACGTGCTTACCGGGCGAGGCCCCTCGCCGCGGGAAGAGCTCGCCATCTTCACCGGCCAGGACGTCACCGCGATCCGCACCCAGCGGTGGAAGTACAACCGGCAGCGGACCTACGACGTGTTCGGGTATGACGAGCTCTACGACGTGTCGGTCGACCCGTCCGAGAGCTACAACGTGCGCGACCGCTACCCTGAGGTGGCAGCCGATATGGCCGGCCGGCTCGATGCCGCCATCGAGCGTTTCGCGCCGTTCCGCCATGAGGTGGTGAGCCCGGCCGAGATGCGGGCCCAGTAGCCCGGATCCGTTTCCCTCAACCTTCCGGTCTGCCGCTTCGCTCGGCGAACGGCCGCCGCCTCCGGTGCAGCGGCTAGACCGGCCGTGTCCCCGCGGTCGTCGTCCGGTACATCTCGCGGCGGTAGCCGTCGTAGTCGTTGGGGCCGAGGTGCATCGTGGCGCGGTTGTCCCACATCGCCACCATGCCCGGCTCCCAGCGCAGCCGGCAGGTAAACGCGGCCTGGGTGCAGTGGGCGACGAGGAAGTCGACGATCGGCTTGGCCTCGAACGTGGTCATCCCCTCGAACCCGACGGTGTAGGTGTCGCAGATGTAGAGCGATTCCTCGCCGGTCTCGGGATGGGTGCGGACCAGCGGGTGGTAGCGGCCTTCGAGCCCGGCCTTCTTCGTCTCCTCGTTCGAGAACTCGATCGGCTTGTCGAGCAGCACGCTCTGCGTGAGGTAGTTGTTACGCGCGGACATGTGCACGCGCAGCGGACGCAGCATGTCCTGGTAGGTCTTGCTCAAGTGCCGGAAGGCGAGCGCGCAATTGGCCCACGAGGTGTCGCCGCCGAACGGCGGGACCTCGACCGCGCGCAGCGTCGTGATCGCCGGCGGCTCCTCGAGGAACGGGCTGTCGGTGTGCCACCCGCCGCCGAACAGCGAGGCGACGCGCGTGTCGGCTTCCTTGATGATCGGGTGGACCTCGCGGTGCCCGGGCACGCCTTGCGTGTAGGCATCGACTGCGAACGGCCCGAGGCGGGCGCCGAACGCCTCGTGCTCGGCATGGCTCAGGTGCTGGTTCCGCAGGTAGATCATCTTGTGGCGGTAGAGCGCCTGCTTCAGTTCCTCGAACGCGTCGTCCGAGAGCTCGGGCAGGCGCACGCCGACCACCTCGGCGCCCATCGCCGCCGACAGCGGCTCGATGGTGATGTGCTGGTGCGGCAGCGGGTGGTTGTCGAAATCCCCCGCCGGCGTGACGCGCACTTCCCACATGTGTAAGGGTTCCTTCCTCGCGCAACCTTACCCGTTCGCATCGAGCGAAGTCGAGATGCGCCGGCGCGGCGCCCGGGTGTCTCGACTTCGCTCGACACGAACGGCCTTGGCTGAGGCTACGCCAGCTCGATCACCGTCTTGGCGAAGCTGCCGGGTCCCCACGCGTGCTCATAAGCCTCTTTGGCCTGCTCGAAGCCGAACCGGGCGCCGATCAGCGGCTCGATGCGGTTGGCGTCGACCGCGGCGTTGAGGCGGCGCGCCATGGCGGCCGATCCGACGAAGATGCCGCGCAAGCTGCCGGCGGTCATCATCAGCCCGCGCGGGTTGGGCCCGCCCTCGGGCACCAGCACCCCGATCATCGCCACCTCGCCGTGCGTGCGCAGCGCCGCCATCGACTGCTCGGCCGTCCCCGCGCCGCCGACCTCGATGACCTTGTCGACCCCGCCGAGCTCCTGGCCGACGTAGCGGCCCCAGTCGGGCATGTCCTTGTAGTTGACCAGGTGCGCCGCGCCGAGGTCCTTGATCCGGTCGAGCTTGTCGTTCGACGAGGAGGTTGCGATCACCTCGCACCCGCCGGCGCGGGCGAGCTGCAGCGCCAGCATCGACACCCCGCCGCTGCCGAGCACCAGCACCTTCATACCCGGCACCAGCGCCCGCGGGCCTTCGTAGAGCGCGTTCCACGCGGTGACGCCGGCGCACGGCAGGCACGCGGCCTGGGCGTAATCGAGGCTTTCGGCCATCTTCACCACGCCCGCCTCGGGCAGCACGACCAGCTCGGCGAGCATGCCGGGCGCGAACCCGTCGCCGAGCGCGGGGCCCATCCGCGGCGGGCCCTCTTCCCAGGCCTGGAAGAATGAGGATTGAACGCGGTCGCCGGCTTCGAATCGTTTCACGTTCGCACCGACGGCGATGACCTGCCCGGCGCCGTCCGACAGCGGCACCGCCGGAGCCTTGAGCGCGCCGCCGAAGTACTTGCCGGCGGCGACCGCGAAGTCGCGGTAGTTGAGCGAGCAGGCGTGGATCTGGATCAGCACCTCGCCGGGGCCGGGCACCGGGTCGGGCAGCTCCTCGAGCGTGAGCTTGTCGAACCCGTCCGACCCTGCCGGCAACATCCATGCGCGCATTGTGTGTCCCTTCTTCCTCTTCCCTCGCCCCCTTCAGGGGGAGAGATACGAAGGCTTGGCAGCTTGCTGCCTAGCCGCAGTTGAGAGGGGGATCCCGGCGCCGGCCCCCTCTCCCAACCCTCTCCCCCTAAAGGGGGCGAGGGCTTTGGTTACCTGTCCCCGCTCCACGTGCGCAGGCCGGGCGCCGTGCGGTCCTCGCCCTTGAGCGCTTCGGCCACGGCGGGCCGCGCGGTGACGCGCTCGCGCCAGTCGACCAGCCGCGGGTAGTTGGCGGCGACGGCCTTCTCGGGGAACATCCGCTCGACCATCATCCCGCAGTGCGAGTAGAAATTGATGTCGGCGAGGGTGTAGGCCTCGCCCGCGAGCCACGCGCTCTCGCCGAGCTGCCGCTCGACCTTCGCCAGAGCGTAATCGATCTTCTCGCTGGCGTTGGCGAGATCGGCTTCCGAGAAGCCCGAGCGCGCAGTCGCCCACTTCTTGCGCTGGTCGGGCAGCGGGATGTGGCTGAGCAGCTTCTCGAACGTGCCCTCGTCGATATTGCGCGCGATCACGCCGACGAGGCGGTGCCAGCCGTGCATCGAGACGGGGTTCATCACGTGCTCGTCGACGAACTTGTTCCAGTAGCGCATCCGCGCCGCGCCCGCCGGATCGCGCGGGCGCAGCGGCCCGGAGTCCGGCTGGTCGTCGGGGAAGACGTCCTCGAGGTACTCGTTGATCACCGTGGTGTGAGTGACGATCGTGCCGTCGTGGTCGAGCACCGGGACCTGGCCTTCGGGATTGATCGCCACGAACCAGTTGGAATGCTGCTCGAACTTGTGCAGGTCGACGTAGACGCTCTCGTAGGCGAGGCCTTTCTCCTTGAGCGGGACCATCGACTTGAGCGAGTTCGCGATCGGCTCGGCGTGGTAGTACTTCAGCATCTCAACGTTTCCTAAACCCGTTCGCATCGAGCGAAGTCGAGATGCGTCGCGGCGTGTCTGGACTTCGCTCGACACGAACGGAGATTGGAGTTCGTCGTCACACCTCGATGCTTTCGAGCACGCCGCCGTCGACCGCCCAGTCCTGCCCGGTCACGTGGCTCGCCGCATCGCTCAGGAGGAACGCCGCGACTTCGGCCAGCTCCATCGGCGTGCCCATACGCCGCTGCGGCACGCGGCCTTCGATCTTGTCCTTCTGCTCGTCCGGGATGCGATCGAGCGCCTCGGTGCGGATGAAGCCGGGGATCACGCAGTTGGCCCGGACACCGTGCGGCGCCATCTCGACCGCGATCGCCCGGGTCAGCCCGAGCACGCCGTGCTTGGAGGCCACGTAGGCCGGGTTCATCGCCATGCCGCGCTTGCTGCCCATCGAGCCGGTGACGAGGATCACGCCGTTCCTCGCCTCGATCATCGCCGGCAGCACCTTCTGGATCGCCCAGAACACGCTCGTCAGATTGACGCGGACGGTCTGCTCGAACACGTCGCTGTCGAACGCCACCGCCGGCGTGAAGCCGCCGGTCAGCCCGGCATTCGCGAACAGCCCGTGGATCGGGCCGAACTGCGCCGCCGCGGAAGCGAGCGCTCCGTCTAGCTCGGCCTTCTCGCCGACGTCGGCGGCGAAGCCGGCGGCGCTCTCGCCCATCCCGGCCACCGCCTCGTCGAGTAGCTCCTTGCGCCGCGCGATCAGCGAGACGCGCGCGCCGCGGCTCGCGATCAGCTGCGCGGTGACGAGGCCGATCCCGCTCGACCCACCGGTGACCGCGATGTGCTGGCCGTGGAAGTCCATCAGCGCTCCTTGACGAACGCCGCCCATACGGGCGCGTCCGGATAGTCGCTCGTTTCCGGCGACCACTGCTGCTCGAGCAGCGCCCGTGCCTCAGGCTCCGCCATCCCGCAAGCGTCGCGGTGGTAGCGGTAGAAGAACGCCGAGACGCGCCAGTTCATGATGCAGTGGACGTGGACCGGGCCTTCGGCCGCTTCGAGCGCCTCGACGAACGCCGCGTAGTGCGCTTCCGCGGGCGCGGCGAACGGCACCGGGATGTTGGTGTAGCCGATGCCGTGAGCAGCGAACGCGCCGTCGGGATCGGGCAGCGCCTCGGGATGGTCGGGCATCGCCAGATTGATCACGTGACGCACGCCGATCCCCGCGAGCCGTGCTGGATCGGGCTCGTGCAGCCGCCCGGAAGTCGTGACGCGCTCCGACAACCGCTGCCAGGCGCGGATGTCGTCGGGATCGCTCACGCCAGCCCCAGCACCCGGGCGGCGTTGTCCTTGAGGATACCGGGCATCACTTCCTCGCGGAAGCCCACTTCCTGGGCCGCCGCGATCCACTTGTCGGGGTGGATCAGCGGGAAGTCGCTGCCGAACAGCATCTTATGCTTGAGCTGGGTGTTGGCGTACTGGATCACCTGCTTGGGGAAGTACTTCGGGCTCCAGCCGCTGAGGTCGATGAACACGTTGTCCTTGTGCAGCGCCATCGACAGGCTCTGGTCGACCCACGGCCAGCTCGGGTGGGCGAGGATGATCTTCATGTCGGGGAAGTCGACCGCGACGTCGTCGATCAGCATCGGCTCGCCGTACTTGAGGCGCATCCCTCCGCCGCCGCGCATGCCGGTGCCCATGCCCGAATGGCCGGTGTGGAAGATGACCGGCAGCTTGTGCTCGTTGATGACCTCGTAGATCGGATAAGCCATCCGGTCCGCAGGATGAGCATTTTGCGCGATGCCGTGGAACTTGAAGCCCTTGACGCCGTGGTTCTCGACCAGGTCGCGGGCCTCGCGGGCGCCGTACTTGCCCTTGTGCGGGTCGATGCTGGCGAAGGCGATGCAGATGTCGTCGTTCTTGAGCGCCTGCTCGGCGACCTCGTAGTTCGAGACGCGCTTGGCGCCCATCGCGCTTTCGGCGTCGACCGTGAACAGCACGAGGGCGATGTTAGTCTCGCGGTAAAGCTCGATGATCTCCGGCATCTTCGGCCGCTCGCGCGGCGCCTTGAAGTAGGCGCTGGCGGCGTCGAAGAACTTGCCCATCACCGGGTCTTCCGGATCGTGGCAGGAGACTTCCGCGTGGACGTGGACGTCGATGGCGCGGATCTTGGAAAGGTCGATGGGCAAGAGCGCAGTTCCCCAGGCTTGCGGGTTGGATGGCCCGCGAGCCGACTATCCGATATTTTCCCCGCTCGTCACCCTGAACTTGTTTCAGGGTCCATTTCTCCGTCAGCCCGGAGCTGTCGATCTTTGCGCGACCGCGCCGAAAGGTCGCGCTCGCGCTGCGCGGTCCGGAAATTCGGCGCGATGGGCCCTGAAACGAGTTCAGGGTGACGGGATGTGAGACGGGGGCGGTTTGGCCGCCCCCCTTTTCCTCACAACTTGATGATGACCGTCTTGGTCTCGAGGTAGGCCTCGATCCCCAGCCGGCCCTGCTCGTGGCCGATGCCGCTTTCCTTGTAGCCGCCGAACGGCAGCGCGGTGTCGATCATCGCGTGGCAGTTGCCCCACACGGTGCCGGCCTTGAGCTTGCTCGCGAGTGTGTGCATCGCCGCGACGTTCTTGGTCCAGATGCCGGCGGCGAGGCCGTAGTTGGTGTCGTTGGCCTGCTTCGCCACCTCGTCGAGGTCCTCGAAGCGCTGCGCCACCACCACCGGGCCGAAGATCTCCTCGCGCACCACGCTCATCTGCGGATTCACGTCGGTGAGGATCGTCGGGTTGACGTAGTAGCCGTCGCCGCTCGGGGCGTCGCCGCCCATCAGCACGCTGGCGCCGTCGCGCTTGCCGGCCTCGATGTAGCCCATCACCTTCTCGTGCTGCTCCTTCGAAACCAGCGGGCCCATGTGCGCGGCCGGGTCGAGGCTCGGGCGCGGGGCCCAGAAGTCGGCCGTCGCGGCCATGCCCTCGATCACGTCGTCGAACACGTCCTTGTGCGCGTAGACGCGCGAGCCGGCGACGCAGACCTGGCCCGAGTTGAAGAAGATCGCCTGGGCCACGCCGGGGGCGACTTCGCCGACATCGACGTCTGGCATGACCACGACCGGGCTCTTGCCGCCGAGCTCGAGCGTGACGTGCTTGAGCGTTTCGGTGGCGTTGCGGTTGATCAGCTTGCCGATCTCGGTCGAGCCGGTGAACGCGACCTTGTCGACGTCGGGGTGCTTGACCATGCGGTCGCCGGCGGTGTGGCCGTTGCCGGTGATGATGTTGACCACGCCGGCCGGGATGCCGCTCTCGGCGACGAGGTCGGCGAGCCGCAGCGCGGTCAGGCTGGTCTGCTCGGCCGGCTTGAGCACGATGGTGCAGCCGGCGGCCAGCGCCGGGCCGATCTTGAGGCAGGCCATCAGCAGCGGGAAGTTCCACGGCACGATCTGCGCGCAGACCCCGACCGGCTCCTTGATCGTGTAGCCGAACAGCATGCCCTTGGGGAACGTGTAGGGGGCGATGGTTTCGCCGTTGAGCTTGCTGGTCCACCCGGCCATGTAGCGCAGCTGGCTGATCGCCCCGGGGATATCGATCGCCCCGGCCATGCCCTTGGGCTTGCCGTTGTCGATCGCTTCCAGCTCCGCGAACTCGTCGGCATGCGCCTCGAGCAAGTCGGCGAGCCTGCGGATCATCCCTTCGCGCACGATCGGCGGCAGGTCGGTCCAGCGCCCGTCGTCGAACGCGGTGCGGGCGGCGGCGACCGCCCGGTCGACGTCCTTGTCGGAGGCGTCGACGAACTGGCCGATCACCTTGCCGGTGGACGGGTCCTCGTGGTCGATGGTCTTGTCGTGGCTGGAATCGACCCATTCGCCGTTGATGAACAGCTGCGGCTTGCGGGCGAGGGCCTTCTTGGCGGCGGCCGAGTATTCGGGCTGCACGCGCTCGATGGTGGTGGCTTCGTTCATTGGGGGGCTCCTTTCCGCGAGCGACTCTGTTTGTCGCGAACCTAGCAAAGCGAGGGCCCGCGCGCCATGAACCGCGTTCCTAACGGTCGTTACGGTTAGTGTCGAATCCGATGTGAGCCCCAGGGAAGGCTGGGCCCTTAGGCCGCACGCGCAGCCGCCCGAGGTCCCTGCCTGCGCAGGGACTCACGAGTTGATCAAACGCTCGGCGGCCGCGCCGTGGTGCGGCTCTCGAGCGCCTTGTCCTCGTTGGCGCGCTTGAGCACGTACTGGCGGATCGCCTCGGCGTCGGCCGCGCTCACGACTTCCTTGAACGAGACCATGCCGTTGTGCTCGAGCGCGCCGTCGATCACCACCGAGCGGACCGCGTCGGCGTTGCCGATCGCCGGCGAGTGGCGCAAGTCCGGATTGAGCGTGCCCGAGACCGCGGCGTCGCCGTGGCACACGCTGCAATAGCGCCCGTAGAGCGCCCCGCCGCGCGCGACTTGCCCGGCCGTGCCGGTGAAGGCCGGCGGATCGAGCACCAGCTCGCGCATTGGCGGCGCGGGCGGCAGCTGGGCGGTGCCGCCGAGCTTGAACACCAGCAGGCGGCTGATGTTGCGCGGCCGGCCCGACTTGCTGGCGAGGATGCCCGGCGCGATGTCCCACACCCCGCCCCAGCCGGCGAGGATCGCGACGTACTGCTCGCCGCCCACCGCATAGGTCATCGGCGCGGCGATGATTCCGGTCTGGGCCGGGAACGACCACAGCTCGCGGCCGCTGTCGGCGGCGTAGGCGACGAAGTTCTCGCGCGCGTTGCCCTGGAACACGAGGTTGCCGGCGGTCGCCAGCGTGCCGCCGTTCCACGGGCCATCGAAGTCGATCCGCCAGGCCTCCTTCTTCGCGACCGGGTCCCAGGCCACCAGCGAGCCGGTCGTGCCGCCGAGGATCTGGTCGCGCACCTGGGGGATCGCCGGCATCGCGGTGGCGGCGGAATCGAGCCCGGTCTGGAAGCCCATCGCGCTCGGCTGCCAGCCTTCCTCGGCGAAGAACGGGAAGCCGGCGTTGTTGGCCGGGATGTAGACGAGGCCGGTCTGCCGGCTGAAGCTCATCGGCTGCCACGAATGCGCGCCGCCCGCGCCGGGCACGTTGACCCATTGCCCGCCGGCGATCTCGTAGCGCGCCGCGGGATTGATCTGCGGCTTGCCGGTGACGGGGTCGATCCCGGTGGTCCAGTTCTGCGCCGTCCACGGCGTGCCGCTGAGGAACTTGCCGGTCCTGGCGTCGAGAATGTAGAAGTAGCCGTTCTTCGGGGCGTGCATCACCACCCGCTTCTGCTCGCCGTCGATGGTCAGGTCGGCGAGCGTGATCTGGGCATTGGAATCGAAGTCCCAGCGGTCCTCGGGCGTCTCCTGGAAGTGCCACGCGTACTCGCCGCTGTCGGCGTTCACCGCGACGATCGAGGAAGTGTAGAGGTTGTCGCCCGAGCCTTCGCCGCCTTCGACCCGGTCGCGCCCGTTGGCCGCCGGATTCCACGGCTCGGCGTTGCCGGTGCCGAACAGCACCAGGTTGGTCGTCGGGTCGTAGGTGATCGAATCCCACACCGTGCCGCCGCCGCCGAGCTTCCACCACTCGCCGCCCCACGTCGCCGCCGCCCGCTCCATCGCCGGGTTCTCGAAGCCGTCGTCGGGATTGCCGGGCACCGTGTGGAAGCGCCACAGCTCGTCGCCGGTCGCCCAGTCGAACGCCGCGAGGAAGCCGCGCGCGCGGTACTCGGCGCCGCCCGAGCCGATGAACACCTTGCCCTTGGCGACGCGCGGCGCGCCGGTGATCGTGTAGTTGTCGTGGTCGGGCACGACTTCCTTGCGCCACGCGACCGACCCGTCGTCCTGATTCAGCGCCACGAGCCAGCCGTCGAGCGTGGCGACGTAGACCTTGTCGCCGTACAGCGCGACGCCGCGGTTGACCGCGTCGCAGCAGGCCACCGCCAGCGTCCGGCGCGGGACCTTGGGGTCGTAGGCCCATTTGAGCTCGCCGGTGCGCGCGTCGAACGCCTTGACCATGCTCCAGGCGGTCGAGACGTAGAGCGTGCCGTCGTGCATCAGCGGGGTCGCTTCCTGGCCGCGCGCGGTGTCGAGGTCGGCGAACCAGGCGAGGCCGAGCTCCCCGACGTTGGCGTCGCTGATCTGGGTCAGCGGGCTGAAGCGCTGCTCGCCGTAGTCGCGGCCGTAGGTCAGCCACTCGTTGCCCTCGGCCGCGGCGATCATCGCATCGGTGACGCCGGAGGTCGGGACCGGCGAGGGCTCGGCCGTTTCGTCGCGGTTGCAGGCGGTCAGCGCCACGGCGGCACAAGCGGCGACGATCCAGGTAGCGAGCTTCATGCGTTCCTCTCGACGGGTCCCTCGGCCCGAATTTTGTAAGCAAGGCTTACGGTTGCCGCGCCGGTCCGGTCAAGCGCGCGGGATCGGCGACAATTCTCGTTGCGCCACAGCGCAATTTTCGCCTATCCTGCGTCCCGTCAGTCGAGCGCGAGCCCGCGTTATGACCCTGGCCTAGCCCTACGAACTAGCCAGACAGGACAACTCCACATGCCTACCAAGCTGCCTTCACGGGCCGACCACGTCGGCTCATTCCTCCGACCGCGCAGCGTCATCGAGGCGCGCGAGCATCGCGGCGCGGGAAATATCGATTACGCCGAGCTGCGCGCCATCGAGGACCGGGCGATCGCCGAGCTGGTCCGGTGGCAGGAAAGCCTCGGCCTCAAGGCGATCACCGACGGCGAGTTCCGCCGCTACTTCTTCCACACCGACTTCCTGCTGCAGCTGGCGGGGGTCGAGGAGCACGGCGGGATCTCGAAGGCGTTCCAGAACGCCGCCGGGATCGACGTCCATTTCGCCCCGCCGAAGATGGTCGTCTCGGGCAAGGTCGAGCACGTCAAGCCGATCCAGCTCGCCGACTTCGAGTTCCTCAAGCGTCACGTCACCGAGACGCCCAAGGTGGCGATCCCGAGCCCGACGATGCTGCACTTCCGCGCCGGCCGGCAAGGCATTCCCGAGGACGTCTATCCGACGATGGACGAATTCTACGCCGACGTCGCCGCCGCCTACCGCGCCGAGGTCGACAGCCTGGCCGCCGCCGGCTGCCGTTACATCCAGATGGACGACACCAACCTCGCCTACTTGTGCGACGAGAGCCACCGGGCCGACGCCGCGGCGCGCGGGGTCGATCCCAACGAGACCCCGCGGCAGTATGCCCGGCTGATCAACGACAGCTTCGCCAGGGCGCCGGCCGACATGATCAAGGCGATCCACTTGTGCCGCGGCAACTTCCGCTCGAGCTGGGCGGCCGAAGGCGGCTACGAGCCGGTCGCCGAGATCATGTTCAACGAGCTCGAGATCGACGCGTTCTTCCTCGAGTACGACGACCCGCGCTCGGGCGACTTCGCGCCGCTGCGGTTCCTGCCCAAGGGCAAGACCGTGGTGCTCGGCCTCGTCACCACCAAGCTCGGCGAGCTCGAGAGCAAGGACGCGATCAGGCGCCGCATCGACGAGGCGACGCGCTACGTCGACATCGACCAGCTCGCGCTCAGCCCGCAGTGCGGCTTCGCCAGCACGGTGCACGGCAACGACCTCACCACCGAGCAGCAGGCCGACAAGATCCGCCTGGTCGTCGAGCTGGCCGAGGAAGTATGGGGCTCGGTCCCGGCGATGGCGGACTGAGCTACCACAGCCCTCCCTTCAGGGGGGGTGGGGATTGTCGGACAGTCCCCACCCCCCGACCCCCTCCCCTAAAGGGGCGGGGGAGTTATCGCGGCAGGTTGAACACCCGCTCGGCGTTGTCCTGCATCAGCATCTTCTTGTGCTCGGGGCTGAGGTTCATGCGGTCGTAGGCCGCGACCTCGTCGCTCGACTGCTGGTAGGGGTAGTCCATCGCGTAGAGCACCCGCTCGGGCCCGAGCACGTCCATGCAGAACCTGATCGCCGGCTCCCAGCCGACGCCGCTGGTGGTGATCCAGATGTTGTTGCGGAAGTAGTAGCTCACCGGGTGCTGTAGCTTGACCTGCTGCCCCTCGCGCAAGTGCGCGCGGCCGTCGGCGTTCCCTTGCATCCAGTCGAAGCGATAGAGCTGCAGCGGCAGGCATTCGCCCATGTGACCGATGACCAGCCGCAGCTTCGGGAACCGGTCGAACGCGCCCGAGAAGATCAGCCCCATCGTGTGCAGCCAGACGTCGTGCGGGAAGCCGGCGAGCGCGCCGAAGAAGCCGCGCGTCTCGTAATGCGGCGCGTTCCACGGCGCGGTCGGGTGGATGTAGAGCGCGGCGTCGTGCGCCTCGAGCGCCTCGAGGATCGGGAAGTACGCGAGCTCGTCGATATAATGGCCCTGGAAGTGCGAGTTGAGCACCGCGCCGTTGAGCTTGAGCGCGCCCATCGCCCGCTCGATCTCCTTGACCGAGCCCTTGACGTCGCGCGGGTCGAACGCGGCGCAGGCCGAGAAGCGGTCGGGGTGCCGGCGGCAGGCGTCGGCGGCGAGGTCGTTGGCCTCGCGGGCGAGCGCGGTGCCTTCTGACTGGCGCACGACCTGCACCCCGGGCGCGGTGAGCAGCAAGAGCTGTCGGTCGATGCCGTACTCGTCCATGTGCCACAGGCGCAGCTCGCCGAGATCCTGCATCATTTGCTGCAGGCTCGGCATCTTGGCGAACATCGCCGCCATCCGCAGCGAATCGTCGCCCTTGGCCTCGCCGCTCTCGAAGTACTCAACTTGCGCCTTGACCAGCGCCGGGAAGGTCCATGCCTCCTCGGTCGCGATGCGCTTGTAGGGCACGTCGCGGTCGATGTGCCCGGCGCGCGGGGCGAGGCCGACGCGGGTGCGGTGGCTGAAGTCTTCCTTGAAGTGGCCCTTGAGGCCTTTCTCGCTGCCGTCTTCGAGCAAGGGCATCAGAACAGTCCTTCGGAAATTCCGGCTGGCCCAAACTCCGTTCCTGTCGAGCCAAGTCGAGACACGCCTGCGCCACCCCAGCGTGTCTCGACTACGGGTTGCGCCCTCCGCTCGACACGAACGGGTTTGGGCTGTGGGTACATCAAAACATCCCGTTGCTGTTCTTGGCGGTCGCCGGATCGGGGATCGGCTGAATGATGTCCCAGTGCTCGACCAGGTAGCCGTCCTTGATCCGGAACAGGTCGACCACCGCCAGCCCGCGCTGATCGGGCGCATGCCTGAAGTGGTCGTGGACGCAGACCGTGCCGTCCTCGCCGTAGATCACGCGCTTGATGTCGTGGCTCATGTTGGGGCTGCGCTGCATGTGCGCCTCGAGCGCTTCGATCGTCGCGTCGCGCCCCGTGCCCGAGTTGGGATCGTGCTGGATGTAGTCGGGATGCACCCACTCGCGGAACGCATCGACCAGCCGGTTCTGGCGATAGAACACCTCGATGAAGCGGTCGGCGGCCTCGCGCGGGGAAAGCTGCGAGCGGTCCATCAGAACATCCCGTTGCTGTTCTTCGCGGTCGCCGGATCGGGCACTTCCTGGATCACGTCCCAGTGCTCGCGGATAAAGCCGCCGTCGATGCGCAGGATGTCGACCACCGAATAGCCGCGGGTGTCCGGCTCGTACTTGAAGTGGAAGTGGATCGCGACGAGGTCGGTGTCTCCCCAGATCACCCGGTGGACCTTGTGGCTGAGGTCGGGCAGCCGCGAAAGGCTGTTCTCCATCATCGCCAGCGTCGCGTCGCGGCCGGTCGGGGCGTTGGGGTTATGCTGGATGTAGTCGGGGTGCATCCAGGCCATGAACGCGTCGCGCGGATTGTCCTCGACATAGAACAGCTGGATGAACCGCTCGGCCACTTCGCGGACCGAGAGCCGCGCGCGGTTCGAGGTATCGCGCGGGTCGAACGGCGGCGCGTCCGGGTTCCACGGCAGGACGCCCGGCGCGGGCCTCATAACTCCCCTCCCCGGCGGGGAGGGGTTGGGGGTGGGGGTTCGGCGCCAGCGTGGAGCACCCCCACCCAACCCTCCCCCTCAAGGGGGAGGGCTATGAGAGCCGCGGTCACCTTTCTTCCCCCGCCAGCAGCTTGCCGAACTTCGGATGCGCGAAGTGCATCGGCACGTCGTGGCGGTATGGCCAGGTCTTGCGGTACTCTTCCTTGGGAAGCAGCCGGTCCGGGCCGACCGGGTCCTCGGGATAGAGCTTTTCGGCCGGCTGCAAGTGGCTGGTGGTGTGCGCCCAGCCTTTCTCGTAGTCGCCCTGCCACTGCATCTTGTAGTCGAGCCGCTGGATTTTCCATGCGCCGTTCTCGCGCACGTAGTCGTTCTCGTAGATGCCGGCTTCCATGAACTGCTGCGGCATGAAATCGGGCTTGGCGTCGAGGAAATCGTCGTGCCAGCCGCCGAACAGCATGCCGCGGAAGCGGCCCTTGGCGGTCTGCCGGTCGGGCGCCACGGTGATGATGTCCTGCATCTGGAAGTGGTCGAGCAGGAGGCCGTCGACGGGCCCCGGACGGCCGCCGGTGAAGCGGTGCTGGATCCAGTCGCCGTAGAGCCGCATCACCCCGGCCTTGCCGACGTACTCGCCGCTAAGGAACACGACCACGCCGTCCTCGGCGAACAGGTCGGCGACCTGCTCGGGCAAATTGAAATCGATGTAGTAGCCATAAGCCCAGTGCAGCCGGCGGATCGCGTTGACGTCCTCCAGCTCGCCCACGCGGTGCTCGAGATCGGCGAGCCGCTGTTCGACGTCACTCATTGATCGACTCTCCCTATTTTGGCTTTATCCGTAACGGCCGTTAGCGTTTTGGCGAGAGGATTTCGAACGTGAGCGACAGACCGTGGGAGGACCGCGTCGCCTTCGTCACCGGGGCGGCGACGGGGATCGGGCTCGGCGTCGCGCAAGCCTTCGCCGACGCCGGGATGCGGCTCGCGCTGAGCTACCGCAACGAGGACGACCGGGCGCGCACCGCCGAATGGTTCGCCGGCAAGGGCTACGACCCACCGCTGTTCCTCAAGCTCGACGTCACCGACCGCGCGCGCTTCGCCGAAGTCGCCGACGATGTCGTGCGCCACTTCGGCGAGGTCCACGTGCTGGTGAACAACGCCGGGGTCTCGGTGTTCGGGCCGACCGACGAGGCGAGCTACGACGACTACGACTGGATCATGGGGGTCAACTTCGGCGGCGTGGTCAATGGCCTGGTGAGCTTCCTGCCGAAGATCAAGGCGGCGAGCGGACGGCGGCACGTGGTCAACGTCGCCTCGATGGCCGCGTTCCTGCCGGGGCCGCAGGCCGGCATCTACACCGCCAGCAAGTTCGCGGTGCGCGGGCTGACCGAATGCTTGCGCTACAACCTCGCGCCGCACGGCATCGGCTGCTCGCTGTGCTGCCCGGCGCTGACTCGCACCAACGCCTGGACCAGCGCGCTCAAGCGCCCCGCCACGTTCGGCGACAGCGGCTTTCCCGAAGTGCCGAAGGAGTCGCTCGAGCAGTTCGGCACCGCGTTCGAGGAAGGCATGGACCCGTACGAGGTCGGCGCCAAGATCCTCGCCGGCATGACCGCGCAGAAGGGCCTGATCCTCACCCACCCCGAGCATGGCCCGGATTTCGAGGAAATCCACGCCGCGATCATGGCCGCGCTGCCGCAGGAGGAAGCGCCCCCCGGCCGGCTCAAGGTCGAGCAGCTGCGCCGCGACGCGATGAAGGCCGCCGAAGCCGGTCTCGTCATCGACCTCGACGACCTGACCTGACGCGCGCCGGTCGGTTTCTCAGCGCTTTAGGTCGTGCTATCCTCGCCGCACAGAGTCGCAGGGAGGCGGGGATGTGTGACGAAAAACAGCTTGCCGAGATGCCGACCGGCTCCGTGAGCCGCCGGCAGTTCGCGAAGATAGGGGCGCTGGCGACGCTGGCGGCCGGCATCGCGCCGGGGATCGCCGGCGCGCAACAGACCCGCATGGCCGAGCAATTCGCCGTGTTCGATGCCCCCGGCGGCAAGATGGACGCCTATTTCGTCTTTCCCAGCGAGGGCAAGCATCCGGCGATCATCGTCTGGCCGGACATCGCCGGGCGGCGCGACGCGTTCATCTCGATGGGCCGGCGGCTGGCGCGCGAAGGCTATGCCGTGCTGATCCTCAACCCGTACTACCGCAGCGCCGAAGCGCCGCAGTTCGACGATTTCGAGGACTGGCGCAGCCAGGGCGGGATGGAGAAGGTCGCGCCGTGGCGCGAGCAGCTGACCGCCGCCAACGTGATGGAAACCGCCAAGGCGGTCGTCGCCTGGCTCGACAAGCAGGACCCGGTCGACACCAGCAAGGGCATCGGCACCCAAGGCTACTGCATGGGCGGCCCGTTCACCGTGTGGACCGCCGCAGCGGCGCCCGAGCGCGTCAAGGCGGCGGCCTCGTTCCACGGCGGGGGCCTGGTCGGCGAGGAGGAGACCGCGCCGGTCAAGCTGCTCGGGCAGACCCAGGCGAGCTACCTGTTCGCGATCGCCCGCAACGACGACCGCACGTCGCCCGGCGACAAGGACGCGCTCAAGGCGGCGGCGACCGCAGCCGGGCGCCCGGCCGAGGTCGAGGTCTACCGCGGCGACCATGGCTGGACGGTCGACGATTCCCCGGTGTTCGAGGTCGACGCGGCGGACCGGGCGTGGGAGCGGCTGCTCAACCTCTATTCGACCAGCCTGTAGCCGCCATCGGGGCGGCTCCGGCCTCCTAGGCGAACCAGTAGCCGGTCGCGCGCATCTCGATGCTGACGCGCGGCGGCGCGCCGGCCGGCGCCTCGGGATCGTCGAACGCGACGTGCGGGATGCACTGCGCGCGCTGCGGGTCGCTCTCGCTGGTCTTGAAGACGATCGCCTCGTCGGGTTCCATGCCGCTGAACCACAGCCAGCGGTGGCCCGGGTCGTGCGCGACGACGTAGCCTTCGAAGCTGAACTCGGGCGCGCCGCCGGGCGGATCGAAGATCGCGTCGGCGCGGAGCAGCTCCGGCCCGGCGACCGAGCGCGCGTCGCACAGCGCCAGCGGCACGTCCTGCGGCGCGCCGCTGATCGCGCGCCAGACGTTGTACTGCGCGCTGCGGGCCAGCTCGCGATCCGGCGGCGCCGACTGGGCGCGGAAGCGCGCGCCGGTCTCGGCCGAGACGTCGACGTGGGCGAACCGCGCCGGGTGCGAGTTGTCGTGCCGGGCGTTTTCCCCGAGCCGCTCGGAGAAGCGCAGGATGCCGCGCGGGGCGACGACGACCTCGTCGCAGCCGGTCTCGCGCTTGAGCAGCTCGACGATCTCCGGCGCGTGGATCAGCGCGACCTGCTCGGGGTCGGCGAAGTCGGCGACCTCGCTGCGATGGGCCACCAGCACGCAGCCCTCGATGTCGAGCGAGGTGCGGACGCCGCGCATGTCGGCGATGGCCATCGGCTGCGGGGCGACGACGATGGTGTCCTTCTCGTGGGCGTTGGCGTAGTAGCGCGGCCGCTCGCCGGTATCGCGCACGTAGGCGATCGCCGCGGTGCGCGTGCCGCTCATGCGGGCTCGAATTCCTCGGTGTCGATCGTCGGCCGGATCGCGTCGTGATAGCGATGGCCGGCAACGGTGCGCGCGTTGATCAGCGCGTCGGCCGCCTTGAGCACCTCGTCGGCCACCGTCAGAGCCGCGGCGGCGTGGTTGTCGGCGAGGTGGTCGAGGCGGGTGGTGCCGGGAATCGCGTGGACGTGCCCGCCGCGGCCGAGCAGCCATACGAGCGCCAGCTGCGCCGGGGTCATCCCGGCCTCTTCGGCGAGCGCGGCGAAGCGGTCGATCAGCGCCAGGTTGTGCGGCCAGTTGTCGGGCTGGAAGCGCGGCATTCTGGTCCGCAGGTCACCCTCCTCGAGCGTCGCGGGATCGCGCAAGGTGCCGCTCAGCGCGCCGCGGCCGAGCGGCGAGAACGCCACCAGCGCGATGCCCAGGCGGCGGCAGGTCTCGAGCACCGCCAGTTCGACGTTGCGGGTCCACAGCGAGTACTCGGTCTGCACCGCGGCGACGGGGTGCACCGCGTGGGCTTCCTCGACATGGCGCGCGCTCCATTCGGATACGCCGTAGGCGCCGATCTTGCCCGCTTCGATCGCCCGCGCCATCGCCCCGGCCATCTCGGCCACCGGCACCTTGGGGTCGAAGCGGTGGAAGTAGTACAAGTCGATGTGATCGGTGCCGAGCGCCTGGAGGCTGGCGTCGATCGCCTGGGCGGTGGTGGCGGGCGAACAGTCGACGCCGCGGCGCGGGCCGTCGACGACGATGCCGGTCTTGCTGGCGAGGAACACCTCCCCGCGCCGGCCCTTCAGCGCTTCGCCGAGGAGGGCCTCGTTGCGCCCGCCGCTATAGATGCGCGCGGTGTCGAAGTGGTCGCAGCCGAGCTCGAGCGCGCAGTGGAGCAGCTGGATCGCCTCGTCGTGCGCCGGCGGGGTGCCATAGGCCCACGACAGGTTCATGCAGCCGAGGCCCACCGGGTGGAGCGCGCGGCCGGCGATCGTTCGCGTGAGATTGGTCATCGCCGCCTCCTCTGAAGAGGCGGCGAGGGAGTCGCAACCCCGGAGTTACAATCCCGCCAGCGCGTTCTTGGCCCAGGAGTAGAAATCGTCCTGCTTGCGGCCGAGCTCGTCGGTCGAGCGGCGGTAGCCGGCCGGGTCCTCGTCGATGTTGGCGCTGCGCCACTTGGCCTGGTGCTGCGCGAGCGCCTGGCGCATCTCGAAGAACTTGGCCTCGAAGTCGCGCGCCAGGTCGGGCTTGGCCTGGAGGCGGCTGTCGGCCTTGATCGAGCCCATCATCTCGGCCACCAGCGTGGCGAAGCGGGTGCGCAGGCGGACGATGTCGCGCACCGCGCGGTCGCCCGAGGTTTTGACCGCTTCCTGCATCTGCCGATGCGTCTCCTGGGCCTCGCCCAGGATCCGGTCCAGTTCAGCCATCGCACTCCCCCGCATGTCGCTATCGCCTGTGAATCGTCCTACACGGGGACGAGGTCAAGAGCGGTTAACGCGTTAGGACCAGCCGTCTTGCGCTTCGAGGCTGGCGGCGAGCTCGCCGATCACCCGGTAGCAGTCGAGCACCTGGGCAATCGAGCTGTTGGGCTCGCGCCCCTCGCGGATCGCGGCGACGAACTCGCGATCCTGCAGCTCGATGCCGTTCATGCTGACGTCGACCCGGCTGACGTCGATCGGCTCTTCCTTGCCGGTGAACAGGTCGTCGTAGCGGGCGATGTAGGTCCCGCTGTCGCCGATGTAGCGGAAGAAGCTGCCGAGCGGGCCGTCGTTGTTGAACGACAGGCTCAGCGTGCAGATCGCGCCGCTCTCGCTCTTGAGCTGGATCGACATGTCCATCGCGATGCCGAGCGTGGGATGCCTGGGCCCCTGGATCGCGTTGGCGGCGACGATCCGCCCGGCCTGGTAGGCGAACAGATCGATCGTGTGCGCGGCGTGATGCCACAGCAGGTGGTCGGTCCAGCTGCGGGGCTCGCCCTTGGCGTTCATGTTCTGGCGGCGGAAGAAGTAGGTCTGCACGTCCATCTGCAGCACCGACAGCTCGCCCGCGGCGATCTTGTTGTGCACCCACTGGTGGCTCGGGTTGAAGCGGCGGGTGTGCCCGACCATGCAGGTGAGGCCGGTCTCCCGCTGCTTGGCGAGCACCGCCTGCGCGTCGGGCCACGAATCCGCCAGCGGGATCTCGACCTGGACGTGCTTGCCGGCGTCCATGCAGGCGATCGCCTGCTCGGCGTGCATCTGCGTCGGGGTGCACAGGATCACCGCATCGACGTCGTCGCGTTCGAGGGCTTCCGACAGCTCGGTGCCCGAATGCGGGGCGCCGTACTTGGCGGCCACTTCCGCGGCCTGCTCCGCCCGGCGCGAGATCACCGAGGCGATCTCCACCCCGTCGATGTTCTTCAGGCCGTCGAGGTGCTTTTCGCCGAAGGCGCCGGCGCCGGCGAGGGCAATACGCATAAGCTCTCCTTGGATCAGGCGGCGGCCAGGCTATGCCCGCTCATCACCTTGCGCGGGTTGAGCGGCTCGCCGGCGATCTCCTCCGGCTGGAGGATCAACGCGCCGAGCGCGGTGTTCGAGGCGGGGATGTGGTAGAAGGTGTAGAGGTCCTTCACCTTGTCGCCCAGCGCACCGCGCATGATCAGCCACATCACCAGCTCGATGCCTTCCGAGCCCGCCTCGCGCAGATACTGCACATGCGGCATCTTCGAGAGCGTCTCCGGGTCCTCGATCAGCTGCTCGATGAAGTTGAGGTCGAAGTCCTTGTTGATCAGCCCCGCGCGCGGACCCTGCAGCTGGTGGCTCATGCCGCCGGTGCCCCAGACGTGGACATTAAGGTCCTCGGGGAAGCTCTCGACCGCGGCCTTGATGCTGTCGCCGAGGTTGAAGCAGCGCCGGCCGGAGGGTGGCGGATAGGTCACCACGTTGACCGGGAACGGGATCACCCGGCACGGCCATTCCTCGGGCTCGCCGAAGATCATGGAGAGCGGCACGGTGCAGCCGTGATCGACGTCCATCGCGTTCATGATGGTCATGTCGAAATCGTCGAGGATCAGGCTCTGGACGATGTGCCAGGCGAGGTCGGGATGGCCGATCACGTCGGGCACCGGGCGCGGGCCCCAGCCTTCGTCGGCCGGCTTGAAGCTTTCCGCGCAGCCGATCGCGAACGTCGGGATGATGTTCATGTCGAACGCGCTGGCATGATCGTTGTACACCAGCACGACCACGTCGGGCATGTTGCCCGGCTCGCGGACCCAGTCCCTGATCGGCTGGTAGCCGTCGAACACCGGGCCCCAGTAGTCGTTGTGCGCGGTCCCGGTCTGGATCGCGGCGCCGAGCGCGGGGATGTGGCTCGAGGTGATGCCGGCGGTAACGCGGGCCATAGTCAGCGTCCTTCCTTGATCGAGCGCTGCCCTTCGGGCGAGCGGCCGCCCTTGAGCATCATCTCGGCGTATTCCTCCTGCGTCATCCCGGTCATCGACCCGGCGGCGAACTGGAAGCTCTTCTTGTCCGTGCTGAACAGCTTCGAGAGGAAGTAGATGTTCCCGCCGCAGTCGATCATGCGGTTGTAGTCGCGCGCCATCACCGCATCCTTGGCCTCCTCGCTCAGCTGCCATTCGTCGAGATAGGCCTTCTCGTCGGCGAGGAAGCGCTCGCGGTTCTCGGCTTTCATCAGGCTCATCGCGAACTGGTTGAGCCAGTAGCCCTGCCGCGCGCGCTTGGCGGTGAACACGCGCGTGCCGGGGATGTCGTCGAACTCGGCGAGGTACGCGTGGATGTCGATGCGCTGTTTCTTGTCGGTCATTGCCCAGAATCCTCGGACTCGGTCCATTCGTAGGTGAGCGGCGCCTCGCGGAAGGCGAAGCGATCGATGTGGCGCTCGATCACGCCGCGCAAGTGCACGTTGCGCTCCGCATCGGCGGTGACGAGGGTAATGGCGATGCCGCCGGGCCGCGCGGTCATCACCGCGCTCTCCAGCTCGGAGAACGGGAACGTGCCGACGCCGTCGGCGTAGCTGGTCGCCATCTTGTGGCTCCAGTGGCTGACCACCTGCTGGATGTAGCGCTCGGGCTTGTCGCACCGGGCGAACCCGTTGGCGGTGACCGCGACAGCATGGGGAGTCATCGGCCCTGGCCTTTCAGCTTGGCATCGAGCCGCGGGAACACCCGGCGGGCGTTGCCTTCGAAGATTGCGTGGCGTTGCTCGTCCGAGATCGCCAGCGCATCGACGTAGCGCTTGGTGTCGTCGAAATAGTGGCCGGTGGTCGGATCGATCCCGCGCACCGCGCCGACCATCTCGCTGCCGAACAGGATGTTCCGGGTCTCGATCACCTCGGCGAGCAGGTTCACCCCCGGCTGGTGATAGACGCAAGTGTCGAAGAACACGTTGTTCATCAGGTGCGTGTCGAGGCTCGGCTGCTTGAGCATGTCGGCGAGGCCGCGGTAGCGGCCCCAGTGGAACGGCACCGCGCCGCCGCCGTGCGGGATGATGAAGCGCAAATTCGGAAAGCGGCCGAACAGGTCGCCCTGCAAGAGCTGCATGAAGGCGACGGTGTCGGCGGCGAGATAGAACCCGCCGGTCGCGTGCATCGCCGGGTTGCAGCTGCCCGAGACGTGGATCATCGCCGGCACGTCGAGCTCGCACATGACCTCGTAGATCGGGAACCAGGACTCGTCGGTCAGCGGCGGATGGGTGAAGTGCCCGCCGCCCGGATCGGGATTGAGATTGCAGCCGACGAAGCCGAGCTGCTCCACGCAGCGCCTGAGCTCCTTGATCGAAGCGGCCAGGTCCGCCTTCGGGCTCTGCGGCAGCATGCACACCCCGGTGAAGGTCTCGGGGAACAGCTCGGTGACGCGGTAGATCAGGTCGTTGCAGGCGATCGACCACGCCTCGCTGACCGCCTGATCGCCGATGTGGTGCGCCATCGCCGAAGCGCGAGGGGAAAAGATCGTGTGGTCCGCGCCGCGTTCCTTGATCAGCTTGAGCTGGTTGGTCTCGATCGTCTCGCGGATCGCGTCGTCGCCGATCGCCGGGTAGGCCGGCGGCTGGCTGCCGTCCTTGAACGCCGCCTTTTGCGCGTCGCGCCAGGCGTCGTGCTGCGGCGGCGCGGTGGTGTAGTGGCCGTGGCAATCGATGATCAGCGTCATGCCGCTTCGGTCCTGTTCGTCTTCATGGCCGCGTTCCGCTGCCGTACGATCGTGCCGCGGGTCATCACCGGCTCGACGCCGAGCCCTTGCAGCGTCCGCGCCGATTCTTCCATCTCCGCCGCGCGCCGAACCCCATGGGTCTCCATCCGCTCGCGGTTGTAGGCGATACGCTCGGCCCACCCGACCGGTTTCTCGGAGGCGTCGAGCGACGCGGTGACTTCGTCGAGCACGCCGGCCGCCTCGGCTGCCGCGGCGCATTCGGCCGAGAGCGCCTCGAGCCCCTTGACGATGACCGAGCGGATCATCTTGATCGCCGAGGCGCGGCCGACCGCGTCGCCGACCGTGCGGACGTTCGAGAACCCGAGCGCCTCGAGCAAGGGCTGCGCGGCCAGCGCGTGCGGCCCCGAGACGAGCAGCGGCACGGCGAGCCCCTTGTCGACCGGCGCCATCACCGCGACGTCGACGTAACGCCCGCCGGCCGCCTCGATGGCCGCGGCGGCCTCGCGCTTGGTGTCGGGCGCCACCGAGTTCATGTCGCACCACAACGACCCTTCGGGCAGCAGCGGCGCATAGTCGCGCGCGGCCTCGAGCGCGGCGTCGGCGGTGACCAGCGAGAGGAAGAACGCGCGGCCGGCCAGCGCCTGCGCCGCGGTGTCGGCGCTCGCGACCCCGCAGCCGGCCATCGCCGCGCGCCGATCGGGCAGCACGTCCCAGCCGCGCGCCTCTCCACGCCAGCCCTCGGCGCGGGCAAACGCCTCGCCGGCTTCGCCGAAGCCGACCAGCGCCACACGCGGCGGAGAGAGAGGAGCAATCGAGTCAGGCATACCTGGGGGCGCCGTTACCGAATGTATGTATTGCTTACAAGTTTGCGAGCCCCGGCGCACGCTGGGCCTCGCAATCGAAACTTTGCGCCCCAGCGAAGGCTGGGGCCTCAGGCCTCGCGCTCAGCCGCACGAGGTCCCTGCCTGCGCAGGGACTCACAGTCTTGACGCAAGGGGCCGCGCGGGTCCACCGGGCACGCGCAGCCTAGAGGGAGGAGTCGCGCCAATGAGCGGTGTCGTCGTCCAGAATATCGAACGCGCGGCCCTCGATGTAGTCGACGGCCTCGGCGCCTGCGGCGTGGCCACGGTGCACGAATCCCAGGGGCGCACCGGGCTGCTCGCCAGCTACATGCGGCCGATCTATTCCGGCGCGCGGATCGGCGCGAGCGCGGTGACCGTCAGCGTGCCCCCGGGCGACAACTACATGGTCCATGCCGCGATCGAGCAATGCCGCGAAGGCGACGTGCTGGTGATCGCGCCGACCTCCCCGTGCGAGGACGGCTATTTCGGCGACTTGCTCGCTACCAGCGCCCAGGCGCGCGGCGTGCGCGGCCTGATCATCGACGCCGGCGTGCGCGACGTGCGCGACCTGCAAGAGATGGACTTCCCGGTCTGGTCGAAGCGGATCTTCGCGCAAGGCACGATCAAGGCCAGCCTCGGCAGCGTCAACGTGCCGGTGGTCTGCGCCGGCGCCTATATCGAGCCGGGCGACGTCATCGTCGCCGACGACGACGGCGTCTGCGTGGTCAAGCGCGCCGATGCCCCCAGGGTGCTCGAAAAGGCCCGCGCCCGCGAAGCCAACGAAGGCGATAAGCGCCAGCGCCTCGCCAGCGGCGAGCTCGGCCTCGACATGTACGGCTTCCGCCAGAAGCTCACCGACATGGGGCTCAAGTGGGTGTAGCTTCCTCCCCGGGACGGGGAGGGGGACCATGCGGAGCATGGTGGACGGGCACGCGCGGTGAACTCTCCGCCCGCGGTGTCCGGTTTACTCGTACGTGCCCCTCCACCACCCTGCGGGTGGTCCCCCTCCCCCTTTGGGGGAGGAACCCGTGACCTCCGCTCCCGTCATGTGGATGCGCGGCGGCACGTCGAAGGGCGGCTATTTCCTCGCTTCGGACCTGCCGCAAGACACCGCCGAACGCGACGCGTTCCTGCTGCGCGTGATGGGCAGCCCCGACCCGCGCCAGATCGACGGCATGGGCGGGGCCGATCCGCTGACCAGCAAGGTCGCGGTCGTGGGGAAGTCCGCGCGCGACGGGATCGACGTCGACTACCTGTTCCTGCAGGTGTTCGTCGACCAGGCGATCGTCACCGACGCGCAGAACTGCGGCAACATCCTCGCCGGGGTCGGCCCGTTCGCGATCGAGCGCCGGCTGGTCGCCGCGACGGGCGAGGAGACCCGGGTGGCGATCTTCATGGAGAACACGGGGCAAGTCGCCATCGCCACGATCCAGACGCCGGGCGGCGTGCCCACCTACGAAGGCGATGCGCGCATCGACGGCGTGCCCGGCAGTCATGCGCCGGTGCCGGTCGAGTTCCGCGACACTGCCGGCTCCTCGTGCGGGGCCCTGCTGCCGACCGGCAACGCCGCCGACGAGATCGAAGGCGTGCGCTGCACGCTGATCGACAACGGCATGCCGTGCATCGTGTTCAAGGCCGCGGACGTCGGCGCGACCGGCTACGAGACCCGCGAGGAGCTCGAGTCCGACCGCTTCGCCGACTTGCGCGCGCGGATCGAGGCGATCCGCCTCGCCGCCGGCCCGCGGATGAATCTCGGCGACGTGAAGGAAAAGTCGGTCCCCAAGATGATGCTCGTCGCCCCGCCGCGGAACGGCGGGGCGGTGACCGTGCGCAGCTTCATCCCGCACCGCGCCCATGCGACGATCGGCGTGCTCGGCGCGGTCAGCGTGGCGACCGCCTGCCTCGTCGAAGGCTCGCCCGCGGCCGAGGTCGCGCAGATCCCCGCGGGCAGCCGCAAGACGCTGTCGGTCGAGCATCCGACCGGCGAGATGAGCTGCGTGCTCGAGGTAAACGCCGAAGGCGAGGTAATCTCCGCTGCCCTGTTACGCACCGCCCGAAAGCTGATGGACGGCGTGGTGTTCGCCTGAGCCCTTTGCGCTCTCTGTTCTTCTCTGCGGCCTCTGCGTGAACCGCGGTTCGCGCAGAGATCGCAAAGAAAGCAGAGCCCGCAGAGAAACGAAAGTTGAGCAATGGACCGTATCGTTTCCTGGCACCCCGCCCCCTCGAAGCCACGCTACGTCCCGCCGCCCGGCGCGGTCGACGCGCATTGCCATGTGTTCGGGCCGATGGCGCAATTCCCGTTCAGCGCAAAAGCCAAGTACCTGCCGGAGGATGCAGGCCCCGAAATGCTGTTCGCGCTGCGCGACCACCTCGGCTTTTCCCGCAACGTGATCGTCCAGGCGAGCTGCCACGGCACCGACAACGCCGCCACGCTCGACGCGATCGCCCAGTCGGGCGGCCAGGCGCGCGGCGTCGCGGTGGTCGATCCGGCGATCTCCGAGGAGGAGCTGCAGGGCCTCCACGCAGGCGGCATCCGCGGCATCCGCTTCAACTTCCTCAAGCGGCTGGTCGACGACGCGCCCAAGGACGAGTTCCTCGAGGTCTCGAGTCGCCTTCCCGCCGGCTGGCACGTGGTGATCTACTTCGAGGCCGACATCCTCGAGGAGCTGCGCGGGTTCATCGACGCGATCCCGGTGCCGCTGGTCGTCGACCACATGGGC
>Ga0196977_1000169_pt1 | contig 41751 bp, 37 predicted proteins | sample S3v_1013CmetaG_FD_148634 | JGI IMG/M metagenome (GOLD analysis project Ga0196977, IMG submission 148634) | Soil microbial communities from Anza Borrego desert, Southern California, United States - S3+v_10-13C | ecosystem: Environmental > Terrestrial > Soil > Desert | place: USA: California... | reverse complement strand
CACGCACATCTCGCGCAATTCCCTGGCCACGCGGTACCGGTCGTTGACCTTGACAAAGAACCGGTCGATGCGTTTTTTGCCGACGTTCTTCAGGTCGGATTTTGAATACTCGCCTATGCGGGCGGTGCGGATCGCCTCTGCGCTGATGTCCGTAGCGAAGATCTGCACCGGGATCCTGGCAGGCGAGCGGTCCAGTATTTCGGTGACCAGCATGGCAATGGAGTAAGCTTCTTCTCCCGTGGAGCAGGCGGGAACCCAGATGCGCAGGAACTTATGAGGCTCTGCGTTCCTGATCAGCTCCGGGAGAAAAACGTTTTTCAGGTAACGAAAAACTTCCACGTCCCTGAAAAAGCCGGTCACGTGAATGAGAAAATCCTGGTAAAGGTGCTCAGCCTCCGCGCTTTTTTTGTCTTCCAGCAGCTTGATGTATTCCCTGATCGTTTTCGAACGGCACTGGAGCATCCGGTGATACAGCCGCCGCTTGACGGTTGAAATTTTGTAATGGCTGAAATCAACGCCCGTTCTTTTGCGTACGACGGCGAGGATGCGTTCCAGGTCCTTTTCCGTTCCCCCGGGATCTTGTTTCTTCTTCGCAACGGCAGGCTGCGCCGCAGGCCCCGTCCGGCCGAGGTTCACTATGGCGGCAGCTATTCCCGCCGGCGGCAAAATATGATCGGCCGCACCTTCCTGTATGGCCGAGGCAGGCATGCTGTTGTATTTCGCCGTGGCGTCCTGCGCGAAGGTGAGGCCGCCCGCTTTTTTGATGGCCTTTAAGCCCTGCGTGCCGTCGGTTGCGTTGCCGGACAGGATGACGCCGATCACCTTGTCCTTATATTTTTTGGCAAGAGAAGTAAAAAAGCGGTCGATCGGCAGATAAGGAAGCACCTGGTCGCGCCGCGGGGTTAATTTATTTTTCCATTGGAAACGCTCATTTCCTTATCCGGCGTGCACACGTATAAAACGTCCGGCTCCACTTTCAGCATGTTGGTGACTTCTTTCACCGGCATCTTCGTGAACCGCGCAAGCAGCGAAGCCAGCGTGCTCGGATGATGAGGGCTGAGGTGCTGTATATAAATGTAGGCGACGCCCGTATTGCGCGGCAGGTCCTGCAGCAGCGCCCTGACCGCATCGAGCCCGCCGGCTGAAGCGCCGATAGCGGCTATATGAAAGCGTTTCCTGCCGCCAGGCGATTTTAAAGTTTTCTTTTTTGCGGGAGACGTTATGCGCATTCAAGGACAGATTAAGAAGCTAGACCTGCACCGGGGCGAGAATGAATTTGTTCCTCGGCGGCCGGGCGAATTTTTTTTCCAGCATAAGCATAAGAACCCACTCGAGCGTTTTTTTAAGCTCCGCGATGCCGGTCTTTCGGACATAATAATGCGCGCCGTTCGCGTACAGAATGTCGGCCACATCCTCGTTGAGCGAGGTGGAATAGATGATGACAGGAAGGTCTTGCAGCTTTTTGTTTTGCTTTATTTCCGCCAGGCATTCCGAACCGTTCTTCCGCGGCATATTCAGGTCGAGGAAAAGAAGGTCGGGAAGCTGGCCGATATTCTTGGAAAGGAAATGCATTAATTCTTCCCCGTTGGCGACCGTGCTGAGATGGACCGCGGCAGTCAATTCCTCCAGCGCTTTTTTGAAGAAAAACCGATCGTCCGCATCGTCGTCCGCAAGCAGGATATGGAATCGTTTAGCCATGTGATCATTATTGTGTAAAAAAGTGGGCAAAAACACTCCCGGCTATTACAAGAAGAAATTGGAACGTCGGCTAAACAATGTTTCAATGTAAGTCAATTCATCATGCAGTGCCCAGGAAATATATTCAGCAAGCAGCAAAAATCATGCTTTGCTCAGCAAGCACGGGTGCTCTGCGCCATAAATTTTATTTGTGTCCGCATGAGCGAACAAAAAGTCGTCCGGTATGTTGCGGGGACAGGGGAATGATGCGGTATTGAAATGAAAAAAGGCTATCTGTTTGCGATAGCCCTTTCAATCTTTTGCCTGGCGGGCTCACGGGGACAAAGTTCGAACCGTGAACCTCAAATATCTTTTGAGGCTGCAAAGTTAGCCAGTTCGCCCAATTTTGCAAAGGATTTAGAGGAAATAGAAGCCTTCTGCGACCGTTGGATTCCCGATGAAACGGGAGGCGAAATGAGGCAAAAAAAGCGGGCATAATGTCCGCTTTCATAAGTCGAAGATTTACAGGGTTTAACGTTTAAAAAAATAGAAAATGATAGCTTTAATAGGGTTAAAACTGAACGTGAGATGGCTAATCGTTAGTCCAGGTATTTGTCCAGCCGAACAACATATTTTGCGTAATCGCATTCCTGAGTATCCACAAAGTAGTAATACCCCTTTTTCTTCAGGATGAAAATCTTTTTTTGAAGCTCATATGGAAGGTTGTCCAGAGGTTGGAAATCTTTGTACCGAGAAGCATCGATCAGTGGCAGTTGATCTAGGATTCTCACCATTCCTTGAGTGTAAAAATCAATCGCATCTGCCTCTGACCATTTACCAACGTGTTTTTTGGCTGCGGTGCGAAGCGCTCGATAATATTTGTTATACCTGAAACGAGCATGCAAATCTGACAATTCAATATCTAAGCGTTCGGTCGGCCAGAAATAATCTGATTCTAGCTTTCCTTTGCTTTTGACCTTACTGCTCTTTAAAAACTTTTCGCCGTATGCCCGGCATTTTTCCTCAGTTGGAAGTGTGTCGTTCCAATCCCCGTGAACTTTGGGATTGAACAAATCTTTTGCAAGGTTCCAGTGGTGCAGCTTCTTCTTATCGATTTCCAGTTCCTCTTTTTCCATATCCTTAATGGCTGTTTTCAGGCTCGGATCAGAGCTGCGTTTGAAATCAGAAATCGTATCCCAAAGTTTCCTTTGTAATATTTCGTAATAGCCAGCCATCAATCGATGATGCTGGAAGGTGCCTTTCGTTTTTTCCAGCTGCTTTATTCCTTCATCGAGCATTCGAAAAATATCCTCGATGTCAGCTTGCGTCCGCACCATCTCTTCTTCGATGTTCTCATAGATCTGGGCGGTCTTGACTACGAGTTCAGAAAACTGCTCCTCACTGAAACTGCGGCCGAGATGTGTTTCATAAAGCATTATTAAAACGTTGTATTTGCTCATAGCTCCTCCTTTGTTTGTGTGTCTACATTAGACCGATTCCATCAATGAATCAAGCTGCGAGGGAATTATTTTGATTGTCGGCATATTTGACTTTGCAACCTGGGCGAGCGTTGGTGTGAGAAGAATATTTTCGGGATTCCCGAATCACAACCAATTCAGGCTGCGTTAATTTGGTCCACCCTGCGGGGAATCCCATCATCTGCTCTACAAAGCGCGGGTTCAACAGCCCATCCGTTTTCCAGCGATGGGCGATTTCGTGGGACAGTTGTATCTGCTTTTTTGTTCGTGAGCGTTTGGTGTATTGCTGACGCTTCACGGTAAACTTATATTCAGTAGCCACCGGCGTGGGCAGCATCTTCTTTTTTATGTACATAATAATTTAAGCACTTGTTTGCTTCCGGATGGAGCGGACAATAATCATCTCGGATTCTGTCAGCTGCGTCCATCCTGCTGGGTATCCCATCATCTGTTCGACGAAACTTAAATTAAGCCGGCCCTTTCTTCCCGTGTAACGCGCCAGCGCTTCAGGCAAATGTATCTGCCTTCTTTTCCCCGGATGAATTTTGTAAGCCCTGACTGCAGGCGAGTCGGAAGCCACCGGCGTGGGGAGCATTTTGCGTTTCATCGGTTACGCTGCCTTCCTTTTGTTCTTTTTTTCTCCGAGTTCGATCTGCTGGATGAACGAGAAGATTTCGTACGCGACTCCCGGATGGATTGCATTGCCGAGAGATTTAATTGCGTCCATTCTACCGGGAAGCTCATCAGATTTTCTACAAACCGGGGGTTCAGTAGGCCACCCGGTGAAGTACGGGCGATCACGCCGGGAATGCTGTCTCGCACGGCTTGGGATGGCGGACATGTGATGTTCTTTGCATCCTGCGCTGTAGGAGTCGGCAGAAAACCGTCGAGCGTCTCGACAGGCAATGATCCAAACCCTTGCACGCAGGTGGACGGCACCGACGCCAGCAGCCGGAATAATAAGCGGCCACGTTTCGTAACCGAGCTTTTCCAGCGAAGCGCACACATCGTCGAGTGCCAGGTTGACGATTCCAGGCACATTTTCACCAATAACCCAGCGTGGCCGTACTTCTCTAATGACTCGGAGCATTTCCGGCCAGAGGTAACGCAGGTCTTTTTTCCCTTTTTGTTTACCCGCCGTGCTGAACGGCTGACACGGGAAACCACCTGTGAGTACGTCAATTTTTCCTTTATATTTTTTCCCATTGAATGTTCGGATATCGTCATGCCTGTAAACGCCGGGAAAATGTTTTTTCAAAACGTGGAGGCAATAAGGATCGATTTCTACCTGGAATATATTCTGCCACTTATGCCATGTGGCAGCAAGGTCGAATCCACCGATCCCGCTGAATAAGCTCGCATGACGCAGTTTCTTTCTTATTCATGCCGCGTTCTTCTCCTCATTAATATCTGCTCCCGACAATCCATCGGTTTTTCCATCGCGCTCTTTTTTAATGCCATGAGTTTTTGCTGCTGCGTCGAACCCAATCCACTTTCCTTTTTTGTCAAGACCGCGATCAGCAAGCTCAAGTCGCACTAAATAACTCAAGTCAATTTTTCCCTCTAATATTTCGACGAGCATTGCAGTCGCTATCCCGCTAAATAGCATTCTAGGATTTAGATCATCTGGGCCGTCGTCATATTTTTTCAGAAAAGCGCCGTTGGATTTTTTCTTTGAAAGTTCGCCAACAAAATGATTAGCATCATCATAACGCCAGAATCCGAAGTGACTCTGATCGCCGATATGTGCGCCGAAGTATGATCCATTCGGAGCGATGGAATTCAGCAGAGGAATAATAGTCTCACGAAGTACAAAACCACGAGTTTCGTCGTCTTTAGCTTGCTGCAATTCGATAATAACTTCAGAAAGACGAAGTTTTATGAATGTTTCTTCTTTTACAGAATCAAGAAAATTCATGCAGCGTTCGATGAGGTCTTCCTGCTTTAACGTTCCTTCAGAAAGTGAAAGTCCTATGTAGTGATCAGGCAGCTGCCTGGGTCGGGGCGCTTTAGATTTACCGTTCAAGCCTTTGAGATCATCCTTCCCTTCCCAGAAACCATATGTGGCAACTTCCTGTGCGCCGAAATCGGAACCAATGGGTGCGATCTTATCCAGCAGCGGTTCAATATCATTGTATAAAATATCCCACCAGCTTTCCGTACTGCTTTTTTTCTTCAGCTTTTTTTGAATCTTTTCAATATGCTTTTCGATCTGGGCTTCCTCTTTCACAGATTCAAGGAACTTCATAAAATGCTCAACCATCTCGTCAATTTTTCGCTCACCCTTGTAGAGGACACGACCTTTAAATGAAGCAGCCAGTCGTTTGGGTTTCGGTTTTCGGCGAAATATGCCTTCCATATCCTCTTCCTCGATTCCCGCAAGTGCAGGCTGCTGTTCTTGCGCTACTGCTGCTTCAAAAATCCTCATCTCGCCACCCTGATTATATCTGCCGTATTGAATGGCTTTGCCTTTCTCCGGCACCTCGATCACCACGTCCACGTTGTGCTTAAAATCGTTCCGGCCACGAACTTGACCGTCCTTGCGAACCTGGAACACGTAGATGAATGAGATGCGCGGGTATTTCTTTTCGAGTTTATCGATGTCTTCCGGTGTGAGCTTCAGTTTCGTCACGCTATCGAGGAATATAAATGCGTACTTCGACAGATCTGCGGGAAGCCTTTCGATCACATCCAGATTCGGATGCACCACGTTTGTATCCTCAAGTTTGGTTTTCAGCTCATCGTCGAGCCCTTCTTCAATTGCCACGTACAGCACCTTTCCGTGATTTCGCGCGAGATATCCGGCAAATTCCACGCAGAGGTATGACTTACCCATTTTAGGCCAGCCGAAAACCATTGCTGTAAATCCCGGACGCGGATCACCTATGAAGTCGAGCCATTTATCTTTGAAACCGATCTTTTCGAATTTTTGCTTTACGAAATCGGTACTGCAGATTGTTCCATCCTCTTGCCTGATCCCTGAAAGAGGCACTTCATCGATTTTCTTTTTGTGTTTTGGGCCGGTCTCCACCGTATTCATATATTCAATCTTATCAATGGCCCTTATCAGCATTAAAGCTGTTTCTTTATCTATATTAATCACGATAGCATGATCCTCGTATTCCGAATACGCTTTTAAAAGTTCTCTTTGGATGAACATTATCTCCTCTGCAGCTGGCGAGGATTTACGGATTTTTTTCTTGCGAATGGATTGCTGTAGGTCGTCAATAAAAAGCACGAGGTTTTTTATGAGAAATCGTTTTCCGTCAAGAGCAAGATACCTTCGAATGAACTGCCGCTCCTCTTTAAACTTTTGTTTAGCCGATGCATGAAAACCTTCAAGAGAATCGTCACCTGAAAGCGGCTCTTCTTTGATATCACGCTTTGACCTATGCCCCTTGTCCAGATTATTAAGCTCCTCGATTTTGTCAATAGCCTTCCAGATTTTTTTGAACGTCTTTTGACTGTGATAAATATTCGTACCACGCATGTCTAAATTCTTATAGATTTTCAACAGCTGGTTTTGAATGAACATGATTTCATCTGCGAACGGTGAAGTCTTCCGGATTTTTTTCTTCCGAATGGCCGCTTGCAAATCATCGATAATGAGTTCAATCTTTGTAGGAGCCATAAAAAAACTTCCGTGCAATTCAATAAAACGGTTAAGGAATTCGAATTCTGCCTTGTGCTTTCGCATCGCTTTTCTGTTCTTATCAGCAGTCCCGCTTAACGATTCGTCCGTTGAAACCAAATCTTCCAGCTTCTGAAAAGCCAGGTCGCTGGCTGCTTTCAACTCCTTGTCCGATTCGATCAGGCTCCAGTCCTGCCCGTTCCCGGTTGTTGAGGCGATCACCTGATGAACATTGCCAAGTTCCTGCGGCAGATTTTCTGTGCCGAGCTTTTCTATATGTTTGAAGTAGTTGTCTTTAGTTATCATCACGCAGCAGTTTTTAGTTCTTGTAAATCTTCGGTCAGCTTTTTAATGCTGTACTCCCCGGCCTCGTTCTCATCGTAGTTGAAGACCATCATTTCGATTTTCTTCTTATCGGTATGTTTGGTCACGGCAACAGTTCTTTTCACACGCTTGCAATTCCACTTGTTCTTTTTGATGTATTTATTCAGCACCGGCGAGGGATAGCTGCTGAGCAGGAATTTCCCTTTTAGTTTCTGCAATAGATCGAGCAGCTGGATATATTGCTCTTCCGTGTAGCCGCCGTAATGCCCCATGTCGGAATTGAAGTACGGCGGATCGATATAGAAGAACGTGTCTTTGTCGTCGCAGCGATCGATCACCTTCAGCGCATCGTTGCTTTCGATCTGCACTTTCTTCAATCTGTCGGCATATGCCTTAATAAAATTATCACGCTTATCGGCCAGCGCTTTCTCTTTCGTATTCGTCTTGCCGAATCCCCAGGATGTCAACTGCCCGGAGAATCCCTGATTGGCTAGCGTCCAGAATGCCCATGCCCGCTTGACTTCGGAAAACATATCGGGATATTTATAGACGACCTGCGCCTTTTTGTAGAGCTCGCGGCTGTGCGGCGTTGCGCGTACTTCTTTCTGCAGAGCTTTGAACTTATTTTGCACCACCTTATAGAAATTGATCACCTCGCCGTTGATATCGTTGATCACTTCCACTTCGGACTTCGGCTTGGCGAAGAACAGCGCCCCCCCGCCGAAGAATGGTTCACAATAGAGCTTATGCTTCGGAATAAGAGCAAGCAGGTGCTTTACCAGCGCCTGCTTGCCTCCGTAGTATGTAATCGGTGTTTTCATTTTCTTCGCGCTTCAAGCTCCTTCCGGTGGCGGCTCTTCTTCTCCGTCCCGACCTCCTGATCCTGTTGTGGGATTCACTGTATCGAGCATCATCGCGATGGCCTGCAACAATTCTCCCGGAGTATTGAAAACAGGAAGCCTTACATCAGCGTGAGGAATCCAGACATGGCGTAACGGGCCTAAACCCAAGTCGAGCTGAACGATTGTATTTCTGACAAGCGTCACCGTTCGCACCTGTCCCTTCACTACATGCAGTGGCTTATTATCAAATAAAATTTTTAGCCTTAATCCTTCATCGATTACATCAATGTTCATAGAGCCTTTTGCGGTCTGCTTTCGCAGCCGAATCTTCGTTGCAGAATGCGGCGACAAGCACCTCGCCGACTAGGGCACCCACAAACCCACCCACCATCAGGTAAGTCATCGTGTCTTTGCCGTTGCTCTTTGCAAAGTGATAGCTTGCCAGCGAAACCAGCAGCGAAGAACCCGATACGATTACCTTCTCTTTCATAGTTATTTCAGAATGATCATTGTGGCCGCTACTCCCGTCATCACCGCCATGCCCAGCGTAAGAAATTTTACTTCCCTCTTTTTCCGCCTGACCTGCTTGGTCAGCAACGCCAGGCCGTCCTGCAGCCGACGCTGCGCGATCAGTGAACTGTCGGTAAGCGATCTCATTTCAGTGTAGCTCTGCTGGCAGAGCTGAATCGTGGAATCCTTGTTGGAGACCACACGCTCCAGCCCGGAAATAGTTGAATCGCAGAGTTGATCGCGGTAGGTCGATTGCTGGACCAAAACGTCCACCTGTTCCGAAAGTGAATCGCAGCGTTGCAGCTTAATAATAGTGTCGGCTTCTAGCCGGACGCGCCCGGAAAGGCCGCTCACCCGGTACTTTAAAACGATCACCTGCTGCTGCGATGCGGCCAGCGCTTCCTTCGTGCCGGAGATCTGCTGCTGAAGGGAACTGTTTTCTTTCATCAGGTGCTGAAGTGCCAGCTGGTAATCCTGCTCGACCGCTTCAACCTGCGTTTGAATCCAGGCGGCGTTGTCGACCGTCTGTGCATCAAAAGGATTACGGCTGGCTGGTTCTTCCGTGAGCTTGGTATAGAAGACCATGCCGATCAGCAGCACGATCATAAAGAGGGCAGAAAAATTTCGGTTCATGTTAGAGTTTTTTAAAAGGGTATCATGATTATTTTTTTATCCGTCGTTCAATAGAATATCCAAAGCATCCAGCCGCGCACTTCGTTATTTCTATTCCCTTTGCCTGTAAGAATGGCTTTCTTCAAATTCTCAGGTTTGCCGCCTGCTTTGTAGAAAATCTCTTCGAGCTTCGTCTTCACCTGTTGCAGTTTGCGCCACTTATTGATATCGATACCACGTTTCTCAACTTCGCCTTCCGGCAGGTAAGCCCACTTGATCCTTCCGGCGATCTTCAGCGCGTTGAGCTTCATGGCCGCAAGCAATCCGTTGCGCAGCGCCACGGTTGCAGGGTTTACCTTGTTGAGGACATTCAGCAGTTTTCCTTTGGGTTTTCCTTCGGCTTGCCTTTGTGCCTTTTTCTCCTCTTTCTTTTCTTTACGCGCTTCTTTTTTCTCGGCCTTCTTTTGCTGACGTGCCTCTTTCTTCTTGCTTTTGCCAAGCTCATCGCCCAACTCGTCATCGAGTTCGTCATCTATACCGTCTAAGAATTGTAAGTCCATGTTATCTTCTTTTTCGCTGTATGGTTCTTCGTAGTTGAATCGATCAACCACACAGTCCATAGTGATGTAACTTCCGTTTCCTGTCAGCACGATCGGATAGATGTGCTGGAAATAATTTTTGCTGTATTTCGTAATTCGAAGAATTATTTTCTTCGGACTCAGGCCGCAGTTGATCATTAAGCTGCAGACAAGCACCGTCATACAATCGCAATCGATGCCCACAAACCTGTCTTTCCAACTGCGTCGCGGGCTTCGTATATCTTCCAAGCCTTCTCTGTCCCGGTGATAGTTGAAGTGTGTCTTGACGAAATACCAGATGTTCTCGCATGTTTCATACTCTGTTTTTCCTTTCAGCAGCGGCGCGATCTTTTCTGTTTGCCACAGCGTCTTTTCCACTACTTCTGGAATGAACTTTACCGTATCGTCTACCTTCGCTCCACGTTTTACTTTCGTGTCTGTAAGTGCCGCACGAGGCCAGAGGTGATCGATATCCGCACCACTTTTTATTTTCCACTTTATTTTCGCTTCCACGGTTCATGCCGATTTCAAAGTCACTTCTTCTGTGATTTCGTATGGAAAGGGTTTCTGATCCTTTCCCATGTCAATGCTCGTCTGCGCAACGGTGGTGATCTTCACAGCCTCGCCGCTCTCGATTGCTTCGACCAGGCCACCGCCCAGGGAGAACACGCCCTTGTAAGGAATTTTGATCATGATGCCCTCCGCTACAGCTTCGCCCCATTTCGGGATCGGGATGCTCCTGTCGACGACTTGCGAAGTGCCGATGGTCGCACCCTTGTACTGGAGCTTGACGAAGGGGAACTTGATGGTGACCGGCTCCTCGGATGGATTCTTCAGGTTCACGTCCACACGGATCGTTATGCCTTTGAAGTCGATCTTGTGAAGCATCAGCGAATTGACCACCTCCAGTTTTTTTCCTGCTTCATTCAGCTTGATCAGCTTCCTTCCGCGAGGGATGAGATAGTTTGCCGCTACTCCGGCACCAACTAGTATGGCAAGCAAGCCGATCATTTCTTCTTAAGCTTTTCACCAATAAAATCAGTAGCCAGTTTGAAGGCCATCCAGATCACGCCGCCGATCAATGCTTTTGCAGCGTACTCTGTCAGCGCGCCCGAGTCGAGGCCGGCGAACAGAAGAGAGCCGGTTAAGAAGATGCTCGAGCTGGGGTCGTGATGAAATTTGGGTTCCATATACTTTGAGTTTGTGTCTGCGTAAATCATGTTGTAAATGTGTGCGGGTGGTCGGACTCACTTTTCCCTTCAGGTCGGTTCGTAGCGCTTCACAACTTTTATTTGCGCTTCACGCACATTTTTATCTATTGTTCCACCTCGATCACCGAGGGCAGTCCCAGCTTTTCGAAGATGATCTTCACTTGCGGGATCAGGTAATAGCGCCCTGTGCGCTGGCCCACTTCGGCTTCAAAGGGTTTGAGCCATGTTTTTATAGTGCGCCAATGCACACCGTACAGATCTCCGAGTTCTTTCAGCGTGTAAGGCTTGACCTGGATGACGGCCTTTTTCTTCAGCTCAGCCATGAGAGCCTCCTTTCGTTTATGCAATTGCAAAAGGCGGGACAGGCGCTCGCGCACGAAAACACGCAGCGCGTACTTCTCGTGTGCGCGAGCCTCCAGCAGCTTTTGATGCGCCGGAAAAAACCTGTGGTGAGAAAAGGAAAAGGCCGGGATGAAAGAGGGGAAATACAGCTATGGCTTCCGGCCTGCGAGAGTTGGTTGATGAATATGCATAATGCTCCTCGCACATTCGATGCGGGAATGCTGCGATAGTACTCTTCAATATCTTTTTTGGATGGGCCGCTGCTGCCCTTAAGAACCTGTGCGATGCCCCAGCTGGTGTCGATCAGCAGCTGGCGCGTGGCGGGGTGCAGGATATGATTTGATCTGTTCATGGAACAAATCTGCACCCGGAGAAAAATGTGATTTCCTGTTGATGTCGGTTCAGGTATGTTTCATGCTCATCAATTCACGCTGATGTAAAACAATGTAAAGTTCCAGGTAGGAGAATAGGGATTTCGAGGGAAGTGTTTTCAGCGAGGAAGGAATGGAATGGGCAAGGCAATAGCCTTTAGTCTTTTTTGGAAGAAGACCAATTGAAGAGAATTTTAAAATGATTGCCGAGAAAATTAGGAGGGTTTGATGCCCGACTCGGGTTCGCCGAGTTTTTCAAAGATGAGTTCAACCTGGTTTATCGTGTAGAACCGCCCGCGCCTCGGCCCGACTTCGGCCTCAATCGGCTCCAGCCATTTTTTTAGCGTACGGGCGCATACGCCGTACAGTTTTCCGAGCTCCCTTAGCGAATATGGTTTTCGCGGAACTCTTCTCGGTAACATTTCCATAGCTCATACCGTGTAGAAGGGTTAAGACATTAATAAACAGATTCAGATAACGATTTAAACTTTAACCTGTCTTACTTCTTCTTCTCACTTACGTAGCTTTGGGTTCCAGAGGTTCTTCGGGGGCAAAGTCAACATTTTACTCTGGCTATCGTGCAAATAGGTACTTAAACAAATATAACGAATTTGTGAAACTCTGTCAATAAAAATCTTACACGCTAATACATGCTGACCAAAAATTTTTAGACAACCGGAAAAACAGCTTTTACGTATAAGGATTTCTCTTTTAGCTTATTTGCTAACGGAGAGCTTGCGCAGGTCGAACCAAAAACTTCTGCAAGTGTTGGTGAGGTGCTGAACGTTTATTTCTTCGGCGTCCCGCTCGATCAGGTCTGCAAGGTGATGGCAGAAAGCAACCATCTTTTTCTTGTCGCCGGCCGAGTTCTTAATCAACTTGGAAAGTTTACTTAGGAACTCACCCATCCGCTTAATCATAAGATCGTAACGCATCTCGCCCTTCTCCGAAAAGTATGGATCAATCGCCTTTACGAAATCCGGGGCCAGCTTCGTCAACTCAGCATCGGCGATAATCAGTTGCTCAGGGCTTTCAGAATTATCAAAATCGGTGGAAAGAAATTCTCTCACGAGCTGAATGAAATCGCGCTCTTTAAAATCCTGTCGAATAATTGCTGTCATAGTGTGGGGCATCGGTAGAGGCAATTTAATAAAATCGTGAGTTTACTTTTTATGTAGGACAATCTTTTTCGTGGAAAATCCCCTAAAGTGGGGATAAATAAATCCCTGGGACTGATGAAAAAAATCAGGATCAGGAGAACCGAGCTATTCAGTAGGCGTTTGACGCACTGGAGGATTTCCTGAAATGGTGCTTACACGGAAAGAAGTGATTTTTTTGTCGCAGGTTATATTCTTTTCATACGTGAAGCTGTGCTTAGGTTTTATTTCAGCTTTCCTGATTCTTCCGCCGCCGAAGCATACTGAATCTTTTTCCGTGTTACGTGCGCTCCAGAGCCATTCCACTTCATTGTAGGCAATGAAGCGGGCCGTATTTTTAATTCGCAGGGTGACGTGGATCGTGGTATCGTTGATCTGCTTTTGAGAAACTTTTGCTTTCAGGTACTCGTCGGAGTTGCGGCGCTCGTGATAGATGCGGGCTTCTTGGTAGCAGCCGATCAGCAGAAGCGGAATAAAAAATAGAGTAGCCTTTTTCATAACAGAGTAGATAAAGTTTTGCATACCTAAGATGCCCATTTTATACTATCTTCTTAGCTCTACCCAGCCTTGGCAGTGACCTAATATATTCATACCAATAAATTCATACATTTATATTATATAAAAGTAGTGGCAAATTGCAAAGCAACGGAGTCATCAGACAAGATTTTTTATGTTTTGCTTTTCAAATGGTGTCCAATGAGAAACTTTTTATACGTCATTCTTTCACTGATTTCTTTGAGAACTATGGCCCAAGGAAGCTGGACTCAAAAAGCAGATTTTGGCGGTGGAATGAGAGCCGATGCTGTTGCATTTTCTATAAGTGGTATCGGGTATTTCGGTACGGGAGTAGATGTGCCAAATTCGACTGGATGTGAAGATTTTTGGAAATATGATCCCAGCAATGATACATGGTCACAGATAGCAAATTTTGGAGGGGGAAAAAGAGTTCATGCTGTTGCTTTTACAATTGGCAACAAAGCATATGTTGGAACTGGCGGAATAGCCACTCCACCCAATATTACAAATGATCTATGGGAGTACGATGCTTCATTAAATACTTGGACTCAAAAATCTTCATTACCAGGTTCACTGCGAGTCATAGCCATAGCTTTTGCGTTAAATAATAAGGGATACGTCGGTCTTGGATTTGAATCCACGTATGTTTACCTCAACGATTTGTGGGAATATGATCCAGCTACAGACAGTTGGGTACAAAAAGCCTCTTTACCTGCTCCCGGTAGAACCTATGCAGTAGCATTCGCAACTGCGGGAAAGGGCTATATAATGACCGGACAAGATTCTTCCGGCTATAAAAATGATCTTTGGGAGTATAACCCAATTAATAATACTTGGCTTCAAAAAGCAAGCTGTCCCGGTGCTGTTCGAATTGATGCTACAGCTTTCACAATTGGTAACTATGGGTATTTATGTCTAGGAACGAATAATTCAGGAGGCATGAACGATGTATGGGGATATTCCCCGATCCAAGATTTGTGGATTTCCATAGCAGGTTACCCAGCACCGGGACGAGAAGGTGCCAGAACCTTTGTTGTGCAAGGAAAAGCGTTTGTAACAGGAGGATGGCCCAATAATGGTATCGATAATGACTTATGGGAATTCGACCCAACCGGTGTAAATATTCAAGAACTTGAATATCAGAATTCCATTTCAGTGTATCCTAACCCTTTTATTGCAGAGACAAAATTGATGGCAGAAAAGCCGTTGGGTAATATTGATCTTGAAATATTTAATCTGTCGGGACAATTAGTCAGGCAGATGAACTTTAACCTTAGCCATATTGCTGAAGTAAATCGCGGTAACCTTAGTGCTGGAGTATATATGCTTGTACTCAAAAAAGAAGAAAAAATTATTGCTATAAAGAAGTTTGCAATTTCTGATCCTAGATAGATTATATCTCGTGGAGAAATTCTGCTTTCATTAGCTAGATCGAACTAAAATTACCTACGTATCTCTACCCAGCCTTTGACAACTTGACTTTCAATTTCAGATGGAAGAAGTATAAGCCGTCGCTGTTGGCATCCCCGCTCCACTCGTTCGCATAATTTTCCGACGCATAGATCTGTTTCGTTGATCTGCTTTTGATAAACTTTTGCTTTCAGGCAGATCTCGGAGTTACGGCGCTCGTGGTAGATGCGCGCTTCTTTGTAACGGCCGATCAGCAGGAAGGGTATAAAAAGCAAAGCAGATTTTTTCATAACAGAGTGATGAAGTTCTGCAGCTTCATTTTTGAATCAATAATTTTCCGGACTGAAGCAGCATATCTTCACTTTCTATTCTGTATAAATAAATACCCGAAGCAAAGGGCAGGAAAAGCGTTCTGTCGCAAACTCCATCTTCAATGGAAATCACACCTACGGACTGGCCGAGCATATCATAAAGTATTAGCTCCGCGCCTCCGGGAAAATTTCCTTTGAGTTGAACAATGCCATTGCTTGGGGATGGAGTTAAAGTGATTTCTGCCGGTATGGCTATTGTGTCCTCACAGAGATACACGGAAACATCATCTATGTAATAATAGGCAGTATACCATGTGCCAGCGGGTAGTGAATCTCGAGTGGTTACGCTATCAGATCGAAAATTACCTAAGATGATATACTTCTCTCCACCTTGAGCGATAAAAGTCCCGGAAATTTTCACCCATGCATTTGTGTCATTATAAACAAATCCTGAATCTGTTTCAATCTGCGGAGTCAAGTAGTATAGATAGTTAACGCTCATGTCTTTTATACTATCGTTGACGAAGCAAACTGCAAGACGATCCATTCCCCAAATAGAACTATCTCCAAGAGAAATATAAAATTCAACACAGTATTCTTTGCCAGCATCTAATGAATCAGATAATCGGGTGCTTATGTATTCTCGAATTGTTACAGGCTGATTAAATGGCCCAGTTCCAACTCCTGCGTACCCGCTTCCTGAATGGGCATTTTGATAGCCAATTACATTTTTTGGAACATGCACTCCATATTGATTGGGCGGACTACAGACATTAAACAATTCAGGGGTGCCTGCCGTCGGAGTGTACCACGGTGGAGCTAAATTTATTTGTGCTAAATTTTGTGGGCAAGAGGAAATAATTTCAAAGCCAGGATTAGGCACAAGATTTTGCGCGTTCAGCTTGATCGAAGCCAAAGTCAGGAAAGTACCTAAGAGGCTCAAACTCTCCCATCTCATTTTCCAATCAATAATTTTCCGGACTGAAGCAGCATATCTCCGCTTTCTATTCTGTATAAATAAATACCCGAGGCAAAAGGCAGGAAAAGTGTTCTGTCGCAAACTCCATCTTCAATGGAAATCACGCCTGCGGACTGGCCAAGCATATCATAAAGTTTTAGCTCCGCGCCTCCGGGAAAATTTCCTTTGAGTTGAACAATACCGTTGCTTGGAGAGGGTGTTAACGTAATTTCTTCCGGTACAGGCAACGTATCCTCGCATAGATATACTGAAACATCGTCGATATAGTAGTATGCCCAATACCATGTCCCTGCAGGAAAAGTATCTAAAGCAGTGGCGCTATCCGAATGAAAATTTCCAATCATAAAGTACCTCTCTCCACCTTGTGCCACGAAACTGCCAGAGATTTTTGTCCACGCTGAAGTATCATTAAAAACTAAACCGGAATCCGTTTCCACTTGCGGAACATAGGGCAAGTAATCTATCGTACTCATGTCAACGGTGCTATCATTGAAGAAATAAACACCAAGCCGATCCATGGCATACACGGAGCTATCGGCAAGAGAAATAAAAAACTCGATGCAATAACGTTTGCCAACTTGCAGCGAATCAAAAAGCCTTGAAGAAATATATTCTCGTGCATTATAATTCACCTGTGGCTCAAAGGCGGAAGTTCCTATTCCTGCATACGCATTACCAGTACGAGGATGTTGCCAACCAGCAAAATTTTGAGGAACATCAACAGGGGTATTCGAAGTACCATTATAGCATGCGTGATAATAATCAGATGAATTTGCAGTGGGCTTGTACCAGTATTTACTTTTAAAAAGTTGATCTTGGCCTGTTGGGCACATCGTATGTAATTCAAAGCTCGGATTTGGGACAAGATTTTGCGCGTTCAGCTTCATGGAAGCCAAAGCCAGTAGTAAACCAACGACGCTAAAACCTTTCATTATAATTCAAATTTAAGGAGTTCCGGGCAGTACACCCGGAACTCCTTTCTTCTTTATTCTTGTTTTAAAATAACGAATCGCTCAGTCAGAACAACTGATCCATTCACTATTATGCGCAGCAGATATATCCCATTTTGCAGAGCGCCATTATTTAAAAGATGCTTGCTTCCTTGTTGCAAGGCCAATCGCTGAACGATACGGCCTGACAAATCGAATACTTCAACCTTGCCATCGGACTGTTCATCAATTTGTAATTCCAAAGTTATTTCACCTGTGGAAGGGTTAGGATAAATTTTACTTGGCGCAGGGGCAACAGTTTCACCTATAGGGTGATGCAGGCGCACCATGCCACTGTCGTGGATTTCATGGTACAACATATTACGAGCATCGAACACTGCGTTTCCTCCGCTCACCGCAAATTCATTTTCAATGGGATCAAGAATCGCCTTCTGCACATCGTTCAGGTAATAATTGTCCTGCGCCCAGGTATCCAGGTATACCTGCATGACGGCTTTGCGGTTCTCTTCAGGTTTTCCTACAGGACTGATGGCATCAACAATTAATCTCGCTGCCCACAAATTCCCGGCAGCAATTGAATCCTCAGCTTCTGCAAACAATCCGATATTTGTTTTGTCTTGGTCGTCATAGAAAGACTGATAATAGCTATCATCAGCGTGGCCCAATGAAAGCCAGTGCGAGCTGTCGCGAAGCATTCTAAAAGCCGCTTCGCGATCAATGTATAAGAACTCATCGTTCAGCGTGTCATACGTTCGCGGATTTTTCGCAATCCCGGCAAGAATATAATCTCTGTTATCGACTGGGCCGGGAGCAATGAATAGGGAACTGCACTGATCACTCGCGCTATTAAGATTTGTTGTGACGTTACCTGAAAAGCTTCCGCTAAACATATTGATGACAGGGTTGTATGAATTATTCCTGAACCATGCAACAGCATTACTAGAATTGATAATTCCGATAATGTCCTTATTGCAACCGCTCCACGTATTTCCTGTTGGCGTAGGAGTTTGATTCTGCCACACGATTTGGCTGTCGATGCTGACCGGAGCTTGAAAATTACCCGCCGTAAAATTGAAATTCACCCCGTAAGCGCAGCTCGTCATCGAATTGCAGGCAATAAGGCTCGGATTGTCCGAACCTTTGAAGAAGATTCCGCTGCCCATTTTTGTCAACGTGTTTTTATACACGCTGTCGTTGATGCAGTTTGTAACATGAATTCCGAAAAACTTGTCGTGATCGTTCGTCGAAACACTGGTTACGTTGCGGTCGATGTTATTATTCTTCACCAGCGCGCCCTTGCAGTTTTCCAACTTGATACCGATGGCCGGAGCCACGGGCGTGGCAGGCTGAGTAGGCAGGAAGCGGATGAGCGGATTGTCGTAGACCTTCGGCTTACGCACCTGGCTCACCCAAATGCCGGTTCGCATTTTTCGCATGTCATTATTGAAGATTTTTACATTGCCATTCGCAAGCACGGCATTCAGAACGACAATGCCCGTGTTGCCGAAAGTGGTCAGCGAGTTCGATGCCTGGTTCATGCTGTTGTTGCTGATCGTGAGCGTAGAGCCGTATGCATCCAGCACACGAATACCCGTTGGAAATTCAAGGAAAGTATTTTTGTCGATCAGCTGCGTACGTGCCTTGCAGCCAACGAGCGTGATCCCCGTCGAGTAGGTCGTATCAATAGTGTTGTTCTGCGCGTACACGTGCATATAGTTCTCAGCCCATACCGGATAATTGCAGCCGATGAATTTATTTCCTGCGTTCGCGGTGCCGGGTCTTCCTACTGTCATCGTGCGCGTCAGCAACCAGTAGCCTTTCGAATACACAGCGATCCCGTCGGGCAGCGTGCTGCCCGGAGGCGCAGGCAGTGTACGGATATATTTAAAATCGTTGTTCCACACCTTTACAGTTGAGCGATCTTCATACACGCCATAACGCAGGCGCTCAAAAAGGTTACGCAGCGAACTGCTTGAAGAATCGCCGACGGTTACATCGGTGCAGTTCTGCACGATCACAGCAGCATATGAAACATTACTATACGGCGGCCGGCAATTGCTTCCCGAGCTTGTCCAGCCTGCAGTATAGCCAGCATGGCTGCTCGCATAGTCACAGGAAATGACCGTGTTCTGGATCGTGCCCGGATGCGTGCCGGTGCAACCTGTAGCAACTACAGCAACTTTATTCTTATTCAGCTTCACACGGTTGTTCGTGCCTGCGCCGGTGACGGTATATTTCCCGCAGGCGCTTGAATAAAACGTATTCTTTGCATCCTCGATAACCGATGCGCTGTCCACGATCACTTCCGAAGCTGCATTCGTGCCGTCGACGTAGATGCCATCCCACAAATAGTCGCAGGCTCCGATCTTCGTAAATGAAGCTGCGCTGGCCGTGATCCTGAATTTTATCCCGGCGCCAACAATAATTTTTGCGTCCATGCCCATACGCACGGTGCAGCCGCGCCAGCGGGTATTTTGATCAATTGTCAAAGTGCCATTCACAGTAAACGTTTTTCCGGCAATCTCATAGTAACCGCCAACATAACTGCCGAGCGTTGGGAACTGCGTGCTGAGATTGCTAGTCTGCGTATTGAGCAGGTTGGGATTCGTGCCGCTGACGCAGCAGCCGGGAATGGTGTCGGTCATCACCCTCGTGCATCCCATCGTTGTAACCACTGTTACGGTAAGAATTCCGTTGCCTGCGCTGCTGTTCCAGTTGGAGCTGAACGTACTGCCCGTTCCGCTGGAAGGTGTTCCGTTGCTGCTCCAGCTGTAGCTGGAATACGGCCCGCCCGTGATTGAAAAATTCAGCGATCCGGAGCAGGTTGATGCATTGGCCGGTGAAACCAAATTGCCCGGCGCTGGATTCACATTGACCGTCATGGTGTCCTGATCGGCGCATCCTGTATTTGTGTTTACGGAGAAGAAGATATAAGATGTTGTTGTGGTCGGCGATACCACGGTAGAAGTGCAGCTCGTGCAAATGACATTTCCCCCGAGGACTTGCCAGCCCCAAGTGGTCCCGCCGCCGGGAGAAGAACCCGTGAGCGTAGCGCTCGATCCTTCGCAAATAGTTTGGTCTGCCCCTGCGTAGAGATTATACGGGCCCGTCAAAACATTCAGGCCGACGGTATCGAACTGTATTGTGCAGTTATTATAATTGCTCAGGGTTGCCGTTGGATAATAATACAAGCCGTAGGTAGGCGTGCTGTAGACAGGATTGCCTGTGGTGGAATTGAGAAAAGTACTCGGCGTCCACGTATAAGTGATCGATGTGGGATTGCCCGTTACGCTATTCGTTGCGCTCAGTGTAGAAGTAACAAGCGGGCAAATGTTATTTGGAGAAGCGGTAGCAGAGAGTGACACATCGGGTTCTATTGTTACATGGTCGATCAGGTAGTAGGCCTGGTATGGCACAACCCAGCTAATATTGGAGGCACTCGACGGTGAGGTCGTCGTAATTGTAGAATTGGCATCTGATTTAAATTGCCCGATTGTAAGCCATTCATAAGTGCCTGTAGCAGGAACAGTCCAGGTTCCTGAAATCTGTGTCCATGTTGTTTTATTAGTGATGGGCGTAGAGGAAAATACTTGCGGAGTAGCTGAGATAAAAGTCCAGTTGAACTGATTTAATGCCGTTGTGCTGATCAGTGCGCCTAAATCACTAATGGCGAACCCGCTTCCATCTGCCAGGTTTGCGTAAAATGATATGCGATATTTCTGCCCGTTCGCCATCGGCTGATTCAATTTAATCCTAATGTATTCCCTTGTGTCCTGCACATATCCTGAATAACCAGGACTTACATAGCAAGCTATTCCTGCATAGCCGTCGTTAATGCCTGCATAATCGGCCTGCGTACCTGCACCGTTTACGGGAACCCCTAGCCCGGTAGTACCCAAAGAATTGTAATAGTCCGGCGTTGCCACATAACCTCCGCTAGGGTTATCCCACGGACAGGCCAAATGAATAAGCCCGCCGTTTCCAAGATTTCCTGTGAAATAATCGAAGTCATAATTGCATACGAGCTGGCAGGTATTGCCCGGCGTGTTCATTTGCGACGGACAAGTGCAGGGAGAAACAATAGCAGTCAAATTGCTCCAGCAGACATGATATTTTGTTGGTGAACCGTTATTGCTTTTTCTGACTTTGACATAATAAGTGTTCCCTATTGTAACGCCCGTCGCGCGGAATCCGAATCCCAGCAAAGCGTCAAGTTGTGCGTCACGTACCAGGGTAAGGCCGGAGCATGTGCCGCTGTAGAGCTGCATTGCTTTAATGGTTGTATCCGTAGTAACATCAGGTCGAAGCCAAACATCAATAACAGTTGAATCAGCTACGAACTTTAACCAGCCGATCGTATCGCTTTGCGATATGTCGTTGAGGCAGCCGCCATGAGCTGGAAGCGATGTAGCAGATGAGCAGGCGGCTCCGGGAGTCTGGGCTTTTGCGGGGTTTAACAAAATGATGGAAATAAGCAGTAGCAGGAATGGCGGCCACCACTTAACTTTGGAAATCCGTTCTGTATGTTTCATACATGACGAGTATTACGCGCCTCCGGTGGATTTTCGAGATCTTGGCCGGGGGCGCAATTTTTTTACCTGCTTGCTGCCGGAAGCAGAAGGCAATGGGGCAGCGCGACGGCAGCTTTCATCCGCGCTGTATATGAGGACGTGTAAAACGAATTTCGTTGCTCTGCAGTGCAGAGTCATGCGCCCATAAACGGGCAAGCGATCAATTTTATTTTAGCAGTGCTTTAATGAATGCTGTTCAATATTTTATTAATACTCTGTTAAAGTAGGATCGCCAAATTCTTCGGATGGTAATAGTTGTTTTGGTTCAGTATATAGAGGTTCAGCTTGCAATAAGGATGGGGCCGTAAGATGTGGCCGAAGGTATAAATATTTTGTTGCTGTTTGCAAATCATTTGCCGCAATTTTTAAACATGTCCAACCCCTCGATTTTCTTCAGCCTGATGTCGGGGACGCGCCCGTAATTTTGCGTCCCCGAACTTTTGCAGGCTTCCCGCGAGCGGGCGGGAGAATTTTCCCAGCTTGATAATTGTGTCACGCGAAAGGTAAAAAATCAATTTTGAATTACTGCAACAAAGTGCAGGGTTCTATACTGCATTGATATTGCTTGCTATTCGGCGTTTACTTGTAAGGTGAAAAAGAAACAGGTAATTCCGAAAACGAAGGCTGCCAGAAAGCCGAAGTCGCCGATGCTTACAGATGAAGAAGTCCTTATGCGCTTCGCAAAACGACTTCGTGAAATGCGCAGGGCAGGAGGCTATAAGGGACAGTTTACATTTTCTGCCGAAAAGAAAATTAACCCGCGCCGCCTGGCTGATTGGGAACAGGGCGCTGATATCAAGCTGACCAATATTAACAAGCTCTGCAACGCGTTGGGAATTTCGCTGAAGGAGTTTTTTGAATTCGGATTTGATCGAGACCTGGAATAATTTTTAAATTCGCAGTCCCTTCGCAACTCCCAGACGCGAAGGAGTACTTTAAGCAGCGCACCTATGGGGTAGGTGCGCTGCTTATTTTTTATTCATCGGAAACAAAATTCACTGGCCCGGAAGATCGACCATAGATTTTCAGCTCCAATTGCATATGCATCGCATGCCTTGCGCATCCATTCGCATGCCTATCACATGGGCATCGCATGATTCATGCATGGCTTGCACATATATAGCGTATAGTTTCCACATGCCGCTGAATGGCGATCGTCTGGCGCTCATGGCGCTTTGCGCGCCTTTGTAGCAGTAATTGTCCCCATCAGCTCCCGGACATTCCCTGACATTTTCGGACACTGTGTCCGAACTCTGCAATTTCTCGGTGAATCTGCTAAAAACCCTTGCCAATGCTGGGCTTCGTGGCACAACGTATGATGACACGTCGCTACCCGCAACGGTGCGGGCAAAAAAATCAAACAGTAAAACTTAAACATCAAAGTCATGAAAAAAGGTGAAATCAATTTGAAAAAAACACACCTCGAAAATCAAGCAATCGTTCCTTCTAAAGACGAGGAGCGCGTAGAGGTTGATCCGACAACAATTGTTGTCGATGAAAGTAAAAACTTCCGTATCAAGTACGATGATATCGAAGAGCTGAGTGAGTCGATTGTCGCAAGCGGTTTGAAAAATGCAGTCAAGTGCCGGATGATCGATGGTAAACTTCATCTCGCAGAAGGCTTCCGAAGAATGCGCGCTATTAATCTGGCGCTGAAAGCCGGTAAAAATATTGCGAAGATACCCGTGCTGATCATCAAGAAGCAGGAAAGTGAAGAAGAGCGTGTGTTGAACTTCTGGCTCAACAACAACGGGAAGCCTTACACGATGATCGAGCAGGCGGGCATCGTCAAAAGCATGCTGACCCACAAATGGGAAGTGAAGGATATTTCCAAAGCAACAGGTAAAGCGCGCGGGTACGTGGATAATCTTGTCCTCCTGACGCAGGTGCCGATGGAAGTTCACAAGTACATTGTTGACGAAAAGATCAGCGCCCACGCCGTGATCCAGATCATGCAGGCCATTAAGTTCAAAAAAGGCGACGAGGCCAAGTTGCTGGAAGAAGTCAAAGCAGCCATGCAAAATGCCGCTGCCGCTGGAAAAACCAAAGCCACGCCGAAGCACGTCGGCAACAAAAAGGTGAAGAGCGCGTCGCACGGAAAATTCTACAAACATTGCGAAGCGCTGCTGGAGGCCATCATGGAAAACGGCTTCCCGATCAAAGACAAAGTAGAGATCGTTGAAAAGCTTCTGCTCGACTACGAGAACGGTTTACCTGCGAAACAGGCGGCACGTTTCTTCACTGATTTGGAGAAGCTGAAAAAGGCGCAGGCGCAGGAGAAAAGCAACGGCAAGAAGTAACAATTCCCACAAGGATTCGGCTTAAGGCGCAGCGCTGCGCCTTTTGTCGTTGGACAAATTATCCAATCGAGATTTTACGCTTCGCAGGTGAAGCGTCGGCATGTAGATTAAATTTGAAGCTTTTGATTCTTTTTCAGGAATTCTAAAATCTCTTTTTGCACCTCATTAAATACTGTAAGCTGATAATTATTCAAATTTGAATTGCGAATGTCTTGAAGCGATTGCCTTAGCACTACTTCTTTCTTCGATATTAAGTATAAAATTTCCTTATCGCAGCTATGAATTATGCATTCATGAAGAAGCTTCATCAATAAGTCTGCAAGTTTAATCGCATGTTCCTGACAAGGAATTAACTCATTTATTTCTTTATAATATTCGTCCTTATCTAGCATATAATTGACAAATGAGAAAGTAAGATACCGATAACCTGGTTACCACCAAAATGTTCGTCAATCTTTCGAAGTTATTTTAACTGGAATTTGGTCGCTCGTTATTTCTCAATTCTTCCATCAATCTGTAATGAAGATATTGCCCACTTAGCTTGCACGTGCCGAAACGTGTACGGATGTTAGATGTGAATCAAAACAAATTCACATCATGAAAAAGCAAGCAAAAAAAGAAAAGGCAGTTGTGATTCTGGCCGTATCCTGGGCATCTGTCGATCCTGAAAAGGAAACGGAGCAGCAAACTCAGGTCAGAAAACGCGATGTGCTGAAACAGTTAGATACAACGTTTAATTATGCCCGAAAACATTCGCTGCTCGTCGCCTCAAAGTTTCTTCTTTGTTGGCATGAGCCGAACGATTCATTTTTAGGCGAAATGTTGATACGAAAATTCATTCGTGAAAGTAAGTATGAAATTACGCACTTGCTGATACGCGAAGGCATAAAACACCCCGATATCGTTCGTCTGAAGCAAAAGTTGGCTGAACAGGGAATTCAGCTGGTACAGGTGCCTGCGAAATACGATGACCCGCAGGAGGAAGAATTATCTCCGCAGGTGAAAGCCCAGCTTGTTATGCACTACATGCTGCAAGGGTTTATGAACTAGCTCACACTTCATCGACATTCAGGAAATCGAACTCACCCGCCATCGCGGGTTCAGGTTCGGTTTTCTTTATCTCTGCCACGTCGCTGGATTTCACGTCGATTGTTGCGGTGGCCGTCATCACTTTAAATTCAGTGACGATCATCGTCTCTTTATCCAATAAATGCGAAGTGATGCAACCTGTCAGATGCGTACCATCGTGCAGCAGCACTTCGACGGTACCGGGGACAAAATTTTTGAATAGCTCGAATTTCATAGGCTGGTATACTTTTGATCTCCGTACAATTTACACTCTGGCAGCGATTTTTCCCGAGCGGCTTCTCCACACCTTTTGCACATCCGCAGAAACGGCTATAAATCACGCTGATATAACCCTTTTTTCCAAAAAACCGTAAGCATCCTTTGGAGGACACTGTTTATGAAAACCCTGTTTTTTTCATTTTTTTCCATCAGCCTTTTTTTATCAGCTAACCAATTAAAAGCCCAATGCACCGCTGATGCGGGGCCGGACGTCTGGCTTTGCACGGATGAAAGACAAGTGACACTTAATGGAACCGGCTTCACCTCATCTGGTCAGGCCACCTTCCAGTGGTCGGGTGGAGCTGGATCATTTTTTCCTTCAGTCTCACATCCTAAGCCCACCTATGTTCTTTCTGCTGCAGAGATGACCGCTGGCGTTGCCGGCCTGGTACTGAGGGTGACCGATCCGGTCACATCCTGTGTCTCATTAGATACCATGTTCATCATATGGGGAATGTCCTGCAATTCCGGTTTCGTTGCAGGAAAGGTGTTCGACGATCTGAATGCCAACGGAGTACAGGATGCAGGTGAAAACGGCATACCGAATAAATACGTTTATTCATCGCAATCTGCAACCACCACGGATGGTAACGGGAATTACATGCTGCGCGTACTGAATGGCAATTCGGAAATTGCAACACAAATTACTCCCTACAGACACTATACGACTCCGGCCTCACCGTTCACCCATACGGTTACCGTTGCATCCGACACGACGACTGGAAAAAATTTTGGAATGGCCTACATCCCGGATATTAAAGAGCTTTCAATTTATCTTTTTGTGCCGTGGGCAAGGCCGGGCTTTACAGCCGACGGGTACATCTCGTGCAGGAATAATGGCACAGATACGCTGAATGGCACGATTGAATTCAAATACGATCCGAACATCGTGTTCATCGGAGCAACTCCGGCTGCCAGCTCACACAATGCATCAACACAAACGCTGACATACACATTTTCAAATTTCAAACCCGGCGATGTTCAGCATCTGCAGGTTGAATTCCAGGTTCCCGTGGCCACGCCGCTGGGAACGCAGCTGCAGTTTACAGGTATCATCGATCCGGTTGCAGGTGATGTGAACACGCTTAACAACTACGACACCTTAGTGGTGGAAGTAGTTGGCTCATGCGATCCGAACGATAAAAATGTCGAACCGAAAGGTGTTGATCCGCAAGGCTACATCACCTCCAGCCAGGAGCTGGAGTATCTCATCCGGTTCCAGAATACGGGAACAGCTGATGCTATTACAGTGGTGATCAGGGATACCATCGACACCGATCTCGATCTTCTTTCCTTTGAAATGCTGGACGCCAGCCACAACTATCAGGTCAGCTATGAAACGGGAAGAGTGCTGGTATGGACGTTCAACAACATCATGCTGCCGGACAGCAATACGAATGAACCCGAAAGTCACGGCTACGTTCGGTACCGAATCAATCAAAAGGATAATAATCCGGATGGGACAGAGATCACAAATGGCGCGGCGATCTATTTCGATTACAATTATCCCGTGATCACCGGCAAAACGCTCAATACGGTGAATGATAATCTTCTGCTAAGCATGCAGCAGAAGAAAATGCGCGAGAAGAGCTTGATCCGCATTTACCCGAATCCTTCAAACAGTCACATTCATGTGGAAGTGCAGTTCGATGCATCCAGCTACAGCATCATCAGCACAAGCGGTGTTGTAGTGAAGCAAGGCGCATTTGAAGAAACTATTCGTATCGATGAGCTGAAGGAAGGCACTTATTTTATCAAGCTGCAAAGCGCGGAGATGACAAGCTATGAGCGCATCGTAGTGAAGTAAAGCTATCTTCTGATCTCCAGCCATCCTTTGAAAATTTGCTCCGGCATGTTCAGGTGAAAAAAGTATATGCCATCGCCTTCCGATTCACCCGTCCAGTTGTTTGCATAATTGGCTGAGCGGTAGATCTGCTTGCCCCAGCGATTGAAAACGATCAGCTCACTCTCCGCAGGAACATTCTCGATCACGAAAGTGTCGTTGTGTCCGTCGGCATTCGGGGAGAACAGGTTGGGAATTTTTATTTCACCGGGAAGCGGAGGAGCGATACAGCCTATGTTTAGGATCAGCGTGTCGGTAATGCTATAGCCGGAAGGGTACGTCCCCGTAGCGATGATCGTATCGTTTTCGGAAAACCCGAACGAATAAGTAACGGGTGCCTGCCACGTACTGTCGGTGAGCATTGCAGCGGCAATCGGCGAGCCAGTAAATTTTCCTGAAAGCATGATCGAGCTTGGAAGACTGTCGGTTGTTCCTGTTACCTGAAAGCTGCATCCCTGATCAGCTCCTGAAACCGGCCCCGTAATGTTCATCACAGGTCGCGGATAAATATGCGACATGTTGTCGATGATCAGGTAGCATGTCGGAGGAGATTTCAGCAGGTAGCAGCCAATTGAGAGATAGGTGTAGTTCGCCGAGGGCGTAAACGTCACAGTGCGTTTGGCCCAGCTTGTTGCATTGAAGATCGAATCCGACTGCCACAGCAGTTCATCACGGCTGCAGTTGCTCATTCCTCCATAGATTCTTATCTCGCTTGTTGACGATGCACCATTATTAATCCTTGCAATATCGATGGTGAAAGAATACGTGACACCGGCCTGCAGCGGAGAGGAAAGTGTTTGCCCGATTACTTCCTGATTGACATGGCTCGCGTTGTCGGTTAAACCCGCATACGAGCTTCCATCCGATGGCGCTAAAGTGATCACCACATTGTCCGGCTGGATGTCCGGCGTATTCATGCATTTATCCCAAAGTGGAGGAGCGGCATCGACCGTTGGCGTTCCTTCAAAGGACGGGTTCTGAATAATAATTTGTGCCTGGGCATTCGCCAGGAATAGTGAAATTAAAACGGTGACAAACTGGGGTTTCATTTTTATCGCCTGATTTCTAGCCAGCCTTTAGTAAGTTGACTGTTCATTTTCAAATGGAAAAAATAAATACCATCGCTGACTAAATCCCCGTTCCAGTTGTTCGCATACGTTTCGGAGTGATATATCTTCTTTCCCCAACGGTTGAAAACGATCAGCTCACAACCGCCAGTAAGATTCTCAATAACGAACGTGTCATTGTACCCGTCATTATTTGGAGTAAAGAGATTCGGAATTTTAATCTGCAAAGTATCGGGGCAGTTCACGATAACAACAACGGTGTCCCGTGCAATGTATCCTGATGGATAAGTTCCGACGGCAATAATTGTATCCGCTTCCGAAAAGGCTGAGCTAAAAGCAATGGTTGCGTTCCAAGTTGAATCGCTAAGCATCGTTGCAGTTACTGGCGACCCGTTAAACTTCCCGGTGAGCTGCACCGAAACCGGGATACTGTCGCTGCTGCCGCTCACGGTGAAGGCGCACGATCGCGCATCCTGATTCGATGGTGAAGTGATCTCGATCACAGGGCGCACTTCGTAAATGAAGGGCGAGAGATTATCTACAAGCACATAAAACATCCCTATACCTGATGTCTTTGAAAGACAAAATCGAAGAAAAGTATAATTGGAATCAGCATAAAAGCTAATCACATGCGCCGTCCACGCTGTATCGGTATAATGTATTGTATCGGAAGTCCACAGAAGTTTTCCTCTCGAACACGGGCTTGTGCCGCCCCAAATTTCTAGTAGTCCATTACTAGCACCAATTCCTCCGCAATACGATGGCTTCGGGTAAGCAATATCAGCTTTAAAAATATATGTGACCCCAGCAGAAAGAGCAATCGCAAGTTGCTGTCCAATTGATTCTGAAAATTGAGAATTAAGATTAGTAGAAAGAAAACCTGTATACCGCGATCCGTCAGAAGCAGGAGTATTTACACAAAAAACTCCTGGCTGCATATCCGGGGTTCCATAACAGTTCGTCCATAACGTTGGTGCTTGGCAGCATCCGAATGGGCCTTCCAAAGAAGGATTTGCTATTGGAATTTGCGAATATCCGTACAGAGATAAAAATACAAACAGAAGCAAAAATAACCGTTTCACTAAAGACAATATAATTAAAAAAGCCCTGCAATTCAAGTGATTGCAGGGCTTTCCACGGAGACAGCAAAATGGTTGTAGGCCTTCGAAGGATGGATTCTACACACATGAATTTCAAGCAACGTACACAATGACAGACTTATTGGTGATAGTATTTTAGCATACACAGTAATTACCGTCTAATCTCTATCCATCCTTTAACAACCTGATTTTCCAATTTCAGATGGAAAAAGTACAGCCCATCGCTATGTGAGTCACCGTTCCAGTTGTTCGCGTAATTCTCCGAGCGGTAGATCTGTTTGCCCCAGCGATTGAAAACGATCAGCTCGCTCGATACAGGAATGTTCTCGATCACGAAGACATCGTTGCAACCATCCTCGTTCGGAGTAAAGAGGTTTGGAATTTTCATGTCGGCCGGCAACGGAGCTGCGCAATTAACATTTACAACGACTGTATCGCGCCCAACGTATCCGGAAGAATACGTCCCGATGGCGATCAACGTGTCTGCTTCAGCAAAAGGCATCGCGTAGCTGACATCGGCGCTCCATGTCGAATCAGTAAGAAGTGTTGCAGTGATCGGCGCGCCGGTGAAATTGCCTGCGAGCTGAACGGAAATCGGAATACTGTCGCTGGTGCCGCTCACGGTGAAGGCGCACGATCGCGCATCCAGATTCGAAGGTGAAGCGATCTCAAGCACCGGGCGCACTTCATAAATGAGTGGCGACATTTTATCAATGAAAATATATCCGATAGCAGGACATGGATAATCGAGCAGGTTGCGGGCAAAAAAATGGATATAAGTATAGTTTGAATCCGCAGTAAATTCAACGATCTCATTTCTCCAGAGAGAATCGTAAATTTTTATTGTGTCGGAAGTAAAAAGCAGTTTACTCTGGCCGCAATTCGATGTTGCTCCCCAAACTTCCAAAACGTTATTGCATTTCGCGCAACCGCCGCATCCATCCACTTCGCTAAAGTTTGCTACAGATATATCAAAACGATACGTCACGCCCGCTATCATGGGCGAAGAAAGCTGCTGCTGAATAGACTCACTTACACCGAAAGCATTAACTGCAATTCCTGCATAACTGTTGCCATCAGCTGGTGGAGTATTGACACAAAAAGCTCCCGGCTGTATATCCGGTGTGCCATAACAAGTGTTCCAGCCTGCTGCTGCTGCTCCGGCTTGAGGTGGTGGAGCTTCGAAGGACGGATTCTGTACAATGATCTGGCAAACGCTTACAGTTGAATAAATAAACGCTATATAAAAAAGTAATCCCTTCACATTTCAATATAATAAAAAAGCCCTGCAATTCGTAGCGATTGCAGGGCTTTCCACGAAGGAGTCCAACAGCTTACTCGGATTTTATAATCTTCTTCAGGTATGTCTGGCCGTTACCAACAATTTGCACAAAATACAAACCGTTACTCAGCCCTTCACCTACCTCTGTTGTTTCGTTTGCATGCACGCCATCCATTTCTGCAATGATAATTCCCAGGCTATTCATGAGAGTGATTTTGTATTCAGCCTGGCTATTGCCCGCAATTACAATATTCGTTCTTCCACTAAACGGATTCGGATAAATTTTCACCTCTTCAACTGCTGCCTCATCAGAAATGAACGAACCGAATCTTGCATTCGGGGGTGAGCTGCAATCAAATTTGATCACACCTGCATCAACAAAAGCTGGTGCACTGGCCGTTGCAGGTTGTATGGGCCCTGAAGGGTGAAAAACTTCAAAGTTTGTACTTGATGTCAACCAATCACCGATTACCAGCTCATTATTTGGTCCGACTTCCACTGCTTGTGATGCCTCACGTCCGGGCGTGCCGGGCGTTGGCCCTGAGCCATAGTACGTGAACCATTCTACTGTGTAAGCTGCATTGTTCCTGATCTTCGCAACAAATATATCATCCGGCCCGCCTGTGAATGCAGAGTGATAGGCGGGTATGACAGGAGAACTGAAACCATTCAAGTCTAAACTGCTTGTTCCTCCAACTATATACATATCCTCGAACTCGTCCAGAGCGATATTCTGACAATCTTCATTTCCATTGCCGCCGTAATAGGTTGAAGAAATCACATTCAAATTCACATCCAAACGGTGAACTGTAGCATCGCTTCCGCCACGACGCGCATTGTTAAAGTTGAAGGGCGCGAGTGACGGGCCGGTACTATTTACTGTACCCGGCACCAAAATCTGATTGTTCCTTGTCACGATCAAGTCGGTTGAAAAATCCAGTCCGTCTCCTCCGATGATCGCCCATCGTTCTACTGCGCCTGTAACGGAATTGAATCGCCCGATCAGCATATCCCTTCCACCGTAAAGCTGGTTGGCTGGCGCGGGCGCTGCAACTCCATGAATCGGCAGATCTGTTGCTGTTGTTGGTATGATATAACCGCTGGTGAACACATGACCATTGCCGTCATATTCCGCACCCCATCCATCTTCTATACCAGGCCCGCCCAAATAAGATGTCCAGATGAGCTGACCTGTTTCCCTGTTAAAAGCATTGCAATAGATATCCGATCCGCCACCAGCAAAGTTGTTTGTGCGCGCCGGTAAGTTCGGGCTGCAGGTCGTGCCGGAAGTGAAGATGTACTGAGAAGCGATCACGCCACTTCCCCCGTCAGGCCCGGCGCCACCACCGCCGCCGCCTTCACCACTTTCATTACACGGGCCACCAAAATAGGTCGCCCAGATTAGTTGCCCGTTTGCTCCGTTTAGTTTTGATACATAAGCATCCAGTCCACCCTGCGGCCCCATCAGCAAGTTCCCAGTCGGTACATGCAGCCGTGGCAGATCAAGGCTGGTTGTGAATCCTGAAGTATACGCATTGCCATTCTGATCTACTGACACGCGGCAAATCTGATCAAGGTTATTTCCCTGGAAGCGCGTCACCCACAGGATGCTTGTTCCGGCTGAATTGATCTTGGCAACAAATGCATCTTCCAGGCCAGGCGATCCGCCTCCGTAGAAATTCTGAAGCGTTCCAGGAGTTGTAGGCAACAGCGTACTTCTTGTTACACCCGCGATTAAAATATCTCCATTGCGGTCAACATCGACTCCGAGGATATTATCCCGGTTGTTACCTCCAAAGTAAGTAGCCCAGTTGAGCGCCATATTGGTGCAGCAGGTTAAAGGAGTAATATTATCCCTTACTAGGGAAGGACTCGGTGAGCCACATGGTCTGTTCGTGATCAAAAGCTGAAACTCCGTTGGTGTTTGTACCGCAACAGACGGAAGAACTGTGAAATTAGCCACCAGCGTAGTGCATCTCGGCGGAGCCGGTGCAGGATTTGAGCTTAAGCCGCCAACAGGAATAGTTGCCGTCCCCGCCCCTGAGAAATTTCCTCCTGTGTAAGTGAACCCGCTTGGAATTGGAATCTGCAGAGAATAGAGATTGGCATTCGAAGCCAGGCCAGGATTCAGACAAATAGTATAAGTAATGGAGAAGTTCGAACCAGTACATGGCGTAGCATCGCTGATAGCGGTTGTAGCAGTAATTTCTCCAGCGTCAATGATCTGAACGTTATCGATGAATACAGCATTGAACACAGTAACGTTACCGGGCGATAAGTATTCAAACATATGCCTGATAATAAAATTGTCTATTGATACACCAGCAGGAACAGTATAGAAAACCGAATAACGTCTCCATACGCCTTGATTCGTTACCGATACGCTCTGCCTGAAGTTGGCATTGGGATTAAATGTTCCACAGGCAGTCCAATTTTGTAAGCCGGGACTGCAAGGTGGTGTCGGGCATGAAATGCAGGGTGGATTTTCATTAAGAATTATTTCAACTGCTGCCGGACAATTACCATGAGTTTGTGCCCAGAAAGAAATCTCATAAGTGCGATTTACGGTGAGCGGCGTGGTGAGCGGTAAATGAATGCCTTCGGATGCATTTTGAGCGCCTCTTCCAGCTAAAAGATATACGCTTCTTGTCCCTTCCTGTGCCATAGGAACATCTACAGCCGGGCCACCTGGGGTACATGACGGAGTGAAACTTTCTCCATTTAATGGATGTGTGCCGCGAGGGTTTATTATGCTGTTTACAACAAGATCTGGCGTATTGACAAATAGAGGAGGCCCTACTACTGAAAAGTTAGATACTCCATCTAAATCTGCAAGTTCAAATCCACCAGCGCATCCTAAAAGATCGCATGCAGGTATTGTACCGCATGGAGGAGGATCGGGCAGACTAACTGAAATGAAGATATAAGTCATATTACCGCGTTGCTCCGGCGTACCTCCAGCAATGATCGGCCTGTATTTCAGCATCGCAACTCCGGAGAACCAGACCGGCGGCGTGTAGGTGAAGCTCGTCGGGTTATTGATCACCACATTCGCTGCCGTTGTTCCCCCACCGTAAACCAGCTCGAGGCAAGTCATCTGCACGTTTCCTACTCCTGCAGGAAAATCATTCGCTAAGAAATCATTGAAATTAAAAGTGATCGGCACACCGGCTGTGGCGCGAAAATCCTGCCCGGTATTGTCGACAGTATATGGTCTGAAATCATTTATACCGCTGACGACTCTATTTTGCGCGCCAGCTCCGCAAGCAAGCGGATAGACTCTTGGGTTGGCAGAGGTTACAAAATTCACCACCCCGTTTCCATAATTGCCGCTCACCCGATATCCCATCGTGCAAAGCGCTCTGACTTCTGACTGATGAGGCGTTCGCTGAACAGACCCGGCTCCTATTGTTGTAGTAAAATTTGTTGCAAAGCCGGGAACAGGCGCAGCACAATTGAAATGGCTTAAGCTGGAACCAACCTGAAATGCAGCAGGACTATATATACCATTTGTTGTTCCATTGGAGTGCCTGAAGAATATTGTAAACGGAGTACATCCGGCATTATTTGGCGGCGGCGGTGGCGTCAGATCATAACCGACGCTGTTGCAACCACGTCCAAGAACATTTTCAATGATCAGCGGCCTTACATTATTAAAAAACAAGTGCCTGTCCCAAACCGAATAGATGCCAGGATTTGATTTACTGAGAACACTTTCTCCAGTTGGTGCAATAAGCGATGCGAACCCCAATTGGTGCAAGGCTTCATGCAATGCGACGCTATATAAATCATATTCACCAGCTCCTATTGCAAGCGGGCCTGCTGTGCCGAGATAAAACGGGTGAGCAAAATTTATTCTCATCATTCCCATGTATCTCACAGGTGAAGGCACACCGGGGCCGAGCGGAGTATTATTCAATTGGTAATAGGGATCAAACCCATTTACAATGGAATTCCAGACCATTCCGTAAGTAACTCCGGTTCCAGCTTCCAGGTAGTAGGACGAGGCAGCGCCAAGTGCCCCAGGTTGAGGAACTCCATTTTCAGCAATCACCACTCCCGAAGTAATTTCAATGTCAATAAAGGGCGTACCGAAACCATCCGTAGGATAAGGATCAGGAATCGTAGCGCCGATCAACTGCGAGAGATCTGTGTACATTTGTACGATGACTGCGCGCCTGAAATCTCCAATATCATTATTCGGGCCAAGTACCACATTATCGAATCCGGTTCCTGAGTTTTGATCGTCATCGATAAAGTGCAACCTGAATATTCCAGCGATTTCTGAATTCGATGGGATTTCGATGTCCTCGAGCAGCGTTTTATTTCCGAATCGGTCATACACATACATCGGGGGAACTACCTTCTCCATCGTGGTCGTATCTACTGTCGGCCCTTCCAGCGTGTAAACTTTGCTCACCGGTGGCCGATCACATTTGGATGCATTGACGAATACGGTGACCTGATCCGAGCGGCTGAAACCATTGGGGCCAGTCACAGTAACGGTATAAGTTGTTGTAGAAGATGGACCCGCTTGAGGATTTTTTATGTTCGCGTTGCTTAGTCCAGCGGCCGGCGACCATTGGAAAGAGAAATTACCTCCTGAAAGCGAACCGTTATTATTGAACTGTCCGTTGGCGAACAGGTTTCCATTTACATTTAGTTGACAGTTATTATTGAAAACTCCCGAGCCGTTATTCTGCAGCGCACCGTTGACAGTGATCATGCCGGAGTTCGTGCTGTTTGCGTTGTTGTTGAAATTCTGTGCGACGGTGAATGTGCCGGTGTTGACGAACATGGCATTTGAATTCACATTGAAATCGCTGCTCTTAGTAGCAGTTCCGTGATTTTCAAAAGTGCCGTTGAAGGTGAAATTCTGCAGCGTAAGCGTTCCATAATTTTTAAGTGTCGAGCTGCTGTTGTTCATATTGAGATTATTGAACGTAGCTGTGCCGATCACCACGATATGCCCGCTGTTGAAATTTACGTTCTGCGGATTGATCGTGCCGCAGACGACGAGCGTTCCACCGTTCAGATTAATACTTCCTGTGAAGGTGGCATTGGCTTGCACACAAACTTTTTGTCCGCTGTTCACATTCACACTGCCGCTTCCCGAGATGTTCAGATTGCAGCTCGTACAGGTTACTGTCGCTGCTGGCGGTTCAACGCAGCCGGAATGATTTCCCGAGCCGAGCATCGCATTTAAATAGGTCGGCTCACCGGGACAGATCGTCACATCGGGGCCTGCATTAACTTGGGTATTGAATTGGCTGTATCCTGCCAGCGGGAAAAACAAAAAAACGCATAGGGACAGCCTGATGAAAGGAGTAAAAAGTGCCTTCATAGGAATGGGTTTTAGGTTAAGAAAGAAAATATGAGTCCCTAACAAACAGATTCAATGGGACGAGATGAATTATTCGAGAACGTCGACAAAAAGGTTGTACGAATCTTTTTAAAAAGCGAAGGTCTGTTGATAACTTTTTTGAGAACATTTTTAAAAATGCACTTGAAGTGAAGGCGTAGAAACAGCATTTTTTTAGTTCCAAGCCGAAAAGCTGCCATTAAAATTCCTAAAAAGATAAATCCCTTTGCTTTCTATATTCGATTCTGCGAAATTTCGCTTCAGAACAGCTTAACCCTTCAGCCAGGCTATGCACTGCAGGAACAAATTTCATTGGACACTATTCTTATTGCTTTTTGTATTCGGCGCTAAATCATCTTTTTGCCAGGATACTCTTTCAGCGGAAGATTCTGCTGCAATAAGACGTTTCGATTCAGCTTTGAGTCAATTAGGGGTAAATGGGAAATACGAGTTCGATTCAGTAACAGTAGAGCAATACAACGCTTTCCTTGCCAGGCAACGCGCAAAAGATATTCCTTCCCGCAAGCACACAAGGCAGCTCATCCGAATGCTTTACGACGGGGATAACCTGAATATTAGCTGGGAGATCTCCGGAAAAGACACCTGCGAAATTTTCAGGCAAATTATTTCAGATCAGCAGCAAAGAATCTATCATTTCATTAGCGTAGGAGACGTATGGTTTAAAGGAACAAAATATTCCATGTATGACGGCAGATCAGAAGGAATGGTAACTAAGAAGGGGAGCAACATTAAATACACTGTCCCTTTTGCCCGTATTCCTATTGTGGTGAATGGAGTTGAGTGGTTGAAATTCACTTTTGACAGCCTGTACATCGATTCCATTTTATTCGTCAATACAGGCCGGAACTCCGTGGACTACACCGAACCGGTCGCCTTCATGCTCTCCAATGATACGATCTGCTGGAGAAAACCCGATCTTAAAATTGAAAATGATTCTGTACGATTGAGCATTGTTTTTAAAGGTGATTATGATGGCTTATTCTCGTTCTCCAGATATACCCTGCAACAGAAAGACAATTTTGCCAGCGCGTGGCTCAGCCAGGTAGTTAGAAATATTTTTTACACGATTCCTTTCTGGCTCTTGTGGCTATTTGCGTATACTAATCGCAATCAGGTTCGGACGCTGGATCGGAAATTATACTCCGGCATCATTGTCTGGATTCCACGACTCGCAGCCTTTTACTATGTAGCAGCATTTTTTAATTTGTTCAGGGAAATAGAAGAGCTTCAGATCGGTGATTCTTCTGTTTCATCCTCAACCTACTTCAATCTGATTTTCCATCGTGCTATTGGAATAATTGTATTCACTATCCTATTTTTTGCTGCCAAATTCTGGAGAAGAAATTCTCAGCATACTGGCCTCATATTCTGCAGGAAATTTTTAGGATCGCTTTTGCTGGCAGTGATTGTATATACCCTGTGGGGTTTTGTAAATTACCTGACCGTGAGCCTACTTCCCGAAGTTCAATATAACTCGGGATTTTATGACTGCATGCTTCTCAACTCTCCCCACAAGTACCCATATGGCTTAATTATTCCCGGCTATATATTGTTTTTCGTTTGCTTATACTACTTGTTCAGATTTAACAAAAATCATCTTCTTGCTTTTTGCTTAATGTTTCTTTTCCTTTTTGCCCTCGAGATGGCAAGTGCGCTGAGCAAGTTAAGTGATAGTGATTCGGGCATCCAGAATGATCTTAATTGGACATTTTTGGTGCACAGTTTTTTATTTCTAAGTATTCCGATTGTACTTACTCTAACCTTGCTGTATAAAATCAATGCTGCTTCTGAAAATGAAATGCTGCTGGCCAGTTCAGGAGCGCTGAGCATAATAACCTTTTGCTGCTACTCGGTTTCTTCTCCTTTCTTATTCCTGTATATTCCGGTCACATTCATCATGGCATTGATTATTTGGTATTTTCTTTTCACCCGTGGAGTAAAGCAGCGCATTGAAATTGTTTCTACAGGTAGGAGAATATTTGACTTAGCCGAAAAGAACAGCAAAACATATTTTCGATTGTTCGAGCTGAAGCAGCTCGAAAAAATCAAGGACAAATACCTGCAGAAATTTAACTCCGGTGAAATGACGCCGGCCGAGTACGATCAGGCTGTTGATGGAGTCAGCCAAAAAATTACCGCCGCATACGGCGGAGATGAGAGTAATAAAACGCTGCTTCGAAGAATGGAGTATGGCGTATTCCGAAGCTACTGGAAAAATGCGGAACGGGGAGGGAACTATGCTGCCGTGATTTCAGCATGCGTCTTGCTTTTTATTTATGCCAAAGTTGTGCTTGATGATAATCCTGCCTACTTAGGCTATGATCGCGAAGGTGCATTGATATTGATGGGTATGAAGTTCATCTTTGCCGGACTTACGCTTGGCTATTTTTTCCCATTCATCAAAGGCGAGGTCGGCTGGAAAAAAGGATTATTCGTCGGGCTGGCGATCACAGCTGCAGAATTGCCTTACAATTACCTGACAGCAGATCGTGTTTCCTTTCAGCTGCTGATTGCGCCTTTTATCAGCAACATCTTCATCATGACCCTTACGGGCTTCCTGGCTTTTGATTTGAAAACGATCAAGGAGATTTACGGGAAGAATTTCAAGCTGAAACACATTGCTCAGGTAGAGGGATGGAAAAATATTACGGCGCTCAGCTCGATTATTATCGGGGCTATTATTGCAGCAGCTTCTGCATTTCTGGCTGGGAATATTTCTTCGCTTTTGCAGAATTTTATTGATAAGTAGCTATACAGAGAAAACTAACCCCGTGATTCCCTATGAAAAAAGTAGGGCAAGGAATATTTTGATCAGGAGCATGTTATTTTTCTCCTTCTGTTGGGACGAGTAACTCCCGAACATTCACTTTTAATTTTTTCGCAACATCGAATAGCGTTTCCACTGAAGGCTGGATGCGGTTCGTACACCATCCTGAAACTGTAGTTGGGTCTTTCTTCAGTTCAGCAGCAAGCCACTTTCCTGATTTCCCTTTTTCTGCCAATACTGCCTTGATGCGATTATAGTTAGGGTTCTTTTTCTTGCTCATAAACACGGTATACTAATTAATAGGCAAAATACGCAGAATTGCAAAGTTTTATTTTGAGCCATTATTTGCTAATCATGCATAGTAATTAGTATAATATACTTATGTATTTGCATATAATACAGATTTGTGTTATCTTAAAGGAAATGAACGCTGAATTTTTATGTCTAAAACAAAGGAAGAATTGCAATGGATGGTTCTGCGGCAGCAAGAGAAAATAAATGCCCAGGACACCCTACTCAAACTTCAATCAAAGCAGATCGATCTGCTGAAAGAGCAGACCCAATTGTTGTGGGATTACAATTTTAAGTTCTGCAGGCCAGTACCGGAGTCCAAAAGACAACCGAGGAAAAAAGGAAATGACGCTTAAAACGAACATATCCGCTCTCGCTATCCTCAAACCGTCTTCAACGGAAAAGTACATTCTTCATGCGTCCTATTTTGAATGTCCATCATTCATGACGCAAAACATGGAACCTACAAACGAATCACTGCCTTATGAGCTGAACGACGAAAAGCTCCGCTCGATCAACCCGAAACGCGAACCCCTGACCATTGAAAAACTGCGAACCTTCAAAGGCATGGAAAATTTAACCGACGAGCAGGCGCAGGAACTGCTTTTTTCCATTCAGGCATTCGCCATCATTCTATACGATCTGCTGGCAACGGATGAAAACGAACAAAACAATTCTAATACTAACCAAAACAAACAAGCCGCATGAGAAGCAAAGCCATTCAGGATTTGATTTCGGTGCACTTCGGAAAGAGGAGCTTGCCGCCGGTGCCAAACCGAAACAAAGCAACTGCAAAACTAGGCGTGAAATACACGCGCGTATCAGGAAAGAGGCAGTTTGATCTAAACGACTCCATCGAAATTCAGAATAAAAGCATCGATGAGTTCGGTGAAAAGTTTGGGATCAGCATCGTCGCCTCCTTCGGCCAGACGCACGAGAGCGCCAAAACCGATCACCGCAAGGAATTCCAGCGCATGATCGAATTCATTAAAAAGCACAGGGGGAAGATCGGATATATCCTGGTCTATAAGCACACCCGCTTCAGCCGGACGGGTGGAAAAGCCATCGCCCTGAAAGATGAGCTTAAAGAAAAATACGGCGTAGAGCTGATTGCAGTAACCGAACATATTGACACGACCAACCCGAACGGTGTGATGTTTCAGGACATGCAGCTGATCTTGGGCCGCTGGGACAACGAACAGCGGAAGCAGCTTTCACGAGCCGGAATGAAAAACAAATTTGAAAAAGGGATATGGGTTGTAAAACCACCTCAAGGGTACGACATCATCAAAATCAACAACGAACGGAAAATCGTCATCAATGCAGAAGGGAAGAAAATCCAGAAAGCGTGGGATTGGAAACTACAGGGAATGAAAAACGAAGAGATCATATCCCGGTTGGTTGCGATGGGCGTGAAAATGTACAAGCAGCAAATGGTGAAAATCTTCACCAACCCATTTTACTGCGGGCTGATCGCGCATGGGATGCTGGAAGGAAAAGTTGTGGAAGGAGTACACGAAGCGATGGTCAGCAAGGAAACATTTGTCAAGGTCAACGGCTCTATTGAAAATTCACCTTTGTACGGGGTTCCGCACAAATGTGAAAATGAAAATTTGCCGCTAAAGGTTTTTGTCAAGTGTTCGGTCTGCAGCCAGCCGCTCACCGGGTATTTGGTCAAGGCGAAAGGATTGTATTATTACAAGTGCCGGACGAAAGGCTGCGCTTTCAATATGAGCGCGAACCGCATGCACGGGTTGTTCAGCCAGTTTTTATCCGGGCTGGTGGTGAAAAACGAATTGGTCGAACCGATGCTTTATGAACTGGAGCATCGGTTGGAAGGTGAAAAAACCTCGCGAGAAGAATTAGAAAAGACCTTGCAGGCCCAGCTAAATGAAGTCAGCAAAAAGATTGAAAAGCTGGAGGAGAAATACTTCATCCTTGAGGTGATGGACGATGAGGCTTACGGCAAGTTTTCAGCGAAATACAAGGCTGAAAAAGCCCAAATCCTTGAGCAACTTGCCGACCGGCCCAAAGTGAGTTCGAACCAGCCAAATGCGTTGCGGAAAGCGGCAAATTTATGCGCTAACTTGCTGATGATTTGGCAGTTAGGGAACATTAAATTGCGCGAACAATTGCAAAAACTGGTGTTTCCGCTGGGAATCGAATATGATCGTGAAAATGGGGTAGTTCGAACCGAAAAGGTGAACGAGGTATTTCAGCTAATCGCCAAATTATCAGGCGCTTCAGGGGGCAGTCAGCGAGGACTGCCCCCCTTTTTATGGGAGCAGTCCCCCTTAGCGGAGAGGGAGGGATTCGAACCCCCGGACCTGTTACAGTCTCCTGTTTTCAAGACAGGCGCGATCGACCACTCTGCCACCTCTCCGGGGGCAAAATTAGCAGAATTTTTAGCTCCTGGGAAAAAGCGAAAAGCACGTTTCGCTTCTGATCAGACCTTCACTTCCTTCCACTTCCCCTTCTTAAAATACCACCACGCCACCACCGCGATCACCGTCTCCGCCACCGGCACCGCCACGAACGCCCCCGTCGGCCCCAGCTCGAAATACTCCGCCAGCAAATACGCGAGCGGGATCTGGAACAGCCAGAAGCAAACGAAATTGATGACCGTCGGCGTGCGCGTGTCGCCGGCGCCGTTCAGGGCTTGCGTCATCACCATCGCGATGCCGTAGAAGATGTAGCCGGAGCCGATGATCTGCAGGGCCTGTGCGCCGTAAGCGATCACTTTTTCATTTTCGCTGAAGATGCGGACGATGGGCTCGGCGAAAAAAAGGAAGAGCAGCATCACGAAGCTCATGAAGATGGCGTTGTATTTCGCGGTGAGCATTACGCTGCGCTCGGCGCGCTCGATCTGCCCGGCGCCGAGATTTTGTCCGACCAATGTGG
>Ga0196977_1000168_pt1 | contig 41826 bp, 38 predicted proteins | sample S3v_1013CmetaG_FD_148634 | JGI IMG/M metagenome (GOLD analysis project Ga0196977, IMG submission 148634) | Soil microbial communities from Anza Borrego desert, Southern California, United States - S3+v_10-13C | ecosystem: Environmental > Terrestrial > Soil > Desert | place: USA: California... | reverse complement strand
ATCGCCACCAAACCCGCAAACCTTCCGCAAACTTGCGCGCCCGGGTAGCCCAACTATAGCGCTTGCGGCAATGACCATCGAGACCCACAGCCTCAGCGACAGCGCGATCCGCGGCCTCGCCGCGCGGCTCGACCGGCCGCTGGTGCTGGTCGGAATGATGGGCGTCGGCAAGTCGACCGTCGGCCGCAAGCTGGCGCAACTGCTGGCGCTGCCGTTCGCCGACGCCGACGACGAGATCGAGCGAGCCGCACAGATGAGCGTCGGCGAGATCTTCGAGACGTTCGGCGAGGCCTATTTCCGCGACGGCGAACGGCGCGTCATCGCCCGGCTGCTCGACGGCGGCCCGATGGTGCTGGCAACCGGCGGCGGCGCCTTCGTCCAGCCCGACACGCGCGCGATGATCCTCGAGCGCGGCATCGCCGTGTGGCTCGACAGCGATGTGAACACGCTGGTCGAGCGGGTCACCCGGCGCGACACGCGCCCGCTGCTGCGGGGAGGCGATCCGCAGGAGATCGTCGCCCGGCTCAAGGCCGAGCGCGCGCCGGCCTACGCCGAAGCGCCGATCAAGGTGACCAGCGCCGGCGGCCCGCACGGCGAGGCGGTCAACCGCATTCTCCAGGCGCTCGACGCATGGCTGTGATCCCCGTCGAGCTCGCCGGCCGCGCCTACGAGGTGCGCGTCGGCAGCGAGCTGCTGGCCGACCTGCCGGCCCGGTGCGGCAAGCTGCTGCGCAAGCGCCGGGTGCCGGTGGTCACCGACGCCAATGTCGCGCGCCACTGGCAGGACACGGTCGAACGGTCGCTCGCGTCGGCCGGCTTCGAGCCGCGCTGGCTGGTGCTCGAGCCCGGCGAAGGGGCCAAGAGCTGGGCCGTGCTCGAGCTGGTCGTCGACTGGCTGCTGGCCGAGGAAGTCGAGCGCGGCGACCACGTGCTCGCGCTCGGCGGCGGGGTGATCGGCGACCTGACCGGGTTCGCCGCGGCGATCCTCAAGCGCGGCTGCGGCTTCGTCCAGCTGCCGACCACGCTGCTCGCGCAAGTCGACAGCAGCGTCGGCGGCAAGACCGCGATCAACGCGGCGGCGGGCAAGAACCTGGTCGGCGCCTTCCACCAGCCGAGCCTCGTGCTCGCCGATCTCGCCACGCTCGGCACCTTGCCGGGGCGCGAGATGGGCGCCGGCTATGCCGAGGTGATCAAGTACGGCGTGCTCGGCGACGCGGCGTTCTTCGCCTGGTGCGAGGCGCATGGGCCGGCCGTGCTGGCCGGGGACCGCGCGGCGCAGGACTACGCGGTCACCGAGAGCGTCAGGGCCAAGGCGCGGATCGTCGCCGAGGACGAGCGCGAGACCACCGGCGCGCGGGCGCTGCTCAACCTCGGGCACACCTTCGGCCACGCGCTGGAGGCGGAAACCGGCTTCTCCGACCGGCTGCTGCACGGCGAAGGCGTGGCGCTCGGGATGGTGCTGGCGGCGCGTTACTCGGCGCGGCGCGGCTACATCTCGGACGACGACGCCGAGCGGGTTGCCGCCGCGATCGACGCCGCCGGCCTCCCCAGCGAGATCGCCGCCCTCGGCCTCCACACCGACGGGCGCAAGCTCGCCGCGCACATGCTGCACGACAAGAAGATGGACGCCGGCACGCTGCCGTTCGTGCTCTTGCGCGGCATCGGCGAGGCGTTCCTCGACCGGCAGGTCTCGCTCGCCGACGTGGCGGAATTCCTCGACGAGGAGTTGCGGGCGCACTGATTTTCCCCGGCACGGGGAGGGGGACCGCGCGCGCAGCGCGTGGTGGAGGGGGCTCACCTCCCGACGCAGCGTTCGCCGTCCGCCCCCTCCACCATGTTGCGCATGGTCCCCCTCCCCGTTCCGGGGAGGAACTAGGCCGAGACAACCGCTTCGGAAGTCGTTAACCCGTTGCATCCGCAACCGGACGGGGACCGCCTGAATGACCGTTGCCGAAGCCACGCCCGAACTCGACGACGTCGTCGACCGCAACGACCGCGCCTTCCTCGGCCACCCCAAGGGCCTCGGCTACCTCGCCTTCGTCGAAGGTTGCGAGCGGTTCTCGTACTATTCGATGCAGACGCTGCTCGTGCTGTACATGGTCAACTACCTGCTGCCCGAGCGGTTCGACGCGGTGGCCGGGCTCGGCTGGCTGCAGCAGTGGCGCTACGGCGGCGCCGAAGGCCAGCCGCTCGCCTCGGCGATCTTCGGCGACTACACTTCGCTGGTCTACCTGACGCCGATCCTCGGCGGCTTCCTCGCCGACCGCTGGCTCGGCCGCCGGGCGACGCTGATCGCCGGCGGCGCGGTGATGGCGCTGGGCCATTTCCTGATGGCCTTCGAGGGCACCTTCCTGCTCGCGCTGCTGACGCTGATCGTCGGCGTCGGCCTGTTCAAGGGCAACATCGCCAGCCAGGTCGGCGAGCTTTACAAGGAAGGCGACTTGCGCCGGGCGATGGCGTTCCAGATCTTCTACATCGCCATCAACGTATCGGTGATCGCCGCGCCGCTCGTCTCGGGCACGCTCGGCGAGGAGGTCGGCTGGCACTGGGGCTTCGGCTGCGCCGGCGTGGTGATGGTCGCCGGGCTGCTGCTGTACCTCGCCGCCGGGCCGTGGCTGCCCCGGGATAACCGGCCCCAGAAGGGCCGGGCGGCGGCGCCGCGCGAGGCGCTGACGCGCAACGACTGGAGCCGCATCCTCGCGGTGGTCGTGCTGGTGCCGGTGATGGCCGTGGCGCTGCTGACCAACCAGCAGATCTTCAACGCCTACCTCGTCTGGGCCGACCAGCAGTTCCAGCTGACGTTCTTCGGGCGCACCCTGCCGACCAGCTGGATGATCACCATCGACGCCGCGCTCAGCTTCTCGATGCTGGTGGCGGTCGCGTGGTTCTGGAAGTGGCGCGCCGACAAGACCGGCTCGGAGCCCGACGAGCTCGGCAAGATGATCATCGGCAGCCTGTTCACGATGGCCGGCGGGCTGTGCCTGGTGATGGCCGCCGCGACCCACGGCGAGGCCAAGATCGGGCTGTTCTGGCCGGTGATGTTCCACCTGTTCAACTCGATCGGCTTCAGCCACATCCTGCCCGTCAGCCTGGCGCTGTTCACCCGGCTCGCCCCGCGGCAGATCAACGCCACGATCATCGGCATCTACTACCTGGCGTTCTTCGGCGCGAACCAGATCGTCGGCCACGTCGGCGGGTGGTACTCGACGATGGACACGACCCAGTTCTGGCTGTTCCACGTCGCCACCGCCGCGGTCGGGCTGGTCGCCTTCGCGCTGTTCAAGGTGCTGCTGTCGAAGCGCCTGTTCGGCGATGCGCGGCCCGAGGACGCGGCGCTGGCCTAGTAGCGGTACAGCCGGAACCGCTGCACGCCGAACGCGCCCGGCGGCAGGCGGACGTGGCGGCCCTGGTGGGTCTGGTCGCCGTTGAGGCGCCGGCCGGGGCGCCATTCGCCGGCTGCGTAGCGGCCCTCCTCGACGCGGTCGAAGCCGAGCCGGCCGCGCCCGTCGGCGGGCTCGACCGTCAGCGTCACGCCCTGCCCGGCGACGAGGTAGTCCTCGCCGCCGAGCCAGATCAGCACCGCGCCGTGGCTCGACGGGTCCTGTGCGTCGCGCGCGGTCCACGGGTCGGTCGTCGTCGCGGTGAACGCCGCCTCGCCGAGCGTGGCGGCGAGCGGCGACAGGTCCGCCTCGCCCGCAAAGCTCACCGGATTGCCGAACCCGGCGATGCGCCCCTCCGCCTGCGCGGCGAGCACCAGCGGGGCGATGCTCTCGAGCATGCCGTAGAGCCCGGCCATCCGCGCGGCTTCGGCCTCGCCGGCGTCCTCGATCGCGAACGGGCTGAAGCCGATCGCGTTCAGGCGCCCGATGCTGCGCAGCGCGTTGGCGGCGAGGCGCGGGTCGGCCGGCCGGTTGGCCTCGGGGATGAACGGCGGCTCCACGCCCGCCGCGACGTAGCCGTCGGCAATCGCGGCGAAGCTGGGGAAGTAGATGTCGGGGGCGATGAAGTCGATCGACGGCGCTTCGGCGCGCCAGATGTCGGCGAGATGGGCCAGCGGCCCGCCGCTCGGGTACGCACCCGGCGCCACCCCGGGCCGCGCTTGCGCGCCATTGACGAACAGCGGCAGCGGATATTCGCGCTTGCCCGCCGCCGCGACCGCCTCGACGTAGCGCGCGTAAGCCGTCGCCATCGCCCGCTCGTCGGCGGCGAGATCGGCGCCGTTGCCGCTTTCCTTGGCGAACGGCAGGAAGCCGACCTCGTTCTCGACCTGGACCATGATCACGGTGCGCGCGTCGCCGTCGGCCGCGCGCAAGTGCCGCATCAGCGCCGCGAACGCGCGCGCGTCGGCATCGCGCGCTTCGGCGGAGAAGGCGGAGATGATCTCCTGCGCCCGGCCGTCGGCGCCCACGGTGCGCGCGAACCGCGTGGCGTCGCGCTTGACCCAGCTAGGCACGTAGCTCGACATCGAGTTCTTCCACGTGCCGAACCACAGCAGCACCAGCCGCATGTCGTGCGCGCGGGCATCCTCGAGCAGCCCGTCGACGGTGGTGAAGTCGAAACGACCCTCTTCGGGCTCGACCAGCTCCCAGTAGACCGGCGCGAGCACGGTGTTGAGGTGCATCGCCTGCAGCCTGGGCCAGTGCGCGCGCATCGCCGCGCGGCTCGACGCCTCCGAGTTGCCCAGCTCGCCGCCGAGCACCAGAAACGGCGCGCCGTCGAGCGTAAGCTGCATCGCCTCGCCGCGCTTTTCGAGACGCGGAATGCTCTCGGCGGTGGCGGGGGCGGCCATCAGCATCGCGAGGATGAACGCTACCAATCCCCGCATCGCCCCTCCCATCTCGTTCGTCATCCCCGCGAACGCGGAACCTGTTTGTGGTTCCCGTTTCGCGCAGGGATCGCAGAGATAGCAGAGAATCGCGGAGAAGAACGCCCTCCCTGCGGTCTCTGCTTCCTCTGCGCCCTCTGCGCGAACCCCTTCTTAAGGCGTTCCCGCGTTCGCGGGAATGACGAGAGCGGGCAACAGATCGACCCGCGCGAAATCGGCGAACAGCGCGTCGAACAGCAGCGCGCGGTGGCACTCGACGGCGTTGCGCTCGTAGCACAGCAGCGCCACGCGCTTGCCCTCGCCGAGGTCGCGCAGCTCGGCCATCTGCGCCAGCGCTTCGGGCAGCTCGAGCTGGCCGGCATAGACCCGCGACAACTCCGCATAATCCCCCCGCCGCGCCGCCGCGCGGCCCTCGGCGGGCGTGCCGAGCTGCTTGAAGTGCCGGTACCCGATCCCCGCCTCCTCGACCGCGGCCCTCAGCGAGTTCTTCGAGAACCCCGGCCGACGCGACAGCGGCAGGTAGCGGATGTCCGCCAGCACCTCGACCCCGGCCTCGCGCAGCGTCGCGATGACCGCGCCTTGCGTCGCCTGCTCGTAGCCGATGGTGAAGAGGGTTCGCGCCGCCACCCTCCCCCAACCCCGTCATCCTGAACTTGTTTCAGGATCCATTGTGCCGCAAGCGCGGAACATGCCGGCATGCGCGGCATTGCGGCCCGGCTTGCGCAACATCGCGGCGAGACAGCTCCCGGACCGACAGCGCCGTCCGTGCGGAGAAATGGACCCTGAAACAAGTTCAGGGTGACGAAGAAGGCGGCGACAGCGGCAGGTAGCGGATGTCCGCCAGCACCTCGACTCCCGCCTCGCGCAACGCCGTAACCACCGCCGCCTGCGTCGCCTGCTCATAGCCGATGGTGAAGAGGGTAGGCATGCGTCGGGCGCTAATCCCACCCATTGATACCCGGGAGCAGCAGTATCAACGTGCCCGCGGCTGACAGAAATAGTCCCACGGCCCAGACCACCATATGCCAGTAACCCCAAGGTTGCTTCTTTGCGTCGTAAGCGTCGCGCTCTTGTCCGAGGCTATCTATTTTACCGTCACGGATACCTTTGAAGGCGTATAATCCCATCATCCAAGCGACGAAGATCAGAATTGCCGAAAATAGAATTGAAGATGCCATCACAACGGCAGATTATCGTGCTTCTTCCACGGGTTCTCCAGCCGCTTGTTGCGCAGCTTCCTTAACCCCAACGCGATCCGCCGCCGCGTCGAATGCGGGTAGATCACCTCGTCGATGTACCCGCGTGAGGCCGCCACGAACGGGTTCGCGAACCGCTCCTCGTACTCGCGCGTCTTCTCCGCGATCGCCTCCGGCGACAGGCCGCGGAAGATGATCTCGACCGCGCCTTTCGCTCCCATCACCGCGATTTCGGCGGTCGGCCAGGCGTAGTTCAAGTCGCCGCGCAAGTGCTTGCTGGCCATGACGTCATACGCGCCGCCGTAGGCCTTGCGGGTGATCACGGTGATCTTGGGCACGGTCGCCTCGGCGTAGGCGAACAGCAGCTTGGCGCCGTGCTTGATGATGCCGCCGTGCTCCTGCGCCGTGCCGGGGAGGAAGCCGGGGACGTCGACGAACGTCAGGATGGGAATGCCGAACGCGTCGCAGAACCGCACGAAGCGCGCGGCCTTGCGCGAAGCGTTGATGTCCAGGACCCCGGCGAGCACCATCGGCTGGTTGCCGACCACGCCCACCGTGCGCCCCTCAACCCGGCCGAAGCCGCAGATGATGTTGGCGGCGTGCGCCGGGGCGATCTCGAAGAACTCGCCCTCGTCGAGCACCTTCCGGACCAGTTCGTGCATGTCGTAGGGCTGGTTGGCGTTGGCCGGGATCAGCGTGTCGAGGCTGTCCTCGATGCGGTCCCACGGGTCGTCGCACGGCAGCTCGGGCACGCCCGAGCGGTTGTTCTCGGGCAGCAGCGAGATGAACTCGCGCGCGGCCATCAGCGCCTCGATGTCGTTCTCGAACGCGAGGTCGGCGACGCCGGTCTTGGTCGTATGGGTGACCGCCCCGCCGAGCTCCTCCTGCGTCACCACCTCGTTGGTGACCGTTTTCACCACGCCCGGCCCGGTGACGAACATGTAGCTCGAATCCTTCACCATGAAGATGAAGTCGGTCATCGCCGGCGAATAGACCGCCCCACCCGCGCACGGGCCCATGATCAGCGAAAGCTGGGGGATGACGCCGCTCGCCAGCACGTTGCGCTGAAAGACCTCGGCATAGCCGGCGAGGCTGGCCACGCCTTCCTGGATGCGGGCGCCGCCGCTGTCGTTGAGGCCGATCACCGGCGCGCCGACCTTCATCGCCATGTCCATGACCTTGCAGATCTTCTGCGCGTGGCGCTCGCTGAGCGAGCCGCCGAACACGGTGAAATCCTGGCTGAACACGTAGACCAGCCGGCCGTCGATCGTGCCCGAGCCGGTGACCACGCCGTCGCCGGGGATGCAGTTCTTCTCCATCCCGAAGTCGGTGCAGTTGTGCTCGACGTACATGTCGAGCTCCTCGAAGCTGCCCTCGTCGAGCAGCACCTCGATGCGCTCGCGCGCGGTCAGCTTGCCTTTCGCATGCTGCGCCGCGAGCCGCTTCTCGCCCCCGCCCAGCCGCGCCCCCGCACGGCGGCGTTCGAGCTCTTCGATGTTGGCGGACACTAAGCCGCCTTGAGCGAGGCGATCGGCAAGTCGATGGCTTCAAGGCTGCTCAGGTCGAGCTTGCCGGAAGCTCCGTCGATGTCGAACCCGACGACATTGCCGGCCGCGTCCAAATCCACATTCAGCCCGGTGGCCACCTCCCGCGTCTCCGCAGAAGCTCCCGTGCCCAGCTCGATATAAAGGCTGTCCGTCTCCGGATAATAGTGAAGCTTCATGGTTCGTCCTCGCGAAAACCGCGGTCCAAGAATGCGTTGTGGATGGTTTCGCCATCCGCGAGTGTCACGACACGCAAAATGCGCGTTTCTTCCTCGCCTGGCAAGTTGACCCGGCCCCAGTGGCGGATTCGACCGTCGGGCTGGGCGATCGCCTCAAGCGGATGGGCCAGCACGGCACGACACAACGGGACTGTGAGGTAGGGCCGTTTTCGCAGCACCTGTTCGTCAAAATAGCGTGTGGTGCTCATTTCAGCAGCACCAGCTCTTCGGCCATCGTCGGGTGGATCGCCACGGTGGCGTCGAAGTCGGCCTTGGTCAGCCCGGCCTTCACCGCCACCGCCGCCGCCTGCATGATCTCGGCCGCCTCGGGCCCGATCATGTGGATGCCGACGACGCGCTCGGTCTCGCCTTCGCAGATCATCTTGTAGAGCGAGCGCTCGTTGCGCCCGGCGAGGACGTTCTTCATCGGCCGGAAGTCCGCCTGGTAGACCTTGATCGTGCCGAGCGTGTTGCGCGCCTGGCCTTCGGTCAGGCCGACGCCGGCGAGCGGCGGGTGGCTGAACACAGCGCTCGGCACGCACGCATAGTCGACCGTCGCCGGCTTGCCGCCGAACACCGTGTCGGCGAACGCCTGGCCCTCGCGGATCGCCACCGGGGTGAGCTGGATGCGGTCGGTGACGTCGCCGATGGCATAGATGCTCTCGACGCTGCTCCGGCTGTAGGCGTCGACCGCGATCTCGCCCTTGTCGCCGAGCTTGACCCCGACTTCGGCGAGGCCGAGGCCTTCGCTGTTGGGCAGGCGGCCGGTGGCGAACATCACCGCGTCGACCTCGAGGTCCTCGTGGCCGGTCATCGCCACCCTGAGCGCGCCGCTGGCGGTCTTCTCGATGCCGCGGAAGCTGGCGTTGAAGCGGAACTGGATGCCTTTCATCAGCGAGATCTGCAGCAGCCGGTCGCGCAGCGCCTCGTCGTAGCCGCGCAGCAGCTTGTCGCTGCGGTTGATGATCGTCACGTGGGTGCCGAACTCGTTGAAGATGCCGGCGAACTCGTTGGCGATGTAGCCGCCGCCGGCGATCAGGATGCGCCGGGGCAGCGCCTCGAGGTGGAACGCCTCGTTCGAGGTGATGCCGAGCTCGTTCCCCGGGCAGTCGGGGACGTGCGGACGCGCGCCGGTGGCGATCAGGATGTATTTCGCGGTGACCTTGCGGCCGTCGCCCAGCGTCACTTCGTGCGGGCCGGTGACGGTGGCGCGCTGGTGGACGATCTCGACTTTGTGGTTCTCGAGCGTCTGGGTGTAGAGGCCGTTGAGGCGGTCAACGTCGGCCAGCACGTTGTCGCGCAGCGTCGCCCAGTCGAACCGCGGGTTGTCGACCGTCCAGCCGAAGTTCTTGGCGTCCTGCAGGTCCTCGGCGAAGTGCGCGCCGTAGACGAGCATCTTCTTGGGCACGCAGCCGCGGATGACGCAAGTGCCGCCGACGCGGTGCTCCTCGGCGACGGCCACTTTGGCGCCATAGGCGGCCGCGACGCGGCTCGCGCGCACGCCGCCCGAGCCGGCGCCGATGGTGAACAGGTCGTAGTCGTAGTGGGCCATGAGCGCGCTCCCGCTGGAGCGGCGCATATGGCGGGCGCGGCGGCAGGGAGCAACCACGCCTCTCCAATCCGCGTGAGTCCCTGCCCAGGCAGGGACCTCAGGCCGCAGGCGTGCCGGCCGCGGCCTGGGGCCCCAGCTTTCGCTGGGGCTCACACGTAAGCGATTCAGGCCTGAACGGCTTGCGGACGGCCCGGCCGGCCGCGGCCGCGGCGGCGGTTGCCGCCGGTGCCGCTGCCCTGCTTGAAGCCGCCGGCGCCGGGCTTGGCCTGGCCGTGCCGGCGGCGGTCGCCCTGCCCCGAACCGTCATGCTTGCGCGGCTCGACCCGGACCTCGCCGCGCGCGTCGCGCTGCGCCTCGGTGCGGGTGTCGCGCCGCGGCGGCTGGCCGCGGCCGCCGCGCGGGTTGCCGCGCGGGCCGCGGACCGGCTCGGCATGTTGCGCCACGATCGCCACCTCGGCGCGCAAGCCCTCGGGCAGCGGCACCTGGTCGAGCGTCACGCGGGTGAGCTTCTGGATGTCGCGCAAGTAATCGCGCTCGTCCTGCGCGCAGAAGCTCAGCGCCACGCCTTCGCGGCCGGCGCGCGCGGTGCGGCCGATGCGGTGGACGTACTGCTCGGCGACGTTGGGCAGCTCGAAGTTGATCACGTGGCTGACGCCGGAGACGTCGATGCCGCGCGCGGCGATGTCGGTCGCGACGAGCACGCGCACGCTGCCCTGCTTGAACTCGCCGAGCGCCTTCTCGCGCTGCGGCTGGCTCTTGTTGCCGTGGATCGCGTTGGCGCGGATGTTCGACTGGACGAGCTTCTTCACCACCCGGTCGGCGCCGTGCTTGGTGCGGGTGAAGATCAGCACGCGGTCCATCTCGCCCGACTGCAGGCCCTTGCGCAGCGCCAGCGTCAGCAGCGCCTGCTTCTCGGCCTGGCCGACGAAGCAGACGTACTGCGAGACGCGCTCGGCGGTGGTCGCCTGCGGCGCGACCGAGACGTGCGCCGGGTCGGTCAGGTACTGCGCCGCGAGCTGCTTGATCGCGTTCGGCATCGTCGCCGAGAAGAACAGCGTCTGGCGCTTCTCCGGCAACATCCGCACGATCGCCTTGAGCGCGTGGATGAAGCCGAGGTCCATCATCTGGTCGGCTTCGTCGAGCACGAGGATCTCGACCTCGCTGAGGTCGAGCGCGCGCTGCTCGCACAAGTCGACCAGCCGGCCGGGCGTGGCGATCAGGATATCGACCCCGCGCGCCACGTCCTGGCGGTTCTTGCCGACCGAGGTGCCGCCGAACACGGTGACCACCTTGAGGTGCGAGAACTTGCCGTACTCGCGCGCGCTGTCGGCGATCTGCCCGGCGAGCTCGCGCGTCGGGGCAAGCACCAGCATGCGGCAGGTGCGCGGGCGCGGCCGCTTGTCGGCGGCGACCAGGCGGTCGATCGACGGCAGCACGAACGCGGCGGTCTTGCCGGTGCCGGTCTGGGCGATGCCGAGCAGGTCGCGGCCCTGCAGCACGTGCGGGATGGCCTGCGTCTGGATCGGCGTCGGCGCGTCGTAGCCCTTGAGCTCGAGCGCCTGGAGGACGGGCTGCGACAGCCCGAGTGTTTCGAAAGTCATGTGTGGTTTCAAACTCGCAATATGTGCGACGACGGCGCGCGCAGAACGGCGCGTCGAAGCGGGTTCTGACGACCCGCGTGAAAGGGAAGCCCTTGGAAAAACGACCGAAGCGAGCCGGGGCAGGCCCAAGAGACTCAGGACCGCCAGTTCACGCTGCTATGCGCTTCGATGGCCGCGATGTGGGGGCGAAACCGGGGAATGTCAATCGATTGTTGCGCTGCACCGTAAGCTTTGGTCAACTTCTCGAGGCGCCCTAGCCGGCCACCGCGGCGATGATGTTGGCGAGGTCGGCGTCGGAGAACGGCTTGGCCAGCCGCGGCACGTCGAGGTCGACCCCTTCGGGCAGGTCGGCATAGCCCGAGACGATGATCGCGATCAGCCCCGGATGCGCCGCCTGCGCCTGCGCGACCAGCTCGCCGCCGGTCATCCCCGGCATCGCGTAGTCGGTCAGCAGCAGGTCGACCGGATGCTCGGCCAGCTGGACCAGCGCGTCGGGGCCCGAATGCGCCTGCAGCACCTCGTGGCCGATGTCGCCCAGGATCGTCGCGGTGTTGAGCAGCACGATCGGGTCGTCGTCGACCGCCAGCACGCGCAGCTTGCGCGTGGCCGGGGGCGCCGCGTCGTCATCGGCCGCTTCCGCGCGGGCCGTCGCTTGCGCCACCGGCAGCCACAGCTCGGCCCGGGTGCCCTTGCCCGGCTCGCTCGCCAGCACGAACCGGCCGCCGCACTGCTCGACCATGCCCTGCACCATCGGCAGCCCCAGCCCGGTGCCCTTGCCGACGCCCTTGGTGGTGAAGAACGGGTCGGCGGCGCGGGCGAGCGTGGCTTCGTCCATCCCGCTGCCTTCGTCCTCGACCGTCAGGCAGACGAAGCGGTTGCCCTCGCCGTCGCTGGTCTCGGCCGCCTTGAGCACGATCGTGCCGCCCTCGGACATCGCGTCGCGGGCGTTGACGACCAGGTTCAGCAGCGCCAGCTCGAGTTGGGCGCGGTCGGCCATGACGGGCGGCACCGCCAGCGGAAAGCGGGTCGAGATGAAGATGTTCGGCCCGATCGTGCGGCCGAGCAGCTCGGCCATTGCGCGCACCGAGGCGATCACGTCGACCGGCTCGAGCTGCAGCTCCTGCTTGCGAGCGAAGGCGAGCATCCGCTGGGTCAGCGTCGCCCCGCGCCGCGCCGCCTGCATCGCGTTGTCGAGGAACCGGGTGACGTCCTCGCCTTGCGCCAGGCGCCGCTGGGCCAGCCCGAGGCTGCCCATGATCGCCGCCAGCAGGTTGTTGAAGTCGTGCGCCACGCCGCCGGTCAGCTTGCCGATCGCCTCCATCTTCTGCGCCTGGAAGAACTGCTCGCGCGACTGCTCGAGCGCTTCCTGCGCCCGCTTTCGCTCGGTCAGGTCGCGGGTGATCTTGGTGAAGCCGAGCAGCGCGCCGTCGTCGCCGCGGATCGGGTCGATCACCACGTTGGCCCAGAACCGGCTGCCGTCCTTGCGCATGCGCCAGCCCTCGGCCTCGAAGCGGCCTTCGTTGCGGGCGGTGTCGAGCGCGGTGGCGGGGACGCCGGCCGCGCGGTCCTCGGGCAGGTAGAATTCGGAGAAGTGCCGGCCGATGATCTCGTCGGCGGTGTAGCCCTTGAAGCGCTCGGCGCCGGCGTTCCAGCTCGACACGTAGCCTTCGGGGTCGATCATGTAGATGGCGTAGTCGGTGACGCCCTGCACCAGCCGTCGGAACCGCTCCTCGCTGCGCCGCAGCGCCTGCTCGGCGGCGTGCCGCTCGGTCAGGTCGCGGATGACCTTGGCGAAGCCGACGTGCTCGCCGCGCTCGTCGCGGATCGGGTCGATGGCGATGCTGGCCCAGAAGCGGGTGCCGTCCTGGCGCACGCGCCAGCCTTCGGCCTCGAACCGGCCCTCGCTCAGCGCGATGCGCAGCGATTGCTCGGGCACGCCGGCCTCGCGGTCCTCGTCGGTGTAGAAGCGCGAGAAGTGCTCGCCGATGATCTGGATCGCGCTGTAGCCCTTGAGCCGCTCGGCGCCCGGGTTCCAGCTCGTGACCACGCCGGTCGGGTCGAGCATGTAGATCGCGTAGTCGACGACGCTCTGGACGAGGAGATCGGCCCGGTTCGGCGACGCAACGCTATCTGGCAACAAGGTAGGCGACCCCCCGGAAAGCCCAGCTAACGCAGGATTCAAGGGCGCGGTTCCCCCGATCGTTAACCGTTCCTTTCAACCAAACGCCTTTTCTTTTGGCGATAGCGTGCCCCCGGCCGCGGCGCGGCGGCCGGCGCGGGGTTCTGCAAAACCGCGCCGGCCGGCCGCTCCGCGGTTGATTCCGCACGGCTTTTCCCTAGACCGGAAGGGCAGCGTCAGGGGGTCCGAAGCTTGATCGAGATCGAAGTCCAGAACGAGACCCACCAGACCCAGGTGCGCCTGAAGTTCCTCGTCGTCCCGCGCATCGGCGAAGGGCTGCGGCTGCAGGAGCCCGACGGCTCGTGGGCTTCGTACGACGTGCTCGACCTGTGGTATCAGCGCGCCGAGTTCGGCGGCGTGTGGGTGCCCTACATCCACGTCCGCATGACGCCGCCGAGCGAGGACTTCGGCGCCGTGCTGCGGCCCGATTTCGGCAAGAACCGCGCCGAAGGGGAGTAGCCCGCACCGGCCGGGCGCGGTCAGGCGGCAGGCAGCGTGCGGCAGGGTCCGGTGCCCTTTCATCCCTCGAGCGCCCGGTAGAAGATCAGCGCGTCGACATAACCGTCCGCCGGGTGGAGGAAGCCTCCCGGTATCCGGCCAATCTCGCGGAAGCCGAGCGAGCGCCACAGCGCCGCGGCCCGCGCGTTGGTGCTGGCGACGAAATTGAACTGCATCCCGCGGTATCCGCGTTCGCGGGCCCGGCGGAGCGAATCCCGACACATCGCGGTGGCGATGCCCTTGCCCGCGGCATTCGCGGCGGTGACGTAGCCGCAATTGCACACGTGGGCGCCGCCGCCGGCCTGGTTGGGCCGCAGGTAATAGGTGCCGAGCACGGCGCCGCCCTGCTCGGCGACGAAGGTCTCGCGCCGCTCGCCGAACCAATAACCGAGCGCGGCGCCGCGGCTCATGTCGCGCTCCAGCGCGTAGGTTTCGCCCGCGCGGATGACCGGCTCGAGAATGCGCCAGATCGCCTCGCGGTCGGCGGGGGCGGCCGGCCTGATGCGCAGGTCCGCCGCTACTCCCGCCACACCGTCACGTCCGAGCTTCCGGTGCTGCCGAAGCCTTCGGTGGCCATCACCTGGTAGTTCATCCGGCCGAGCGCCATGCCGAGCGCGCGCCACGCCTTCACGTGGTTGGCGAACGTGATCGTCGCGTCGCCGCCGGTCGGCCGCCGCGAGCGGCGCACGCTCCAGTACTGGTCGAACGTGGCGGTGCCGCGGATCGACGGCTGGCGGACCCGCCGGGTGCGGTAGATGTCGTACGTCCCGCCGTCGGTCGCCACCATCCCCAGCGCGCGCGCATCCGGGCCCGGGGGCTTGAAGGCGCTGCCCCAGCTGTCGACCACGTAGTATTCGATCAGCGGGCCGGTCGACCAGCCGTAGAGCGCCAGATAGCTGTTCGCGCCCGCCTCGAACGCCGCCGCGCGATAGCCGAGGGTGCGCCGCGACGAGCCCTTGCGCCAGCCGACCCCGACGACGAGGTTCTCGCCGCGGCCCAGGCGGTAGCGGCTGGTGTAGCGGCCGCGCTCCGCCAGCGTCATGCAGGCGTCGCCGGCGCTCTTCCAGAAGGTGTAGAACAACCCGCGGTGCGTGCCGGTGCCGTTGCGACACACCTCCACCGGCGCGGCGGACGAGGAGGCGCCGAGCAGGAGGGCGAGGACGCCGCCGGCCAGCGCGCGGCGGTTCACGCCAACCCTTCCTCGGTGCGGCAGCCTCGCCTCAGCGTGATCAAACTCCCTCCGAAGCGCACATTTTACCTCGCCCCTTCCATCCTTCGGTATAGATTGCGGCGTTGCGCCGGTTCGCGAGCAGGTACACGGTCAGTTGAAACTCGCGCTGCACTTGCAGAGCCTACCGGGTTCCCGCTTTCGCGGGAATGACGAAGAAGGGGAGATCGACCCGCAACGGGTTCAGCCTCTTCACTTCAACCCCGCCGCCTGCAGCAGCGCCGCGGTGCTGGCATCGAAGCTGCCGCCGCCCTGGTCGATCGATTTGGCAATTTCCTTGCCCAGCTCGACGCCGAACTGGTCGAACGGGTTGATCCCCATCAGCACCGCGCCCGCGAAGGTGCGGTGCTCGTGGAAGGCGATCAGCGCGCCGAGGGTGGCGGCGTCGAGGTCGTCGACGAGGATCGTCGCCGAGGGGCGGTCGCCGGGATAGGCGCGCGCCGGGTCGTCGCCGGCGCGGCCGGCCATCAGCGCGGCGCCTTGCGCGAAGCAGTTCTGCAGCAGGATCCGGTGGTGCGCGGGGTCGAGCGCGTCGCCGGGCGCGATGCTGGCGATGAACTCGACCGGCACGAGGTGCGTGCCCTGGTGGAGCAGCTGGAACACCGCGTGCTGCGCGTCGGTGCCGACGCCGCCCCAGGTGATCGGCGCGGTCGGGCCGGCGGGCGCGCCGTCCACAGTGACCGACTTGCCGTTCGATTCCATCTCGAGCTGCTGGAGGTAGCTCGGCAGCAGCCGCAGGCGCTCGTCGTAGGCGAACACGGCGCGCGTCTCGGCGCCCTTGAGCCGGGCGTAGAGCAAGTCGGCGAAGGCGGCGCGCAAGCACAGGTTGGCGCGGCCGTCGCTGTCGCGGAAATGCGCGTCCATCGCCGCGGCGCCGGCCAGCATGGCCTCGAAATCCTCCCAGCCGATGGCAAGAGCGACCGGGAAACCTATGGAAGACCACAGCGAATAGCGCCCGCCGACGCTTTCGGCGAACGGCAGCACGCGGGTCTCGTCGACGCCCCATTCGACCGCTTTCCCGGGGTCGGCGGTCAGCGCGATCACCCGCCCGTAGGCATCGGCCACGCCGTTGTCGCGCAGCCACGCCAGCGCGCTGTCGGCGTTGGTCATCGTCTCGATGGTGGTGAAAGTCTTCGACGCCACCGCGACCAGCGTCGTCGCCGGATCGCACTTCGCGAACGCCTCCTCCAGCGCCACCCCGTCGACGTTCGAGACGACATGGACCTCGACGCGGGCCAGGTCGCGCGCCAGCGCGTCGACCGCCAGCGCCGGGCCGAGCGCCGAGCCGCCGATGCCGATGTGGATGAGGTGCTCGACCTCGCCGAGCGCGCCCTCGTGGATCGCCGCGACCAGCAGCCGCATCCGCTCGCGCAGCGCGGCGGCTTCCTCGACGCTCGCCGCCGGCCCGACCCCGCGCAGCGCGGTGTGCCCGGCGGCGCGCTGCTCGCTGGGGTTGACCACCTCGCCGGCGAACAGCTTGCGGCGGGCCTCGGCGAACCCGGCGGCCTCGGCCAGCGTCTCGAACCCGGCGAGCAGCTCGTCGGTCAAATGCATCTTGGACCAGTCGAACAGCATGCCGCCCTCGGCCAGCTCGAGCCGGGCCGACAGCCTGGCGACCCGCTCCGGATCGGCCGCGAACAGCGCGGCGAGCGTCTCCGGGCCGGCCGCCAGACGGTCCCACGCCGCCTGGCGCGCGCCGTCATCCCCCGCGTGTCGAGCGTTCAACGGTGTTTCCCCTTTCCTGCCGGCGGCCAACCGGGTTAGGGCGTCTCGCCATGGCCGTGTCAACCGAACCGATGAGCGAAGCGCCTCCGCTCGACCCCGCCGCCCCCGTCGCGGCGGACAAGCCGAAGACGGACGAAGGCAGCTTCGTCTGGTTCCTCGTCAAGCTCGTGGTCGCGGTCGTGCTGTTCCGCACGCTGCTGTTCACCAGCTTCATGATCCCCAGCGAATCGATGATGCCGCGGCTGCTGACCGGCGACTACCTGTTCGCTGCCAAGTGGCCCTACGGCTACTCGCGCGCCTCGCTCCCGTTCGACCTCGACGTCGGCGGCGGGCGCCTGTTCGGCGATCTGCCCGCGCGCGGCGACGTGGTCATCTTCAAGCACCCGGTCGACCGCAGCGACTACGTCAAGCGGGTCATCGGCCTGCCCGGCGACACCGTGCAGATGGTCGCCGGCGTGCTGCACCTGAACGGCGTGCCGGTGCAGAAGCGGCGGATCGCCGATTTCGTCGTCCCGATCGCGGCCGACGAAGGCTGCCGCGGGGTGCGCTTCACCCGCAAGCTCGCCGGCGGCGGCTTCGCCTGCAGCTACCCGCAGTTCCGCGAGACGCTGCCCGGCGGGGCCAGCTACAACGTCCTCGACCTCGGGCTGCTGCCGCAGGACACCACGCCGCCGGTCGTGGTGCCCGAGGGCCGGCTGTTCCTGATGGGCGACAACCGCGACAACTCGCTCGACAGCCGCTTCCCGGCGGTCGCCCAGCAGGGCATCGGCCTGGTCCCGGTCGACAACGTGGCCGGGCAGGCGAGCTTCATGTTCTTCTCGACCTCGAGCAGGTGGGGCTCGCCGTCGACCTGGCTCTCGGGGATCCGCTGGCGCCGCATGGGACGCGCCATTTGAGCGACAAGGGCGTTTCGCTCGGCCGCGACACGCGCGCCTGGCTCGAGGGCCTCGGCTTCGAGGTCGCCAACGAGAGCCTGTGGCTCGAGGCGCTGACCCACGGTAGCACCGGCGCCGGGTTCAACTACGAGCGGCTCGAGTTCCTCGGCGACCGCGTCCTCGGCCTCGCGATCGCCGGCTGGCTCTACCGCAACAGCAGCGGCTCGGAAGGCGAGCTGGCGCAGCGCCTCAACGCGCTCGTCAGCCGCCAGGTGTGCGCCGCCGTCGCCCGCGAGATCGGCGCCCCGCCGCACGTCCGCCTCGGCAAGCAGGCGCGCGACGACGGCGCCGCCGACAGCGACAACGTGCTCGGCGACGTGACCGAGGCGCTGCTCGGCGCCAGCCTGCTCACCAGCGGCTATCCGGCGACGCGCGACATCGTCTGGCGGCTGTGGCGGGCGCGGGTCGAAAGCGCCGGGCGCACCAAGCACCCCAAGAGCGCGCTGCAGGAATGGGCCGCCGGGTGCAACCGCCGCCCGCCCGAATACGCGCTCGTCGCCCGCTCGGGCCCCGACCACGCGGCGCAGTTCACCGTCCGCGTCGGCGTCCGGAACGTCGGCGAGGTCGAGGCCACCGCCAGCAGCAAGCAGGAGGCCGAAACCGAAGCGGCGCGGCTGTTCATGGAGCGGTACGGGTGATGCAAAAGTGCGGCATCGTCGCGGTGATCGGCGCGCCCAACGCGGGCAAGTCGACGCTGGTCAACCAGCTGGTCGGCCAGAAAGTCGCGATCACCTCGGCCAAGGCGCAGACCACCCGCGCCCGCCTGCTCGGCATCGCGCTGGCCGACGAGACGCAGATCATCCTCGCCGACACCCCGGGCATCTTCGCGCCCCGGCGCCGGCTCGACCGGGCGATGGTCCACGCCGCGTGGGAAGGAGCGCAGAGCGCCGACGCGATCGTGCTGGTGGTCGATCCCGTAAAGCAGCGCCGACACGAGCTCGAGCCGCTGCTGGAGGCGCTCAGGGACCGCCCCGAGCGCAAGCTGCTCGCGCTCAACAAGGTCGACGCCAGCGCCAAGGAGCCGCTGCTGGCGCTGGCGCAGGATCTCACCGCCAAGGTCGAGTTCGCCGAGGTGTTCTTCGTCTCGGCGCTGACCGGCGACGGGGTGCCCGAGCTCAAGGCGCACCTCGCCGCGCTGATGCCCGAGGGGCCGTGGCACTACCCCGAGGACCAGGTCTCCGACGCCTCCGAGCGCCTGCTCGCCGCCGAGGTCACCCGCGAGCAGCTCTACCAGCAGCTCCACGAGGAGCTGCCCTACGACAGCGCGGTGCGGCCCGAGAGCTATACCCAGCGCAAGGACGGCAGCGTCGAGATCCACCAGCAGATCGTCGTCGGCCGCGACAGCCAGAAGCCGATCGTGCTCGGGCGTCGCGGCGCCCGCATCAAGGCCATCGGCGAGGCCGCGCGCACCGAGCTGAGCGCGATGCTGGGCGTGCCGGTGCACTTGTACCTGCACGTCAAGGTCGACGAGAAGTGGGCCGAAAGCCGCGAGATCTACGAGGAGATGGGGCTGGACTGGGTCCGCTGAGGCCTATTCGGCCGCTTCGCTCAGCGCATGGCCGGCGAGCACGTCGGCGATCCCGGCCATGGCCTGCTCGAGCGTCGCCGCCAGCGCCTCGTCGTCGAGCCGCGACCAGGCGACGAACTGCGGCATCGACGGGCCGATCCGCAGCGTCCCGCCCCAGTTGCCGTCGGCGTCGCGCACGCTCTTGACCGGCTGTCCCAGCCGCAGCCCGGCGAGCGCCAGCGAGCGGTGCAGCCGCTGGGCGTCGTCGAACGTGCGCGCTTGCGGCAGGCGGCTGACGTCGAGCGTGGCCAGCGTGCGCATCTCGATCGGGTGCTCGCGCGCCTCGCCCTCGTGCCCGGGCGAGAACGGCTCGACCCGCTCGAGCCCGAGCGGCTCGATCACCCGGCGCGCCAGCGCGCGCTGGAAGGCCTCGACCGTGCGCTCGACTTGCGCCGCGGGCAGCGCCTGGAAGCGCTCGAGCTCGAAGATCGCCGCCTCGAGCCGCAGCCACAGCCCGGGATTGTCCTCCTCGGCGAGTTGCTCGCGCCCCGGCCACCCGTCGGGCCATTCGGCGCGGCGCGAGATCTCGGCCAGCCCGGCCGGCAGCGGCCCGGTGCTGTCGGCGACCGCCGGCGGGACCAGCGCGAAGCCGCTGAACGGCGGGCCGCCCATGAACTTCGAACCGGTCAGGAACACGATCGCGCCGCGGTCGAGATAGGCGTGCAGCGCCTCGCTGGTGATCCGCGCCTGGCACGCGTCGACCACCAGCGACACCGCGTCGCCGTGCTCCGCCAGCAGCCGGTCGATCTCCGGCAGCTCGGGCAGGATCAGCCCGGTCTTGGAGCCGTGGACGACGTGCACCAGCGCCCGCCGGCCCATCGCCCGCGCCGCGGCGATCTCGCCGCGGATACCGGCCGCGATCGTCGCGCTGTCGTGCGCCAGCCCTTCGGCGCAGCGCACCGGGATGTCGACCAGGCTGACCTGCTCGAGCCCGGCGACGCGCGCCCCGGCGGTGACGGCGACGCCGCGGCCGGTGACCGGCGCGAAGAACATCCCGTGCGCCGACAGGCGGCAGCCGCTGCCGACCTCGTCCGCGCCGAGCAGGATGTTGTGCACCGCGACCGGCGCCTCGGCGGCGCTTGCCGCGAGCGCGACGTATTCGAGATCGGTGCCCGACGGGGCGAACACGATGCGGCAGGCGTCCGGCAGGCGATAGGCGGCGCGGATGCGCTGCCGCAGGCCGTCGAGCCGCTCGCCGTAGCCCGCCCGCGGCGCGGCGGCGAGCTCGACTGTGCGGGCGAACGCCTCGCGCGACATGTCGTTGGCGGTGGACGAGGCGAAGGCGATCGTCCGGCGCGGATAGGGACCGGAGAAATACCGGTTCAGGCCGGACGCCGGGTCGAGCACGATACGCTCGTCGCCGCCGCTCGCCAGCAGCCGCACCGCCTCGCGCGCGGGGGCGTCCAGCACCACGTCCGGGGAAAAGTCAGGCAAGCCGAAAGGGCTCATCGTCGGGTCGTTCGCCATTCGACTTGGAAGCTGCAACGGGCGGCCCTATGGGGCGCGCCAGTCGCAATTGGAAGGACTTTCGTGAGCCAACAGATCAGGCCGCTGCGGATCGATCCAGCGGTTAAGGAGCGAGTGCGCATCCTGTTCATCGCCAAGCACGCGCTGTGGGGCGGCGGGCTGCATCCTGAAGACGGGAACCATGCTGTCTACCATGTCGAGATCCGCACCATTTTGGAAGAACTCGGCCTGAACCTCCGGTTAGCGGACCGCTTCGAGGTGCTGTTCGAGCGGCCGGAGGTGGACTTCGTGTTCCCGCTGCTCAACCGCGCGGGGTTCTTCAACTCGGAGATGCTCGGACCGCTGCTGTGCACCCGCCTCGGGCTGCCGTTCCTCGGCGCCAGCCCGATCCTGCGCGGCCTGAGCGACGACAAGCACCTCGCCAAGCGCGCGGCGCAGGCCGCCGGGGTGCCGACCGCGCCGTGGGCCGTCTATCGCCGCGGCGCGCCGGTGCTCGAGGCGGCGTGCCCGCCGGCCGCGCGCTGGGTCATCAAGCCGAACGCCAGCTCGGCCAGCTGGGGCGTCGGCGACGCGACCGACTGGGCCGGCGTGCGCGACGCGATCGGGCGCATCCACGCCGAAGGCCACGACGCGATAGTCGAGCCGTTCCTCGAGGGCAGCGACGTCGAGGTTCCGGTCATCACCATCGGCGAGCCGGTGATCCTGCCCAAGATGATCTTCCGCCAGGCCGATCCGGCGCACTTGCGGACCTACTACGAGAAGCGCGACCTGGTCGACCGCAGCGCCAAGTACTCGCTCGACCCGTTCGAGGACGCGGCGCTGTCCGAGACGATCTCCGACTACACCCGCCGGCTCTATGCCGAGTACCGTCCGTTCGACTACGGCCGGTTCGAGTTCCGCGTCAACGAGGACAGCGGCGAGGTCACCTTCCTCGAGGTCAACCTCAACTGCAACTTGTGGTCGGAGAAAGTCTTCGGCCGCGCCGCGCGGCTCGCCGGGCTGAGCCATCCCGAGCTGATCGAGACGATCCTCGCCGATTCGCTCAGGCGCAACGGGCTGATGGGCTGAGCCGCCGGCCGCGCCCGCGCGCGGGCTAGCCAAGCGGCGCGGCGGGCGTATCATCGGCCGGCACTGCGAGAAGGAAGAGCGATGCCGGGCCAGCTGCCGCCGACCAACGACGACCGCGTGATCTGGGACCTGTGGGAAGCCCAGTTCCGCCTGCCGGTGATGACGGTGGCCGACGAGCTCGGCGTGTTCCGCGCGCTCGGCGACGCGCCGCTGACGACCGACCAGCTCGCCGGCGGGCTCGGGCTCGACCCGCGCGCGCTCGCCATCCTGCTCGCGGCGCTGGCCTCGTCGGACCTGATCGAGAAGCGCGAGGGCCAGTGGCGCGCGCTGCCGCCGGCGCGGACCTGGCTCCATCCCGAGGCCGAGGGCTACTGGGGCGGGTTCCTGCTGGGCTTCCGCGAGCGCGGGCCGCTGCACGCCCAGCTGCTCGAGGCGATGAAGACCGGCAAGCGGCCCGACAGCTTCCGCTCGGGCGCGCCCGAGTGGGAGCGTGGCGAGATGAGCGCCGAGGCGGCGGCGCGCATCGCCAGCTTCATGCACGCGCATTCGATGGCGCCCGCGCGCGGGGCGGCGGCGCAAGCGGTGTTCGGCGAGGTCGCCCACCTGATGGACGTGGGCTGCGGCTCGGGCGTCTACGGGATCGAGCTCGCCAGGGCCCACCCGGGCCTCAGGGTGACGCTGATGGACCTCGCGGCGATGGCCGACGAGGCCGGCGCCTATGCCGCGCGCGCGGGCGTGGGCGAGCGGGTCGGCACCGCCGGCGTCAACATGTTCACCGAGGACTGGCCGAGCGGGCCCGACGCGCACTTCTTCGCCAACGTGTTCCACGACTGGTCGGTCGAGACCAACCGCCTGCTCGCCGCGAAGAGCTTCGCCGCGCTGCCGAGCGGCGGGCGCATCTTCCTGTCCGAGATCCTGATGGACGACGACGGCACCGGCCCGTGGCACGCCGCCGCGTTCAGCCTGCTGATGCTGGTCGGCACGCTCGGCAAGCAATACTCGCTGCCCGAGTACCGCGACATCCTCGGGAGCGCCGGTTTCGCGCAAGTCGAGGCGGTGCGGACCGGCGGCGGCTACTACTCGCTGGTCAGCGCGGTGAAGCCCTGAACGCTGGCGCTACGCGGCCTTGTCGCGGGCCGTGCCGCAAACGACGCCCTCGATGCGGATGCGGCACTCGACCCCGCCGGGATGGAACTCGACCTCGACCTGCTTGAGCCCGCGCTGGCGGCGCAGCAGCTGGGTGCCCATGCCGACCTTGGCCGGGGGCGCGACCGGGGGCCCGCCGGCCTCGCGCCAGGTGAGCTCGAGCAGACCGTCGCCGTCGCGCGTCCAGCCGAGCTCGACCCGCCCGTCGGGGGCCGACAGCGCGCCGTACTTGGTGGCGTTGGTGCACAGCTCGTGCAGCGCCAGGCTGAGCGGCACGCAGGCGTCGCGCGGCAGCTCGCAGGCCGGGCCGTCGAGCGCGAAGTTGCCCCCGGAGCGGAACGGGGCGAGCGCGTTGTCGATCAGCCGGTGGAGGTCGCACTGGGCGTTCTCGCCGACCGCCAGCAGGTCGGTCGCCCGCTGCAGCGCGCGCATCCGGCCCGACAGCGCGGCCGAGAACTCGTCCGGGCCGCTGTGCCGCGCGGTCAGCACGGCCATCGCGCTGACCGTCGCCAGCATGTTCTTCACCCGGTGCGCCAGCTCGTGGTTGAGCAGCCCCTCGCGGGCCTGCGCCGCCTCGAGCTGGCGGACCAGCCGGCGGGCCATCTCGCCGGTCCACACCAGCGCCGCGCAGGTGACCGCGAACAGCGCCGCGCGCAGCGCGTCGAGCGCGGCGAACGAGAACGCGAACCGCTCGCCGAGGAACGCCCAGTTGGCCGCCACCACCGCCAGCGCGACGACCGCGCTCGCCCAGCGCCAGCCGAGCAGCAGCGCGGCGATCAGCGCGGCGGGGAAATAGGCCAGGAACGGCACCCCGAGGCGGCCCTGGTCGATCGCCAGCCCGAGCGCCGTCGGCAGCGCGACCGCGGCCGCGCTCCACCCGAGCCCGCGGAGCGGCGTCACATCCGCCAGGATGACCCGCCTGATGGCAGGTATGCGATCCACGATGACCCCCTACGACCCGAAGCGGGCACCATACGCGCAAACCACCGGGCAACAACTGCGATAGGTTAGGAAATCTGCGCGAATGTTAAGTTTGCCCCGGCCGCGTCGGGCGGCGGGCGGGCGCGCGCGCAAAAAGCGCTGTCCTACAACCCCGCGCCTGCGCCAATGAGCCGAGTCCCCGCCCGCTTTTCGAGGACTCGCCATGCCCGACCGCACCCCCGCCCTCCCCGCCTTCACCCCCGTGCCGCGCGCCAAGGACCGCTCGAACGGGTGGAAGCCCGAGGTCCAGCGCGCCTTCATCGAGGCGCTCGCCGAGACCGGCAGCGTGCGCGCCGCGTGCCGCCGCGTCGGCCGCTCCGACCGCGGCGCCTACCAGCTGCTGCACCACCCCGAGGCCGCCGGCTTCCGCGCCGCGTGGGACGCCGCGCTCGCCTTCGGGGTGCGCCGGATCGAGGACGGGGCGATGGACCGCGCGCTCTACGGCGTCGAGGAGCAGGTGTTCTACCACGGCGAGCTGCGCGCCGTCCGCCGCCGCTTCAACGAGCGGCTGGTGATGTTCATGCTGCGCAACCGCGCCCCCGACCGCTTCGGCGAAGGCAAGTCGAAAGGCCTCAGCGCGCTCGACAAGGCGACGCTGCGCAAGCGCGAGAAGGAATGGCGCGCCGCGTGGGAGGAGGAGCAGCGCCGGCTCGACGATGAACGGCGGCAGCGCACCCACGCCAAGATCGACGCCTGGCTCGGCACCATGCACCGCAACCGGCTCGCGACGATGAGCCCGGCCCAGCGCGAGCGCCAGATCGCCGCCGACGCGCAGGCCCGCGCCGACAAGGCCGCCGGGTGGAGCCCCGGCCTGCCCTATGGCGAGTTCGCCGCCGACGCCGCCGCGCTGCTCCCCCGCTTCGTGGCCGAAGTCGAAGCCCAGTGGCCGCCGCTCGAGCCGTGGGCGTGGGAGGAGCCCGACGACGCCGACCACGCCGCCGACTCCGCTCCCGCGCCCCGCCCAGGCGAGCCCGCGGCGCTGCCCGCGCCGGCGGCGGCGGAGCCCGAGCGCCCCGCCGAACCGGGCGGCCCGCGCGTGCGCACGCTGAAGGACGACGGCTGGTGATCCCCCGCGAGCGCTGACGGCAAGGACGGGCGATTGACGCGCGGGCCGGCGGCGGACACGCTGCCCGCATGTGCAACCTCTACCGCATGACCAGGGCCCACGCCGAAGTCGCCCGCCTGTTCAACGCCGAGCTCGGCCGCATCGGCAACGCCGGGCCGGAAGTCTATCCCGGCCTGCCCGGCCTCGTCGTCGCCCCCCGGCCCGGCGGCGGCCGGCCGGGGCCGCTCGAGCTGCGCTCGATGACCTGGGGCTTCCCGCTGGTGCTCAAGGGCAAAAACGGCCAGCCGCTCAAGCCCAAGCCGATCAACAACGCCCGCGCCGACAAGCTCGACGGCTTCATGTGGCGCTACTCGTTCCAGGAGCGGCGCTGCCTGATCCCGGTCAGCGCCTTCGCCGAGGCCGAGGGCGAGCGCGGCGCCAAGACGCGCACCTGGTTCACCCTGCCCGACCAGGAGGTGTTCGCCGTCGCCGGCCTGTGGCGCGACACGCCCGAATGGGGCCCGGCCTACACGATGGTGATGACCGAGGCCTGCCAGCACGTCGCCGGCGTCCACGACCGCATGCCGGTGATCCTCAAGCGCGCCGACTGGGCCGACTGGCTCGACGGCCCGCCCGACGCCGCGGGCCTGTTGTGCCGGCCCTACCCGGAGCTGATGGTGGTGGAGCGGACGGCGGAGAGTTGGGTGCGGCGGTAAATCGCCGTGCGTTCAATCCATTGGCATCCAACGAGAACGACTTGTCAGTCGTTAACCTTAAATGGATTGAGCCGCCCTTCTATGTCATCGAACGACATACGCCAATAAACCGTCAGGCCTCCCGGAACGCCGCACGTATATTCGCGTAGTCCTCGCACAAGAAGAGGGGGCTCGAGATGACGGAAGTCCATCTGAAAGAGCGTGAAAGCCTTGCGGCCCGGCGGCCATATCGGGGGCCTCGGCCCAAGGCTTCGGGAACACCCAGGATCGTTTACTGGCGGCGCGTCCAGCGCGTTCATGGCGAGCACTGGCTGATCGCTGCGCTCCTGCTCGCGGCCTTCGCGAACGCGGTGCGGCTGCTCGCTTTCGACTGACCGTCTCTCAGCCGGCCGACAGGGGGGCCGCTTGCCGAAGTCCAGACAGCGTAAGAGGCGAATGCAACGGAACGGCAGAATGGGCGGCGGACGAACGATGGCCCGGCTGGAGCAGCGCATCGCCGGGATCGAGGCCCGCCTTACCCAGCCGCCCGATCCCACCGGCCATCTCGACTACTCCGACGAGGCGCTCGCGGTGGCAGCCGCGCGCGTCTACGGCGCCCGGCGGCGGCGGGCGCGCCACTTCGACAGCGCGATCTTCGCCGATCCGGCGTGGGACATGCTGCTCGACCTGTTCATCGCCCGCGCCCGCGGCAAGCACTTGCGGACCACCAGCTTGTGCATCGCCAGCGCCGTGCCCCCGTCGACCGCGCTGCGCTGGATCGCCGAGCTCGCCCGGCAAGGCCTGGTGGAACGCCGCCCCGCCATCGACGACCATCGCGTGAGGCTGATCGCTCTCAGCGACAAGGGTTATCGGGTCATGCGGGGATACCTGGTGGAGGGCATCGAAGCGAGCGAGCTGCCAAGGAATTGAGTGTTCGTGACCGAGCCTGCTCGCAGATCGCCAAAGTCTGTCGTGAACTCATCTCAGGATGCACGACCGCATGACGGTGATCCTCAGGCGCGAGGACTGGCGCAACTGGCTCGGAAGCGAAGCTGACGCGGAGCGCACCGCCCACCCAGCGCCGCGGGCCTGCTGTGCCGGCCCTATCCGGAGCTGATGGTGGTTAAGCGGACGGCGGAGAGCTGGGTGCGGCGGTAAGCAAGATTCAATGCACGCCCCCAAGCTGATCCCGTCGCTCGATATACGAGATAAGTGCATATTCCAGCGCGGCACGTAGCGCATCGGGGAGCTTGCCGCCAAAGCCCCTTATGCCGTCAGAGCGAGGCCTTTCGAGCTTTACGGCCATTTTTCCCGCTTCGTGGTGGATATTGATTTGCGCGCCCCGCGGCGACGAGTGGGTTCCGTGCGCCGTCCGCAAGCGTGGACCATCGCAAACGAACGTAACAGTCGGCTGATCGGCCTGGTGGGGTCGCCAGTTTCGATGAATGGTCACGGGAATGCCTTGGCGTGCAAATGCGGCAGCGGCCTCCTCGAGGGTTGGGATAACATTCTCCTCCAACTCATCCTCGAGCGCAGCTAATCGTCGCGCCTTCTCATCGGCCGCTTTCTGCCGACCCTCTGCGGCCTCGGATATTCGGGCGTCACTAGCAGCCTTCGCTTGCTCCGCCATCTTATCGAAGTCAGTCACTACCGCGCACTCCTGTCCCGCTCGGCGGGATCATTATGGCATCTCTGCAAGATCAGTGAACAGCGCACCTTCGACCTTCCCACCGAAAAAAACCTCTCACAATTTGAAAGATCGCGACGAGGCGGTTGACATGGAGCGACTGCAGCGCAGACTCTCTGTGGAGCACTATGGGGGTCTTTCGGTGGGAAAGCTTACGAATGATTTCCGATTTGAAGCCTCGAGTCTGCAGGCCCTTTACGGTGTCTTAGACGCCGTTGCTTGGATGGACTGCCCCAATGGCTCGGCAGCAGCTCAATTCGCAAATATTGACCCCCGTACAGCAGGCAAGCTTCTCAAAAACGCGCTACAAATCGACTTGGTCGATAAGATTGGCGAGGGCTATGTCCTGTCTGTGGCGTATCCATATAAAGGTACGTCTGACGAAAAAAGAGCAGTAGTGCGCGAAGCCCTTGTCAGACTCCCTTTTTTGATGAGCGTTCGGCAATTTCTGCAACTTGGCGACAAGATTGAGGATGCATCTCGAAAAGCCGCCGTGCTGGCTGGCATCTCCAACTACGATCACACAAAATTTAAGCCGCTTCTCAAGTGGGCCGAAGGTCTGGATGCGCTGCGACCAGGGCTAATACCAGAAGACTTAGTCGAAGACGCGGAAACCAAACGGGAGAATCGGCACAAAGCGGACATTACGAAAAAAACCGCGTTTCTATCTCATAGCACTAAAGATAAGCCTCTTATTCGGCAACTGGCTGCCGATCTTGCTGAGCAAGACATAGATGTTTGGCTAGACGAACAACGAATTCGTGTGGGAGATTCAATACCCGAAAAGATCGCCCAAGGGCTCGCGCAATCCGATTTCTTCCTTGTCGGAATTAGCGAGAATTCAATTGATTCCCAGTGGGTCACCCATGAATTGAACAATGCTCTCGTCCGTGAGGTCGGCAAGCGAAACATCAAGATTCTTCCTCTGAAGCTCGATGATTCGCCTATTCCTGATATCGTGGCAGATAGGAAATATGCAGATTTCTCTGAGTCATATAAGCAAGGGCTACAGACTCTGCTTGAAGCTATGAGGTGACAAGATGGCAAAAGGAAACAAGGGCAACCTCCGGAGCGGCAAAGTCAAAGGCGGAACTCGTTTCCCCATATACAATCTAGCCAGTTGCCAGCAGTGGTCAAGAAAGTTGGTTTCCAAAACGCATCTCAACCCCCAGCCAAGAGATGTGATCTTTTCCGGGGTTGTCAATTCGAAAGGGCCAACAGGAGAAATAAAAGTATCGTCACTGAAGCAGTTCGATCTAATCGACGGCCCATCGGGGGCTTATGTCGCCACAAGTTTAGCCAAGAAGATCGCGGCCGCGCCAGACGACGAACTTCCCCTCTTGCTGCAATCGTCGGCACTTCATCCTAAAGTTTTCTCGCAAATCTATGATACGTTCCAAGGTGATACGGTCACGATTGCGAAGCTAAAACAACGGGCAGCGGACCTAGGCGTTCATCCTGACAAAAGCCAGTCTTGCATTGACTCCTACGTCGCTTCATTAGCGCATGCCGGACTTGTCGAACAATCTGGCGAAAATGTTTCCCATAAGACGAACGTAGCGGACACAGAGGTTATTGAAAAACCGAAGGAAGAACTGATCGTCCAAGATGGCGGAGATAGCGATGCTCTTGAGGTGGATGAAAATCAAGAAGATTTAGAGCAAGACTCATCGGCTCGCGCTATCTTCCACGTCAACATTACGCTCGATGCGAGTTTGGATTCAGAGAAGCTTGAACGTCAGCTCAGACTATTAAAAAAGTATCGTGCAATCTAGTCTAAGACGGATTGCGCGGGACTATTCCTCCCCCATCCGCAGCGCCGCGATGAACGCCTCCTGCGGGATGCTCACGTTGCCGTATTCCCGCATCTTCGCCTTGCCCTTCTTCTGCTTCTCCAGCAGCTTCTTCTTCCGGGTGATGTCGCCGCCGTAGCACTTCGCCGTCACGTCCTTGCGCATCGCGCTGATCGTCTCGCGCGCGACGACCTTGCCGCCGATCGCGGCCTGGATCGGGATCTTGAACAGGTGGCGCGGGATCAGGTCCTTGAGGCGCTCGCACATGTGGCGGCCGCGCGCCTCGGCGGCGTCGCGGTGGACGATCATGCTGAGCGCGTCGACCGGCTCGTTGTTGACCAGGATCTGCATCTTGACGAGGTCGCCCTCGCGCAGGCCGATCTGCTCGTAGTCGAAGCTGGCGTAGCCGCGGCTGATCGACTTCAAGCGGTCGTAGAAGTCGAACACCACCTCGTTGAGCGGCAGCTCGTACTGCACTTGGGCGCGGCCGCCGACGTAAGTCAGCCCGGTCTGGATGCCGCGGCGGTCCTGGCACAGCTTGAGGATCGAGCCGAGGTACTCGTCGGGGGTGTAGATCGTCGCCTTGATCCACGGCTCGTCGATTTGCGCGATGCGGCTCGGGTCGGGGTAGTCGGCCGGGTTGTGGAGGTAGATGAAACTCCCTTCTCCTTCCCCGTTCGCCTCGAGCGAAGTCGAGAGGCCGGGCGCGCGTGTCTCGACTTCGCTCGACACGAACGGCTTTTGAGACGGGGGGCCCTTCCTGGAGTGCTGGAGGCGGATGCGGTAGACCACGCTCGGCGCGGTGGTGATGAGGTCGAGGTCGTACTCGCGCGTCAGGCGCTCCTGGATGATCTCGAGGTGGAGCAGGCCGAGGAAGCCGCAGCGGAAGCCGAAGCCGAGCGCGGCGCTGCTCTCGGTCTCGAAGCTGAAGCTGGCGTCGTTGAGGCGCAGGCGGCTGATGCTCTCGCGCAGCTTCTCGAAGTCGGCCGCGTCGACCGGGAACAGGCCGCAGAACACCACCGGCTGGACTTCCTTGTAGCCGGGCAGCGCCTCCGTGGCGCCGTTCTTGACGGTGGTGATGGTGTCGCCGACGCGGGCCTGCTCGACTTCCTTGATCTGCGCGGTGATGAAGCCGATCTCGCCCGGGCCGAGCTCGGGCAGCTCGACCCGCTTGGGGGTGAAGCAGCCGACGCGGTCGATCAGGTGCTCGGTGCCGCCTTGCATGAACTTGACCTGGAGGCCCTTGCGGATCGCGCCGTCGAGCACGCGGACGAGGATGACCACGCCGAGGTAGGGGTCGTACCACGAGTCGACCAGCATCGCCTTGAGCGGGGCGGCCCTGTCGCCCTTGGGAGGGGGAATTTTCCGGACCACGGCCTCGAGCACGTCCTCGATGCCGAGGCCGGACTTGGCGCTGGTGAGGACCGCCTCGGAGGCGTCGAGGCCGATGATGTCCTCGATCTCGGCGCGGACTTTCTCGGGCTCGGCGGCGGGGAGGTCGATCTTGTTGATCACGGGGACGATCTCGTGGTCGTGCTCGATCGACTGGTAGACGTTGGCCAGCGTCTGCGCCTCGACCCCTTGCGCGGCGTCGACCACGAGCAGCGCGCCTTCGCAGGCGGCCAGCGAGCGGGAGACCTCGTAGGCGAAGTCGACGTGGCCGGGGGTGTCCATCAGGTTGAGCTCGTAGGCTTCGCCGTCGCTCGCCGTGTAGTTGAGGCGCACCGTCTGGGCCTTGATGGTGATCCCCCGCTCGCGCTCGATGTCCATATTATCAAGCACTTGCTCGCTCATCTCGCGCTCGGTCAGCCCGCCGGTGGCCTGGATCAGCCGGTCGGCCAGCGTCGACTTGCCATGGTCGATATGCGCGATGATGGAGAAGTTGCGGATGCGGGACAGGTCCATCCCGTCCCCCTAGCGGCGCTCTATCGCCGTGTCAGCAGTGTCACGCCGCGCGGCTGGAGCTGGCCGAAACGTCGACTTGCATGAACCGCGGCCGCGGGGCGCCGGCGACGGGGTTTTGCGGCGGCGGCGAGTAATGCCCCGGCGGCAAAGCCTGCAGCGGCATGCCGTGCTGGGCGAGCACGTACGGCGAGATGCGGTGGCGCGTGCACAGCCCGTCGGCGCCATCGCTGATTAGCGGGGTTTCGAACTCGAGGCCCTGGGTGGCGTCCTGCGAGCGGCGGACCTTGGCGACGACCAGCTGCCCCTCGCCGAGGTCGAGCACGAGGTCGGTGCCGATCGGCACGTCGAGCAGGCCCTCGATCATCGCCCCCGAGCGCGACAGGTTGCGCAGCACCGCGTCGTAGCGCGCGTCCTCGTGGATCACGCCGATGCGGCGGAACACCGTGCGCCGCTCCGCGCGGTGCTTCTCGGGCCCGTTGGGCTGATAGGCGAAGTCGCCGTCGGCCAGCTTGCCGAGCACTTCGTCCTGCGGCACCGCGCGCGAATAGATGAAGCCCTGGACGTTGGTCGCCCCGAGGTCGCGGATCAGCGCCAGCTCGTCCATCGCCTCGACGCCCTCGGCGGTGGTCTCCATCTTGAGCGCGGCGGCGAGGCTGACGATCGCGGTGATGATCGCCGCGTTGGTGTTGTCCTCCTCGGTGCATCCGCGGACGAAGCTCTGGTCGATCTTGATCTTGTCGAACGGCGCCTTGCGCAAGTAGCCGAGCGACGAGTAGCCGGTGCCGAAATCGTCGAGCGACACCTTCACGCCGATCTTCTTGAGCCGCTTGAACATCAGGTCGACCGCCTCGGCGTCGCCCATGAACACGCTCTCGGTGATCTCCAGCTCGAGCTGTTCGGGCTTGAGGCCCGACGCAGCGAGCGCGTTGGTGACGATCGCCGGCAGGCTGTCGGAGGAGAACTGGTGCGCCGAGACGTTGACGGCCACGCGCAAGTGGCCCGGCCACTGCGAGGCGTCGGCGCACGCCTGGCGCAAGGCCCATTCGCCAAGCGTGCTGATGAGGTTGGTCTCTTCGGCGATCGGAATGAATACGCCGGGACTGATCGGCCCGCGTTCCGGGTGGTTCCAGCGCATCAGGGCCTCGAACCCGGTGACGACGTTGTCGGTGGCGCGCACGACGGGCTGGTAATGCAGCCGCAGCTCGCCGCGGGTCAGCGCGTCGCGCAAGTCTTCCTCGATCTCGCGCCGCTCGTGCGCCGAATCCTTCAGGTCGTTCGAATAGAACCGGTATTGGCCGCGCCCGCCGCCCTTGGCCGCGTAAAGCGCGAGGTCGGCGCTCTTGATCAGCTCGTCCACCTCGAGCCCGTCGTACGGCGCGATGGCGATGCCGACCGAGGTGCCGATGATCGCCCGCGACCCCTCGATCGAATAGGGCTGCGAGATCATCTGGATGATCCGCTGGGCCAGCTCGCCGAGCTTGCCGCGGTCATCGGTGTCGGGAATGATGATCTGGAACTCGTCGCCGCCCAGGCGGCCGATCTCCACCGGCCCCGAGACGATCCGCTGCAGCCGCTGGGCGACCTGCTTGAGCAGGTCGTCGCCGGCCGGGTGGCCGAGCGTGTCGTTGACCGCCTTGAACCGGTCGAGGTCGAGCATCAGCAGCGCGCAGCTGCGCTTGGCCGCCTTGAACGCGGTGAGCGTGGCCGTCAGCCGCTTGGTCATGCGGTGGCGGTTGGCGAGGCCGGTCAGCGAATCGAACTGGGCGAGCCGCGAGGCGTCGCGCTGGCGCTCGTAGACCGAGGTGATGTCCTTGGCGCTGCCGCGATAGCCGAGGAAATCGTCCTTCTCGTTGAAGTGGGGAATGCCGGTCAGCGACCAGAACATCTCGCCCTTGCCGGTCTCGATGCGCACGGTGAGATCGGCAAACTTGTTGCGCGCGCTGAGCAGGAACGAGAGGGGCCGGTCGGTGCGCTCCTCGCCTTCGCTGGGCACGGTCTCGACCATCTTGCCGAGCGGCTGGCCGATGACCTTGATGCCGCTGCCGAACCGGCGGATCGCCGAGGGCGAGAGGTAGATCAGCTCGTTGCTGGCGTCGGTCGCCCAGAACCAGCCGATCTCCGCCTCCTCGAACGCGTCGAGCATGGCGAGGCGCTGGCCGGAATCGATGACGACGGAATCGTCGGCTCCGGCGGCGGACGAGCGGGCGCTTCGTGCCCCGATGTTCCGCAGCATGCCGCGCATGACCATTCCAGACTCGCCCCATGAACAACGCAGCCGCGGCGAGCGCCCGGCTCCTGACCGCAATCCAGTAAAGGATCGGCCTTACCGAACCCCTAAAAACCCCCGCGAATTTGCGTCAGCCGGCCTCCTTGAGCAGCGGCTTCACGACCGGCGCCGGCGCGTGCTCGCGCATGACGGCGATTTGTCCGTTTCCGTCGCGTGCCAGGGGCGTGGCGAATTCAACGCCGATGCGGTCTTCCTCGCACCAGCGCGTGGTGGCGGTGACTACTTGCGCATCCGACACGTGGACCTTGAAGATGGTCCCGACCGGCACCTGCCACAGGCCCTCGACCAGGGCGCCGGTGCTCGAGATGTTGCGGATCGTGCCGTTGTAGAGCTGGCCGTGGTGATCGAGCACGATCTTGCGCAGCATCGTCCGCCGCGGCGAGCGCGAGGCGCGCGGGCCGCGGGCGACCGCGGCGAGGCCGGTCTTGAGCCGCTCGGTCGCGGCATCCATCGCCAGCGGCCGCTCGTAGATGAAGCCCTGGACGTGGCTGCAGCCGTGCATGCGGACGAGGTCGAGCTCGTCGAGCGTCTCGACCCCTTCTGCGGTCGTATCCATGCCCAGCGCGTGGGCGAGGCTCGTGATCGAGGCGATGATCGCCCCGTTGCGGCTGCCCGGCTCGGTCGCGCCGCGGACGAAGCTCTGGTCGATCTTGATCTTGTCGAACGGCGCCTTCTTCAGATAGCCGAGCGACGAATAGCCGGTGCCGAAGTCGTCGAGCGCCAGCCGCACGCCGATCCGCTTGAGCGCGGCGAACATGGCGTCGGTCGCGGCGTCGTCGTTGAGGAACACGCTCTCGGTGATCTCCAGCTCGAGCCGCGAGGGCCTGATCCCCGCCTGGGCGATGGCATTGGTGACGATCGTCGGCAGTTGCGGATTGGCGAACTGCAGCGGCGAGACGTTGACCGCGACGAGCACGTCGTCGGGCCACCGCGCGAGGTCGTGGCAGGCGGTGCGCAAGGCCCATTCGCCGATTTGCGCGATGAGGCCGCTGTCCTCGGCCGCCGCGACGAACTTGTCGGGCGGAATCCATCCCTTCTGCGGATGCAGCCAGCGCAGCAACGCCTCGAACCCGGTGATCCGTTCGGTCGCGGTCGACACGACCGGCTGGTAGAACAGCTGCAGGTGGCCGCTGGCGATCGCCTCGCGCAAGTCCTTCTCCAGCGTCGAGCGCGCTTCGGCCTGGGCGTGGAGGTCGTGGGCAAAGAAGTGGAACCGGCCGCGGCCGAGGTCCTTCGCCGCGTAGAGCGCGAGGTCCGCATTGCGAATCAGGTCGTCGCTGGTCACGCCGTCGTCCGGGGAGACCGCTATTCCGACCGACGCGCCGATGACCACGCTTTGTCCGTCGAGCGAATACGGCTGCGACAGCGAATGGATGATCTGCGACGCGAGGTCGCCGAGGGAACGACGCTCGGTGCGGCCCGGCACGATCACCTGGAACTCGTCGCCGCCCAGCCGGCCGACCTGCCCCGCCTGCCCGACCGCCCGTTCGAGGCGCTGGGCCACCTGCTTGAGCAATGCGTCGCCCGCCGGGTGGCCCATCGTGTCGTTGACCTGCTTGAAGCGGTCGAGATCGAGCAGCAGCACCGCGCAGACGCGGTTGGTCTCGTACTGCGAGTAGAGGATCTTCTCCAGCGCCTGCGACATCTGGAAGCGATTGGCGAGCCCGGTGAGCGAATCGTAATGCGCCAGCCGCGAGGCGTGCTCCTCGCTGCGCCGTTTGGCGGTCAGGTCGGTGCCGGAGCCGCGGAAGCCGACGAAGTTGTCGAACTCGTCGAAGATCGGCCGGCCGCTGACCGACCACCAGCGCTCCTCGCCTTCGATTGCCGCGCGCACCGGCAGCTCCTGGAAGGCCGAGCGGGCGGAGAGGTGGAACAGCAGCGTGCGCTCGCCCTCCTGGCCGGTGTCCTCGAGGTCGAACAGCTCGACCAGCGGTTCGCCGATGAGCTTCTTCTGCTCCCGCCCGAGCGCCTTGGCGACCGGGCCGGAGACGTAAGTCAGCTGCGCGCGCCGGTCGGTCTCCCAGAACCAGCCCTGGCCCGTTTCCTCATAGTCGGCGAGGATGTCGCGGGCGCGGGTCTGCACCCGGTCGCGCGCGCGACGGCGTTCCTCCTCGGTGCGCTGCTCTCGGATCTGCTCGCGGCTGACGAGGATCGACACGGCGAGCGCGACCATCACCGTCACCGCTCCGGCGATCGAGGCCAGCGCCGTCACCGCGGCGGCCCAGACCGACAACTGCGCGGCGAAGATCACCCCCGGCTGGCGGCGGAGATAGGCCGCGGCGATGCCGGCGACGCACAGCAGCGAGGCGAGCATGACGTCCCACGGCAGCCCGTCGGCGATCGCCCAGCGGGTCATCGCCAGGCCGAACAGGAACATCGGCGCGATCACCACGGCGAGGACGGCCGACATCCGCGCCCCGACGCCGCGGTTGGCCACCGCCGCATGCACCATGCCCACGCCGGCCGCGCCCAGCAGCGCCAAGCCGAGCATGATCGCGATCGGGACCTCGGGAATGCCCTTGGTAGCGACCATCGAGCTGGCGGCGGAGGCGATGATGCCCAGCAGGAGGTACGGCCAGCGCTTGGGAATCCAGTTGCGGCCGAGCTGGCTCCCGGCCGGGATGATGAGCGAGCGGTCCGGACGCGGCTCGCGGCGCGAACCGCGGCGACGCTCCGAGGCGGGCCCGGCGATTTCCAGAACCATCTCGGGCGGGCCTTGCGCGCCGGCCTCCCCGGCTCGCAGGGGGACCGGCTCCACGGGCGCGCGCGCGGGTGCGGTCGAGCGTGCTTTGGCGGCCCGGGACATGAACCATCAATGGGCCCGACAGCTTTGAAAAACGGTTAAGTTGTCGGCAACTTTCGCGCTGCGCCGGATTGCCGCGGAGCGCTTCGCGGCTACAGTCCCGGCAGACATGGCGAGCCTGTCGGCAGGCTCGGGATCAGCGGGGGGTCTTCATGCGGCACATCGCGATCATCGGCTCCGGGCCCGCCGGCTACTACACCGCCGAGGCGGCGCAGAAGACCTTCGGCGACGACGTCCGCGTCGACGTGTTCGACCGCCTGCCGGTGCCCTACGGGCTGATCCGCAGCGGCGTCGCCCCCGATCACCAGTCGATCAAGGGCGTCTCGCGCCGCTACGAGAAGGTCGCGCTGTCCGACAACGTGCGCTTCGTCGGCAATGTCTCGATCGGCGAGCAGGTCACGATCGAGGAGCTGCGCCAGCTCTACGACGCGGTGGTGCTGGCGACCGGGGCGCCGCACGATCGTCCGCTCGGCATTCCCGGCGAGGACCTCGGCAACGTCTTCGGCAGCGCCGCGTTCGTCGGCTGGTACAACGGCCATCCGCAATTCGCCGGCCTCGACCCGGACCTGTCGGGCAAGACCGCGGTGGTCATCGGCATGGGCAACGTCGCGCTCGACGTCGCCCGCATCCTCGCCAAGAGCCGCGCCGAGTTTGCCGGCAGCGACATCGTCGCGCATGCGCTCGACGCGCTCGAGGCCTCGCGCATCGACTGCATCCGCATCCTCGGCCGGCGCGGGCCGCACCAGATCATGATGACCCCCAAGGAGCTCGGCGAGCTCGGCGAGCTCGAGCGGGCCTCCCCGCACGTCGCGCCGGCCGACTTGCCGGCGCCCGAGGAGGACGCCATCCTCGAGCCCGGCTTGCGCAAGTCGGTGGCGCACCTGCGGGCCTTCGCCGCGACGCCCGAGCACATCCGCGCGGCAAAGCCCAAGGCGATCGAGTTCGTCTTCATGTCATCGCCCAAGGCGCTGCTCGGCCAGGATAAGGTCGAGGCGGTCGAAATCGAGAAGACCCGCCTTGTCGGCGGCCGCGCGGAAGGCACCGGCGAGATCGCGCGCGTCCCCGCCGATCTCGTCGTGAGCTGCATCGGCTACCGCACCTCGCCGATCCCCGGCGTGCCGTTCGACGAGCGCGAGGGCCGCTTCGCCAACGACGAGGGGCGCATCCTGCCGGGGCTCTATTGCGTCGGCTGGGCCCGTCGCGGCCCTTCGGGCACGATCGGCACCAACCGCCCCGACGGCTACTCGGTCGTCGAGCTGATCGCCGAGGACATCGCCGCCGGCACCCTCGGCCGCGCCACCAAACAAGGCCGCGCCGGCTTCGACGCGCTGGCCGCCGAGCGCGGCCTCGACGTGGTCACCTTCCGCGACTGGAAGAAGATCGAGCAAGCCGAGGAACACGCCGCGCGCGAAGGCGCCCCGCGCGAGAAGTTCACCGATATCGAGGCGATGATCCGGGCGCGGGGCTAGACCCGCATCGGCATCAGCACATACAGCGCCGGGCTCTTGTCGTCCTGGCGGATCAGCGTCGGCGCGCCGGGATCGGCGAGGTGCAGCTCGACGGTGTCGCCGTCGATCTGGCCGAGGATGTCCTTCAGGTAATTGGCGTTGAAGCCGATCTCGAGCGCGTCGGAGCCGTAGTCCGCCGGCACTTCCTCGGCTGCGGTGCCGTTGTCCGGGCTGGTGACCGAGAGCGTGACCTTGTCGGTCTCGAGGCCCATCTTGACCGCCCGGGTCTTCTCGGTGGCGATTGTCGCGACGCGGTCGACGCCTTCGTAGAAGCTCTTCGGATCGAGCTTCAGCAGCTTGTCGTTACCCGTTGGAATCACGCGCGAATAGTCGGGGAAGGTGCCGTCGATCAGCTTGCTGGTCAGCACCACCCCGCCCTCGCCGCCGAGCGTGAAGCGGATCTTGCTCGGCGACAGGTCGATCTCGACGTTGCCGTCGAGCGCTTCCTCGAGCAGCTTGCGCAGCTCGGCGACGGCCTTCCGCGGCACGATCACGTCGGGCATGCCCTCGGCGCCTTCGGGGCGCGGCAGGGTGAAGCGCGCGAGCCGGTGGCCGTCGGTCGCCGCGGCCTTGAGCACCGGCTGGTCCTCGTCCGAGACGTGCAGGAAGATGCCGTTCAGGTAATAGCGCGTCTCCTCGGTCGAGATCGCGAACCGCGTGCGGTCGATCAGCTCGGCGAGCAGGCGGGCCGGCAGCTCGAAGCTGGTCGGCAGGTCGCCCTCGACGATCATCGGGAAGTCGTCGCGCGGCAGCGTCGGCAGCGAGAAGCGGCTGCGCCCGGCCTTCACCGCCATGCGGTTGTCGGCGGTCTCGAGGCTGACCTGGCTGCCGTCGGGCAGCTTGCGGGCGATGTCGAACAGCAGGTGCGCCGACACGGTGATCGCGCCGGCAGTCTCGACCGAGGCGGCATCGAGGCTTTCGATCACCTGCAAGTCGAGGTCGGTGGCCATGATCTTGACCGTGCCGTCGGCCGCCGCCTCGATCAGCACGTTCGAGAGGATCGGGATGGTGTTGCGGCGCTCGACCACCGACTGGACGTGGGACAGGCAACGCAGCAGCTTGGCGCGTTCGATGGTGGCCTTCATCGCAACTCTAACCCCCTTGCGCGCTCGCGACCGGAGTCGCCCGCAAGCGCCGGAATATGTCGATTTATCCTTAGCGAGGCCGCGCCGAGCGGCAAGGAAGAACGGCGGGAGCGCCGGATTCGCTGGGGAAAACCCCGGCCAGTGCCTAGGCGAACATCGCCATGCCGCCGTTCACGTGCAGCGTCTGGCCGGTGACGTATCCGGCCTCCCGCGAGGCGAGGAACGCGACGGCGGCGCCGATGTCCGGCCCCTCGCCCATGCGGCCCATCGGAATGCGCTGGTTGAGCGCGTCCTTCTGGGCGTCGGGGAGCCCATCGGTCATCGCCGTGCGGATGAAGCCCGGGGCGACGCAATTGGCGGTGATCCCGCGGCTGGCCACCTCCTGCGCGTAGCTCTTGGTCATGCCGACCAGCCCGGCCTTGGCCGCGGCGTAGTTGACCTGGCCGGGGTTGCCGGTTGCCCCGACCACGCTGGTGACGGTGACGATGCGCCCGAAGCGGGCCTTCATCATCGGCTTGGCGGCGGCGCGCATCAGCCGGAAGGCGGCCTCGAGGTTGATGCGGATGACCTGGTCCCACTCGTCGTCCTTCATCCGCATCACGAGGTTGTCGCGGGTCACGCCGGCGTTGTTCACCAGGATGTCGAGCTGGCCGAAGGTGTCGACCGCCGCGGGAACCAGTTCCTCGACCTGGGCGGGATTGCTGAGGTCGCAGGTGATCTCGACATGATCGTGGCCGAACTGCTGGTTCAGCTCCTCGCGGAACGAGCGCAGCTTGGACGAATTGGACCCCGACAGGGCGAGCCGCGCGCCCTGCCCCGCGAGGCACCGGGCGATCGACGAGCCGATCCCGCCGCTGGCGCCGGTGACGAGGGCGGTCATGCCGGTCAGGTCGAACATGCTCACAACTCCTTCGCCAGGGCTTCGATGTCGGCCATCGCTACCACGCTCGTGACCGAGACGTCCTCAACCGTGCGCCCAATCATCGGGCCGAGCACCTTTCCGCCGAGCTCGACGTAACGCTCGATCCCGGCCTGCCTCATCGCCAGCACGCTCTCGCGCCAGCGGACGCGGCCGGTGACCTGCTGGACCAGCAGGTCCTGTTCCGTCTGGGGGTCGGCGACCAGCGCGGCGGTGACGTTGGCATAGAGCGGCAGGCGCAACGGGCCGGGCGACGTGCGCGCGAGCGCCTCGGCCATCGCGTCGGCCGCCGGCTGCATCAGGGCGCAGTGGAACGGGGCCGAGACCGGCAGCAGCACGCCGCGCTTGATCCCGAAATCCTTGACCAGCGCGACCGCGCGCTCGATCGCTCCGCGATGGCCGGAGAGCACCACCTGGCCCGGATCGTTGTCGTTGGCGACTTGGCACACTTCCTTTTGCCCTCCCGGGAGGGGCCCCCCCGCCGCCGCTTCCGCGAGCGCGGTGGCCTTCTCGAGGTCCGCTCCCAACAGCGCGCACATCGCGCCCACGCCGACCGGCACCGCCGCCTGCATCGCCTGGCCGCGCAGCTTGAGCAGCCGCGCCGTGTCGGCCAGCGAGAACGCCCCGACCGCGCACAGCGCCGTGTATTCGCCCAGCGAATGCCCGGCGGCGCACTCACCCTTGTCGGCGATCGAGAGGCCGCCGTCCTTTTCCAGCACGCGCAGCACGGCGATGGAATGCGACATGATCGCCGGCTGCGCGTTCGCGGTCAGCGTCAGCTCGTCCTCGGGTCCCTCGCGCATGATCCGCGACAGGTTCTGCCCAAGCGCTTCATCGACTTCCTGGAACACTTCGCGCGCGGCGGGGCTGGCGTCGGCGAGCTCGGCCCCCATGCCCACCTTCTGGCTGCCCTGACCCGGGAATACGAAAGCGGTCATCTGCAACTCCTCTTCCGCCGCGCGGTTATGAGCGCGCGCGGCATCGGGCAAGGCCGAAGGGCACCACCTTGTTCTCGGCGTCGTGGCCGATGTCGGCCGTTCCGAGGTAAGGGATACCGGCACGCTCGCACCAGTCGCGGGCTATCGCCCCGGCGGTCGCGCCGAACGGCCGGTCGTTGTTGGGCACGGCGCTCACCCTCCCCAACCTCAGCCCGGCGATGGACCGCAGATGCTGGGTCACATGGAAGAACAGGCGATCGATCGCGTAAAGATGCTCGGCCACTTCCTCGACCATGACCACGTGGCCCGACAAGTCGGGCATCAACTCGGTGCCGCACAGCATGGCGAGCGTGGTCAGGTTGAAGGCGACGGCCGGCCGCTCGTCGAGCGAAGGCTCCAGCCCCGCGGCCTCGCCGGCGAACCAGGCGAGCGCCCGCCGCACCGCCGCCTCGCCGCCATCGCGGCGGATGTCGACGGGCATCGGCCCGTGCACGGGGAGCCCGATCCCCTGACGATGGCAGCCGGCGAGCAGGTAGCCATTGTCCGAATAGCCGAGGAAGGTCTTGTCGTAAGCGGTGCGGTCGAACCGGACCAGCGCATCGGCGGCGATGCGGTTGGAGCCGTAGCCGCCCTTGGCGAACCACACCGCGTCGACGGCCATATCGTTGGCGCATTCGAGCAGCGCGGCCAGCCGCACGGCATCGTCGCCCGCGAAGTGCCCGTGCTCGGCGAAGCACTGCTCATGGAACGCGAGCGCGAGCTGCGGAAACTCCGCCGCCGCCAGCGCCGACACCCGTTCGGCGACATCGCGCGTGATCGGCGTTCCGGGCGCGCAGATGGCGATGCGGGTCATGCCGCACCCCTAATCAAGCGAGTTGTAATGTCGAGGCCCGGCGCATAGCTGCTCGGCGATGCCCGCCACCGCCGACCTCGCTGCCCACCCCTGGTTCTTCTGCGGCATCGGCGGCTCGGGAATGCTGCCGCTGGCGACGATCCTGCGGGGCATGGGCGCCGAGGTTGCGGGTTCCGATCGCAGCTTCGACCAGGGCCGCACGCCCGAGAAGCGCGCCTGGCTCGAAAGCCAGGGGTTCGCGCTGTTCCCGCAGGACGGCAGCGGCGTGCGCTCGGCGAAGCAGACGCTAGTCGCCTCGGCCGCGATCGAGGACACGGTGCCCGAGGTCGTGCGCGCGGCCGAGCTCGGCTGCCCGCGCATGACCCGCGCCGAGCTGCTCGCGGCGCTGTTCAATCGCCCACCCGGCGGCATCGGCATCGCCGGCACCAGCGGCAAGTCCACCGTGACCGGGATGATCGGCTGGATCCTGGCTCGGGAGGGCCGCGACCCGACGATCATGAACGGCGCGGTGATGAAGAACTTCGTCTCGCCCGACGTTCCTTTCGCCAGCGCCCGCGTGGGAAAGGGCGCGTTCGTCTC